>Ga0137374_10001738_pt1 | contig 25074 bp, 22 predicted proteins | sample SagtaG_20_FD_104811 | JGI IMG/M metagenome (GOLD analysis project Ga0137374, IMG submission 104811) | Vadose zone soil microbial communities from Sagehorn Ranch, Mendocino, California, USA - Sage1_R_100_16 metaG | ecosystem: Environmental > Terrestrial > Soil > Vadose zone | place: USA... | reverse complement strand
TCCCACAGCTGAGCCAGCTTTTTCAACTATTCTAGTGTCTACATTCCGGCGTGTCGCTGGGCTGTTCTTACTGATCAGCTACTAGATCAGGCCCCGAACCCGCCGTAACTTCGGATTAACAATTGGCCGCGACCTGCGGCGACGTGGCTTGGTGGCAAGGCTGTCCACGGGTTAAGCGCGGCGCGACCACAGTGTTATGCGGTGATTTGCCTGGTGCGGTCGGCGGGGGTTGCGGGCCGGCGTTTCGCCCGCGGGTCGGCGTCGGCGACGGCCAGGGTGAGGGCTTCGAGCTCGGCGACCAGTTCGCGGAGCCGGCGGTCGTTGTCGATCCACTGGCGGTAGTCGGCGACCTGGTCGTCGGGCACGAGGCGGGTGATGGTCTTGCCGGCTACCTTGCGGGTCCACTGCCAGTAGGGGCCGTGCAGGACGGGCGGGTCGGCGTGGCAAGCGCAGCGGGGCTTGCCGCAGCGGACGTGCCTTTCGATGAGGGTGCCGGGCAGGGCGAGCCCGACTGCGGCCAGGTCGGCGGCGATGCGGGCGGCGCGGGCCTGCTGGCTGCGGTCGGGTGACACGCTGCCATCGTCGCATGCGGGATGCGTGCATCCGGTCATGTCTTACAGTATTAAATACTGTATGACGACGGCGGCGACGCAGGCGTATATCGCGCGGTGGGGGCCGCCGTCGGTGTCCGTGTCAGCGGCCGGATTCGCCCGCGCTGCGGTCGCGCGGTGTGGCGACCTGGGGCGTGAGCGGGCCAAGAACCTGCTGTGGGCCGCGGCCCGGCTCGGTGACTATGGCATAGCGCTTGGCATGGCGGCGGCGCCGGAGGTCCTGCTGCACCCGTCGGTGATCGAGCGGTTCGCCGCGCACTCGCCGGGCCTGTCGCCGTCTGCCCGGCGGACGCTGCGCACCAACCTGCGGTTCATCGCCCGCCGCGTCGTCCCGGCGCTGCGCCCGGGCGATGCGCCGCTTGGCCGCGAGCGCGCCAAGCCGCCCTATACCCCGGCGGAGATCGCCGGGTTCCTGGCGCTGGCCGACGCCCAGCCCACCACCGGGCGGCGGATGCGCGCTTCGGCGCTGATCTGCCTGGCCGCCGGAGCCGGGCTGACCGGCGGCGACCTGCGTGCCGTGCGCGGCACCGATGTTGCCCGCCGCTCTGGCGGCGTGGTCGCCGTCGTGCGCGGCGGCCGCGCGCCGCGGGCGGTGCCGGTGCTGGCCCGCTACCACGCCAGGCTGCTGGAAGCCGCTGCATTCGCCGGGGACCGGCTGATCTGCGGCGGCCGCGACCCGCACCGCCGCAACGTCACCTGCCCGCTGGTCTCCTCCCTGGCCGGCGGCACCGGGCTGCCGGCGCTGGACACCTCCCGGCTGCGGTCGACCTGGCTGGCCGACGCCGCGGCGCTGATCGGCCTGCCCGCGTTCATGCACGCAGCCGGGATCACCTGCTCCCAGCGGCTGGGCGACATCATCGCCACGCTGGATCCCGGCGATGAGGCAGCCGTGGTGGCCCTGCTCGGCGGCTCGGCCCGGTAACCGCGGTGAGCGTCCTGCTGGAAGCGATCGAGGACATCCTCGACGCATCCGGCGCCGCAGCGCAGATCCAGGCGCTGCTCCCGGCCAGCGTGCGCCACCGCCAGCTGACCGCCCGGACCCTGCTGACCGGCATGATGCTCACCCTGGCGGACGGCCGTCCCGCGCACCTGACCCGGGTGCGCCAGGCCCTGCTCGCCCTGCCGCAGGCCGACCAGGAACGCCTCGGCGTCACCGTGACCTGGAAGACCGGCCCCCACCAGCTCACCTACCGGCAGACCGAGCACACCACCCGGCTCATCGCCCGCGCACTGGCCAAGGACCAGCCCGACGGCGCCCCCTCCGCAGCCCTGCAAGCCTTCTGCGATGCCCTGCTGGAGGCCAGCATCCCCGCCGCGCACAAAAACAGCAGCTCGGCGCTGGCCGCGGACTGGACCGACGTCGAGACCTGGTCCCGCCCGCCCCGGCACGGCTCCACCAGCTGCGCCGACCCCGAGGCCTCCTGGGGGCACCGCACCACCAACCTCCCCGGCCCCAAGGGCGAGATGTTCTTCGGCTACTACCTGTCGCTGGCGGCCATGACCCGCGAGGACAACGGCCCGCCCGTGCCCGAGCTCACCCGCCGCATGACCGCCGGCAGCTGTGATCACGACCCGGCCCGCGCCCTGGTCCCGGTCCTGCTGTCCATGCCCGCGGCCGGCATCCCGCTCGGCGACATCATCGATGACTCCGGCTACGCCCACCGCGACGCCCAAGCCTGGGCCATCCCGCTGCGGCGCGCCGGCGCCCAACTCGTCCAGGACCTGCACCCGCACGACCGCGGCCCGCGCGGCACCCACGACGGGGCGATCATCGCCAACGGATGTCTATACTGCCCGTGCACGCCCCCCGCGCTGCTCCAGCTCGGGCCGCTGCCGCCCGGCGCGCCCGCCGGCGACATCGCCGCTCACGACCAGCAGGCCGCCGAGCTTGCCCGGCACAAGCTCGGCAAGCACACCGGCGACGACGCCGACGGCTACCACCGCGTCACCTGCCCCGCCGCGGCCGGGAAGATCCGCTGCCCGCTCCGGCCGCAGTCGATGACCCTGGACCGGGACCGGCCCGAGATCCTCACCCCACCCGGGCACCCGCCGGCCTGCTGCACCCAGCAGACCATCACGGTCCCGCCGGACGTGGCAGCCAAGACCCGCCAGAAACACGACTACCCGTCGGCGGACTGGCGGCGGTCCTACAGCCGGCGCACCAGCGCCGAACGCGCCAACTCCACCCTCAAGGACACCGCCACCACGAACATCGCCCGCGGCTGGTGCCGGCTCTTCGGCCTCACCCCGCTCACGCTCTGGCTCGCCTGCGCGCTGGTGATCCGCAACCAGCGCATCCTCATCGCCTGGGACGCACGCCAGCACGACAACGCCCGCCGCGCCGCCGCTGGCCTCCCGCCACGCACCCGCAAGCGGCGCCGCACCAGCCTCGCCCAGCTCGCCGCCCCGCCATAACCAGCGGCGGCATCCCGCGCCACGGCCCGCCAGCCGGAACCACCACGCCACCACAGCCCCGGTGACGCGCGCCCTCGCAACCCCGCAAAACAGCCCGCGGCGCCAGCCAGCAGTCCCGCGAAACCGGGATGGAAGATCAACTCAGCACGATCGCGAGAATGTCAGACCCAGATGTGAAGATGGACACTGGTGAGGTGTGAATACCTCGTGGTGGTCAGGGGCGGGGTCGAACCGCCGACCTTCCGCTTTTCAGGCGGACGCTCATACCGACTGAGCTACCTGACCTTGGCGGGGCCATCGCAGCGGCAGCCAGCGCCGCCGACGGCACCCAGCGGTCCTGACGGGATTTGAACCCGCGACCTCCACCTTGACAGGGTGGCGAGCACTCCGAGCTGCTCTACAGGACCATGCGTTGCCGACGGGCGCCGACAGTGCCCCCAACGGGATTCGAACCCGTGCCGCCGCCTTGAAAGGGCGGTGTCCTAGGCCGCTAGACGATGGGGGCTCGACGGTCACCGCCGCCTTGCCCTTGGCGCCCGCCGTCGGGGACCGCCCCAGCATAGGGGACGGAGCGCTCTGCCGGCAAAGCGCATGACGACGACGCGGCGAACAGCACCGCGCTGGCATCCGCCGGACCCCGCAGCCGGGCCCCGGAGCCGGGCCCCGGCACAGGCCCGCACCCGGCCCCGGAATCTGCTCTCCAGGATGCGGGGCCGTGCGCCGCCCGCCGCGGCCTGGCAGCCGGCAAACCGGCCGCACCCGGGAAACGAGCCGGCCGCGCCCTGGCAATATGACCAATTCGCTTGCACGGACGGCGCACATCAGAAACTCTATGCAATTGCGAAACGACATTGTGTCACTGCGGTTCGCCCGGGAAGCCGGGGGGCCGCGCGAAGGGTGGGCGCGGCGAGCCTCAGCGCCACGAAGAGCAGGCAATCGTCCAGGGCGGCGAAACGCGGGAGAGGCGTAGATGACCAGCCACGATGCCACGCCGGGAACAAGAGCTGGCACCCACCGAGCGGGCCCCGTTAAAAATACTGGGCATGCCGCCGGGCCAGGGCCGGTATCCGCGGCAGCGCGAGCGCTCTGGCGAGAGCGCGCACCGGGACCGGCCGGCACACCGCACCGGCACCCGCAGCGCCATCGCGGCGCGCAGCGGTCGCCCCGCCGCGAGGTCCTCGCGGTCCGTGAGTCCGGCGGCCTGTGGCACGCTCAGGTGCTCTCCGCGGCGGGGGACCAGTTGGCCCAGATCGCGGTCGCGGTGGTGGCCTACGAGCAGACCAGGTCCGCGTTCCTCACCGCGCTGGTGTACGCGATGAGCTGCCTCCCCCAGGTCATCGGCGGGCCGCTGCTGGCCGAGGTGGCCGGCCTTCTCCCCCGCCGCACCGTGATGATCGGCCTGAAACTGAGCCGGGCGGCGATCGCCGCCATCATGGCGTTATCCCGGATGCCGTTCGCCGCGCTCTGCGCTCTGTTGGTCATTGCCGTGATGCTGGGCGCCTCGTTCTCCGCCACGCGCGCGGCGACGCTGCCCGAGGTGCTGCCGGCGGGCCAGCTCATGGCCGGCGCGGAGATCAGCAGCATCGGCAGCCGGGCCGGGCAGGCACTCGGCTTCCTGGCCGGCGGCGCGGCGGTCGCCGTGCTCCGGCCGGGCGGCCTGCTGATGGTGGCGGCGGTCATGTTCCTCACGGTCGCCGGCATCATTTCCTGGCTGGCCAGCAGGTGCCCGGCCGGGCAGCCCCGCCCGCACGGCCGCCCGCTGGCGCTCCCGGTGACCCGGGCCGAGGCGGCCGCGGTCATGCGCCAGCCGCTGCCCCGGGTGCTGCTGCTGCTCGGCTGGTTAGCCGGCAGCGCCGCTCAGCTGATCGGCCCGCGGGCCGCGATCGCCGTGACCGGGCTGGCCGGCCTTGTCGCGGCGGCGGTGCTGGCCGGGACCTGGCGGCGGGTGCTCGGCCGGATCGGCCGCCCGGCCCCGTGGTGAGCCGGCCGCCCGGGCTCGTGCTGAGCTAGCCGCCCGGCTTCTTGTTGAAGAGGTTCTCGGCGATGGAGGCGGTCTCGCCCTCCTCCGGCAGGATCACCCAGGCGGCCAGGTAGGCCAGGACGCCGACGAACCCGAGGAACGAGGCCACCACGAAGCCCAGCCGTACCAGGTTCACGTCGATGTCCGTGTAATCCGCGATGCCCGCGCACACCCCCGCCAGCATGCGCCCGTCAAGGCGGCGGACCAGCCGCTTGCTGCCATTGCTGTTACTCATATTCGCCATCATGCCCGATTCCGGGCCGCGGGGCGGACAGCCGGGCGCCTCCGCATACGCTGTCGGCAGGCGACGAGAAAGGACCAGCCGATGCCGCGCAGCGCCACTCCCGCAGGTTCTGATCTGCTCCACGTCGATGACCTGCTGACCGAGGAGGAACGGCTGGTCCGCGACACGGTGCGCGCGTTCGCCAGCGACCGGATCATGCCGCACATCGCTGACTGGTTCGAGGCCGGGACGCTCCCCCGCGAGCTCGTCCCCGAGCTCGGCAAGATGGGCCTCCTCGGCATGCACCTGCACGGCTACGGCTGCGCCGGCATGGGCCCGGTCGCCTACGGCGTCACCTGCCGCGAGATGGAGGCCGCCGACTCCGGGCTGCGCAGCCTGGTATCGGTCCAGGGCTCGCTGTCGATGTTCCCGATCTGGAAATACGGCTCGGAGGACCAGAAGAACGAGTGGCTGCCCAGGATGGCGGCCGGCGAGGCGATCGGCTGCTTCGGCCTCACCGAGCCCGACCACGGCAGCGACCCGTCGAGCATGAAGACAAAAGCGGTTATTAACGGGGGCGACTGGGTCCTGTCGGGCTCCAAGATGTGGATCACCAACGGGTCGATCGCCGATATCGCCGTGGTGTGGGCATCGACGCAGGAAGGCATCCGCGGGTTCCTGGTGCCGCGGGGGGCGCGCGGTTTCACCTCGCGGAACATTCACAAGAAGATGTCGCTGCGCGCGTCGGTCACCTCGGAGCTGAGCTTCGACGAGGTCCGGCTGCCTGCCGATTCCGTGCTGCCCGGCGTGACCGGGCTGAAAGGACCGCTGTCCTGCCTGTCCGAGGCCAGGTTCGGCATCGTCTGGGGCGTCACCGGAGCGGCCAGGGCCTGCTTCGAGGCGGCGGCTGACTACGCGCGGACCAGGGAGCAGTTCGGCCGGAAGATCGGCGGCTTCCAGCTCACCCAGTCCAAGCTGGCCTGGATGCTGGCCGACCTGGCTCGCGCGCAGTTGCTCGCCCTGCACCTCGGCCGCCTGAAGGAGGCCGGGACGATCACGCCGGAGCAGGTCAGCCTCGGCAAGATGGCCAACGTCCGGGTGGCGATCGATATCGCCCGGCAGGCAAGGACGGTGCTCGGCGCCAACGGCGTAACGCTGGAGTACCCGGTGATCCGGCACGCGAACAACCTGGAATCGGTGCTGACCTACGAGGGCACCGAGGAGATCCACACGCTGGCGCTCGGCCAGGCCATCACCGGGATCTCCGCTTACCGGTGAGCCCGGTGATGCTGGTGATGGCGCCGGGCCCGGTGCCGGTGCTGGGCCAGCCGGCGCTGCGGGCCCACTAGGCTGCCCTCGGCCGGAGCCAGCCTCCGCACCTGGCCGCCCGGTCCGGTGAACGGGACGGTGAGGCGGAACACCATCGTATGGCCCTGCTTCAGGCCCTTGCTGCCGACCGCAGCGCGGACCTTGAGGATGACGTCCCACGGCACCTGCGCCGCGATGATCGTGCCGACGTGGTGCACCGCGATGTAGTTGCTGATATCGGCCGCCGTGACCGCCGGGCCGACCTGCCCCATCGCCAGGCGCTGCTGCAGCGTGCCCTGCGGCAGGCCTTCCGGGGTACCGCCGAAGAACCCGCCGGACAGCCGGAAGTAGAAGCCGGTGTCTGCCTGCCAGATCAGCTGCCGGCTGGGATGGACCTCCAGCACCCAGACGACCGATCCCGGCGCGATGTACTGCCGGTAGGTGCCGTCGGCCAGGAACTGGAGGTTCGGGATCTGCTGCGCCCAGACATCTTCCGAGTAGTTCGGCAGGATCGCCAGCGCTGCCAGCAGGACGGGCAGCCAGCGCAGCGGGCGGAGATTGCGCGGCGGCAGCGGCGTGGGCCGCCACAGCGGCGATGACGGCGGGTACGGTGACGGCTCCGGCGGCGGGGCCGGCCGCGACAGCCGGGCCAGCCACCGCGCTACCAGGACCGCGATCACCAGGTACGCGAAGGTGATCAGGCGGCCCGGCTGGGCGATGCTGATCACCGGCATGACGGCGAACAGCCGCCATGGCAGGATCTGCGCGCCGAATACCCGCATCGTGTCGCCGAGGCTGAACAGCAGGATGAGGAGGAGCCCGGCGATCAGGATCCAGGTGGCCCGCCGGCGCCGCTCGGTGACCGCGAACAAGATGATCACGGCGATCAGCGGGACGCCGAGGTACCACGGGTTGTCACCCCAGCGGGAGGCGAACAGCCCCCAGTGGTCGGTGAAGCGCCCCGGGGTCACGTACCTGAGGAAGTCGCCGGCTCCCTTCGCGCCGTACCCGATGGTCGAGTAGTGCAGGGCCTTGATGATCCGCGGCCGGGTGAACGCGGTGATCAGCAGCGGGCTGGCCAGGATCGCCGCCAGCGCGTAGGCGCCCGCCGTCGGCGCGAGCGCGCGCAGCAGCCGCCGGCGCCGGGCGGCCGGGCCTGCGGCGAACCCGACCAGCGCGCACAGCCCGCCCACCAGGGTCATCGTGGCGAAGATCTCGTCCCCGACGTAGAGCTGCAGGGCGAGCACGACCCCGAGCAGCGGCACGTACACCACCGGCCGGATCGAGCCTTGCAGCAGCCGGACCACGAAGTACGCGCACAGCGGGACGAGGAAGACCAGCGTGAGGCTCGGGTGCCCCTGCCCGACCTCGTCGATCAGCGAGGGCGAGAAGCCGAAGAAGAACCCGCCGATGAGCGCGGGGAAGAACGACCGGGTGATCCGCCTGCACAGCAGGTACGCGGTCCAGGCGGCCAGCGCGGGCGCGGCGAGCTCGACCATGTTGAACGAGAACATCGGCCCGTAGCTGTGCGTGAGCGACTGCAGGGCGAGCGACGGCGCCGGGATCGTGGTAGCCCAGGTGAGGTTGATGCCGCCCGGGGCCCAGGCGGCGTACGAGTACAGCGCGCTGTAGTGGTGACTGAGCGCGAACGGCCACCAGTTGAACGCCCAGACGAACAGGGACCCGTCCTGCGGCTGCGCGGACAGGAACCAGGTGGACATCCGGTCCAGGATCCACGGCCCGAACAGGCCGACGGACACGGCGCCGTACAGTGCCAGCGCGAGCAGGTTCCGCAGCTGCCGCCCGGCCGCATGGAGGCCGCGGTCGGCGAACGGGCGCCACTCGGTGCGCTGGCCGGGTCGCGCTCGGCCTTCCTGAGCGCGGCCGGTGACCAGCCCGGTGCCGGGGATCTCCTGGATCCTGGTAGCCAGCCCTGGGGCGGGGCTCCGCAGGCTGCTGGTGACCGGACCGTCATCCTCCGCGATGGCGGCTGCGAGCCCGGCGGAATCCGGCGGCTTCTCGTCGACAGAAGTCACTGGCTCGGGCACGCGCCCCCTTCCCCTTCCGCTGCGTCCGGCAACCGCACGGAACGCGGCGGGCTCCTCGCTGGCCCGCATCACCCGAGATGCGTCGTATCCGCCCCAAACTATCTCAGCGTTACCCAGGCGCGGGCCGAGTCGGCAGGTTGCACGCGCCGTTGGCACGACGTCCCGCCTTGCCGGGCGGCGCACCGAGGCTGGAGACTGACTCCGGACACCAGCGGCCCAGCGAGGGCCGGCCAGGGCCTGGTCACGGGCTGGCCAGGGCCTGGTCAGAGGGCTGGCCAGAGCCTGGTCACGGGCTGGCCAGAGCCTGGTCAGAGGGCTGGCCAGAGCCTGGTCAGCGGCCGGTCAGGGGCTGGCATGGCCCCGGTCACGCCGCGTCATGGCCCGGTCAGGGCCCAGTCAAAGGAGGATCTTGTGCGCATCGGCAACCTGGACGGCCGGCTGGTCATCGTCACCGGCGCAGGAGCGGTCGACGTCGAGTCCGCCAGCGGCGGCCGGTTCGAGCCCGATCCGCAGGCGGTCTATGACCGGTGGGCCGAGTTCGCCGCCTGGGCGCCGGGCGCCGGCGACGTGCCCGGGCAGCCGTTCGAGCAGGCCCGGCTCGGCGGGCCGGCACCGGCGCCGCGACAGTCGTTCGGCGTGGGCCTCAATTACCGTGACCACGCACAGGAGTCCGGCTTCACGGTGCCCGACCAGCCCAGCATCTTCACGAAGTTCCCCAGCTGCATCACCGGGCCACGCACTGACGTGGTGCTGCCGCCCGGCGGCCACACCGACTGGGAGGTCGAGCTGGTGGCCGTGATCGGCACCGCCGCCAGGAACATCGCGGCGGCCGACGGGTGGAGCCATGTCGCCGGGCTCACCGTCGGGCAGGACATCTCCGAGCGGATCACCCAGCTGTCCGGGCAGGCGCCGCAGTTCAGCCTGGGCAAGTCGTTTCCCGGCTTCGGCCCGACCGGGCCGTGGCTGGTGACCGCCGATGAGCTCGCCGATCCGGACGACCTCGAGCTCGGCTGCTCGGTCAACGGCGACCAGATGCAGAAGGCCAGAACCAGCTACCTGATCATCTCGGTGCCGGAGCTGATCGCCAGGCTGTCCGCCGTCGTCACACTGCTGCCGGGCGACGTCATCTTCACCGGCACGCCGGCCGGGGTCGGGATGGGCCGGGACCCGCAGCGCTGGCTGGCGCCGGGCGACGAGGTGGTCAGCTACGTCGAGGGCATCGGGGAGCTGCGGCAGCGCTTCGTGGCCGGCTAGCGCCGTCCCGACCGGTCCCGCTACGTCCCTTCGCGTCCCTGCCGGGCCTGGTCATCGAGCGCGAAGCTGAGGTAGCGATCGGCTGACCGGTGCATCGCGGCCTTGCCGCCGGAGAACACGATCCGCCGCCACCACGCACCGTAAATGCGATCGAAGTTGAACGAGTCGAGCATGGCCAGCGCCCGCTGTATGGTGCCCGGCCGCTCGGGGATGAGGTTTGGATAGCTGTACATGAAGCTGACGTACCGGCGGTCAGGTACCACGGTCATGATGTCGCCGGAACACAGCACGCCGGCGCCGCCCTGCCCGCCGGCCCAGTGCAGCACCTGGCCGCCGTCGAAATGCACGCCCGCGTTGATCAGCGTCAGGCCGTCGCCGATCTCGCGGGTGTCACCCTTCCAGTACACGATGGCGTCGTCTGGCCGGGCCGTCCACCGGCGGTCGGCCTCGTGGATGTACACGGGCGCGTCGAACGCGTGCGCCCACTCGATCATCGAGCCGTAAAAGTGCGGGTGACTGATCGCGATCGCGCTGATGCCGCCCAGCGCGCGGACCTGGGCGATGAGATCATCGTCGATGTAGGTGATCATGTCGAACAGCACGTTGCCGCCCGGGGCGCGGACCAGTAGCGCCCGCTGGCCGATGGCCGTTGGCGGGTCGGCGCCGATGCCGGTTACGCCGGGCCCCTCGTCCCGCACCAGGCCGCGGCGGCCTTCCCCGGCAAGCCGGGCGAGCGTGGTCCACTGCTGCCCGTCCCAGCCGACGTACTGGCGTTCGTCGAGGCAGATAGGGCAGTCCGCGCGCTCCGCGCCGTACTGCACCCCGCAGGTCGCGCAGATCGGAAGGTCAGCGTCCATGACTTCACTTATACCAACGACGCACGAACCCGCTGGCGGCGCCGCCACGGGCAGCGATAAGGGGATGGTCGCGGACATCCGCCCGGCACTGGCCCTGCCTGGTGCCGGGCTTTTAGCGCGGGGCGATCAGCAAGGTCTGGATGGCGGTGCCGCAGCGTCCCGAGATGTCAGATAGCGCCGTCTCGGCTACCCCGGTCCCCTGCGCGTCCGCGGTCGTCGTCGCGTCCAGCAGCAGCCACTCGCCGACCGGGTCGCGGGTCAGCACGACCGTGAGGTCGACGTTGATGAAGATGAACCACCCCGGGTCAAGGACGGCGCTCACGCCGCTGCCGGAGTCCGCGACCAGCAGGGCCCGGCACATCGGCGAGGCGTCCTCGCCGGCCACCAGCGGTACGCGAGGCCGGGTCCAGGCCCGCCCTGGGGCAGCCTGGTCGAAGCCGCCGTGAAGGAAGCGCCATTCGATCGCGGCCAGGTACCCGGCCGTGTGGGCATTCGGCAGTCTGGGCGGAAGCTGCGAGCCTGCCGCGTCCGGTACCGGCGGCGGGGCGGCGGGGCCGGGGATGACGGGGACCGCGCCGTCCGGGAGAGCGACCCGCCAGCCCCTCGCATGCAGTACCTCCTGGTCATCAGCCTCGATGACGGCTTCCAGCAGGGCAACACGCCGCCCCGGCCGCACCGTCCGGGTGCGGACGGTGAGCTTCGTGACCGGTACCGGCCGGAGGATGTCGATGGTCACCCGGCCCAGCCGCTGGCCGTCGTCTGGGTCGTGGCGCTCGAGTGCGCGAGCCGCCAGGGCGGACGGGGGGCCACCGTGCTGGGCGTCCGGACTCCACGGTCCCGCGGTGGCGGGCGTGGCCACGAAGGCGTTGCCCCCGGCCGGTTCGAAGAATGCCTTGTGCACGGGGCGCGATGCTACCTGAGTGCCGCGTCCGGCTGCGAGCCAGGAACCGCCATCGCGGCCCCGCTCACTCCGGCGGAGTCGGTACGCTCGTCCGGTAGAGCCAGCCGCAGCCGGCTCCGCGGGGCGTTAGCTCAATGGTAGAGCAGCGGACTTTTAATCCGTTGGTTCAGGGTTCGAGCCCCTGGCGCCCCACCCGTCCTGACCTGGCTTTTCGCCGCGCCGGAAGCACGTGCTGGGCTTCTGGTATGGGCGGAGGTTGGCCAGGGTATGGGCGCTGTCTTGGTGTGCGTTGTCTTGACATTGGGTGCTGTCTCGCCAAGGTGACCCGCTAGCAGGGCACGATGACCGCAACCAGGCAAGCCGTCCCGGCACGGCCATCAGGCGGTTGTGCCATGGTGCTAGCCGGCGGTCTCCTGGTGGCGCTGGCGGCCGATCTGCCGGGCCGGGTGGGCGAGGCTGAGGCCGCTGATCAGGACGGCGCGGGCGCGCCGCAGGGTGTTCCGCACCTGGCGACGGCGCTGAGTGCCCGGGACCTGGCAGCCCGCCGTGATGATGAGGGCGGCGATGTCCTCGGCGGCTTCGCGGGCCACCTGGGGCAGCACGGAGGTATAGGTGTCGGCAGTCAGCACGATGCTGGAGTGCCCGAGCATGGCCTGGACGACCTTCAGGTCGGCGCCCGCGGCGAGTGCGAGGCTGGCCGCGCCATGCCGCAGATCATGCAAGCGGATCGGCGGCAGGCCCGCGGCCTCGCAGAGCCGACGGAAGTACCGGGACAGCCGGGTCCGGGGCCATCGGGTCACCGTTCAGGCCGGTAAGCAGATAGCCGCTGTCACGGTAGCTGCCGCCCAGCCGGGCTTGCTCGGCCTGCTGGCCGGCCCGGTGTGCCCGCAGGGCCGCCACGGTGGTGTGATCCAGGGCGATGCCCCGCTCGGGGGCCGGCGCCGTGGCCGCGTCCGATGCTCTGGTGCAGGTCATCCCGATTCCGAATGCCGGAAGCGCAGCAGTGGATGGCTTCGTGGCCGGGGTAGCGCCAGTGACGGGGTGATCGCCGCGGCGGCGCAGATTCCGGCGGCGGCACAGCCACCCCACAACAGGGCTGGGCTCAGGCGGTAGAGGGCGGTACCGGCCAGTGGGGCGAGCAGCATGGCGGTGCCGTAGCACAGGCTGCGGGCACCGGCGATGCGGCCGGTCCTGCCGGGCGGGGCGAGGCTGGTGGTGTAGGCGGCGGCGACCGGCCACTGTGCCAGCTCACCCAGCGACCAGACGGTGACCGCAGCGGCGAGCAGCACGGTGGTGTGGGCGAAGGTGAGCAGCCCGAACCCGGCCCCAATGAGCACGCTGGTGGCGGCGATCACCGGCTGCGGCCGCCAGCGGCCGGTCAGCCGGGTGGCGGGGAGCTGCAGGGCCATGACCAGGCCGGAGTTGAGCGCGAGCAGCAGCCCGTAGCTCGCGGTTGGCAGGCCCTGGTGGTGCACCCAGATCGGCAGGGTGGTCTGTGCCTGGAACAAGATCAGATTGACCAGCACGGTCACGGCCAGCAGGCGAACCAGCCGCCGGTCGCGCAGCACGCCGGTACCGGAGTCCTGACCGTGCGGTCGTTCCCGGGACGAGTCCACCCGGGTACCTGGCAGGGCGCGCCAGGCCAGAATCGCCCACGCCAGCGAGGTCGCGGCGTCGCAGGCAAACAGGACCAGGAAGCTGTGTTCGGCGACCAGTCCACCGATCGCGGACCCGGCGGTGGTGCCGGCATTGACCCCGAACTGGTATATCCCGAACGCACGTACCCGCTGAGGGCCGGGCACCTCGGCCGCCAGGACCGCGCTGGTCGCTGGCCGGTATAGCTGCGACACCAGGCCGGTCAGCCCAGCCGTGACCATGGTCAGGGCTGGCCCGCTCACCGCGGCCAGCGCCAGGGTGGCCACGGCTGAGCCGGCCATCGATCCCGCCGTGGTGATCTTGGCTCCGAGCCGGTCGGTGAGCAGCCCACCGGCCGGCCCGGCAATCATCTTCCCGGCCGCGTACGCGCTCACCGCACCCGCTGCCAGGCCGGTGCCGTAACCGCGGTGGACCAGGTAGAGCAGCAGGAACGGAACCACGAAGCTGCCGAAACAGTTGACGAACGAACCTCCGGCCAGCACCCACACCACCCGCGGCAGTCCCGCTGGCCCACAGCGCGCTGACCAGGTGGTCGCTTCCCAAGCTGCCATGACCCCTCACTAATAGCTCGGTGCCGAGCTAGTTAGCTCGTCACCGAGAAACATTACGGCGAGCTAGCTAGCTCGTCAACATGTAATTCGGCAGCGAGCTACCATGGCAGCGTGGATGGACAGCGTGATCACGTGGCGGCAATACTTGACGCCTGGCACGACGAGCAGCCAGGCCTGGACGTCTCGCCGGTCGAGGTCTTCGGCCGCATCTCCCGCATCGACCGCTACAAGGCGACGGCGCTGCGCGAGGTCTACCGCCGCTACCAAATCGACGCCGGCGAGTACGACGTTCTGGCCGCGCTGCGCCGCAGCGGCCCTGATTACCGGCTAACCCCCACTGAGCTGTACCGCAGCGTACTGGTCACCTCGGCCACCATGACCGAACGTCTCGACCGGCTCCAGCGCCGCAAGCTCATCCGGCGCCGCCCAGCCGCTCGTGACCGGCGCTCCATCCAAGTCGAACTCACCGCCGACGGCCGGGCCCTGATCGAGCAAGCCATCACCGACCTGCTCAGCGCCGAAGCCAACCTGCTGGACGGCCTCCCCCCGGAAGACCGCACCGCCCTAGCCGGGCTCCTCGGCAAGCTCGCCGCCAGCCTCGAACAAAGACAAGGCAGTCCTGCCGGCAGCGCATAACCCGCCGCCACGGAGTAGGCACCGGTTAGCTCGGGTCCAGCCTGTCGGCTCCTAAGGACAGCGTGACATTGGATCCACGTCCGAGCCGATGTCGGCCACCACCACCGGGCGGCCACCGCCGCCACCAGGTAACCGTATCCGCCGGGCCCGCTCAAGCCTGCCGTTATAGCTCGCCGCCGAATTACATGTTGACGAGCTAGCTAGCTCGCCGTAATGTTTCTCGGTGACGAGCTAACTAGCTCGGTACCGAGTTATTGGTGAGGGGCCAGTAACCACGAACCATGACGGGAGAAATTGCGATGGCCGCTGCTACCGATGTCGGCCCTGCCCACGGGACTGGGTCGCCAGGACCTGAACGATCGACGATGAGTACCGGTAGCCGGGCCCGCTGGGTTGCGCTGGCGGTGGTCTGCGCTGGGTCGCTGATGAACGTGCTCGACACTACGATCGTGGGCGTCGCTTTGCCGGCCATCCGGCAGGACCTCGGGTTCACCCAGAACTCGCTGGCCTGGGTGGTGAACGCCTACATGCTCACCTACGGCGGGTTCCTGCTGCTCGGTGGGCGGCTGGGAGACCTGTTTGGCCGCCGCCGGCTGTTCGCCGCCGGGATCAGCGTGTTCACGCTGTCCTCACTGGCGTGTGGCCTGGCCAGCGGGCAGGGATTCCTGCTCGCCGCGCGGGCGGTCCAGGGGTTCAGCGGGGCAGTGGCGTCCGCGGTGGCGCTCTCGCTGGTGGTGTCGCTGTTCCCGGAACCCGCGGAGCGGGCCAAGGCGATGGGCGTGTTCGGGTTCGTCGCCTCTGGCGGTGGCAGCATCGGGGTGCTCATGGGCGGCGTGCTGACCAGCCTGCTCTCCTGGCACTGGATCTTCCTGGTCAACGTCCCGATCGGCGCCGCGGTCTGCCTCGCGTCGCTGCGCGTACTGCCCGCCGGCCCGGCCGGGCAGCACCGTGGGCGGCTGGACATCCGCGGCGCGGTGCTGGTGACCGCATCGGTGATGCTGGCCGTGTACGCGATCGTCGGCGTGAACCAGGCCGGCTGGCTGTCGGCGCGGACCGCCGGGATGCTGGCAGCCGCCGCGGTGCTGCTGGCAGCCTTCGTTGCCGCCGAGGCCAAGGCCGCCTCCCCGCTGGTCCCGCTGCGGCTGTTCCGGTTGCGCAACCTGTCATCGGCCAGCGTCATCGGCGTCCTGTGGGCGGCGGCCATGTTCGCCTACTTCTTTCTCACCGCCCTCTACCTGCAACTGGTGCTGCACTACAGCCCGCTGCAAACCGGGCTGGCCTTCCTGCCCTCAAACCTGATCATGGGCGCGCTTTCGCTGGGCATCTCGGCCAGGCTGGTGACCCGGTTCGGCACCAGGAGACCGCTCGGCGCCGGGCTGGTGCTCGCCGCGGGTGGCCTGCTCCTGCTGGCCCACGCCCCCGCCGGCGGCCATTTCCTCACCGACGTCCTGCCGGGCACGGTCCTGCTCGGCTTGGGCGCGGGAACCGCCCTCAACCCGGTGCTAATCGCGGCCATGGGCGACGTGCGGCAGGAGGAGTCGGGCCTGGCGTCGGGGATGGTGAACACCTCCTTCATGCTCGGCGGCGCGCTCGGGCTCGCCGTCCTGGCCAGCCTCGCCACCGCACGCACCCACAGCCTGCTCGCCACGGGTCACGGCGCACTGGCCGCGCTCACCGGCGGCTACCACGCCGCGTTCGTTGCCGGAGCGGTATCCGCCGCCCTCGCCGCCCTGCTCGCCGCCTGCTGGCTGCATCCAGTCACCTCCCAGCCGGCAGATCCTGACACCGGGGGGAAGACGTTACGGGAAAGATCGTCAACTCGACGTTCGTCGGTCGCCAAGACGCTCGCCAGCGTTTCATCCAGAGATAGTGATCCGACGACTGCCTACGAGGAGAGTCTGTGATGCGGCTTACGGTGACCTCCCATCTGACACTTGCTGGGGTCATACAGGGCAACGGGAAACCCGAACCGGAGCTAAACGACGGCTTCGAGCAAGGCGGTTGGCAGATGCCTGAAGACCACGCCCGGCGGACGCGGGCGGGTCATCCGAAGGGCGGGATATTCCGATGAAGGTGCTGGTAACCGGCGGAACGAGCGGTCTAGGCCTCGCGATGGCCTCCGCCCTGGCCGCGGCGGGAGCCACCGTCGCGCTGACCGGCCGATCCGGCCAGCGCGCGAGCTCGGTCGCCGCCGAGCTGCCGGGCGCGGTTGGCATGGAATTGGACGTGCGAGACCGGCAGTCGGTGGCCCAGGCGGTCGACCAGGCGTGGTCGCGGCTCGGCGGCATCGACATGCTGGTGAACAACGCCGGGATCGGCATGCGCACGGTCAACCCGCGCTTCATGACGCACCCGCAAGGCTTCTGGGAAGTGCCGGCCGACGGCTTCCGTGCGGTGATCGAGACGAATCTGACTGGCTACTTCCTAGTGGCGCGCGAGGTCACGCCGCGGATGCTGGCCGCCGGCGGCGGCCGCATCGTCAACATCTCGGTGAGCCACTCGACTATGAAACGAGCCGGGTTCGTCCCCTACGGGCCGTCCCGTGCCGGCAGCGAGGCGCTGTCCCGGATCATGGCCGCCGATCTGCAGGGCACAGGCGTTACCGTCAACCTGCTCCTGCCCGGGGGCGCGACGGTCACGGGGATGCTGCCCGACGACGCACTGGCCGAGGGTCAGGAGTTCCTGGACCCCGCTGTGATGGGCCCGCCCATAGTCTGGCTGGCGTCCAACGACGCGGCCGGCGTTCATGACGAGCGCATCGTTGCCGCCGAATTCGAGCGCTGGATGCAAGACAGGAACAGGTAAAAGTGGGGCTGGGCTGACGGCCCGCTCCGACCTGTCCGATACCACAGGAGCTTTGTTGTCAAGCTGCGACGTGCTCCCGGCCTGCTGGGCTTCGCTGCGGAAGGCGGTGCGGTAGGCCATCGGGCTGATGAACCCGCTGAGCCGGCTGGAGTTGATTTTTGTCTCAGCCCACTCCGTAGACCAGCGGCAGTCGCCCCGGTTTAGCCGAGTTGGGCGCTGAGCGTGGCGTAACGGGCTATTGGTGGGCGGCGTTACCCAGGATGTAGGGCCTCTTCCTGGACGGGGTTCCGGCCTGGCCCCCGCAGGCCGGAACCCCGTCGGCCGCTGATCGCAGTGGGCCTGGTCAGCGGTCGTCGAAGCAGAGCCGAAGGCGGTGTAGCCCTTCGGGTATGCGGTCGGTGGGTATGGCGCCGTAGCCGATCACCAGGCCCGGCGGCCCCGGGGCGCTGAGGCCGAATGGTGCCAGTGGCTGGGCGTCCACGCCGGTGGTGGCAGCACGGCTGAGCGCCTCCTCGATCTGGGCTGTGGTCAGGGTGCGGGCTGTGGCGGCGAGGTGCAGTCCGATCGCTGAGGGGATGACCTCGAGGTGGCCGGCGAACTGGCGCCGCAGGCCGTCGGTCACCAGCTGGTGGCGTTCTGCGTAGACGGTGCGCATGCTGCGGATGTGGCGGGCGAACCAGCCGTCGGCGATGAAGCGTGCCAGCGCCGCTTGGGCGGGCAGGTGGGTGTGCCAGTCGGTCACGAACTTCGCTGCGCGTAGCGCGGTGCGCAGTGGCGCGGGGGCGACCAGGAATCCCAGTCGCAGGGCCGGCAGCATGGTCTTGGAGAACGAGCCCACGTAGATAACGTGGCCGTCGGTGTCGAGGGTTTGCAGCGGCTCGATCGGGCGGTCGCTGTAGCGGAATTCGCTGTCGTAGTCGTCTTCGATGATCGCGGCGCCGTGCCGTGCGGCCCAGGCGAGCAGGGCCAGCCGCCGCGGTAGCGACATGGTTACCCCCAGCGGGAACTGGTGCGACGGCGACACGTACACCAGGCGGGCATTCGCTGGGATCGCGTCAACCACCAGCCCTTCGGCGTCGACCGGCACGCCGGCCACCTGGGCGCCCAGCGAAGCCAGCAGCCGCCGCGGCGGGGAGTAGCCGGGGTCCTCCACGGCCGCCACGTCGCCGGGGCCCAGGATCACGCGGGCGATCAGGTCGACCGCCTGCTGGGTGCCGCTGGTCACCACGATGTCTTCGGCGGTGGCCCGGACCGCGCGAGACACGCCGAAATGCAGCGCGATCGCCTGGCGCAGGCCCTGATGCCCTGCTGGGTCGCTGTAGGCGTGGATATCGGTGGCCCCGGCGTGCAGTTCCTGTCCCAGCAGCCGCCGCCATCTGGCGTACGGGAAGAGCCTGGCGTCGGGAATGCCACTCCTGAAGTGGAACTCGGCCAGCGGGCGCCTGGCCGGGATCGGGACGCTCGCCCAGACCGGCCGCGGGCGCAAGGCGCCGCCGGCCGGCCTGGCCTGGCCCGTGGCGCTGCCGATGTGGTCGCTGACGAAGGTGCCGGCTCCGACGCGGGTGCCGACGTAGCCCTCGCCGGCAAGCTGCTCGTAGGCGAGGGTCACGGTTCCGCGCGAGACGCTGAGCTGCCGGGCAAGCTCCCGGGTGGGCGGCAGGCGCTCGCCGGCCGGCAGCCGTCCGGCGAGGATGGCGTCCCGGAGCTGCCGGTAGATCTCCGTGGTCAGGTTGTTGCGGCCGACCAGGCTGACGTGCAGCTCTACCGCGCTCAAGCCTCCCGCCGCCTTCGCCGGACCAGCCGCACGGTTGCCGGTGATGACTGCCGAGGATCGGTCCCTTGAGTGCCGGTTCGAAGCCCGGGGCCGATGTTCACCACCGTAACCATGGGCCCAGCATAGGACCGGGATTTCGGTTCTGGCAGGCGCATTGGCCCAGTGATCATGGTCGGAATTGGATCTACCGTTCGACCAATGTGCCCCCTACCGTGGTAACGCCACGACGGTGTGAGGAGGCGGCGTGCGAACCGGAGTCCTGGTGGTTGGCGGCGGGGTGGTGGGGCTGACCAGCGCCTTGTTCCTGGCCAAGAATCGTGTGCCGTGTGTGCTGGTCGAGCGCCATCCGGACTTGCTGATCCATCCGCGCTCCCGCGGCCTGACCCCGCGCACGATGGAGGTGTACCGGCAGGCGGGCCTGGAGCCGGCGATCCTGGCGGCCGCCTACGGCGGCGCGGGGTTCGGCTGGGCGCCGGTGCAGGCAGACACGCTGAACGACGAGGTGTACGCGGCCCCGGATGAGCCGGCTGAGGACGACGGCGCGGCGGCGAGCCCGTGCGGCTTCGGCCCGGTCGACCAGGACAAGCTGGAGGTACTGGCCCGCGCCCGCGCCCGCGAACTGGGAGCCGACCTGCGGTTCTTTGTTGAGATGACGTCCTTTACCCAGAACGCTGACGGGGTGACCGCGGCCGTGACCGACCGGGGGAGCGGCGCGAGCGAGACCATCGAGGCGGATTACCTGGTAGCGGCCGATGGCGCCGACAGCCCGGTCCGGCATGCGCTCGGCATCGAGGCGGGCGGGCCGGGGCCGATGTTCACGACCTTGACCGCGATCGTGGACGCGGACCTGACACCGGCATTGCGCGGCCGCGCCGTCACCATCGCCTACCTGCAGCAGCCCAGGCCATTCACGATCTTGATGGCGCACGACAACGCAGGCCAGCGCTGGGTGTTTGGCACCGGCTACGACCCGGACCGCGAGCCGCTGGCGAGCTACACCGACGACCGGGTGGCGGACATGGTCCGGGCGGCGGCCGGGCTAGCTGAGGTGGAGGTCCGGCTGCGCCCCCAGGTCCCCGGCACCGACTTGAAGGTGCTCAGCTTCCCCATCGGCGCGCACGTGGCCGCCAGCTACCGCAGCGGCCGGGTATTCCTCGCCGGTGACGCCGCCCACATCTGCCCGCCGACCGGCGGGCTGGGCGCCAACGCCGGCATCCAGGACGCCCACAACCTCGCCTGGAAGCTCGGGCTGGTGCACAGCGGCCGGGCAGGGAACGCGCTGCTCGACACCTACGACGCAGAGCGGCGCTGCGTGGGGATGCTCACCATGGGCCAGGCGCTGGCCCGGTTCGGTTCCCGGATGGGGCCAGCCGCGGGGCCGGCCATCATCGACTACGGCGCCGTCGCCATGGGCTACCGGTACCCAACCGCCCAGTCCGGCCGCGGGCCCGCCGGCCAGCAGGGCAGCACCGAGCCGGTAACGCCCGCCCGGCTGTCCGGCCAGCCCGGCACCCGCGCCCCGCATGTGCCGGTACCCAGGGATGCTGCCGGATCCGTCCTCGACCTGTTCGGGGACACCTTCGTCCTGCTGACCGGGTCGGCCGGCCGGCCCTGGCTGGACGCCCTGGCCAGCCTGGCGGATCAGGATGCGCTGCCGGTGACAGGCCACCAGCTCGGCGCCGACGTCTGCGCGGCATACGGGATCAGCGACGCGGGAGCGTCGTTGGTGCGGCCCGACGGGTTCGTCAGCTGGCGCAGTCAGGCCGGCGCGGCCGACCACACCGCCACCTTGTCCGACGCCATCCGCGCCGCGCTGTGCCGGTGAGGGTCACCCCGGGCGAACCAGGCAGCCTCGTCCCCCGCGCCGCCGTGATGCGCGTATCCCGCAGCGACCAGCCGTCCCCGCCGGCTCATTGCCAGGAGAGCTAAAACGATATGACTGCAACGCAATCGACGACAGTGCCCACGGCGGCAGCCGGCGGCAAGCGGCTCGGCCTGGCCCTGCTCGTCATCGCCACCGCGCAACTGATGGTCGTGCTCGACGCGACGATCGTCAATGTCGCGCTGCCGCACATTCAGCGGGCGCTGGGATTCTCCGGGTCGGGCCTGGAGTGGGTGGTCAACGGCTATTCGCTTGCCTTCGGCGGGTTGCTGCTGCTCGGTGGCCGGGCCGGGGACCTGCTCGGCCGACGCCGGGTATTCGTCGCCGGGCTGCTGCTGTTCTCCGCGGCATCTCTGGCCGGCGGATTCGCCACAAGCCAGACCTGGCTGCTGGCAACCCGGGCGGTACAGGGCGCGGGCGCCGCGGTCATCGCGCCGGCGGCACTGGCGTTGATCTCCACCACATTCCCCGAGGGACCGCCACGCAACCGGGCCATGGGCGCCTACGGCGCGATGAGCGTCGCAGGCGCCGTGGCCGGCCTGCTCGCCGGCGGCCTGCTGGTCACCTACGCCTCGTGGCGCTGGGTCCTGTTCGTCAACGTGCCGGTCGGCATCGTGGTGGCGCTCACCGCGCGGCGGGTGCTCAGCGAGTCCAATCGTCAGCGGGGCCGGTTTGACCTGCCCGGCGCGGCCGTCGGCACCGCCGGGACCACCGCCCTGGTGTATGGACTGTCGAATGCGGCCACCGGCCCCGACGGCGTATCGCACTGGGGTGATGCCAAGGTCGTCATCTTGCTGGCGGCGTCGGTGGTGCTGCTGGCCGCGTTCGTGGTGATTGAGGCCCGCAGCGAGCATGCCCTGCTGCCCCTGCGCCTGCTGCGCAACCGGAACCGGGCCGGCGCCTACCTGATCATGCTCTGCGTCGGCACCTCCTCGTTCGGGCTGTACTTCTTCCTGACCCTGTTCATGCAGACGGTGTGGGGGTACTCGGCGCTGAAAACCGGGCTGGCCTACCTCCCATTCACCGCAGTCATCGTGGCGGCGACAGGCGCCGCCGCCCAGCTCGTGCCGCAGATCGGAGCCCGGCCGCTGCTGATTGCGGGCTGCGCAGCGACCGCCGGCGGCCTGTACTGGCAATCACAGGTGACCGAGCACAGCACGTATGCCAGCGGCGTGCTGGGCCCGATGCTGATCAACGGAATCGGCATCGGACTGCTGTACGTCCCCCTCTCGCTGATTGCGCTGTCCGGGGTCAAGGAGCACGACTCCGGCATCGCATCCAGCCTGCTGAACGCCGGCCAGGAAGTGGGCGGTTCCATAGGGCTCGCGGTGCTGGGGACCGTCGCCTGGACTGCGGTCGCCACTACCCTGCGGGCGCAGGCCGCCCCTTACCACCATGCCCTTGCCATCGGCTTTTCCCGCGGGTTTCTGGCCGGCGGGGGGATCATGCTCCTGGCGCTGGCCATTGCTATCGTCGCGATCCGCGTGAGCCGCGCCTGCCCAGTCGAAGCACAGGATCCAGCGGCGATGTCGCTGGTCCGCGACGCCACCGCGGTCAACGGGGAGATCTTCGATGAACGCTAGTCCCCGTGCAGGCAGATCCGGCCAGGCCAGGTGGTGTCCCAGCTGCTTCGCCCGGTGCGATGAGTTGGGTAGTGCGCCCGCGTCTCACCCAGAGATGACGATCCGATGGCTGCTTACGAGGAGTGCGTGGTGCGACTCACGGTGACCTCCCATCTGACACTTGGTGGGGTCATGCAGAGCAATGGGAAACCCGAGCCGGAGCTGAACGACGGCTTTGAGCAGGGTGGCTGGCAGGTGCCCTACTTCGACCAGGACCTGGACCGGCTCACCGCGGACTGGATCGCCGCCGGGGCCTTCCTGCTGGGCCGCCGGGCCTACGAGCTATTCGCGGAGTACTGGTCGCAGGTCACCGACCCCAGCGACCCACGCGCGACCCGGCTGAACGCCCTGCCCAAGTACGTCGCATCCACCACCTTGGACAGGGTGCAGTGGAACAACTCGGTCTTGCTCGGCGGCGATGTGGCCGGGGAGGTCACAAAGCTGAAGCGCCAGCCCGGCAACGAACTGCAGGTCCATGGCAGCGCGGCGCTGGTCCGGACGCTGATGAAGCACGGCCTTGTCGATGAGTACCGCCTGCTCATCCACCCCGTCGTCTTGGGCAACGGAAAGCACCTTTTCGCTGACGGGACCACCCCGACCGCTTTTGAGCCCATCGACACCAAGACCACCAGCCGTGGGGTCGTCGCTTGCATCTACCAGCCGTCAGGAGAGCCGGAATACGGCTCGGTCGCCGCCGAGCAAGAGAGTGGCGTGGTCAAGGACTCCGTGAGCCGGCAAGCCGCTACGTAGACAGGCCGAAGGAGGCGGACGAGTGTCGGCGATACCCGCGCCAGGCGAGCATGCGGCAGGCCACGCCGGCGACGTTCCCCTGGCACCTGAGCGCGGCAGGCTGGGGCTGGCCCTGGTGGTGATCGCATCGGCGCAGCTGATGGTGGTGCTCGACGCCACCATTGTCAATGTGGCATTGCCGCACATGCAGCGTGCGCTTGGCTTTTCGGGTAGCGGCTTGGAATGGGTGGTGAACGCCTACGCGGTGATCTTTGGCGGGTTGCTTCTGCTCGGCGGCCGGGCCGGTGACCGGCTGGGGCGTCGGCGGGTGTTCGTCGCCGGGCTCCTGCTGTTTTCCGCGGCGTCGCTGCTAGGCGGGTTCGCAACCAGCCAGTGGTGGCTGCTGGCCGCGCGAGCGATCCAGAGGACTGGCGGCGCGGTGATCGCGCCGACCGCGCTCGCGCTGATCACCACCAACTTCCCCGAGGGCGAGCCGCGTAACCGGGCGATGGGGATCTACTCGGCGATGGCGGGCGGCGGTGCGGTGGGCTTGCTCCTGGGCGGGCTGCTGACCACCTACATCTCGTGGCGGTGGGTGCTGTTCGTCAACGTCCCGATCGGGATACTTGTGGCGGCCGCAGCACCGCGCGTGCTGGCCGAGTCGCCCCGGCGGCCGGGCCGGATCGACCTGGCCGGCGCGGTCACCGGCACCGCCGGCGTCGCGCTGCTCGTGTATGGCCTGTCCAAGGCGGCGACCGGGCCGGACGGCACCTCGCGCTGCGGTGACGCGCCGGTGCTGGTGTCGCTGGCCGGGGCCGCGGCCCTGCTTGTCTCATTCGTGCTGATCGAGCTGCGCAGCCCGCACCCCCTGCTTCCGATGCGGGTCCTGGCCGACCCCAACAGGTCCGGCGCCGACCTGATCGTGCTGTGCATCGGCACCGCGATGTTCGGCATGTTCTTCTTCCTCACCCTGTTCGTGCAGACCGTGCTCGGCTACAGCGCGGTCCGGGCCGGGGTCAGCTACCTGCCGTTCACCGCCGGGATCGTGACCGCGGCGACGCTGGCTTCGCGGCTGATGCCACGGACCGGCGCCCGGCTGCTGATCCTGGCGGCACCACCATGACCGCAGGCGGGATGTTCTGGTTCTCCCGGCTGTCCGAACACGCCGCCTACCCAAGCCAGTTGCTCGGCCCGATGCTGGTGACCTCCTCCGGGCTCGGGCTGCTGTTCGTCCCGCTGGCCCTGGTAGCCCTGCACAATGTGGCCGACCAGCATGCTACCGGCCGCTCCATCCTGCGCCAGCGAAGAGCGCCCCGGCCGGTCCGGCAACGGCGCGAGAACCGCCGACCTGGCCGCTCTAGGCGCGGCAGATCCGGATGTTCGTCGGGCGCTTCGCTGCCCGATCCCCCTTGGCCAGCGCATCCTCTACGTCGGTCGGATGGGCACCGCGCGAGGTCATCTGGCGTGACGAAGTGGAAGCGCCTGCACAACGACTGTGGCCAGTCCGCAGCGATGAGTCTCGCAGTGGTCCCCAGTCTGTACCCACACCGATCAACCGCACTCGAGGAGAACGACATGACCGCTACCTACACCTTCGACGTCTTTTCCAGCCTCGACGGCTACGGCTCCCACAGCGGCAACTGGGGCGGCTACTGGGGTAAGCAAGGCCCCGAGTTGCTCGACCACCGCCTTGCCTTGTACGGCGCGGAGCAGCGGATGGTCTTCGGGGCCAACACGTATCGGGCATTCGCGCGGATGCTGGCCTCGAGCACCGAGGAGTCC
>Ga0137374_10001735_pt1 | contig 25100 bp, 22 predicted proteins | sample SagtaG_20_FD_104811 | JGI IMG/M metagenome (GOLD analysis project Ga0137374, IMG submission 104811) | Vadose zone soil microbial communities from Sagehorn Ranch, Mendocino, California, USA - Sage1_R_100_16 metaG | ecosystem: Environmental > Terrestrial > Soil > Vadose zone | place: USA... | reverse complement strand
TGTTCTTCGTCAGCATCGTGCCCGGGCCGGACATGCTCTTCATCGTCGCGAACGCGGCTGCGGGCGGGCGACGAGCCGGTGTCGTCGCGGCTGCCGGGATGTCCACCGGTCTGGCGGTTCACACCGTGGCGGCGGCGCTCGGCCTCGGCGCGCTGATCCAGGCCGCACCCCAGGTGCTGAACGGCGTACGCATCGCGGGAGCCGCGTTCCTGCTGTATCTCGCCTACCTGACCTGGCGCGCGAGCCGGCACGAGGTCGGCGAGCCGGACGACGTGGTCGAGCTGCCCAAGCGGACGCTGCGGAAGACCTACCTCATGGCGACGCTGACGAACCTCGCCAACCCGAAGGTCATCCTGTTCTACCTGGCCTTCGTGCCTCAGTTCATCAGCACCGGTGCCGGCAGCTGGCCGGTCACGATCCAGTTCCTCGTCCTCGGCGCGATCTTCATCGCGGTCGGCTTCCCTGTCGACGCGTCCGCCGGCGTGCTGGCCGGCAGCCTCGCCGGTACCGGCAGTAAGGTACGGCGCCGCCTCGAACGCATCAGCGCCGGTATCTTCGCCGCCCTGGCCGCTCGCCTCGCCACCGACATCCACTGACTGAACGCCCGGGTCTGGTGCTGGTGGGGATGTGGGGCCAAGCTGGTAGGTGAACTCGGGTGGCGCGGGGTCGCCGCACTACCACCGACGATGGAGAGTTGTCATGTCCGGAAAGGTGATGAGCGGTTCAACCAGCGCGAGTGCCGGTGGGTGGGTGCAATGAAGGCGGTCGCGGGCGACAAGGTCATAGTCGAAGGCACGCATGTGATGCAGCATCGGCGTACCGGCGAGATCGTCGAGGTGCACGACCCGAACGGCGCACCGCCGTACCTGGTGCATTGGACCGACACCGACAGCGAGTCCCTCTTCTTCCCCGGGCCGGACGCCCACATCATCCACGAGGGGTAGCTGGCAGCTGGTCTCAGAAGATGTAGAAACCTGTCACGGCGGTGGGTGCGAGTCCCAGGACCATCCAGAGCGAGAGCAGGGATCGCTGGAAGATCGCCAGCACACCGGCGACGGTGAGCAGGCCGATCACGCCTGACATGAGCCAGAGGCCGACACCCCTGCCGTGGTCGGCCTCGGCCACGCCGATGCTGTAGACCGCCAGCGACACCGCGGGCACCGTGCCGACATGAATCAGCACCACCGAAGCGACCCACCGCTGCACAGTCTCGATCTTCACCCAAACTCCAGGAACGTCCCCCACAAACACTGCTGACGCCGCAATCCTATCGACCGCTCGGGCGGTCTCCCTCACCAGCGCACAGTCGGATTGCTCACAGCGCACCCAGCCAATGTGCAGGAGTACCGGCCAATTGCAGGAGTACCGACGGACGGGTGGTAGCCGGCCGAGGGCGGGCGGCTTAGAGGTGGAGCGGCGCGGGCAGCCGGACTACCACCCGTCCGTCGGTACGGCGTGGACGGTAGAGCTCGGCGGCGCCGGCGGCGAGAGTCAGGGACAGGACGAGGAATCCGCCGTGGAGGTACCAGGGGCTGATCGGGTCACGGTGGCTGGTAGCCCAGAGGGCCCGAGAGACCCGTCAGCGCGAGGATCATGCCAAAGCCTGTCCAGGTGAACTCGGGCTCGGTGGAGATCAGCCGCATCCATAACCGGGCGGCCGAGAACTTGTCTCAGGTCCCGGTATCTGCGCCGACCTCAGGGTCAGGCTAATCGGCTTGGCGGATTTGGCTGGCGGCTTCACCGAGGGTGGTGAGGGTGGTGCGGACTGCTGTGCGGGCGGTGCGTTCGGGACGGTGGAGGGCGTCGATGTGGCGGCGGGCGTGGACGCCGCGGAGGGGGCGGAGTACGACGGCCGGATGGCGCCGGGCGGTCCAGCGCGGCATCAGGGCGATGCCCCCACCGGCTGCCACGACCTCAGCGACGACGGCGAACTCGTTGATCCGATGGACCAGATCGAGGCGGCGATTCGCAGCCGCGCCGATCGCCTCGATGGTCGCGATCAGCGGGAAGCCGTCGTGAACCGTGATCCAGGGTTCGCGGGCCACGTCGCGAGGAGTCAGCGACCGCTTGGCCGCCAGCGGATGATCAGCGGGTACGGCGACATCCAGCGGCTCGCGCAGTAGCGGCGTGACCGCGACCGTACGCGGCCAGGCGGCGGCATGGTCGAGTCGGTGCGCGAGCACGATGTCGTACTCGCGCGTGAGCAGTGGGAACTCGTCCTGCGGCACATCCTCGTCATGCAGGGTGAATTTCGGTGCGGCATCGGCACGCAGCAACAGCGGATAGAACGTCGCCGCCGCGCTGTGGAAGGCAGCGATGGACACGACGCCGTCCTGCTGCCCGACGAACTCGTCAACGGTGTGGCGGGCGCGGGCCAACGCGCTCTCGACGTCAGCCGCCGCGCCGGCCAGGGCCCGACCAGCGGCCGTCAACACCACGCGTCGACCATCGCGTTCGGTCAGCGGGACCGGGATCGACCGCTGCAACAACCTGAGCTGCTGCGAGATCGCCGACGGTGTCACCAGCAGAGCCTCGGCCGCCGCGGTCACACTTCCCAGCTCACCCACCTCACGAAGCACCCGCAACTGCCGCTCGTCCATGCTGAAAACTGTAGCGGCGCTACAAAGTTGCTTAAGAAGTTGGTACTTGGCTTCAACATGCCGATCAGCCACCGTTGACGCCATGCTCGGATCCCGCCGTACAGACATCATCTTGTTGCTCGTCGCCGTCGTCTGGGGATCGAGCTACCTCGCGGCCAAGACCGTCACCGGAAGCGCGCCCGTGCTGACGGTGCTCTTCCTCCGCTACGGCATCTCGGCGCTCGCGCTGGTCTTCTTCGTACGGCGCATCAATCGCCGCGAACTCAAGGTCGGTGGGCTGCTCGGCCTCAGCCAAGCGGCCGTCCTCTTGATAGAGACGTACGGCGTCACGCGCACGAGCGCGGCGAACGCCGGGGTGATCATCAGCCTGACGCTCGTCCTCACCCCGCTGATGGATCGCCGCCGGATGCCACCGAAGTTCTTCCTCGCAGCCGGTCTGTGCGTCGTCGCCGTCGGCCTGCTGATGTCCGGCAACGGTCTTCACACACCCGGGACCGGCGACCTGCTGATGCTCGCCGCGGCCGTCGTACGCGCCGCCCACGTCGCCCTCGTCGGACGGCTCGCCACCGACCTGCGCCCACTACAGGTGACAACAGTGCAGACATTCATCGGTACGGCGCTCTTCGCAGCACCGGCCGTGAATCACCTACCCACGGACGCCGGCCTGTCAACCTGGCTGCAGCTGCTCTATCTCGCCTTGTTCTGCAGCGTTTTCGCCTTCCTCGCGCAGACCTGGGCCGTCCAGCGTACGTCGGCCAGCCGGGCCAGTCTCCTCCTCGGCACCGAGCCGGTCTGGGCCGTTGCCATCGGCATCTGTCTCGGCGACGAGCGACTCACCGTGCCCGCCGCGATCGGCGCCGTACTCATGCTGGCTGGCACCACCTGGGGCCAGGCCATCGAACGCACCCATCGCAATCAGCCACACGCCGAAACGCGAGTCGCCGCAGGTGCACGCTGACCTGCGGCAGCTGCCTCCCGGCACGACCGGGAGGCAACTGCTGGGCGTTGCTAGGAGCGGGTCCATTTCTGGTTGTCGGTGCCGTTGCAGTACCAGGTGTCGACCGCCGTACCGTTGCCGGTTCCGGCGCCTGCGGCGTCGAGACAGAGGCCAGGGTTGGCGACGCTGGTGATGGTCTGGTCGGCGTTGAGGTTCCAGGCCTGGTTGGCAGCGCCTGTGCAGTTCTCAATCGTGACCGGGCTGCCGGCGCTCGCGCCGACAGTCATGCACTTGTTTGCATAGACGGTGAGCTGCTTGTCGGCCGTGTAGTTCCACGACTGGTTGCCACCGTTGTTGCAGTCCCACAGGTCGAGCGCCGTACCAGGTGACGTCGAGAAGCCAGGTACGTCGACACAACGGTTGCTGGCCACGCCACGGATCGGGTCACCGGGCGGCGCCGGCGGAAGGTCGTTGGTCGGCTCGTCCTTGAGCAGGCCCCAGCCCCACTGCAGCTGCGCAAGACCGCTCTGGCTGTTCACCTCCAGGTCCGCGGGTCCGACCTGCGTCGTCATCGAGTACGAGTCGCCGTTGCGCAGACCCGGCCAGTAGACAATGCCCATGTTCTGCGCGCGCGCCGTCTGGGTGAGAGCGCCCAGGTACGACGTGTAGACGTTGCCCTCGTGGTTGCCGTAGTTCAGGCCGATGGTCATCGGAGATCCGGCCTCGTCGATGATCGTCCGCGAACCGTAGGAACCGATGCGAGGCTCGAGGTTCGCCAGCCAGGCTGCCTCGGTGGTGTCGGAGGCCCAGAAGCCGTAGAAGTGCAGCGACAGCAGAGTGCCGTTCAGTTCGGGCGCCGCGCCCACGCCGGTGACGTGGTCGTTGTAGCCGGTGCCGGAGATGACGATCCGGCCGCGCGGGACGCTGCTGTATCGAGCGAGGAAGGACGAGGTGAGGGACACCCACTCGTTCAGCGAGTAGCCGAACGGCTCGTTCATCGGCTCGAAGTAGATCCGTGGGTTCTTGCTGTAGGTCTTGACCACGGTGTCCCACATGGCGTTGAACTTGGCCGTGTCGTCGACCCGGCCGTCCTTGGCGTTGTCGGCCTCCCAGTAGCTGAGGATGACCTTGAAGCCGTTGTCGACCGACGCGTCGATCGCGCCGCGGTAGGACTTCCACCAGTCAGTCCCCACGCTCGACGGGTTGATCGGCAGGCGGACCGTGTTGGCCTTGAGCTCCTTCTTGAACTCGCCGGTGATGCCGATAGCCTTCTGGTACGTCGTCGCGTAGTCGTCCGCCGTACTCAGGCCGGACGGGACGACCGCGTCATGCGCGTAGTTGTCGCGCGGGTCCGCCCAGTTGACGCCGCGGAACTCGCTGGTCCCGGCCGGGCCGGTGCCACCGGTCGCGCCGACGGCTTCGGGGGTGGTCGATGCCCCGGCGGCTTCGTTGGTGGTCGATGCTCCGGCTTGCACCGTCACGACGGCCACGACAGCCGTCGCGGCGAGCGCCGCGGAGGCGATGCGCCGAACTGTTGATCTCACGCGCTCTCCGTTCCTCACGAGCGGCGGCCCCGCACGCCGCGGATTTCCGTCTCGCGGTGATGTTTACGTAAACACAGTCACCCGTCAATGGCCGATGTTTGCGTCAACATCCGATGTGACCGGCGTCACACCGAGACTTCGGACGTCCTATCCAGTGCGTACGACGGACGTGGGCGACGGCGAACCGCTTTCTGAAGGGAGAAACGCCAGTGAGAGCAAATCGCTTTCAGCGCGGGCGGATGGCGGTGAGGGCGAAGCGTTCTACGGTTCGGATATGGCCGGCGGTGGAGGCGACGATCGTCAAGGCGCCGTTGTCCTTGGGGCCGCGGAAGGTGACTCGAGTTGACCAGGCTTGGTTCTCTCCGCCGGCGGAGACGCAGCAGGACGAGCCGAGTGGCTTGTCGGAGCCTGCTTGCCGGACATCGATCCGGATGGATTCGTCGACCCCGGTGATCCGGCCGCCGACGGTGATGGGTGAACTCGCGGTTGCGCCGTACCGCGGTCGCTCGAGGGTGAGCGTGGTGTCCGCCGTACCGACGACCTCCCAGGGCGCGTCCGAACCCTGGCCGATGCGAACCAGGTGGATCACCGCGGCGATGCTCGCCGGGCCTTCGCTGGACTTGTAGCCCACGGAGATCCGCGCGTCGTCAGCCTTGATCGAGCGGGCGATCACCTTGTCGATCTCGGTGAAGCCGAGGAAGCCGGTGGTGAAGGACAGCGCGGTCTGCTCCGGGTCCAGATGCCACGGCTGCTTCCCGCCGTCGCGATAGCTCCGCTGCCATTCCGCCGCCTCGGCTACCGATGCGAACGGCCACAGTGGCTGGTACCCGAACCTCGCGGTGGGAGGCACCTGTGCCGTCGGCGACGGCCCGACGGGCTTGGACGAACTGGATGTCGCCGTCGGCTGCGTGCTCACGCCAGGCAACGGCAGAGCCCCTCGGCCCGGGCTCGAGTCCGGACCGCCGAGATACACGACTGCGAGACCCGCCATCAGCGCGGACAGCAGCGTGACCGCCACGGCCCCGGCGACGACCACCGCAGCCCGCACCGGCCGCCGACTTCTTTGCAGCTGATCCGGTTCATTCACAACCATCGCAACCAGGCCTCCCCCAACCCGACTCCATTATCGGGCCTGACCTACGCCGAACGGAGACTCTTCCTTCGGATGAGCTCCAACTGAAGCCATTTCGCCAGGTCCTCGACCTCGCGCCGGACCGAGGCGGTCAGGGCCTTGGAGAACGGCTCGTCCTCGTGGATCGCGTCGACCCGCAGTACGCCGGCTTTCCGGTCGGCGGTGGCATCGACTTTGCCGACCAGGCGGTCGCCGTGGAGGATCGGCAGCGCGTAGTACCCCCAGCGGCGCTGGGCGACCGGCTTGTACATCTCCAACTGGTAGTCGAACTCGAACAACTCCACCATCCGCTTGCGGTCGTAGATCAATCGATCCAGCGGCGACAACAACGCCGTACGCCCGGAGAAGGGCCGGCCGAGGAGCGACGGATCCACCCGCCATTCGCCTCGGACCCCTTCGACCACGGCCCGCTCCCCCGCGACGCCCGCGTCGAGCGGCTCGCCTGGACACTCGGCACCCTTGGCTCGCGCGATGCCCAGCGAACGCAGCCGTTGCTCGTCTCGGATGCGCCGCGCCTGGTCGACCGGAACGACCGGCTCGTCGGGGTACACGCGCTCAGCCAGATCCCAGAGGCGATCGCGACCGCTACGACCGGAGACCGCGACCTCGCCGCGCTGCATCATGTACTCGAGCAACTGCGAGACGTTTCGGTTGTTCGTCCAGCCGGTCGACTTCCACGGCACCACACACGTGTCCGGCAGCTCGCGCATGACCAGTGGCCCGTCCTGACGGAGGCGCTCGAGGATGTCGAGGCGGCATCCCTCGTTGGCCTTCACCCAGTCGCGCCGGTACTCCTGCCAGTCGAGCAGCTTCCCACTCCCCGGCCACTCGGCCATCTCGGCACGAAACAGCCGCAAGCTCTCGGCAGGCCGGACGAACCCACGCAACTCCAGCAACGCCTGCGTCTCGAGCGCCTCGGTCAGCTCACTCGGCGCGTACGACGACCCGAGCCTGCTCCACGCCACCAGATCGGCACTCGGCGCCACAGCCGCCGTCTGATCAAGCTGCAGCACCGTCAACCGCCGTACCAGATCAAACAGCCCGCTGGGCCGCTCACTCTCCAGCAGTTGCGCACGTACGGCGATACGGCGCGCATCCCGGCGAGACAGCTCATGAACGGTCACGTCTCCGAGGCTAAGCGACGGCACGGACAAATCCTGTCGATGGCGGATACGGCGTGGTTCTGGGCATTCTGGGAAAGCGCGGGGTAGCCCTGGCCGCCAACCTCGACGTCATCCGCGGCGTGGTGCTGCTCCTGCGAGCCAGGCGCGAGTGAGGTGAGGGTCTTCTCCGGGTGCGATCAGGGTGCATCCTGGGCGCTTGGCGGACCACCGAAGCGGACACTGGGAGGAGTTGATCCAGACTCGGAGGAAACCAGACATGATCGGCTTCATCGTTGCCGGGCTCATCATCGGTGGGCTCGCGCGCCTCTTCACGCCCGGAAAGCAGAAGCTCGGCCTGCTCGCCACGCTGCTGCTCGGCCTGGCCGGCTCGGTGATCGGCGGCACCGTCGCCAACCTGCTCGGCACCGGCAGCATCTTCGAGCTCAACATCCTCGGCTTCGTCGTCGCCGTCATCGCCTCGGTGATGCTGGTCGGCACCGCGGAGAGCATCGCCGCCCGCAACAAGCGCTCAGAGCTGGGGCGGTAGGGGCCCGCACAAACCGCTCAGAGCTGGGGCGGTAGGCCGAAGGCCGGGAAGCGCGAGTAGCCGAACGTCATGATCTCGGCGATCGCGCCGTCGTCGATCCGCAGTACGTCGAGCTTGAACGCCCGGAACACCGTGTCTCCCGGCCGCCGCAGGTAGCTCGCGGCGGCCGGCAGCCGGTTGGCCGAGGTCGGCACGAGCCGCCAGTCGCCGTCCCGGTTCGGCCCGAACGCCCGCTCCAGCAGCGGAATGCAGGCGTCGAGGCCTGCGAACGACAGCTGGTCCGGCGGCATGGAGACCCGCAGGTCCTCGGCCGCGATCGCGATCGCGGCGGCTGTGTCGCATCGCTCGTGCGCGTCGATGAACCGATCCAGCAACGCCCGCTCCTCGACGGTCGGCCGCGGCGCGCTCCAGTCCGTACGACGAGCCGGCAGCCGCTGCTGCATCGTCGTACGGGCCCTCTGCAAAGCGCTGTTCGCCGCCGCCACGCTGGTCTCGAGCAGCGCGGCGGTGTCACCGGCCGACCAGCCGAGTACGTCCCGGGCTATCAGCGCGGCTCGTTGCCGCGGCGGCAACGCCTGCAACGCGACCAGGAAGGCCAGCTCGATCGTCTCGCGGTCCACGGCCACCGCGTCGGGCTGATCAGTGGGCGGGGCGATCTCGTCCAGCAGCCGGTCCGGGTAGGGCTGCAACCACACCATCTCCCCCGGCGACGCAGCCCGTCGCCTGGTGTGACGCCGGGTCACGTCCAGGCAGACGTTGGTGGCGATCCGGTACAACCACGCGCGGAAGTACGTGCGACCGTCGTACCCGTCCCGACCGCGCCAGGCCCTGAGCAGCGTTTCCTGTACGGCGTCCTCCGCGTCGTCGAAGGACGCCAGCATCCGGTAGCAGTGCACATGCAGCTCACGCCGATGCCGTCCGGCGAGGTCGGCGAACGCGGCCTCGTCACCCGCGAACGCCGCCTCCTCCAGCGTCCCCACAGCCGCCTCCTCGAGCGTGCTCACAGCCGCCTTCTTGAGCGTTGTCACGGCCGGTCGGGGTTGGTGTGGCGAACCTCCTGAACCGTCCAGCCGTTGCCGTCCGGATCCTCGAAGGTCAGGAACGTGCCGTAGTCGGCCCGGTTCGGATCCACCCCGCTCTGCTGTCCCTCGGCGGTGAAATGGAACGGCTCGCTCACCTCGACTCCCCGCTCGACCAGCTCTGCCCGAGCGGCCTCGATGTCGTTCACCACCAGGTGCGTGCCCTGGTACGTGCCCGGCTCCGACTTGGTCAGGCCGGTGCCGATCGTGATCGAGCAGGCCGAGCCCGGCGGCGTCAGCTGCACCACCCGGAAGGACTCACCCGCGCGGTGGTCGACGTCCTCGCGGAAGCCGAGCTGTTCGGTGTAGAACTTCTTCGCCCGGTCCACGTCCGACACCGGGACGATGACGAGTTCGAGTTTCCAGTCCATCTGCGGCCTCCCGCGGTCGGGTCGGTCTCAGTCTGACCGACGCTCTCGACCGTTGAAACGACGCCGACAGCGAAAACTCATCGGTCCACCGATGAGTCTATTGGGCGCTCCCCCGGGTTCACCGTCGCACCCGACGGACCATGGACACGCGTCCATGCTGGGGATGCGTCGGTACCCGCGGGCTGCCGGCGTCCGCGTCGACGGCGCGCGTCGATAGTGGGAAGTGTGTCGAGTGTGGGGAGTGAGTCGATGAGTGTGACGACTGTGTTGTTGGCAAAGGCCTTGGGTTCAGGGGGTGGTTGCAACACCTGAAACCGCCGGCTTGCCGCCGACACGGCGGTCGCACTCGATGTCCGGGACACCAACGGGTGGCTAACGCACAAGCTCGTGGGTCAACCCCTCGGATGCGGCGGCTCGAGTGGAGTGTGGTGTCGCCAGGGGCGGGTGCCGGTTGGTCTGGGGGCTGTCGGCGTTCCAGGTGCGGGTTGTCTCGCCGGGTGTCTTCGAGCGGGTGTCCGCAGACTCCGATGCGTGAGTGTGCTGGTCGAGGTTTTGGCTGGCGGGCTATTTGCTCGCTGACGTGTTGTTGCTCGCCAGCGGTGAGATAACCCGTTAGTGGGCCGGGCGATGGGGCCGCCTCGTCCGCTATCCGGTGACTGGGACGGCGGCGGATAGGAGGTGTCGCCGAGGGGCCGGTGCGAGGCGGGCCCCCGCGATCCGGACGGAGCCGGTCAGTTGCCGGGGGTGGAGACAGCTTCTGAGGAGTGGGGACCTGAAATATCAGGTCTGAGGCCCCCAGTACCTGTCCCAGGTCCCTCAGATCACCCACACACGTTAAGGAGAGCCGTCTTTCAGGGCCTCGTCCCGAAGATGTTCGCGAACCAGTCGAGTTGGGCGTCCTGCTGGTACGTCTGACCGCCCTCGTGCTCGTTGTAGCTGTAGACCTCGATGTCCTTCTCGGCGCCGCCGTAGTGGTTGAAGGCGGCGAACACCGTCGACGGCGGGCAGGTGGCGTCCATCAGCGCGACCGAGAACAGCGCGGGCGCGGTGGCGAGCCGGCCGAGGTTGACACCGTCGAAGTAGCTCAGCGTCCGCAGCGCCGCGTCGACGTCGTGCCGGAAACCCTTCAGGTACCGGGTGATCTCGTGGTACGGGTCCTTGTCGGTGATCTGCAGCGCGCGCTGGAAGTGACACAGGAACGGTACGTCGGGAGCGCACCCGAGCAACTCGATCCCGGCCAGGCCGGCCAACCCCGCCGCCGCGATCGCGATCCCGCCACCCTGGCTGGCGCCGGTGACGATCAGCTTGTCCGGGTCGACCAGCGGGGACGTCGTGACCGCCTCGAGCGCGCGGACGGCGTCGATGAAGACACGGCGGTAGTAGTACGTCTCCGGGTCGGTGATGCCTGCGGTCATGAAGCCCGGGGTGTGGTTCAGACCGGCGTACGCGCTGACGTCCGGTGTACCGCTGCCGCCGCCGGCGCTGTAGCCCTGACCGCGGGTGTCCATCACGAAGTGGGCGTAGCCGGCCTGCGCCCAGAAGTTCGTCGCGTGCGGGAAGCCGCGACCGCCGGAGTAACCGAAGTACTGCACGACGGTCGGCAGCGGACCGGTGGCACCGGCCGGCACGTGCAGCCACCCCTTGATCGGCGCACCGCCGAACCCGGCGTACGTGACGTCGTAGGTGTCGATCACGGCGAGCTTGTTGTCGATCGCGGTGAACGAGGCGGACAGGTCGTCGGTGCGCGCCTTCTCGATCGAGCGGCGCCAGAAGTCGACCAGGTCGGCGGGCGCGGCCACCTCGGGCCGGTACTCGCGGAGCTTGTCGAGGGAGAGGTCGAACATGGCCATGAGCAACCAACCTACGTCAGACCGCGCCCTGTTGGTAAACGGTGTCCGAAGCCGGACAGGGTCGCGAACTCTTGACGATGTATTCCACTTGTGGTGTCGTCAGTGGTATTCCACTTGTGTCATACCCTCGACTGCCAGGAAGGGCGGCCATGAAGCTCGAGCACATCCTTCTCGGCGTTCTGCTGACCCGCCCCAGCACCGGTTACGACCTGAAGCGCTACATGGACACCCACGGACGCTTCCAGCGGCCCAACACCCAGATGAGCCAGGTCTACCGGAGCCTGACGTCGATGGAAGAACGCGGATGGGTCTGGCACACCGTCGAGCCCCGTCCGGGCGCGCAGGACGCCAAGACCTACCGGGTCACCGACGAGGGCGTCACAGTGTTCATGGACTGGCTCACCACTCCGTACACCCCGACCACGACCCGCTCGCAGGATCCGGGCTTCTTCGGACGCCTGGCGTTCAGCGGTTTCCTCCAGCTCGACCAGGTGATCGAGCTGCTGGACCGGGAGATCCACGCCCGGCAACTGCAGATCCGGCGCTTCCGCGACCGGGACCGCACGCTGCCGCAGGAGCCCCAGATTCCGTTCGACACCGAGCTTCACACGCTGATCTCGGAGCGCACGCACGAGCACGGAGCACACGACATGGACGCCCATGTCGCCTGGTGCATCGCGCTCCGCGACGAACTGCAGAGGCGCTTGCCCAAGCGGCGCCTGCACGCCGTCGACTGACCCTCCAAAGCACCACTACACGGCCTCCGTCCGGAGCCGATTTGCCCCTCCAGGAGCACAGCCATGCCCACCTCACGGCCGAACGTGCTGTGGATCAGTACCCACGACATCAATCCCCACCTCGGTTGCTACGCCGGCGTCTGGCCCGGCGCCGAGCAGGCCCACACACCGCACCTCGACGCGCTGGCCGCCGAAGGTATGCGCTTCGACCGCGCGTTCTCCGCGGCGCCGGTGTGCGGACCGTCGCGCAGCGCCATCATCACCGGCTGCTTCCCGCCGGCCATCGGCACGATGCACATGCGTACCCGGGCCACTCCCCCGCCCGAGGTTCAACTCCTTCCGCAGTACTTCCGCGCAGCCGGCTACTGGACCGGCAACAGCTCCTTCACCGACTTCCAGACGGACGTGCCCAACCCGGTGTACGACGAAGTCGGCGACCACGCACACTGGCGACTCCGCAAAGACCTCGAACAGCCGTTTTTCATGGCCTTCCACGGCCTGATCACGCACGAGTCGCAGCTCTACCTGAGCGACGAGGAGTTCTCCCGTCGTACGGCGGACGTGCCCGACGAGCACCGGGTGACGGCGGTGGACGTTCCGCCGTACCACCCGGACACCGAGGTCTTCCGCACGGCCTGGAAGCGATACCTCGAACTCATCATCCAGATGGACCACTGGGTCGGCTCCATCCTCGAGCAACTGGAAGAGGACGGGCTCGCAGACAACACCATCGTGGTCTTCTGGAGCGACCACGGGCTCGGCATGCCCCGCGGCAAACGCTGGGCCAGTGAGCTCGGGTTCCGCGAGCCGCCGCTGATCCGCTGGCCCGGAAAGACCGCCAAAGGTTCGGTGTACGACGAGCCCGTCGCACTGATGGATCTTGCCCCGACCATGCTCGCGATGTGCGGCCTCGCCGTACCAGGGCACATGCATGGCGAAGTCTTCCTCGGCCCCGACGGCGCTCCCCGAACCCGGATCTCCGACTATGTGGTGAGCGCTCGTGATCGCATGGGCGAACAGGAGGACACCTCACGGTCCATCCGTGACAGACGCTTCCGCTACACCCGCCACCTGCACCCGGACCGGTCGCCGATGGGCCACTGCGAGTACCCGGACCACCTGGCGACGTGGACCGAGCTGCGGCGGCTCTTCGCTCGGGAAGCCCAGCAACAGTTGGCCTTCGGCGAACCTCCGTCGATCCTGACCGACCTGCAGCGATCAATCGTTGCCGCAAGCAAGCCTCTTGAGGAGCTGTTCGACGTCGAGGCCGATCCGCACGAGGAGCACAACCTCGCCGCACGTCCCGAGTACGCCGACACCCGGGAACGCCTGTCCGACGCGATGGACGCGTGGCTGGCCAAGGTGGGCGATCTCGGGCAGGGCCCCGAGCAGGAGCTCCTCGCCGAATGGCGTCCCGACGGCCATCGACCACGCTGCGCCGAGCCCGTCGTACAGACGCAGAACAGACTCATCACACTCACCTGTCCGACCGACGGATCGATCGTCGGCTGGACCACCGATCCACCACAGGACCTCGCCCGGACCGGCCCACCATTCAACGGGTACGTCGATGACGGCCGCGCCTGGCACCTCTATGTCGAACCGTTCAGCCCACGCGACCCGATCTGGGTGAAGAGCTGGCGCATCGGTTTCGACGCCAGTGCCGACGTACCCGTCAATCCCCTCTCCGCACGCTAAAAGGAGCCTCCCATGCTCATCCGCCGCTGCAGCGTCTTCCTGGCCGCTGCCGCACTCGTCGCAGGTGTCGCCGCCTGCTCCGGCGCCCGTGCCGGCAGCTCGGCAGCAACAAAGACCCTCACCATCGCGAACGCCCTCGACAACAACTCCTTCGATCCCACGCAGCTCAACATCGGCAACCAGATGCAGTACTGGTCCCCGGTGTTCGACACGCTCCTGAAGCGCGACAAGGACAACAGGCTGCAGCCGTGGCTGGCCACCTCCTGGACCTACGACAAGAGCCGGACCAGCTTGAACCTCAAGCTGAAGAGCGGTGTGAAGTTCACCGACGGCACGCCGTTCGACGCCGAAGCGGTGAAGGCGAACATGACCAACCTGGCGGCCGGGACCGGGCAGAACTCCTACATGACGCGGTCGATCGGAACGTACCAGATCGTCAGCCCGACCGAGCTCAACCTCAAGCTCAAAGCGCCGGACCCGGGTCTGATCGACTACCTAGCCAGCGTCGGCGGGGTGATGGCCAGCCCTAAGTCACTCAAGTCCCCCACCGTCGCGACCACCCCGGTCGGCAGCGGCCCGTACGTCCTGGACAAGGCTGGAACAGTTGCCGGTAGCACCTATACCTACAAGCGCAACCAGGCCTACTGGAACGCCGCGGCCTTCCCGTACGACAAGGTCGTCATCAAGCCGATGAACGACCTCACCGCCCGGCTCAACGCGCTCAAGGCGGGTCAGGTCAACGCGACCATCACCGACACCAACTCGCTGGCCGACGCCAAGCGCAGCGGCCTGACCGTCAACACGACGCCGGTCAACTGGGTCGGCCTGCTGCTGATGGACCGCGACGGCAAGCTGGTCCCGGCGCTGAAGGACCTACGCGTCCGCCAGGCGATCAACTACGCCTTCGACCGCGAGGCGATCCTCAGGAACGTCTCCCACGGGGAAGGCTCACTCACCACCCAGATCTTCAACGCCGCCGGGGACGGCTACGACAAGTCCCTGGACGCCCGTTACTCGTACGACGTGGCCAAGGCCAAGCAACTGCTCGCCGACGCCGGCTACGCGAGCGGCTTCACCATCACGATGCCGGAGTCCCCGGGATTCGCGCAGTACAACGCGATCATCGGGCAGCAGCTCAGCGCTGTCGGCATCACGGTGAAGTGGGTCAAGGTGCCGGCCAACTCGATCATCCCCGAGATCCTGTCCGGCAAGTACCCGGTCGCGTTCATGACACTCGGCAGCCAGTCCGCCTGGCAGGACATCCAGAAGGCGGTCACCCGCAAGTCTCCGTGGAACCCGCTGAAGGCCGGCGACCCCGCGCTCGACAAGCTGCTCGCCGCGGCGCAGACCGCGCCCGAGGCCCAGCTTCCCGCGGCGATGAAGGCGGTCAGCAAGTGGCTGGTGGACAGCGCGTGGTTCGCTCCCTGGTACCGGGAGAACAGCGTGTACCTCAGCGACGCCAGGACGGCGGTGGCCATGCAGGCCTACAACGTCGCGCCGCCGGTCAGCGCCTTCTCCCCCAAGGAGTGACGCCATGATCCGCTTCATCGGACGCCGGCTCGTCGCGTGCGCCGTACTGGTCGTGATGATCGCGACCATCACGTTCCTGCTGGCCTTCTCCTCGACCGGAAACGTCGCTCGCAACCTGCTCGGCGAGAGCGCGACCCCGGATCAACTCGCCGCGAAGAACGCCGAACTGGGGCTCGACCGCCCGTTGCTCGCGCAGTTCGGCGCGTGGGCCGAGCACGTCGTCCGTGGCGACCTGGGCATCTCGTGGTTCACGAACGAGCCGGTGGCGCAGGCGATCGCCAACCGGCTCCCGGTGACCTTGTCGATGGTCGTCTTTGCCGTGACGCTGACCGCGCTGATCAGTGTCGGGCTCGGTGTTGCCGCCGCGGTTCGCGGCGGTTGGCTGGACCGGGTCATCCAGGTCCTGAGCGTCGCCGGCTTCGCCCTGCCGAACTTCTGGGTCGCTCTGGTCCTGGTGCTCTTCCTCTCGGTCACTCTCGGCCTCCTTCCGGCCACTGGCTACGTCCCGCTCTCGCAGTCACCCGGTGCCTGGGCCGCGGCCCTCGTGCTGCCGGTGACGTCCCTGGTGATCGGGAGCACCGCGTCGGCCGCACAGCAGGTGCGCGGGGCCGTGATCGACGTACTGCGTCAGGACTTCATCCGCACACTGCGAGCTCGGGGCATCAACCCGCGATCGGTCCTGTTCCGGCACGCCCTGCGCAACGCCGCGACCCCGGCGCTGACCGTCCTGTCGCTGCAGTTCATCGCCTTGCTGGGCGGGGCGGTGGTGATCGAGAAGGTCTTCGCCATCCCCGGACTCGGCTCGCTCACGATCAACGCAGCCCTGCAGGGCGACGTCCCGGTGCTGATGGGCGTGGTCGTGACGTTGGTCGTCCTGGTCGTCATCGTCAACCTGGTCATCGACATCGTCAGCGGCTGGGTCAACCCGAAGGTGCGAGTGCAATGACGGATACCGCAGTCACCACGAATCTTCCGGTACGGCGGGGATTCCTCAAACCCGTCCTCCGTAATCCACTGGCAGTCGCCGCCCTGACGGTCCTGACCATCATCGTGCTCGCGAGCGTCCTGGCGCCGCTGATCGCGCCCAACAGCCCGAGCGCGCTGCGCCTCGACAAGATCAACGCCGGCCCGGGTGGCGGTTACCTGCTGGGTGGTGACAGCGCCGGTCGCGACATCTTCAGCAGGTTGCTCCACGCCGGCCGGAACACCTTGACGGGCGCACTGATCGCGGTCTCCGTTGCCCTCGTCCTCGGCGTGGTCTCGGGTCTGCTCGGTGGCTACTACGGCCGCCTGCTCGACGGCCTCCTCGGTTGGGGCGCGAACCTGCTGATGGCGCTGCCGACCATGATCGTGCTGCTTGCGCTCTTCCAGGCGCTCGGATCCTCGATCTACCTGGCCATGGTCGCGTTCGGCGTGATGCTCTCCCCCGGCTTCTACCGGCTGGTGCGAAGTCAGGTAATGACGGTCAAGCACGAGTTGTACGTCGACGCCGCACGAGTGTCGGGCTTGAGTGATCCCCGGATCATCGGCCGGCACATCCTGCTCGTCGTCCGGGCACCCGTCGTCATCCAGGCCTCGGTCGTGGCCGGGATCGCGATCGTCGTACAGTCCGGGCTCGAATTCCTCGGTCTGGGCGATCCGGGGACGCCGACCTGGGGCGGCATGCTGCAGGACGCTTTCACGAACATCTACACGTCACCGGTCGCAATCTGGTGGCCCGGTATGACGATCGCCCTGACCGTCGCGTCACTGGTCCTGCTCGGCAACGCGATCCGCGACGTCATCCAACGCACCGACCGACCGCGCAGACTGCCCCGGCTCGCGGCTCAGCCCGTGCCGGAACCTCCGGACGCCCTTGACCTACCGCTGCTTCGGATCAGGAATCTGTCGGTCGGTTACCCGAGCGGCGATGTCGTGCACGGCGTGGATCTCGACGTACGCAAGGGCGAGGTGATGGGCCTGGTCGGTGAGTCGGGTTCCGGCAAGACGCAGACTGCCTTCTCGGTCCTGGGCCTTCTGCCGCCGGGCGGCACAGTGCTCGGTAGCAGTAGCATCCTGTTCGACGGCAGAGAGCTCGTGCGCCTGCCCGAACCGGAACGGCGCGCCTTGCGGGGCAAGCGAATCGGCTATATCCCGCAGGAGCCCATGTCGAACCTCGACCCGTGCTTCCGCGTCGGCGAACAGCTGGTCGAGCCGTTGCGCGCGGTCTCCGGTCTGTCGAAGCAGGCCGCCGCGGCGGAGGCTCTGAACCTGTTGGAACGCGTCGGCATCCCCGAGCCACGTCGTACGTTTGCCGCCTACCCGCACGAGATCTCCGGCGGAATGGCTCAGCGTGTGCTCATCGCGGGTGCTGTCTCCGGCAAGCCGGACCTGCTCATCGCCGACGAGCCCACGACCGCGCTGGACGTCACCGTGCAGGCCGACGTACTAGATCTGCTGCGCGGCCTGCAGACGGAGTTCGGGATGGCGATGTTGCTCGTCACTCACAACTTCGGGGTCGTCGCGGACATCTGCGATCGCGTCGCCGTGATGCAGAACGGGCGGATCGTCGAGGTCGACGACGTACGACCGCTGTTCGCGAACCCGCAACACCCTTACACCAAGACGCTGCTGGACTCGACGCTCGAGGACAGCGCGCCCCGGACCGGACTCGAGGTGAATCATGCTTGAGGCGAAGGACGTGGTCGTCGAGTACGCCGCCCGAGGCTGGCGTAAGAAGGGCTTCAAGGCATTGCACGAGGTCTCCTTCGACATCCGCCCGCACGAGACCCTCGGCCTCGTCGGTGAATCAGGCTCCGGGAAGACCACCATCGGACGCGCCATCCTCGGCCTCGTCGACGTCGCCTCGGGCTCGATCCGCTTCGACGGCGCAGAGCTCGTCGGCATGCCACGCAGGCAGCGGCGGCGGCTGAGCGACGACATCCAGGTCGTCTTCCAGGACCCGTACAGCTCGCTCAACCCGTCGATGACGGTGGAGGACATCCTCGTCGAGCCGCTCGTCGCACGCAGGTCGAGCGATCGCAAGACCGCCGCGCAGCGCGTCCGCACGCTGCTCGACCAGGTGGGCCTCCCGTACGATGCTGCCCATCGGCTCCCGCGCGAGTTCTCCGGGGGCCAACGGCAACGAATCGCCATCGCGCGAGCCCTGGCGCTGAAGCCGAAACTCATTGTCTGCGACGAGCCCGTGTCCGCGCTGGACCTGTCCACGCAGGCACGGGTGCTCGATCTGTTCATCTCGATCCAGGAGGAGACGGGCGTGGCCTACCTCTTCATCTCCCACGACCTTGCCGTCGTACGCCATATCAGCCACCGGGTCGCGGTCCTCTACCGCGGCGACATCGTCGAGTACGGCGACGCCTCCGACGTGACTGAGCGACCCGAACACCCTTACACCAAACGATTGTTGATGGCGGCACCGATTCCCGACCCGGACCGCCAGGCAGCTCGCCGACAGGAACGCCGCGCCCTGCTGGCCAACGAGGCGGTGGCATGAAGCGCGCGGTCATGGTCATGTACGACTCGCTCAACCGGCGGATGCTTCCGCCGTACGGCGCTGAGGACGTGCACGCACCGAACTTCGGCAGACTTGCCCGGCGCACGGTGACGTTCGACAACTGCTACGCCGGGAGCATGCCCTGCATGCCGGCCCGGCGTGAGGTGCACACCGGACGGTACAACTTCCTCCATCGCTCGTGGGGACCGCTGGAGCCGTTCGACGACTCGGTGCCGGAGCTCCTCGGGCAGCACGGGATTCATACGCATCTGGCGACCGACCATCAGCACTACTGGGAGGACGGCGGTGCGACGTACCACAACAGGTACACGACCTACGAGTTCTTCCGCGGACAGGAAGGTGACCGCTGGAAGGGGCAGGTCCGCGATCCCGAACGACCCCCGACCCTGAACGCCGACAACTTCCTCAGCCGGCAGGACTGGATCAATCGCCAGTACGTGAAGGACGAGTCGCAGCACAGCCAGACCCTGACCTTCGACGCGGGGATCGAGTTCATCCGGACGAATCTCGCCGACGACCGGTGGTTCGTTCAGATCGAGACGTTCGACCCGCACGAGCCGTTCTTCAGCTACGACCATTACCGCCGGCTGCAGGGCGTCGACACCACGGCCCCGGTGTTCGACTGGCCGTCGTACCGGCGGGTCATCGAGTCACCCTCGGAGGTCGAGCGGGCCCGCCGTGAATATCTTGCTCTGCTGGCCATGTGCGACCACTCGCTCGGCCGCGTGCTCGACCTTTTCGACGAGCACGACCTGTGGGCCGACACGATGCTGATCGTGTGCACCGACCACGGCTTCCTGCTCGGCGAGCGCGGCTGGTGGGGCAAGAGCGTGCAGCCGTGGTTCGACGAAACGATCCACACGCCCTTGTTCGTCTGGGATCCCATGTCCCGGACCGCCGGACAGCGACGGGATGCCCTGGTGCAGACCATCGACCTCGGGCCGACTCTGCTCGACTACTTCGACGTCGAAACACCGGCGGACGTGCAGGGCCGCAGTCTGCGCGCCGTACTGTCCGGCGGGGCCGTGCGGGAGGGTGCGCTCTTCGGTGCTCATGGCGGGCACGTCAACGTGACCGACGGGCGGTACGTGTACATGCGGTCCTGCGCGGACGAGACGAACACACCGCTGTTAGAGTACACGTTGATGCCGACGCACATGCGGGCGCGGTTCGCACCGCAGGAGCTGCACGATGCCGAACTGACTCCCGGGTTCACCTTCACAAAGGGGGCGCCCGTACTGCGAGTGCCCGGGCAGGCGATGGGTAATCCGTGGTGGCACGGGTCGCTGCTCTTCGATCTCGGGAACGATCCCCTGCAACGAGCACCCCTGGTGGACGACGAACTCGAGCTGCGGATGGCTGGCTTGATGGTCGAGTTGATGCGTCGCAACGACGCGCCGGCAGACCAGTTCCTCAGGATCGGGTTGCCGGCCGAAGGTCCGGTGATGTCAGAACATCTGCTGGTACGACGCCAGTGGCAGCAAGCACAACGAGCGCTGCAGCCAGCTGCTCGCCGCAGCGATCTGCCGGAGGATGCGCCCGTCAACAGGCTCACGTTGCACGACGTCCTGAACCATGACCGCTACCGGGACGCCCTGCCGGACGACATCCTCGTCGGCCTGCGCGGGATGGGCCGCCTGAATCCCACCGCCACCTTGCTGGAAGCGCTCGCCGGGCATCCCGGGGTCACCGCCGAGATGATGCTCAAGATCGACGCGGCTCTGCTTGCGGCTTCGGATGTGGACAGGGTGAGCTGAAGCCATGACCTCACCGTCATCGCCCAACATCGTCTTCGTCATGTCCGACGACCATGCGGCCCACGCGATCTCGGCGTACGGGAGCAAGGTCAACGACACCCCGCACCTGGACAGGCTGGCCAGGGAGGGCGTCCGGATGGACGCCACCTACTGCACGAACTCCATCTGCTCGCCCTCGCGCGCGTCGATCCTGACCGGCACCTACAGCCACATCAACGGCGTCGCCTCGATCTTCACCGAGATCGACTACCGAGTGCCCACGTTCGCGGAGGTTCTGCACGACGCCGGTTACCAGACCGCGCTGTTCGGGAAGTGGCACCTCGGCGAACGACCGGAGTCGGCGCCTCGCCACTTCGACTCCTGGCGGGTCTTCCCCGGCCAGGGAGAGTACGTCGACCCGCTCATGCTCGGACCGGACGGCGCCGAAACCGTCCCCGGGTACGCCACCGACATCGTCACCGACCAGAGCATGGAGTGGATCCGGCAGCGCGACGTCGACCGCCCGTTCCTGCTGCTGGTGCACCACAAGGCTCCGCACCGGCCGTGGGTGCCGGACGAGAAGCACAAGGAGCTCTACCCGATCGGCTCCATCCCCGAGCCGGGCACGCTCTTCGACGATCACGCCACTCGCAGCCGGGCGGTGCGCGGCGTACGCATGTCCGTTGCCGACGACCTCAGCGCCGACGAGCTCGGGGAGGAGCTGCCGTCTCAGCTGCGTGGACCGGACCAGCGGGTCGAACGGATGCGGTGGAAGTACCAGCGCTACCTCCGCGACTACCTGCAGTGCGTCCAGTCGATCGACGACAACCTCGGCCGGTTGCTCGACGTACTCGAGGAGAATGCGCTGACTGACTCGACGGTGGTCGTCTACACCTCCGACCAAGGCTTCTTCCTCGGTGATCACGGATGGTTCGACAAGCGGCTGATGTTCGACGAGTCGTTGCAGATGCCGATGCTGATCCGCTGGCCGTCGGCGATTCCCGCCGGAGGCACCTGCGACGCGATGGTCACGAACGTCGACTTCGCCGCGACCTTCCTCGAGATGGCCGGGCTGGACCCCGCTGCGTCGCTGCCCACCTCGCAGGGCCGGAGCTTCCTGCCCTTGCTGCGCGGCTCCCAGGTCTCGGACTGGCCGACCGCCGTCTACTATCGCTACTGGGAACATGACGATCCCATCCACCATGCGCCCGCGCACTACGGCGTACGGACGAAGGAGTTCAAGCTCATCCACTACTACGGCGCGGGGCTCGGCGTACCGGGCTCGTCGGAGCGCCTGTTCGAACCGGAGTGGGAGCTCTACGACCTGCGCGTCGATCCCGAGGAACTCGTCAACGTCGCCGACGATCCGTCGTACGCCGACATCCGTGCACGCCTCACCGCACAGTTGGCCGAACTGCAGGTCCGCTACGCCGACGTTCCCTACGAAGGTGCCGCGACGCCCAGGCCGCAGTGGTCGTGGGCAGACGAGAAGTCACTGCGAAGTGTGGCTGCCTACACGCGAAGTCTCCGCACATGACTGCTCCGTGTTGCGGCCCCGCGCCGCACGACCGAACAGGTGCGGCTCACACCGGCGCGCTGCCGACCGGCGGTGACCATCTTGTCGAGCAGTGCCTCGTGCCGGCGCAGACGTTCATGATGGGTGACGCTCGAGGCGACGGGCTGTGGGGCGACGGCGAAGGGCCGGTGCATCCGGTGACCCTCGATGCGTTCAGCATCGACGCGACCACGGTCACCAATGCCGACTTCGCTCGGTTCGTCGAGAGTACGTCGTACGTCAGCGAAGCGGAGCATTTCGGCTACTCGGCCGTGTTCCACCTGGCTGTTGGTGGGCCCGAGCATGTGATCGGGTCGGTTGCCGGCACGCCCTGGTGGCTTGGCGTACGAGGTGCCGACTGGCGCCACCCGGGCGGCCCGGGCACATCCGCCGCGGACGACCATCCGGTGGTCCATGTCAGCTGGAGCGACGCCACCGCTTACTGCTCCTGGGCCGGCCGTGCCCTCCCGACCGAAGCCCAGTGGGAGGCCGCCTCCCGCGGTGGACTGGTTGGCCAGCGGTACCCGTGGGGCGACGACCTGGATCGCGCTGACCGCTGCAACATCTGGCAGGGCGAGTTCCCGCACCACAACACCCTGGACGACGGCTATCTGACCACCGCCCCCGTTCGCACCTATGCGCCGAACGGTTATGGACTCTGGCAGACGGTCGGCAACGTCTGGGAATGGTACTCCGACTGGTGGAGCCCCGACACCTACTCCCGTGCCTCGGCGACCAACCCCGCCGGCCCCGCCACCGGCTCCACCCGCGTCATGCGCGGCGGCTCCTATCTCTGCCACGACTCCTACTGCAACCGCTATCGCAACGCCGCCAGAACCAGCAACACCCCCGACTCGTCGATGGCCAACGCCGGCTTCCGCACAGTGGCGATCGGCAATCAGTGACGCCGCCGAGGATGACGAAGTCCCCCGACCCGCCAGTGCTCTGACCGGTCCGTCCTCAGAACATCGGTGCTGTTCCTTGCTGTTGGGCAAGGCGGTGGTGGGCATGTGCACGCTTGTGCTCACGCTCGGCCGACCGTAGGTCCGGCAGGACGACCACAGGACAGGGCGCATGGCGAATGACGTGCTGGCTGGTTGAGCCGACCAACGCGTCATGGACAGCGCCATGACCGTGACTGCCCAGAACAATCAGGTCGGCATCCTCGGCAGCAGCACACACCTGCTCGCTCGGCCGGCCTTCCGCGATTCGCCGCTCCACCGCGAGCTCGAGGCGCTGGCCGACCACGGTGGCCAACGTCTCGTTCTGGAGCTCGACGGCTCGATTCCGGGCCTCGCCCGGGCTGATGGTCGCCGTACCTGCGTCCCACGACCACACTGTCACCGCGCGCAGCCGGCATCCGCGACGATCTGCTTCAGCGACAGCCCACTCCAGCGCTCGCCGGCCGCCCTCGGAACCGTCGATCCCACACACGATCACACACTCACGCGCATCCACGATCCACCTCCGAATGCACTTCCCAACCACCAGCCTGCGCTCCCCCGGCCGCCGAGTACAGATAGCAGGGGCCACCCGATCGGGAGGCCCCTGCTGTGTTCCTACGCCTTACCGCGTAGCTGGACGGTTCGCTCCTCGAAGTCGAAACCACACTCGAAGGCGCCGCAGGCGATCGCGAACGAGACGCTCGCCGCCTTTCCGCCGGCGAACTTGCCGTTGTCGGGCAGGACCTCGACACTCCACGTCCGCGGGGTGCCGTCGCACACAATGTCGGAGATGCCGAAGCCGCGCACGGTGAACCGCCCGACCTGCTGCGACAGAGATGTCTCCACCGTGGTGAAGTCAGGGTCGCCAGTGCACGTCGCGGTCCCGCTCACTCTCACCGAACCCGTCCTGCTGTTGAAGCTCGCGACCGGGTTCACGGTGATGTCCACCGTGGGTGGCGGCGGGATCACATCGATCGTGAGGTTGAGCGTCCCACCGTTACCCGCACCGTCGAGCTGGTCGTCGAAGATCAGCACCGCGTACGTCGTACCAGCCGTCGCCATCCACGCCACGGCGCCAGGCCCGCAGGCAACCAGGTTCCAGTTCCCCGGGCTGCCGGTCGCCACGATCGCGCCGGCCGAGTACGTCGACGAAGACACGTCGACCACGAGACCGCCGTCCGCAGTGGCGGTGGTCTCGTACCAGACGCTGGCATCGGTCGCGGGTGCTCCACAGTTGGCGTTGATATCGCTGTCGTCGCTGTCGGTGGTCGCCTCGGTGGTGTCGAGGCTTTGGGTGAACGGTAAGGCCCCGACCACCGTCCGGCCGCCGTACGTGTCGTTGCCCGGCACAGCCGCGAGCGCTGTGCCCGCGGACGTGATCAGGGTGCCGAGCACAAGCGCAGCCACAGCCGCGCTCCGAAGGTGTCTCATGATGCCGCTCCTGCAGGATGCTCGCGGGCGCAGCTCGGCGCCCGCAACTGGACGCTGTCCCCGGCGGCCGTCGCCCGGCAGGCCCTGATCCCTCCCCCGGCCCAGAGCGGCGCCGGCATCCTCACCCGGCAGGCCTCCGTCCACCGGGGCACCGCTCTACCGGTATTGATGCGCCGGCGAACCGATTGGTTATCCGCCGGCACCCATAACCCGGGCGGGATCAGGTCGTTGAGCAGTCAGATTCACCGCCCGGATCTTGTCCACTACTGCGAGTGGACCGTGCTCGAGGAGTGCAGTTATGCGCAATCCGCCTGTTGTCAGATCTCTCGCTCTCTTGGCCGTTGGTGCCACTGTGCTCGCCGGACTTGGCGCTGCTTCGGCCGATGCGCTGAGCGAGCAGCCGGGGACGGCGCTCGCCACGGCCGATGCTCGTACCGGACCGCTGATCAGCCCGACCAGGGAGCAGGTCGCCGAGGTTGCAAGCGTGCTCACCGCCGGTTCGCGGGTCACCTGGGATGCTCGCTACGGAACGCCGCGGACGATCCGGCCGGAGGTTGGCGGCGCGTTGTCCGGACCTCGGAGCGGTTCGGCTGTCGACGTGGCACGGGCCTGGCTGACGGAGCATCAGGAGATGCTGGGGCTCAGCGCGGCGGATATCGCCGCGATGGTGGTACGGCGTGATCACCTGCTGCCAGGCACCGGGACACGCATTATCAACCTGACGCAGGTGTTCGGGGGCATACCGGCGGCCAGGGGCGGCTCGGTCGGCATCGCGGTGGCATCAGACGGCCG
>Ga0137374_10001723_pt1 | contig 25161 bp, 18 predicted proteins | sample SagtaG_20_FD_104811 | JGI IMG/M metagenome (GOLD analysis project Ga0137374, IMG submission 104811) | Vadose zone soil microbial communities from Sagehorn Ranch, Mendocino, California, USA - Sage1_R_100_16 metaG | ecosystem: Environmental > Terrestrial > Soil > Vadose zone | place: USA... | reverse complement strand
GACGAGCACGCTCGTCACACACAACACGACTCTCGTCGTGCGCAACATCTGGCGATCGTAGCACGCGGTACAATGAGCTCCGGATGCTGATCGTTCCACGGTCAGAGCACGCAATTTCGCGCCGAAACATCGATCCCGACGCGCTGAAGGTGCTCTATCGTCTGCAGCACTTCAAGTATGCGGCGTACCTTGTCGGCGGCAGCGTCAGGGATTTGCTCCTCGGACGGCAGCCCAAAGACTTCGACATCGGCACCGACGCGCATCCGTATCAGATCAAGAAGTTATTCAGAAACTGCTGGATCATCGGCCGGCGCTTTCGTCTGGCGCACGTGCGGTTCGGCAACAAGACCATCGAAGTCGCAACGTTCCGTCGAGCCATCCTGCCCGGCACTGAAAATGAGCCGGCGACTGCCGACGATCGGGACGCTCCAGCCGACCTGATGATTCGTCACGACAACACCTTTGGCACGCCCGAAGAGGACGCGTTTCGCCGCGACTTCACGATCAACGCGCTGTTCTACGACCTCGCGTCGCTGTCGATCATCGATTACGTCGGCGGACTCGACGATCTTCGCGACGGCGTGATCCGGTCGATTGGCGACCCGCGGCAACGCTTTCAGGAAGATCCGGTCCGGATGTTTCGCGCGGTCGCTTTCGCTGCCAGACTGGGGTTCCGCCTCGATCAGCCGGTCATCGAAGCGATTCAGGAACACCGGCACTTGATTGCGAACGCGTCTCCCGCACGGTTGATTGAGGAGTATTACAAGGTCCTCCGCTCGGGCGCGGCGCAAGAAACGTTTCGTCTGCTGGCCACGCATGGACTGCTCGAGCCCATCACCCCCGAGTTGCACCATAGCGCGGGCGAGGACGCACTGTGGGACTCGCTCGGCCAGCTCGATCGTTACCGCCGCAGATTCGATACGGTGCCCGACACGCTCACGAACGCCGTGCTGCTTGGGACGCTGCTCGTGCCGTTAGGGCTGGTGACGGCAGAGGCCGCTGAAAAAGGGTTCGCAAATCGCGACCTGCAGCACACCGCCGCAACCGCTTTCGCGCCAGACGCCACTCGGTACAGAGACGCGTCAACAGGGCTGCCGGCAGTGGAGACCCATCGTCTCGAAGAAAGACTGGCTTCTGGTCGGGCCGCACGGCGGAGGCCGCCGCGCCCGCCGAAGGAGCCGCCGGTTCGAATTGGTTTGCTGCCGGTCGCGCGCCGCGATACCGACCAACTGCGGCAGATTCTCGCTGTGCAGCGGCGCCTCATGGATTTGGAGTCGTCGCCGCGCGCGAAGCGCCTGCTCATGCGCCGCAGTCATTTCGGGGAGGCGATGGTCTGGCTCGAGATTCACGGCCGTGCGCCGGAAGCACTGGAGCACTGGCGAGGATTCCTCGAGGCGGCCCGCGCAGTGAGCGCAGAACACGCGATCGACGAACCAGAGCCGGGCGAGCCCGCGCTCGGCGCGCCTCAGCGCCGCCGCAGGCGCCGTCGTGGCCGTCGTCGATCGCACGGGTTCGACCGTCGCGAACGCGAGTAGAGGACAACCGGAAACTGAGAACTGGAAGAGTTCACAGCCGAAGCTACCCGTTCTTGCGCTCGAACTCGCGCATGAAATCCACCAGCGCGTCGATGCCTTCTTCAGGGAACGCGTTGTAAATCGACGCACGCATACCGCCGACGGAGCGGTGTCCTTTCAACCCGTCGAATCCCGCTGCCGTGGATTCCTTGACAAAGCGCTTCTCGAGCTCCTCGTTGGAAAGCCGGATCGTCACGTTCATCGATGAGCGGCTCTCTTTCTCTGCAGTGCCCCGATAAAACCCCGTCCGATCGATTTCCGCATACAGTTTGCCGGCCTTGCGTTCGTTGATCTTTTGAATGGCGGCCAGGCCTCCGCTCGCCAGGGCCCACTTGGCGACGAGGCCCATCAGGTAAATGCCGAAGCACGGCGGCGTGTTGTACATGGAGCCGTTCTCCACATGCACCGCATAGTTCAACATGGTCGGCAGCGACTTGGCTGAACGCGTCAGCAGGTCTTCGCGAATGATGACGAGCGTCACACCGGATGGGCCGAGATTCTTCTGCGCGCCTGCGTAGACGAGACCGTATCGGGTGAGATCGATCGGCCTGCTGAAGATATCGGAGGACGCATCGCAGACAAGCGGCACGTCGCCGGCCGGCGGCTCGCTCTTCCACTCGGTCCCGAAGATCGTGTTGTTCGATGTGAAGTGCACGTAGGCGGCATTCGGCGTCAACGTCAGCTCGTCTGCGCGCGGGATTCGATTGAAGTTGTCGCTCTCAGTCGTTCCGGCAACATGAACTCGGCCGACACGCTGCGCTTCTTTCAGCGCTTTTTGCGACCAGGCACCGGTGATGATGTAGTCAGCCGTCGCGCCCTCGGTCAACAGATTCATCGGAACCATGGAGAACTGCAGCGATGCGCCGCCCTGCAGGAACAGCAGCTTGTGCGTGGATGGAATACTTCCGAGCGTGCGCAGATCGGCTTCGGTCTTCGCCAGGATGTCCTCGAAGGTCCGGGAGCGATGGCTGATTTCCAGAATCGACATGCCGACTCCGGGAAGCGATACCAAATCGCGCTGCGCTTCCTCGAGAACGCTCAGCGGCAGCACGGCCGGTCCAGCGGAGAAGTTGTAGATGCGATGAACAGTCGTTGTCATGACGGCCTCAGGTGAGTCTGACGAGCTGCAGATCGAGCACGTCCGGATGTCCGGTTTCGATGCGATCGAGCGTCGGCCGCGGCGGCTCGCGATCCAGGTTGATACGCGCCACAGCCGCGTGCGCCCCTTCGAAGATGATGTTCTCCGTTTCCTGGACGTTCAAGCCCGCATCGCGCAGCCACTGAAACACATGCGCGAGAACGCCCGGTTTGTCGCGATGGCGCACCACCAGCATATGAGTTGCGGGCGATTGCCTGGAGAGATTCACCACGTTCGGCACGCGGCCGGTCTCCTTGAACGTGCGGACAATCCGCACGGCTTCAGCGGCAATGGCATCCTGCGCCTGGTCGGTTGATGCGCCGATATGGTGGGTGCCGTACACGCCCGGAAGCGCGAGAATCGGGTCGTCGATCGTGCCGGCCGGCGCCGCCGGCTCATTTGCGAAGACATCCAGGCCAACGCGCAGGCGTCTCTCGCGAACGGCAGCGGCAAGAGCCTCGTAGTCGACCACTTCGGCTCTCGCCGTATTGATGAGAATCGCGCCTTCGCGCACATGAGCGAGCAAGTCTGCCCCCACGAAACCGCGAGTCTCTTTTGTCAGGGCCAGGTGGATGCTGATGATCTCCGCCCGCGCCACGAGCTCGCGCGGATCGTCGACGACGCTGATACCGAATTCTTGCGCTGCTGCCTCTCGTGATTCAGGACGCTCGCCGAACCGCCGCGACCAGACGAGGACGGGCATGCCGAAACCGCGGGCGCGACGCGCCACCTCCTGGCCGATGCTTCCGAAACCGAGCACCCCAATCGTGCGGCCGTAAAGGCCCTGCGCCTTGGAAAACTCCTTCTTGTTCCAGTTGCACGCGCGAAGTTCGGAAACGTTTTCGGGAATGCGGCGATCGATGGCGAGTAGCAACGCGAACGTCAGCTCTGCAACCGCGATTGCGTTCTTTCCCGGGCAATTGGACACGTAGATGCCGCGCTCGGACGCGGCAGCGACGTCGATGGTGTTGACGCCCGCGCCGGCTCGAACGATTAATGACAAGGCGCTGCCATCGAGCATCGGTGCGGTCACTTGCGTGCTGCGGACGATGAGCACGCGCGCGCCGCTCGCCGCAATTGCCCTCTGCAGCGGCTCCTCCTTCAAATCAGGTTCATACAGGACCTCGCATCCTGCCGCGCGGAGTCCATCGATGCCGGTCTGCTCGAACTTGTCAGCGACGAGTACTTTCATTGAAGGCGGAGATCTCAAATCAAATGCGATAGCAGGCCGTCTCGGAGCTTGGGCTCGAACCAGGTGGATTTCGGCGGCATGATCCCGCCTTCGTCGGCAATTCGCATCAAATCGTGGATGGTAACCGGATGCATCGAGAACGCCACTGCGAACTCTCCCGAATCCACGAGACGCTGCAGCTCTCGAGTACCCTTCAAGCCGCCGACGAAATCAATGCGCTTGTCCGTTCGAACATCGCCCACACCGAGAATGGGGCCAAGCACGAGATCCTGCAAGAGAGTGACATCCAAGGTCGCAGCACCCTCCGCATCTCCTGGCGAGGAAAACTGGATAGTGTGCCACGCGCCGTCGAGGTATACGCCCACTTGTCCTTTGCGCGACGAAGAAGCCGGACCGCCTGCCTGGATCGTGGCGTGCGACCGCAGCCGCTCGAGGAACTCCTCGGGTGTGAGGCCATTGAGATCTCTGATGACGCGGTTATAGGGAAGAATCTGCACTTGCGTATCGGGGAACGCGACTGCCAGCATGCGATCGTGTTCACCCATCCCCCGCCCGGATAACGCGCGCCGCGTCCGCGCCGCACTGGCAGCGCGGTGATGCCCGTCCGCGATATACAGCGCGCTCACCTCGTCGAACGCGCGGACAAACGCCTGCGCTTCCTGATCGGAGATCCTCCAAATCGTGTGTTTCACTTCGTCTGGCGCCGCAAAGTCGAACAGAGGAGCGGCGGTCATCGCACGGGCAGAGAGCGCGTCGATTGGAGCCGATGCCGCATAGGTCAGGAACACAGGACCTGTTTGTGCGCCGATCGCGAGCATGTGACGCGTGCGATCGTCCTCCTTGTCGGGTCGCGTCTTCTCGTGCTTTTTGATCACATCGGCATCGTATTCGTCGAGGGAAAAACAGGCGGCAACGCCGCCCTGGACATGTCCGCCCATCTCCAGGCGATAGACATACACGCTCGGCGCGTCCTCGACGATCAGTGGCGCACGCGCGCGGAGATCGCGAAAGTTCTCGTTCGCGCGTTCGTACACCTGATCGGAGTACGGATCGGTCCCAGGCGGCAGGTCAATCTCCGCTCGCGAAACGTGCAAGAAACTCAGCGGGTTCCCCTCAGCCAAGCGGCGTGCGTCTTCTGCGCTGACGACGTCATACGGAACGGCCGCCACCGCCGCCGCAGCCCGTGGAACGGGGCGCAGCGCAGTGAAGGGGAATATGTGAGCCATGAACCGAAAATTATGGCACGTCGCATGCTCCCGCCGCGCGGGGGGTGAATCAATGGCGAGAGTGGCGAATCGCCGCAATACACTTGTGTCTCTTTTGCTCTTCAGTGCGGTGCTGACGGCGATCCCCGCCTCCGCGCAAGGCCCGGGCGTGCGTGGCGGGATATCGGTCAATCCCGACCAGGTGTATCTCGGCGGCCATTACGAAACAACGGCGCTTGTCGAGCGATTGCATTTCAAGCCAAACCTCGAGATTGGCTTTGGCGACGACGTGACGCTCGTGGCTGCCAACTTCGAGTTCGTCTGGAAGTTCCCGCGACCCGGCCAGTGGGGCATCTACGCCGGCGGTGGTCCGGCGGTGAACTTCTACTCGTTTGACAGGTTCAACGATACCGAATCGGGATTCAATCTGCTCCTCGGCGCCGAATCGAGACGCGGCCTCGCCTTTGAAATCAAACTTGGATTGCTCGACTCACCCGATGTGAAATTTGGAGTCGGATGGACGTTCAAGTAGGCGACTACCGACGGACCACAGAGACACGGGCGCGTACGTGCGTTCTTAGTTCGCGCGTCGCGCTTCGGTGCCGAACATCAGTCCTAGCAGTCGATCTCGTTCTCCATTGAAGGCAGTCATCAAATCGACCGGCACCGGCTCGCCCGGCGGCGTGGCGCGATGCTCGCGCACTGGATTGACGTATGTGCCGTTTCGCTTGAGCCCGTAGTGGAGATGAGGACCGGTGGCGAGTCCCGTCGCGCCGACACGGCCGACGAGCTCACCCTGTGCAACATGTCCGCCGGCCCTGAGACCCCTCGCAATCGCCGAGAGGTGCAGATACTCGCTCTCGTAGCCGCTCGCGTGGCGCAACTTGACCGTACCGCCGCCTCCGCTGGTCCAACCCGTGAACGAGACGGTTCCGGCAGCGACCGCACCAACGGGTGCGCCGGTGGGCGCCGCGTAATCGACGCCGTTATGCGCACGCACGTAGTCGAGCACCGGGTGCAGACGCGCTCTGGAAAATCCGGACGTGATCCGCGGATCGAATTTCAGCGGCGACTTCAGGAAGAAGCGCTTCAACGATCGGCCCTGTTCGTCGAAATAGCCGGTCTTTTGATCCGCAAGGGTGAAGCGCAAGGCACGTAAGCGGCGACCCTCGTTCACGAGCTCCGCGGCAAGCACAGGACCGTACCCGCCAAATAGCCCATCGTCGCGCGTCGCGCGGTCCACGAGCAGGCGGAACGTGTCGCCCGGCTGCAGATCGTTGCTGAAGTCGACTTCACCGGAGAAGATATCCGCCAGCGACAGTGCGAGGGCGAGATCGTCACCCGGCGTGCTCGCAATCGCCCCGGCAAGCGCGCGCGCGGCGGCGCCGAGGGCTGCAATCAACGACGGCGTGTCGCGATCGATTTGGCCTTCGAGCACCACGGTCTGCCGGGCTTTGGGAATCTCTGCGACTTCGGTTTCAAACGCGCCGTCCGAGCGACGATCGCGCCGCGCAATCAGACGGCGGTCGCCGTCGATTTCGTATTCGAATTCGCGCACGCGGCCGTCAAGGAACCGATCGAGCCGAAACGGCTGTCCTGCGCGAAACCGGCGAAGATCGAACTGTTCGGAGATCCGCCGGACGAGGGCCGCGGCTTCGCGATCGATCACCTGATGGTCGGAGAGCAGCGCGGCAAGGGTGGTGCGCGGCGGGACGAGCATGCGGACGATTTCAGAATCGCGGGGAAGCGCGACATTTCCAAACCGTACGGGGCCGCGGACGACAGGGTCGGCGTCAGCGACACGACAGGCCGTGAGTGCGGCGGCGCCAAGCGCCGCCGCGAAGAGTGTGGCCCACAGCCTGGTCACCGACTAATCCTGTCCCGGCTTGCGCATCTGGTTGGCGCGCTCGGTGGATGGAGGCACGATGCCCTTGAGGCGAAGCAAAAGGACGATCTGGCCGTACTCGTTGTTGTTGTGCGCGATGTTCCCGACGAGAACGTTTCCGCGCGGCACCTGCGCCTGCCCCTGCGGAATCATCTCGGTCAGCGTCGCATCGGTTTGCGCGTTGTAGACGGCATCGCAGTATGCCTGCGCGGCCTTGATGCCCTCCACGAGCTTGGCCTTCGGCGGTGGCGAGGTCTCGAAGTCGACCTTGTTCGGGTTTGCTTCGCCTTTCGCTCGCGCGCAGTTCGCGTAGCTCGAGTTGATCACATGGCCGATGAAGCCGCCAAACGTGCGAATGTCTTTCGCCGCGACGAAGTTGTAGTCGGCCTCGGGCATCTTCTCCGCCGACTCGACCAGATTACGAAACGCCGTCGCGTGTGCTCGCTGAATCGACTCGGCCAGTGTCTTCGGCGGGGCCATCTGTCCCTGTGCCGCGGCCAACCACGCCGTCGCGAGCACGATTGCGCCGCAGTACGTCAGAATTCTTGTCATTGCCGTTGTCCTCCGGAAGACGCTAATCCTAAACGGGACGGCGTCGATTTTCAATTTTCTCCGTCGGGCAACGGATCGCACGCTATTTTTCGACTTGAAGCTCCAGATATTGCGACGTCTGAACACCGGCGCGAATCTCCAGCACGAGAACGCGCGGCTCGGAAAGGCCCGCCTGCACCTTCACCGTATAGGCACCTGGGGCAAGCCGCACTGTCACCGGCGTCCTCCCCACCATGTCCTCGTCGACCATCACGCGAGCGCCCATGGGGCGTGATTGCACGACAAGCTCACCGTGGCGGATCAGCGCGGCGGCCGATTGCTGCCATAGCCAGCCGATCACGATGCTTTCGGTGATAACAAGGACAACCAGCCCTGCGAGGAGGCGCGTTGACCAGCGCTTCGTCGCGAGTGAGACGACGCTGGTAGCGACAGCTGCCGCCTCTCCGTCGACGACCGCCGGGTCGACGTGACTTTCCTGTTCGGGTTGTCGTTCGGCGGAAGTCAGTGCGTCTGGCGCCAGGCTTTGTTCCGCCGGATCCTCGCTGCTGTCCGTCGCCTGCTCGCTCTGCGTGTCGGCAATTTCTCGCTGGCGCGCGATGAAGGCGTCGAGAAACGCCGTCGCGGTGACGTAATCGCGCTCTGATGCCAGCATTTCCTCAAAGGCAATCTGCGCCGCCTGAGGCGACTCGAACGACTGCTCCGGATCGAGCTGCAGCGCGCGCGCAAGCCAATTGAACAGACCGCGCGACAAGGGCCGGGTCTCGTCTCCGTTGCACTCCGTGGCTTGCTTCAGGAGATCGCCAAGCGCGGCAGGAAATTCGTCATCGCCGAGCAGACGGCCGCGTAAGAGCGATAGCGCAACGACGCCAATTCCCAGGACATCGGATCGCGGCGACACTTGCGGTTCGCCTTCGGGCATGGCAACGCGATATTCACGCCAGAGCCCATCGCGATCGAGCCCGAGCGTATCGATGGCGGAGCCAAGCGAATGCTCGGCCACAATGAGACGGGCGTGCGGCGTCAGAATGAGGCGCTCGGGACCAATCGTGCCAATCGCCATCTCGCGCTGCCGCCTCGAATAGAGCACGACAGAGGGCACGAGTTGACGGAGCAGGTTCAACACGGCGCGAATATCGATCGGGAGCCTGTGACGGTCGCAGACTTCGAGCACCTGCGCGAGCCGCTGTCCACCCACGTGCTCCGACACCAGCTGCAGAGAGTTCTCGCTGGGGCGATCGAGTCGATAGATGTGCGCGAACATCGTGTGGCGCACACCGGCGAGGAGCGCTACCCGCCGGCCGAGCGCCTTTGCAAACTGCGCGTTGCCCGCAACAGCGGCACTGAACTCGAGCACTTCAACGGCAACATCCGCTTGATAGGGGTCGGGTTGGACAAGACGGCGCCCAAAGCCGTCTCTGAAGACGCAAGAAGATTGCGCGGACGATGGGGCCGGTGGAGGATCCATGACGTGGCAACCCGTCTCGGGCAAGGCCGACATGAGTGCAACGGCTGGTCCATTAGTGAAGGCGCATGTAACTTGTCAGCTGTCAACGACTTACCCCGCCTTGGACGGTGGGTTTTGCCCGCGTGCGCTTGCAGGAACGTAATCGGGTGACGTTTTTGGCGTTGTCCGTTAACATCGCCTCGGGGACGTCAGTAATTGGATTTGGGTCTCGTCGCGATCATCGCTCTCACGTTTGCGGCAGGTTTGCTGGTCGGGTGGCTTTTCTCGCGCAATGGAACCATGGGGTTACGCGAGGAAAACGCCCGACTGACCGTCCATCTCACGCACCTCGAGAAAACCGTCCCGGAGAAACTCGCCCTGATTGACAGCGCGCAAGGGCAGTTGCGCGAGTCGTTCGACGCGCTTGCGGGCGCGGCGCTGCGCGCCACCACGGACGAATTTCTAAAGCTCGCGGAGCAGAAGCTCGGCAACGTGCAGAAGGACGCGCTGCACGAGATCGGCAAGCGACAGCAGACGTTCGACGACCTGGTGAAGCCGATTCGCGACACCTTGTCGCTGGTTGATCAAAAGATTGGCGACAGCGAGCGCAACCGGCTGCAGACGAGCGCCACGCTCGAAACCCTCTTGAAGGATATCCATCAGCAGCAGGAGCGGATGCGGAGCGAGACGCACAATCTCGTACGCGCGCTGAGAACGCCGTCCGTGCGCGGCCGTTGGGGTGAGATGCAGTTACGGCGGGTCGTCGAGCTCGCGGGCATGCTCGACTACTGCGATTTCGACGAGCAGCCGTCGCTCGTCGCCGACTCAGGTCGGCAGCGCCCCGACCTGATCGTGAAACTGCCAGGAGGGCGCACCATCGTCGTCGACGCGAAGGTGCCGCTCGAAGCGTATCTCGATGGTCAGGACACTCCCGACGAAATCGTTCGCCGAGCGCGCATGGGCGATCACGCGCGCCAGGTTCGCGAGCACATGACCAAACTCGGCGCCAAAAACTACTGGGAGCAGGTGCAGCCCTCACCCGAATTCGTCGTGATGTTCCTGCCGGGCGAAGCGTTTTTCCAGTCGGCGCTGCAGCACGACCAGCAACTGATTGATTTCGGCGTGCGCGTGCGCGTGTTCCCTGCAAGCCCGCTCACACTGATCGCGCTGCTGCAGGTCGTGGCGCAAGGCTGGCGGCAGGAGCGCCTTGCGCGAAACGCAGAGGAGGTTCAAGCGCTTGGGAAGGAGCTGTACGCGCGCGTCGCGAAGATGACGGAGTATCTGGACGCGCTGCGCACCCGGCTCGATAGTACGGTCCGGGCCTTCAACGAGACGGTCGGCTCGTATGAAACGCGCGTGCTGGTCACCGCCCGCAAATTCAAAGAGCTCGGCGCGACCGGGGAAGGTGATATCGAGCCGTTGCAGGCGATCGATACGGTCCCGCGGATTCTGCACAGCGCCAACCTGATGGGACTGCCCGAAGAGGTGATCGACGGTGAAACTGTCGAGGTGACACGCGGATCGCCCTCGCGCCCCCTGTAGCGCAACTTCTCTCCGTACTGCTGAGGCGCTAATTGGTTTCTGATACCCCGCGGCAGGAGATAATCGTCAACAGTGCTTCGAACGGATCGGTATCGGACGCTGCGCCCGTTCGTGATTGCTCTCGTCGGTGTGGCAGCCGCGGCATTCGTTCGGTGGCTCTTCAATCCGCTTATTCCAGGGCCGCGGCTTCCGTTTCTGTTTTTCTTCCCCGCCGTCGCACTTGTCGGGCTCACGGGAAACCTTGCGGCGGCCTTATTTGCAACAGTGTTATCGGCGTTTGTCGCCAGCGAGCTGTTCATCTCGCCTTTCGAAACGGGTGCGCCAGAGACAACTGCTCTTATTACGTTCGTTGTGACCGGAGGAGCGATTGCAGCGATTACCGCGCGACTCGACGCCGCGCGGACGTCCAGCGCGGAACGCGCACGCGTCGCAACCGAGCGCAGCGAAGAACTGGAACGAGAACGTGCAAAGCTCGAACGCGAAGGCCGGCGGCTCACCCTCCTCGCCGACGTGTCGCACGTTTCGCCGCCGAGTCCGACCTTCGAAGAGGTTGCCTCACACGCGGCGCGTCGCATCGCCGAGACGATCGGTGAGGGTTGCATCATCCGCATCCACGAGGGCGACCGTCTCGTTCCCGTTGCGTGGCACCATTCATCCGTCGAAGCGATGCCGTTTCTCGCCGCGACGCTGCGGGAATCCGATGAAGTCTCGCAAAACGAGTACTACGCCCGCCTGCGCGAGGAACGTCACACGCTCATCCTCAACAACTTGGACCGCTCCGACCTCGGTGGACTCGCGCCCGAGCTGCAGCGTCTGCACGAAAAGTACAAATCCCAGCACGCGTTCATCACGCCGGTTCTGATCGGCGACACGCTGCTCGGTACGTTGTCGGTGTTCCGCACCGAGGACGTTCCATACCCCGACGGCGATGTTCGTGCGGCTGAAGCTATCGCGGCGCGCATCGCGCTCGCACTCGAGAACGCGCGCCTTTTCGAAACCGCGCAACGCGATGCAGAGGATGCGAAGAAGGCGCGGACGATCGCTGAGGACGCAAGCCGCGTCAAAGACGAGTTCCTGGCAACGCTATCCCACGAGCTGCGCACCCCGCTCAACGCGATTGTCGGGTGGGCGCATATGCTGCGCGATCCGGCGCTCTCCGAAGACCGGCGGCGCGCCGCGGTGGAAACCATCGTGCGAAACGCACAAAGTCAGGAGCAGTTGATCGCGGACATCCTCGACGTGCAGCGAATCATGGCGGGCAAGCTCCGGCTCGATTTGCGGAGCGCAGATCTAAGCGACATCGTGCGCGCTGCCGCCGAGACCGTCCAACCGTCGGCTGACGCCAAGGATATCAAGCTGCAGTTGCTGCTCGATTTGAACGTCACTCCTATCTGGGGCGACGCCGACCGCCTGCAACAGGTGACATGGAATCTGTTGAGCAATGCAATCAAGTTCACGCCTCCGCGGGGACGCGTACAGGTACGGCTGCAGCAAACCGACACTGAATGCGAAATGGTCGTTCAAGACGACGGCCCGGGTATTTCTTCCGAGTTCCTGCCCTACGTGTTCGAGCGTTTCCGTCAAGCCGATTCGTCGTCCACGCGGATCCACAAAGGTCTTGGACTTGGTTTGGCGATCGTGAGAAATCTCGTCGAGCTTCACGGCGGATCAATCACGGCTTCCAATGCATCTGAAGCAGGCGGAACAGGCGCCGTGTTTACCATCAAGTTGCCGCGCCGACCGGTCGGACGCGTCCCAGTCGCCGCAGGCTTCAATCTCGCCGCTACAACATCCGACGAAACAGCCACATGGTTCGGCGAGGGTCCGTCGCTCGACGGCATCGGCGTTCTCGTCGTGGACGACGATCCCGATGCGCGGGAGTTGGTGAGCACGATTCTGCAGCGCTATGGCGCCAGCGTGACGCTCGCCGCGTCGGTTGCTGAAGGCATCGCTGCGCTCGCCAAGGAACTGCCTGACGTCGTCGTCACCGATATCGAGATGCCGCACGAAGACGGCTACACCTTCATTCGTCGAATTCGCGCACTCCCGCGTGAGGCAGGAGGGAAGCTTCCGGCTGCCGCTCTAACGGCCTACGCGGGCGCGGCCGATCGCATGAAGGTGCTGGGCGCCGGGTTCAACATGCATATCGCCAAACCGGTGCAGCCGGCCGAGCTCGCGTTGATCGTGGCAAGCCTTGCCGGCAAATCTGTCGCCGAACAGCAGACCGCACAAAAGTGAACTACCGCGCGGCTTCTCGCGTCCACCGGGCCAGCATGTCGGCCCGTGACTGCGGCTCTTCCAGCTCCTCGAGCGTGTCGACGAGCCAAGGCAATCGCCAGCTCCAGTTGCTTTCGTCGATCCTTGCCGGCGTATTGATTCGATCGCGCCAGCCAAAAAGATCCTGGATCGGCAGAATGGCGAATCGAGAGGCGGAACCCAACAGCGCGCGAATCAACGCGTCTGCCAGCGCCGGCGCGAACTCTGCGGGAGCCGACACGCCGCCGTCGGAGCTCGCGGGCAGGTGACGGCGTACGGACGGGAGATTCACGATGCGCTTGCGATCTTCGGCCGCAAGCGTGTCCCACCAGCACGCCACAGGCTCGGTGTCGTGAGTGCCCGTCGTCGCGACTGACACTTCTTCGTATTCGGCCGGATCGATGAACGGCTGCCCCGGTTCGGACCAGCGGCGTTCCCAGCGAAGAACCTTGTAGCCCGGCACTCCGAGCCGTCGCAGTGACGCGCGCACGAAGTCCGGAACGATGCCGAGATCTTCCGCGATGATGTCGGCGCCGCTTTCCTGATAAATGCCCACCAGTCGTTCCCCGAGCGTGAGCTGCGACGCTTCGTCGGGAGGCTCGAACCACGGCTTGACGGTGACGTCGGCTGGCCGAAGGAACGTTCGATACAACCCGACGAGGTGATCGAGCCGAAAACCGTCGAACAGCGCGGCGCTGCGACGGGCGCGACGCCGCATCCACGCGAACTCGTTCAGCGACATGACGTCCCATCGCCAGGGCGGAAGCCCCCAATCCTGTCCGGTCTCGCTGAACGCATCCGGAGGAACGCCAACAGTCGCATCGAAACGAAACTCGTGCTGGTCGGCCCAGACATCGGGGCTGTCCGCCGAGATCATGAACGGCACATCACCGAAGACTTCGACGGGCGCCGCCCCGGTTCGAGCGCGATCCCACTGCTCGGCAGCGACCCATTGCACGTACTTTCGATACGCGATTTCGACAGCGAGCTCAGTGCGTGCCTGCGCGAGCGCGTCTTCGTGCCGCCGCGCGAGCGGCTCTGGCCATTCCCACCAGGCGCGCTGTTCGTGCACACCGCGCAGCGCACGAAACAGCGCGTAATCATCGAGCCACCACGATTCGCGCTGGGTAAACGCATCAAAGCGCAGGAAGCGTGGCGTCTGCGGGCCCGCTTCGTCGCGAAGGAACCGCTCATGGCAGCGGCGGAGCCACCGCCCCTTCAGCGCACGCACCGCACGGTGCTGCACACGCGACGCGTCGCGAACCGCTTTCAACGCGAGACGGTCGTCATCGGTCAGCCGCGGCTCACCGCCCACTTCCTGGAAATCGTCGACCTCGCTCAACGCAATGTAGATCGGATCGAGAGCCATCGCCGTGAGCGCGGAGTACGGCGACGTTTCGTGGTCCGGGATCTCGAGCACCGGCAGCATCTGAATGAGCGATTGACCCGCGCGACGCAGCCAGTTGGAGAAGATCGGCAGATCGGTGAATTCCCCAACTCCCCAGCTCCGCGAGGATACGAGCGAGAAGAGCGGGATGAGGACCCCGCTGCGGCGGTGCGTCACGGCAACGAATCGCGAGAGCCGCCTTCGCCGAAGCTGCCGCGCCCAAGCGTCGCCCGCATCAGCACGCGCGAGATCCCGAGGCTGAACAACTCGGGCGGTACCAGTAAGCTGACGACGACAAACGACTCACGGGGAAAGTCAAAGAAGTATCCAGGATGAACGAAAACGTGATCCTCGTTGAGAAGCTCCAGCACCAATGCCTCTTCGCTTCGAAGCGCGGGGAGCTGGAGAACCGCAGACCAGCCCCCTTCACACGCGAGCACCGTGACTGCTGGATGATTTCGTGCTTGGTCTCGCAGCGTCGTCAGGTTCTGCCGCACCCGCTCGTGAATCGCGGCGCGCAGCTGCGGCGCCTCGGCCAGAAGGGTTGACGCGGCTACTTGCACCGGCGTCGACACCGAAAGGTACGTGTCGGCGACGATTTCATAAGCCACGAGAAGTTCCTCCAACTGAGGAGAGGGGCCTGCAAATCCGATCCAACTGAACTTGACTTGAGGCAACCCGCCGGATTTCGACAGTCCTCCAAGACTGCACACGAGCGCTTCATTCTGCGCGAGCGGGGACACCGCGTGCGGCGCATCGTCCAACGTGAAATCGGCAAACACTTCGTCGCCCACCATCATCATCCCGTGCGCTGCGCAGATTTCGGTCAATTGCGTCAAATCATCGGCATGCAAGAACGACCCCGTCGGATTGTTCGGCGACACGATCAGGAGAGCTCGCACGGTATCGTTTAGCTGGGACCGCACGCTATCGATATCAACTCGCCAGCTCCCGTGATATTCGAGCGAGTACGACAGCGGCACCACGGACTCGAGAGACGTGAGGTGATCGAAGAGCGGATAGCTCGGCGTTGGAACGAGTACGGCATCCCCCGGATTGCAGAGCAGCTTGAACAGGAACGAGTACGCTTCACTCGTGCTGGACGTCAGGCCAATATGATCCGGCGGCATCTGCAAACCCCGGCGCAGAAATTCTCGCGAGACCGCCTCTCGCGCCTCGATCGAGCCCAGCGGGTGCGGGTCGTAGCGTAACCCGCGAGCGCTGGCCAGCGGCTCGAGCAGTTTGTCGGGATACGGGAACCCTGCGCGCGTGGGGTTCGACTCGGTGAGATCGATTACGTCCGCTCCGCTGGCGCGCAGCGCGTCGACGGCGCGGGCGGTCGCGTTCGGCGACAGGTCTCGGGGAAGGCGCGAAGAGATCAAGAACCTGGCACCTTCACGACCTCGACGCGCTCGATTACGTCGCCTTCGAGAACACCATCCACGACGTCCATGCCTGCAGTCACTCTGCCGAACACCGTGTAGGTGTGATTCAGGCGCGGCACATCCACGAGGTCGATGAAAACTTGCGCGTCGCCGGTGTCGCGGCCGCGAGTAGAGAGACCGACGGCGCCGCGACGATGCGGCAGCAAGCCGACCTCATCGCGCATGAATGGTCCGTCGCCCATGTATTCATTCGCGCCGGGACTTCCGCCCTGTATCACGAAGTTCGGCACCACCCGATGGAACGTCAAGCCGTTGTAATAGCCTTCGCGGGCGCGGGTGGCCACGCGCAGCGCGGACAGGGGCGCGTCGTCAACCAGCAGCTCGACATCGAACGTGCCTCGGCCGCTCATCACGAAGCGGAGTGCCGCGCCGCGCAACTCTTCGACAGCACGAAGCGTGACCGCTGGCCGCATCAGTTTGCTGGGCGCTGCGGTGACAGGCTTCCGCGTCCACTTCTGGAGGATCTCTGCGGCCTTCGCGGCAACGGCAGGATCGAAATCAGCGAGGTACGGCTGGAGCGTGGCATTCAGACCGGCTGGCGCCGCGCCGGAGGATTCGGGTCCGCCGATGTCCTCGACGCGCTGAAGAATTGCCATGCGCGCATCGCGCGAGGTCTCGCGCTTTTCGGCAGTGATGCGCGCGAGCGCCTGGATGAGTGCGGGTATCGCGCGGTCCTTCGCGCCTGGCACCGCTAACGCGCGCGAAGAAGTGATCACAAGTTGATAGTCGTTGCGCGCCAACCCTTCGAGCGCGAGATCAACGGCTTCAGGCCGTCGAAGCGCGATCAACTCATTGAGGGCGGCTTCGCCAACGTTCGGATGCGCATCGCGGCCAAGCGCCACGAGCTCGTCGATGGCCGACAGCTTTCCGGCCGCTTGTGCCGCATACATCCGCACCTGCCAGAGAGTGTGAGCGACGTACAGCGGAAGCAGCGTTCGGGCGTCGGCGGCGGAAAGCTTCGCCAGCGCGACCAGCGCGTGTGCGGGCGCGTGCCAGCTCGTTGACGACGACGAAACGGCTTCCGCAACTGCTCGCAGCGAGCGGATGGCGTCCTGCTTCGTATCGGAGCAGCCATTGCCCAGCAAGTCGATGGCGAGCAGCCTTACGTGCACGTTCGGGTCGCGCAGCGCTGACAGAACAGGTGCGCAGGCCTGGTTGAGGAGCGTACGGCCCCAGGTCTGGAGCGCTTCGTACCGAACGCGCGCCTCAGAATCGCCGAGGCCTTTTCGCAAGATCGGCTCGCGGTTCGGAACGTCCACTCGCGCCGCAATCATGGTCAGTCGGCGGACCTCGTCGTCGGGATCCGCGACGCCGGCTTCGAGCAGCTCCGCCTCGGGTCGTCCCGCGGCGATGAGCGCAGCCCGCACCAGTCTGCGGATGCGCGCGAGCGTCTCCGCGTCCTGCGCGCGGCCTTCAATCGTGCCGACACCGCGCAGTCGTGCAATTGTGTCCGCCTCGGGCGGCGAAATCTTGCCGCTTTGTCGAATGAGCGCTTCGAGTCCTTCGACGGTGCCGGCGATCTCGTCGAGGTTGACGACGGCCGCGCGTTGCTCTTTGCTCGCGGGCGGCAGCATCTGCGCGAGGACATGTTCCACCTGCTGCACGTCGGCTGCACCGGTGTACGGCAGGCGCCCGAGCGTAGCGGCGGCGACACCCCGCACGCGCGGCGTCTGCTCGGCGCGAGCTCGCGCCAGAAGCCGTGACTTGGCGGCGCTCAATCCATCCTGACCGCGCGCGACCTGGCCCAGGGCATTGATGGCTTCGATGCGAACGTCTGTATTGCGGTCGGTGAGGAGTGGAGAGATGACTGGCAGCAGATCCGCGCGTTCGAGCCGGCCGATCGCGCGGACGGCCTGCCGCCGGGTGGCGGCGTCAGGACTTCCGAGCCCTTGCTTGAGTGTTGCAAGCTCCGCATCGGTGGGAGCGCGCTGGTCTTCCGCGACGAGCATGCGCTCGCCGAGCGCTGGCTGAGCGCTCGCGGTCGTCGCAACGAGCGTCACCGCGAGGAGGTACGCGCGCATCCGCTACACGCGTCGAGCGGCGCGGCGCTCGGCGGAATACTCCAGCATCTGCGTCGTCAAATCGCAGGGATACGAGATTCGCACGTCGACTATCGTTCCCGCGTCGTCGCAGACGGCCTCGAGCTTGGGCATGACGAACGCGGTGTAGGAGGGCAGCCGCAAACGGTCCACGCGGGCGACGATCTCGTCGCGCAGCTCGGGATCGAAATGAACGCCGTAGGATTCGAACAGCTCCTTTGCAGCAGCGTAGTCCCCTTCTGATTTGATCCGCTGTACTTCGGCGAGAAGGAGGCCGACCCCTTCTCGGAACGCCTGGACATCGGTCATCACGTAAAAGGTCTTGTTGCCGCGGCGCCGCGCGTCGACGGCGGAGGTGTGCGCCATCAACCAGTGCACGATCGTCTGGCGGTTGCGCATGTGATCTTCCTCGAGATGCGTGCCCTCGCGCACGCGCCGCAGCTGGAGGAGCGCGTTACGCGCGTAGGCCTCGTACTCGGCACGAACGATCTCGGCGTGGTGCTCGGCAGAGACGATGCCGAGATCGGCGAGATGCGGATCGGCGATGAAGTACAGGGCCACGAGATCGGCGCGTGTCTCTTCGAGCGCCGAGTACTGCTCCTTCAGGATTTCCTGCGGCGGCACGACGACTGCCTCCGCCATGCGACCGGATCCGTGGCCCAGCACTTCGTGAATCTCGGTCGCAAGCTCGCTCGCAAAGAGCCCCCACTCCTTCGCGCGCGCGTGCTCCACGTCGCTCCAGCAGAACTCCTCGCGGAAGCTGTCGAGCGTCGATTGCTCGTACGCTTCGATGACGTTCGAGAGCGACACCGACTTGCTGCCATACTGCTCCCGGATACGCTGATCGTTTGGCAGATTGACGCCGATGGGCGTCACTGGGCCGGAGTCGCCCGTCTCGACGACCACCTCGATGGCGCGCGCGGAAATCCCCTGCACGTCGGGCTTTCTGTAGCGCGGATCGATCGGCAGATGATCCTCGAACCATTGCGCGCTCTCGGCAAGGCGCTCGATTTTAGCCGCCTTCTCTTGATTGACGTAGTAGACGACGCCTTCCCATGCGCCTTTGACTCCGCGCGCGTCCATGTAGACCTCGATGAAGCCGTTCATCGTGTCGACCACGGAGTCGCGGTTCTGCACCCAGGCAATATCGAACGCCTCGCGCTCCGATTCCTCGCCCGTCTCGTACCAGCGAATGAGCGCGTCCAGTGCGGCAGCAAGAGAGTCCGGTGCGTGCGCAAGCGCCGCGCGGAGATGACGCACGACTCGAGAGATTTCTGCATCGTACCGCCCACCGATTCGATACACCTCCTCCACGATCACGTTGTCGCGCTTCACGACGCGCGAGTTGATCGGGTGACGCTCGGCGAACCCGGCGAGATCGGCTGCGCTGACGCCGTCATACAGATTGTTCGCGCTTGCGGTCAGAATGTCGCGCCCTGCACCGGGAGTCTTGCACGTGACCAGCGGGTCGAAATCGGGGTCGAGAAACATCGGCGCAAATTCTCGAATGAGCGAGGCGATCGACGCGTGGCCGTCAAGCGAGAACCGCGCGCCGTGCCGCGCCGCCGATTGCGCGGCGGCCACCAACTGGTCGAACGACAGCCGCAGCACGAATTTGCGCGCCGTGAGGTTGTTATACGGCCCGCTGTTAATCCAGAACAGCTTCGTGTATCTCGTGATCTCGTCGCGTATCTCGGGGTCGAGACCACCCGAGTGTGTAACGATCTCTTCGAGGATATCGCGCATCGCGAGGTTGTGGCGATAGCGCTGGTCGAAGTAGATGTCGCGTCCCGCAAGCGCGGCCCGATACAGATGCCACACCAGAACCCTTTCCTTCGGCGTGAGCTTTTCGAAACCATCTGCGTACAGCTGGACGACGGCTGCGTCGTCGATTTGCTCGAGGCGGTACCGGCGCTCAGTGACGGAATGCGGGGGAAGGGTCGGATGCGCCATACGTTTGCCCTTAAAGCGGGACTTCTACCCGTTCGCCATGCTGCGGCACGTGCACGCGCCAGCCGAAGGTGGATTCGATCCGTTGCTTCAACGCGTCCTGCGCCGGCGGTTCGCCGTGAACCAGATACGTCGTCGCCGGTGGAGTCGTGAACGTTCGCAGCCACTGCACGATCTCGGCGGCATCGGCATGCGCAGACATGCTGTCCAGTTTTTCGATATGTGCCGCCACGAGCACCTGCTGCCCGTGGATCTTGATGGTCTTTGCGCCGTCGATCAGTTGACGCCCGCGTGTCCCTTGTGCCTGATAGCCGACGAACAAGATGGTGTTGCGGGCATCGGGCAAACACGCCGCGAGGTGATGGAGCACGCGGCCGCCTGTGGCCATGCCACTGGCGGAAATCACGATGGCGGGACCGTGTGATTGCGTGATCTCACGCGACTCGTGCGAGGACACCACTGGCTGCATGCGTGCGACACAGAAGCCGCACGCCTCGGAATGCTGGCTGCGCACATTCGCGTCGAGCTCTGCTTGATGCTTGCGGTAGAAGTCCAGCGCGCCGGGCCCCATCGGACTGTCGACGTACAGCGGTACCGGCTTGAGCCTGTTCTGATTCTCGAGCTGGTTGAGCCAGTAGAGCAGTTCTTCGACTCGCCCCACGGCGAAGGCCGGAATAATCACTCGTCCACCGCGTTCGATGGTTTGCGTGATGATTCGCTCGAGCGCGGACGCGTCATCGGTATGCGGATGTTCCCGGTCTCCATACGTCGACTCGACGAGGATCGTTTCAGCGTCGGGCGCAGGCTGCGGATCCGGCAGAATCGGCCGGTTGTAGCGGCCGAGGTCTCCCCCGAACAGCAGCCCTCGACCCGATCCATTGACGCGTGACAGCCGCACGAACGCCGATCCCAGCAAATGGCCGGCGTCGACGAATTCCGCATGCAAACCGGGTGCAATGTCGATGCGAGTGGCAAGCGGAATTGTCTGAAAGAGCGTGAGCGCCGTCAGGGCGTCGGCTTCGGTAAACAGGGGCAACGCCGGCGAGTGCTTCGAGAAGCCGCCGCGATTGGCAAGTCGGGCGTCTTCTTCCTGCAACCGTCCGGCGTCCGGCAGCACCAGCGTGCAGAGGTCGAATGTGCCCGAGGTAGCGAGAATCCGTCCTCGGAAGCCGTTGGCAACCAGCCGGGGCAGCATGCCTGAGTGGTCGATGTGCGCATGCGTCAGCAACACCATCTCAATGGATGCCGGATCGACCGGGAACGCCGCCCAATTGCGGCGACGGAGCTCGTACAAGCCTTGAAATTGCCCGCAATCGATGAGAAGCCGGTGCCCATCAACCTCTAATAGATACTTCGACCCGGTGACCGTCCGCGCCGCGCCGAGAAACGTCAAACGCGCCATCTCAACGACTCTACTAAAATCGCTGAATGGCTCGACCTGCTTTGACTGTTATTGCGTGCACACTTCTGGCCTCGACCGCCGCTGCACAGAACCGCACACTGACCATCGATGATTTATACGATCCCCAGAAACGCATCGATTTTTCAGGCGGTGCTCCAACAGGTCTGTCGTGGGTTTCCGACACACATTACTTGTGGCCCAAACCAGCCGAACGCGGACTGGTCGACTGGATCAAGGTGGATGCCGTCTCGGGCACGAGTGCGCCGCTTTTCGATGCCGCTAAGATGCGCGCGGCATTTGACGCGCTGCCCGGGCTGACGGCCGAAGATGTCGCTCGCCTTCCAAATCAGCGCAGCCTCGAATTCAACCGTGACCACACAGCCGTGGTTCTGTCCATTGCGGATGATTTGTACTACTACCAGTTCGGTCAGGACCGTGCGGTTCGACTGACATTCGACCCGTACGAAGAAGAGGAATTCTCGTTCAGTCCCGACGCACGCCAGGTGTCCTTCATCCGAAAGAACAACGTTTACGTTGTCAACGTGGAGCAGCAGAGACAGGAGCGGCAGCTCACCACGAGCGGCGGCGAGCAACTTCTCAACGGGAAGCTGGATTGGATCTACCAGGAAGAGATCTACGGCCGCGGAACCTACCGCGCATACTGGTGGAGCCCTGATTCATCACATCTCACCTTTCTGCAGCTCGATGAGCATCCAGTTCCCGAGTTCACGATCGTCGATCACATTCCTACCCAACCGCGCGTGGAGATGGAGGAATATCCGAAGCCTGGCGATCCCAATCCGCGCGCAAAACTCGGGGTCGTTTCCGCCGCCGGCGGCGGCGTGCAGTGGGTCGATCTCGCGAAGTATTCCCCGAATGAATTCCTGATCGTCGATGTGAGCTGGACGCCGGACAGCAAGCAGGTCGCGTATCAGGTGCAGAACCGCGAACAATCCTGGCTCGATTTGAACGTGGTGCGCACAAGCGGCGACGATCCGAAGACGCTGCTGCGCGAAACGACGAAAGCGTGGGTGAGTCCGAACGGGTCAGCGAAATGGTTGAAGGACGGATCGTTCCTGTGGCCCAGCGAACGAACCGGGTGGGAGCACCTGTATCACTACACAGCAGACGGCACACCTCTCGGCGCTGTGACCAGTGGCAACTGGGACATTCGAACGCTGCACGGGGTGGATGAAACAAGCGGCTGGATCTACTTCTCCGGAACCCAGCACAGCTACATCGGCGGCGATGTGTACCGGGTGAAGCTCGATGGCTCGTCTCTCACGCGGTTGACGCAAAAGGCCGGAACGCATCGCGCGAACTTCAGTCCAGAGTTCGCGCTCTTCATCGACAGCTGGAGCGACGTCAGCACGCCTCCACAACTACGGGTGCTCAAGGCCGACGGCAGCGAAGTCCGTGTGCTGCACGAAAGCCGCATTCCGCAGCTCGCGGAGTTCAAACTCTCGACGCCGGAGTTTCTGCAGGTGAAAACGCGCGACGGCTTCGTGATGGAAGCGATGCTGATCAAGCCGGTGGACTTCGACCCCTCGCGAAAGTACCCGGTGATGCAGTTCACGTATGGCGGTCCCTACGCCCCGAGCGTCGTCAACGCGTGGGGCGGGACGACGCGGATGTATTACCAGATGCTGGCGCAGCGTGGCATTGCCGTGTGGGTGTGCGACAACCGTTCAGCGAGCGGCAAGGGCATCGGCGCCGCGTGGACCAGCTACAAGAATTTCGGCGAGCAGGAGCTGCGCGACGTGGAAGATGGTCTGGCCTGGTTGAAGAAACAGCCCTGGGTTGACGGGTCGCGCATTGGAATCGATGGGTGGAGCTTTGGCGGGTTCATGGTGACGTACGCGTTGACGCACAGTCAGGGCTTTGCGATGGGCATTGGAGGCGGCAACGTCACCGACTGGTCGCTGTACGACAGCATCTACACCGAGCGCTACATGCTGATGCCGCAGAACAATCCGGAAGGCTACCGGACGAGCTCTTCGCTCGCCGCGGCGAAAAACCTGCACGGCCAGCTCCTGCTCATTCACGGCGTCATCGATGACAACGTGCACATGCAGAACACGTTGAAGTTCGCTTACGAGCTGCAGAAAGCCGGGAAGCCGTTTCAGTTGATGGTGTACGAGCGATCACGGCATGGCCTCACCGATCCCGACCTTGTGAAACACATGCGGCAGATGATGCTCGACTTCACGATGGACTCGCTCGTAAACCGAGTAAGCGGGCGAGCGGTGACGGAAGCGCGATAGACCGATCGCGGGGGCAAGGCCCGCGCGACATGCCTGCCTACGAACGCAACGTCTGTAGCGCGGACCTGATGCGCCGCTGTTTTACAGGTACGCGAGGACCGCGGCGAGCGCTTTCCCGAGAACAAATACCAGCGACTTCATCACGGGAACGAGCGATCCGCCTTCGGCCACTTCGCCCGCAACGAGAGGATCAGTCAGCAGCAGCCACAGCGAGACGGCGGCAACCGGTACGGCCAGAAGCGCCCCGAAGCCGACAACGTTGAACGTCGTCCGCACGAATCGAGTCCGCCGGGGTCTACGGCTGAAACCATCGAGGGAAGGGTGAGGGGTTGCCATGACGGCTGCCGGCCGGTATTTAGCGAGGACCGTACCAAACGCCTGCTGACGCTAAATCCCTGTCGCTGTTCCACTTAGACGGCGCTTGTCGGGCAATGGTTGCCACGCGGTGTTCGCTGATGGGACGACGCCGAATCGTTCCGAACACGCCGCTGACGGACGGCTGATGACGCACATCTAGCCGCAGATGGACGCGGATGGACGCAGATCCAGCCGCAGATCCAGCCGCAGATGGACACAGATGGGGGTGATTAATGCAGTACAAACTTGGAAAGCTCCGGTAGGTGACCGCTGACCATGCCCACACTTACCATCGCGCTGATCGCGGACACCTTTTTCGACGGGCAAGGCGAGGCACGGCTCGTCCGACACTTGCGTGAGGCGCGGTCGCGCGGTGCGGAACTAGCCGTTTTGCCGGAGCTGCCGCTGAATCCGTGGTCACCGGCGTCGACATCGTCACGAGACGAGGACGCGGAGCCGCCCGCCGGACCGCGGCATCAGGCGTTAAGCAATGCAGCCCGAGCTGCGGATCTGGCGGTCATTGGCGGCGCAATCGTCCAGGATCCGCTCAGCGGCCGGCGCAACAACACAGCGCTTGTGTTCGACCGGATGGGCGCCCTCGTGTCCTCGTACCGAAAGGTTCATCTCCCTGAAGAGAATGGATTCTGGGAGGCACACCATTACGAGCCTGGAGATGCGCTCGCGGCCGTAATCGAAGCCTTTCCGATGCGGCTGGGCATCCAGATTTGTTCGGATATCAATCGCCCGGACGGCTCGCAACTGCTGGCGGCGCTCGGCGCCGAGGCCATCATCAACCCGCGCGCATCGGAGGCGGCGACATTCCATCGGTGGAAGGCCGTCTTCATCGCGACGGCGATAACCGGCAGTGCCTACGTGCTGTCGGTTGCTCGCCCGCGAGAAGAGTTCGGCGTTCCGCTGGGCGGTCCGTCCATTGCAGTGGCGCCGACAGGCGACGTGTTGCTCGAGACGACCGAGGCGTTGTCGCTCGTCACATTGGATCGTAACGAGGTCGCACGAGCCCGCGGGCAATATCCCGGCTATCTGGCGATGCGAGCTGACCTTTACGCCGAAGGTTGGAGCCGCGTGAAGGCAACACGATTACCGCATCAACAGCCCTCCGCGCAGGCGTGACCCGAGCGTCGTCGCTGGTTCTCGCAGTTACAAGCGGTCGAGATTTTCCTTGCCGATCACCACGTTCCAGCCAAGCAGCTCGTACTGCGCGACCCCCGACTGATAATACGGGTCGTTATCGCGAATTCTGTCGAGCGCCGCATGCGCCTCGGCATCGGGCACGCGGACGAGGAACATGCCGCCAAATCTTGGCTGGTTGGGCCCGGCCGCAAGCAAGATACCCTCGTCGACAAGACGACGTTGATACGCGCGGTGCGCCTCCTGCACTTTCAAGACGTCTTCCAAAGGCTTGCGGTAACGCACGATACACATCGCATACATAGCACTCACATTGTCGTCGCGCCAGACGGGACGCGGCAAGAGCTCAGCTCCGGTATCTGCGCCTATCTGCGGTTCAT
>Ga0137374_10001702_pt1 | contig 25276 bp, 30 predicted proteins | sample SagtaG_20_FD_104811 | JGI IMG/M metagenome (GOLD analysis project Ga0137374, IMG submission 104811) | Vadose zone soil microbial communities from Sagehorn Ranch, Mendocino, California, USA - Sage1_R_100_16 metaG | ecosystem: Environmental > Terrestrial > Soil > Vadose zone | place: USA... | reverse complement strand
GGTTCCACGAGGCGTACGAGAAGCCGGATGTTCCCACGTACAGCCTCGCCATCGACGGAAGTGATATCCGAGAGTCTAGGGCGCGAGCTGGTCCACCCGACGGCCGGGGGCGCGGCCAGGCGGCTGATTCGGGCTCGGACGCCCGACCGCCCGCGGGATCGGCCGCTTCACCGGCTCCTTCGTCGAGATGCTGATCGTCCGACCGTGGTGGCCGATCTCGAGCGGGTCCCCGTCGAGGACCGTGTAGGTGGCGTGCTTCTTGGTCACCTCGACCTTCAGCCGTCTTCCGCGAAAGAGGAGCCTGAAGGAGAGGCGTTCCAGCCGGGGCGGAAGCCGCGGCGCGAAGGTCAGCGTGCCGTCGTGGTCGCGCATGCCGCCGAAGCCGGCCACGGCGGCGATCCAGGCTCCGGCGAGCGAGGCGATGTGGACACCGTCGCGGGTGTTGTGCTCGAGATCACGGAGATCCATGAGTGCGGCCTCGCCGAAGTAGTCGTAGGCGAGCTCGAGGTGCCCCACCTCGGCGGCGATCACGGCCTGTGTGCAGGCCGACAGCGAGGAGTCGCGGACCGTGAGCACGTCATAGTAGGCGAAGTCGCGGGCTTTCTCCTCGTCGGTGAAAGCATCGCCGCGCCAGTGCAGGGCGAGCACGAGGTCGGCCTGCTTCAGGACCTGCTTGCGGTAGAGATCGAAGTATGGGAAATGCAGCAGAAGCGGGTACTGCTCGGGCTTGGTGCCTGCGAAATCCCAGGTCTGATGCTTGGTGAAGCCCTCGGACTGAGGGTGGACGCCGAGCGCCGCGTCCCAGGGCACGACCATGTCGCGAGCCGCGTCCCGCCAGGCTGCCGCCTCTTCGAGATCGGACCCCAGCTCGGCGGCGCGGCGCGGATCGCCGGAGACCGCGTCGGCGGCCGCGCGCAGGTTCTTCTGCGCGAGCAGGTTCGTGTAGACGTTGTTGTCCGCGATCGCGCTGTACTCGTCCGGGCCGGTGACGCCGTCGATGCGGAAGCGCCCCTCGGCGTCGTGGTGGCCGAGAGAGCGCCAGAGCCGGGCGGTCTCGACCAGCAGCTCCAGCCCCACGTCGTGCTCGAAGGTCTCGTCCTCGGTCGCAGCCTGGTAGCGGGCGACGGCGTCCGCGATGTCCGCGTCGATGTGGAAGGCGGCCGTGCCGGCGGGCCAGTAGCCCTAGCACTCCTGGCCCCGGATCGTTCGCCAGGGAAAGGCTGCGCCCTCGAGCCCGAGTTGACTGGCCCGCTCGCGCGCGAGGTCGAGCGTCGCGTGGCGCCAGCGCAGCGCGTCGCCGGCGGCACGAGGCGACGTGTAGGTCAGGACCGGCAGGACGTAGCGCTCGGTGTCCCAGAAGGTGTGGCCGTCGTAGCCGGGGCCGGTCAGGCCCTTGGCCGCGATCGCGCGCTGCTCTGCTCGGGCGCCGGCCTGCAGGGTGTGGAAGAGCGCGAACCGCACGGCCTGCTGCAGCTCGACATCGCCCTCCAGCTCGACGTCGGCAGACGCCCAGAAATCGTCGAGGTAGGCACGCTGGTCGCCGAGTAGGCCGTCCCAACCGGTGTGGCGAGCGGCGGTCAGCGCGGCGACGACCTGATCGCGGAGAGCGGGCTCCGAGCGCTGGCTGGACCAGCCGTAGGCGAGGAACTTGATCATCCGAAGACGCTCCCCCTGCGCGAGCTGCGTCGCGACTGTTACGCGACCGATGTCCGGCCCGCTTTCTGCGTCCGTCTCGGTGCCGTCCGGCCCCTCGACGAGATGCTCCATGCCGGCCGCCATGCGCAAGCCGCTGTGCCTCGTCGAGTGCACCAGCACGACCCGCGTGTTGCGGTCGAAGAAGCTCTCCGACACGAGCGGCGCTTCGAGGACCGCCGCCGCGCGCGGATCGCCCGCGGCCGCCGGGCCCGACTCGTTCGCCACCAACTCCGACTGGACGACGACGCGCACCGGCTCCCACGTCGGCTCGACCTCGTACAGGATCGCCGCGGCCGAGCGGTGGACGAACGAGACGAGCCGCGTCGAGCGGATGCGGACGGCCGTGCCGGCCGGCGATTCCCATTCGACACGGCGCTCGAGTGTCCCCGCGCGAAGGTCGAGCAACCGCTCGTGGGCTAGGAGGCGCCCGTACCGGACGTCGAACGGCTCGTCGTCGACGAGCAGCCGGAAGATCTTGCCGTTCGTCACGTTCACGATCGTCTGGCCCGACTCTGGATAGCCGTAGCCGGCTTCCGCGTATGGCATCGGCCGCAGCTCGTAGAAGGAGTTGAGATAGGTGCCGGGCAGGCCGAACGGCTCGCCTTCGTCCAGGTTCGCGCGCAGCCCGATGTGCCCGTTCGCCAGCGCGAACACGGACTCCGTCTGCGCGAGCGTGTCGAGATCGAGGTGCGTCTCGCGCACCGCCCAGGGCTCGACCGTGAACGCGGGATGGGTGATCACTGCCGCTCGAGAAGCTCTGCCAGGTCTGAGACGACGAGTTCGGCGCCGTGCTCGCGCAGCGCCTCGGCCTGGCCGACCCGATCGACACCGACGACGAAACCGAATCGCCCGGCCCGCCCGGCGGCCACCCCGGCCAGCGCATCCTCGAACACGGCCGCCTGCGACGGCCGCACCCCGAGTGCATGCGCCGCGGCCAGAAACGTGTCCGGGGCGGGTTTTCCCTTCAGGTGCTCGCGCTCGGCGACCAGGCCGTCGATGCGGACCTCGAACAGGTCCTCGATGCCGGCGGCTGCCAGCACCTCTCGGCAGTTCGCGCTCGACGAGACCACGGCGCGGTGCAGTCCGGCCTCGCGCACGGCGTGAACGTAGCGCACCGAGCCATCGTAGGCCTCGACGCCGTCGCGGCGGATCAACGCGAGGACAAGCTCGTTCTTGCGGTTGCCCAGGCCGGCGATCGTCTCCGCCTTCGGCGGGTCGCTTGGGTCACCCTCGGGTAGCGCGATCCCGCGTGACGCCAGGAACGAGCGCACTCCGTCGTATCGCGGCTTGCCGTCGACGTACTCGTCGTAGTCCTCGACGGCGTCGAAGGGCACGAGCGGGTCACCTGTCCGTTCCGCGCGAGTGCGCAGGAAGGTGTCGAACATCTCCTTCCAGGCTGCCGCGTGCACCTTTGCCGTCTGCGTCAGCACCCCGTCGAGATCGAAGAGGCACGCCTTGATCGTGCTCGGGAGCCCTAGCATGAGAAGCCCTGATTCTGCGCAGTTTGCCCTTCGTCGTGCGCCCGGACCTGCCGACATACGCGCCGGGTACAGTGGCGGCGTTGACCACGACTCCTGAGGTCTTAGCCGAGAACGTCGTTCCAGTCCTGGACCACGGCTTTCTGGCTCTCGACGGCGCGCTCGCCTCCGATCTGGCTGTTGTCAACGGAGCTCGCGTCTCGTTCAATCAAGAGTCCGACGAGATGACGGAGCGAGACGCCGGACTGATCCGGTTCCTGATGCGGGAGAGGCACGGAAGTCCCTTTGAACATGGCTACTTCCGATTTCTCGTCAAGGCTCCGATTTTCGTTGTCCGCGAGCACCATCGCCACCGGGCCGGGCACAGCTACAACGAATGGAGCGGTCGCTACTCGAAGCTGGAGGCCGAGTTCTACGTACCCGACTATGTACGGATGCAGGTCGGTAAACCAGGTGCGTACAGCTTCGAGCCCGTCGACGGCGCAACGCGCGAGGCGACGCGTCGAGAGATCGAAGAAAACGGAGAGCGAGCGTTCGAAGCGTACGACCGTCTCCTGGAGCTGGGTGTAGCCAAGGAGATTGCTCGGGCGGTCCTCCCGCTCTCGACGTACACGAAGTACTACTGGAGCTGCAATCCGCGCAGCCTCATGCACTTCTGCGGGCTGCGAAACCACGAGGCGGCGCAGTACGAGATTCGCCAGTACGCAGCAGCGGCCGAGTCGTTCCTCGAGCAGCTGATGCCGGTCACGCACGCGGCCTTCGTCGCCAACGAGCGCCTCGCGCCGTAGCGGCTACGTCGTCAGGAGGACGCGCTTCCCGGAGCCCGGCTGGCCGGGGATGTGGGCGGTGACGACCCAGCCGTCGTAGGCGGCGAGCGGATAGGGCACCGAGAAGTGCACCCTCGTCGTGGTGCGGTCGGCGTTGAACGTCCCGCACGAGGCCCGGATCTTCCCGCCCGCGGTCAGGTAGAGCTCGTACCAGCTGCCCTTGCGGAGCTTCTTCAGTCCGCCGATGCTGAAGTCGATCGGCCAGTTGCCGTACTCGTCCTTGTCGCCCACACGGATCGAGGCCTTCGCGGACGCAAACTCGCCGACACCGTGCATGGCCACGAGGTGGCTCGTGGGCACCTCGTTTCCACGATTGCCGACCAGGTAGCCGATGCCGAACGAGAGGGCGACGACGGCCGCGGCGGCAAGCGCAGCCGCCTGACGGCGACCCAGGAACGGGACCTCGGCCGGCTTGTCGAGCGACGGCGGCTCCGCCAACTGCGGTGAAAGCTCCGGCGGGGGGCCGGAGGCGACGAGCATCTCGTGGACGCTGCGAAGACGCTCGAGCTCCTCGGGCGAGCCCTCGTCGCCGACGAGGTCGCGGAAGTCCGGCGGCTCGGGAGTCGTCATCCCAGCTCCTCCTCGAGCGCGTCCGCCAGACGGGCGAGCGCGGCGCGCGTTCGTGTCTTCACGGTTCCGAGCGGGATCCCGAGCATCCCGGCGATCTCGCTCTGCGACAGTCCGCCCCAGTAGGCGAGCTCGATCAACGAGCGTTCGTGCTCGGCTAGTTCCTCGAGCGCGCGGTGGATGCGCCAGGACACCCAGCTCAGCTCGGCGCGCTCGTCGGGTCCCGCCTCTGCCGAGGCCTCGTCCGGGGGCTCGGTGGGCGGCTCGGACCGAGCGCGTCCGCGATCCGAGATCGCATTGCGGGCGACTGCATAGAGCCACGCTGCGCCCCTTCCACGATCGGGATCGAACGTGGCCGCCGAGCGCCAGATGGAGGTGAACGCCTCCTGCACCGCGTCCTCGGCCCGGCCACGATCGCCGAGACGGCGCAGCGCGAGCCCGAGCACGGGGCGGGCATAGCGTTTGTAGAGGACCTCGAATGCCCTTCGGTCGCCGTCGCCGACCCGATCGAGGAGCTGCTCGTCGCTCGGTCGCCGGCCTTCCACTGCAGGCATGCTCTCGGCGCGCGCCGCGCGGGACAAAGGCGAACGCATGTCTAGGGCCAGCTCCATGTCTTCGCTCTGGCTACGCGCGCGCGGGTCGGTCGGTTTGCCCATGTGTGCAGCGGAAGTCATAGCAACGGGACGGCGGTATGCTGCTGCCCCGGCCTCGACAGCAACGGAAGGAGCGGAATGGCGACGCTGGTGTTCAACCGGGAGGAGATCGCTCCCCAGCCGCTCAATCCGGCTCTCCTGGAGCTGGACGGCATCTCACGTGCGACCATCGAGGCGCACTACAAGCTCTACCAGGGCTACGTCGCGAAGCGGAACGAGATCCTGGCGAAGCTGGCCGACGTCGACCGCTCGAGCGCAAACCAGGTCTATTCCGAGCTCCGGGCGCTCAAGGTCGACCTGACCTTCGCGATCGGCGGGGTCAAGAACCACGAGATCTACTTCGCGCACCTGGGTGGAGACGGCGGCGATCCCGACGGTCCCATCGGCACGCTCATCCGGCGCGACTTCGGCTCCATCGACGAGTGGCGCGCCGACCTGAAGGCGAGTGGCATGGGCGGCCGGGGCTGGGCCTGGACGGCCTACGACTGGGACGAAGGCCGGCTCTTCAACTACGTGGGCGACGCCCAGAACACCTTTCCGATCTGGAATGCGAGCCCGCTCGTGGCCCTCGACGTCTACGAGCACGCCTACTTCCTCGACTTCCAGACCGATCGCGCCGCCTACATCGACACCTTTCTCGCCAACCTCGATTGGCGGGTCGTGAACGGCTGGGTCATGCAATACGGCATCAGGCCCTAGAGCGCCCTCGCGATGACGATCGCGCTCTTCGCGCTCGCCGGGTATCTCGCCGGCAGCCTCCCATTCGGTTACTGGATAGTGCGCGTGACCAAGGGCGCGGACATCCGCTCGGTCGGCAGCGGGAACATCGGCGCCACGAACGTCTGGCGGACGTACGGCTGGCGGTACGGACTGCCGGTCGCGCTGCTCGACGTGGCGAAGGGCTTCGCGCCCGCGCTGGCGGCGACGATCGTCGTCGGCCACCTGGCGGGCGTCGCCGCCGGCGCGGCTGCGATGCTCGGCCATTGGCGCCCCCTCTTCCTTGGCTTCGCCAAGGGCGGGAAGATGGTCGCGGCGGCCGGCGGAGCCTTCTTCGGGGTGGCGCCGCTCGTGGGACTGGCCGGCGCCGGCGTCTGGATCGCCGTCTTCCTCGCCACCCGGTACGCGTCGGTCGCCTCGATGGTCGCTGCCGGCTCGCTTCCCGCGCTTGCCTTTGCGCTCGGGTACCCGTGGCCCGTGATCGCCTTCGCCGGCGCCGCGGGGGCCGCGGTCACGGTCCTGCACCGCGCGAACATCCGGCGCCTGCTCGCGGGCACGGAGAACCGCGCGACCCTGAGGCGACGAGGCCCTACTGCTCGAGCGGCGCCATCGTCAGGCCGGACGCCCTGAGCTCGGACCAGTAGAGCTCGGCCGGCTCGCGATGGCCTGACCAGACGACCGCCCGACCGGACGCGTGGATGCGGTCTGCGATGCGCAGTCCTTGCTGGTAGTTCACGCCCGGGATCACACGCGACAGCGCGGCGGCCACCCCTTCGAACGTGTTGTGGTTGTCGTTGAGGACGATCACCTTCCACGGAGTGCCGAGTCCGGTGTCAGAGCCGCGGGTCGTGCGCTCGACAGTTTGAGCTCTAAGGGACAGACGTAAGTCTGTCCCCAAATCAAGCCTGTCCCCAAATCAAGCCTGTCCCCAAATCAAGCCTGTCCCCACTGGAGCCACTCGCGCAGCTCTGTGTGGTGCTCGAGATGCGTCCCGTTCTCGAGCTCCGCCCGAAGCTCTCCCACCGTCCCGAAGCGCTCCGCGAGCACGTCGTGGTCGTGGATCGTCTCCAGGTTGACCTGGCGCGAGAAGAGGAAGTCCGCGTCGCCGAGGTCGGGGTAGGCGTCGAGCGTCTTCTTCAGCGCCACTCGCACCGAGTCCTCGACGAAGCGCGGCTGCAGGTGCGCATGTTCCACCACGAAGAGCTCGTCGGGGCGCTTGAGCAGCTCGTAGACCGGGGCGCTCATCGACCCCTCGACGATGGCAACCAGGTCGAGTGCGTCGAGCTCCAGCTCCGTGCCCGCGTAGAGCGTCCCGCGGCCCCGCTGGTTGTGCGTGGCCAGCGGGACGAGCTCGAGGATGCGCTCGACGTCTTCTTCTCCGAACCCGGCCTCGAGCAGCCGCTCGCTCGCGCGCCCGCGAACGAGACCCTGGGCGCACGGGCAGGCGTTGATGCCGGTGGCCTCGACGCCGATGAGCCGCCTTCCGCCTTCCCGGGAAGCGGCTGCGATCCCGATCAGGGTGACGAGCTCCTGGGTGCGGATTCCGGTCACCGGAGTCGTGCGAGAGATCGGAAGCCGCGCGTGGATCTCGACCTCGGCCCGAAGCGCGTCCTGGCGCTCGACGATGCGCCGGGCAATGTGCTCCGCGAGCGCCTCGACCAGGAAGGCCTCGCCGATGACGGTCTCGTCGATCGCCTCTTCGAAAAGCTCCGGGAAGCGCGACATGTGCACGCCCTTGCGGGCGGGATCCAGGTCGACCGAGCAGGAGATCTCGGCCGGGACGAGGATCTCCCTGGTGCCCGAGCGCTGCCGGATCGCCTTGTGCACGCCCCGCACGCCGGCCCGCGAGAGGCCGATGCGGACCTCGGGCGCCGAGGCCTGCAGATCGTGCTCGAGCAGATGAGAGCGTTCGCGCATCGCGCTCAACCTACCACCGGCTCTATGGCTAGCAGCTGTCCTCGCCGTCTCCGGAGAGGCGATCGAGCAGGGCCCCGAGCGTCTCCAGCTCGGTCTCCGAGAAGCGTCCGGCGAAGAGCCGCTGGACGTCTGCAAGATGCGAATCGCGCGCCTCCTCGAGCTTCTCCAGGCCGGCGTCGGTGAGCACGGCGTAGGTGACACGCCGGTCGGTTGAGCACGCCGCGCGCTGGACGAAGCCGCAGCGCTCGAGGCCGTCCAGCAGCCGGGTGATCCCGGACGGCGTCAGGAGGACGCTCTCGGCCAGATCGACCCGGCGCATCGCGCGCTCGGGAGCGTGGGAAAGGCGGAGCAAGACCTCGTAGTCGTTGATGGTCAGACCGTGCTCATGGACGAGTTGCGTGTTCAGCTCGCGCAGCAGCGTGCCGTGGCCGCGCACGAAGCCGATCCATGCCTGCATTCCTTGTGTACTCAATACTTGACTTGACAAGTGTTCTCCGCTAGAGTGCTTGACACCTCAAGTATATCGACCAGGGAGGAGATTGCAATGAGCACGATCGAGACCATCGCTCGGCAGCTGGTTCCGGTCGGAACGTGGAAGGCCGACCCGGTTCACTCGCAGGTCGAGTTCGGAATCAAGCACCTCGGCATCGTCACCGTCAAGGGACGCTTCGGCGACTTCGACGCCACGCTCGAGGGTGGGGACGAGCCGCGTCTCGTCGGCACCATTCGCACGGCGAGCGTCGACACGTATGACGAGGACCGGGATGCACACCTCCGCCTGCCGGATTTCTTCGATTCCGAGCGCTACCCCGAGGCGCGGATCGAGGCCACCCGCATCGAGAGCGACCGCATCCTCGCCCAGGTGACGCTCAAGGGAGTCACGCGCGAGGTCGAGCTGGCGTCCCGATTCTCCGGGCCCGCCCAGGACCCGCTCGGCAACGAGCGGATCGGGCTCGAGCTGGAGGGGGAGATCGACCGCACCGACTTCGGGCTCGCCTGGAACGCGCCGCTGCCAGACGGCGGCTTCGTCCTCGACGACCCCGTCAAGCTGAGCGCGAGCCTCTCCTTCGTGAAGGAGGCGTAGGCGATGCGGATCCTCGGTATCTCGGGCAGTCTCCGCAGCGGCTCGTACAACACCGGACTCCTGCGCGCCGCGCAGGAGTCCGCCCCCGACGGGGTGGAGGTCGACCTGTACGAGAGCCTTGCGAGCATCCCGCCGTACGACCAGGACGTTCAGGATCACGACGCGCCGGCCGAAGTCCGGGATCTCCGCGAACGGATCGCGGCAGCTGATGCCGTGTTCATCGCCACGCCGGAGTACAACGGCTCGATCCCCGGTGTGTTGAAGAACGCGATCGACTGGGCCTCGAGACCCTTCCCGGACAACTCGCTGCGGGGCAAGCCGGTGGCGATCGCCGGAGCGAGCACCGGCTCGTACGGTGCGCTGTGGGCCCAGATGGACCTGCGAAGGGTGCTCGGGATCACCGGCGCCCGCGTGCTCGAGGACGAGCAGCCGGTGCCGAAGGCGCACGAACGCTTCGACGAGGAGGGCCGTCTGGTCGACGACATGCTCCGGGAGCGGCTCGCCGGGGTCGTGGAGCACCTCGCCGAGGAGGCGGGCATCCTCCTCGCAGCGGCCTAACGAAGCAGCCGCGAGAGCCGCCGGTCCTTGAGCACGCGGCCGCCCGTCTGGCAGGCCGGGCAGTAATAGACCGTGTGCTCCTCGTAGTCGACGCGGGCGATCTGCGCTCCGCATTGCGGGCAGGGCTCGCCGAGCCGCTTGTGGACGCGATAGGTGCGCCTGTCGGAGGCCCCTCGCTCGCGTAGCGCGATTCCTCGCTGGAGCTCCTCGTCGATCGCGGCGGCCAGGCGCGCGACCTCCTCGTCGGAGAGCTGCGTCGAGAGCGCGAAGGGCGAGAGCCTGGCCCGGTTGAGGATCTCGTTCGCCCACGCCCGCCCGATCCCCGCCAGGAGGCGTTGGTCGCGCAGCGCGGCGTGTAGACGACGGCTCTCGGCGTGTAGGAGCTCGCCCAGGCGGTCCGCTCCGAGGCCGAGCGCCTCGGGGCCGAGATGGGCCAGCTCCGCTTCGGCCGCCTCCGGACTGAGGAGCCAGACGCCCGCGCGCTTGTGCGAGCCCGTTTCCGTCAGGACGAGCTCCGAGCCGCCCGCGAAGCGCAGCCGCAAGGCAGGGCTCTTCGGTCCCTTCTCCCCGGCCGCCAGATGACGGAGCCGGCCGGCTGCCATCAGGTGGACCTGAAGGACGAGCTCTCCGTCGTCGGTCGGGAAGAGGAGCCGCTTTCCTCGGCGCTCGGCTCCCGCGAGCCGCCGGCCCTCGAGCGCCGCGAGCGGCGGATCGAAGGTCTTCAGCGTGGCGACGTGCGCAGGGCCGGCGCGCTCGATCGAAAACGCCCGCACAGGGTCGTCGAGGGCTCGCCGCAAGGCTTCTACTTCGGGCAACTCAGGCACGTAAGGTCTCCCGCGTGGAGGCGATCAGCGTAGCCATCCGCCGGGGCGGGGTGATCGAGTCGCGACACCGTGTTCACGCCGCCGCCGTCCGCGACGGCAACGTGGTGGAAGCCGCCGGTGATCTCGGCCTCGTCACCTTCTTCCGCTCCTCCGCGAAGCCGCTGCAGGCGCTCCCGCTGGCGCGGGTGCGGGACGACCTGGACACGTCCGACCTGGCCATCGCCTGCGCGTCGCACCAGGCCGAGGCGACCCAGATCGAGGCCGTCCGGCGCCTGCTGGCGAAGGCGCCCGCCTCCGAGGACGACCTCGAGTGCGGCTTCGAGGACGGCCGGCCGCGCGAGCGCATCTACCACAACTGCTCGGGCAAGCACGCCGGCTTCCTGGCGCTCTGTCGAGCGCGGGGATGGGAGCCTTCCGGCTACCGCCTGCCCGACCACCCGGTGCAGCAGGGGGTGGCCCGCGAGCTCTCGGCGGCTGCCCGGGTGCGGGCCGAGGAGATCCCCACGGCCACCGATGGATGCGGCGTCGTCACCTTCGCCCTTCCGCTGGAGGCGATGGCAGGGGCGTTCGCACAGCTGCCCGGACTGGAGGGTGGCGACCTCGTCACCGAGGCGATGCGCACGCATCCGGAGCTCGTTGGGGGCGAGAGGGCGGTGGATACCGGCTTGATGCTTGTTCTCCCTGGGTGGACGGCGAAGCGGGGCGGAGAGGCGCTGCTCTGTGCCGTCTCGCCCGACGGGGTCGGCATCGCGGCCAAGGTCGAGGACGGGAATCCGCGGGCGCTTCGCCCCGCGCTCGGGCGCTTCCTGGCGGCTCTCGGCGTCTCCATGGGACAAGATTTCGCTCGCATCGGGATCGTCAACAGCCGGGGGGACGAAGTCGGCGAGGTGGTGGCGGAATGAAGGTGCATGTGATCAGCGATCTGGAAGGCGTATCCGGTGTCCTCCGCAAGGAGCAGATCCAGGGCGGAGCGGCCATGTACGAGGAGGCCCGCAAGCTCTACACGGAGGAGATCAACGCGGCCGTGCGCGGGGCGAAGGCGGCCGGCGCGACGGAGATCGTGGTCATGGACCACCACGGAGCCGGGGAGGGGTGGTCCTTCAACTCGCTCGTCCCCGATCTGCTGGATCCGGCCTGCGACTACGTCGTCCAGGACGAGTGGACCGAATACACGGACTTTCTCGAGGGCGGATGCGACGCGTGCCTCCTGGTCGGCATGCACGCGCGTGCGGGCACCCGCGACGGAGTCCTCAACCACACCGTCTCCGGGCAGGCGTGGCAGAACCTCTGGTTCAACGGGACGCTGGTGGGCGAGACGGGCATCAATGCCGCTTTCTGCGGTCAGTGGGGCTGTCCGGTGCTGCTCGTCACGGGCGACGAGGCCACCTGTAGCGAGGCTCGGGAGCTGCTGGGCGAGGGTCTGACCACGGTGGCGGTGAAGCGTGGTCTCGGCGCGACCAGCGCGAGGCAGATCGCGCCCCTGCGCGCTCGGAAGCTGATCGAGGCGGGAGCAAAGAAGGCTCTCGGCGATCTGAGCGCCGTGCCGCCCTACGATCCGGGACGACCCTCCGAGATCGAGGTCGAGTTCAAGTCGACCCGTGAGCACGATCGCTATCGGCGAAAGCCGGGTGTGGAGGAGTCCGGTGACAGGCGTGTCGTCTCTCGTGGGGACGACTGGTGGGCCGCGTGGCGGCAGTTGTTCTTCTAGCCGTTGCGCTGCTGCTCGGTTGGCAGAGTGCCGCGTCGCTGCCGACGCCGCGCTCGGAGGTAGCCGCCGCATCGTTTCGCGGGGGCGTGGCCGTGGTCGGAGGCTTTCGCGCCGGCGGGTCGTCCTCGCGGGAGGTCGATCTCTACTCGCCTGCCTTCGATCGCTGGCGGCGACTGGCCGACCTACCGGTCGCGGTGAACCACGCGATGGCGGCTGCGGCTACGGGGAAGCTCTACGTCGTCGGCGGCTACGGCGGGCCGCTGGTCGGAGCGCGGCGGACGGCGTTCGTTCTCGAGGGCAGGATCTGGAAGAGGCTGCCGCCGATGCCCGCGGTGCGCGCCGCCGGAGGGGCGGCGATCGTTCGCGGGAGGCTCTACGTCGTGGGCGGCGTCGGCCCGGCCGGGCTGGCGCGGCGGGCGTTCGTGCTTGACTTGGCCAGCGGGCGCTGGTCGACGGTTCCCGGACCGGCTCCCCGCGAGCACCTGGCCGTGACCGCCGCCGGGGGTGCCGTCTACGCCCTCGCCGGTCGCAAGGCCGGACTCGACACCAACCTGGCGACCTTCCAGGTCTACTCACCGCGGACCCGGCGCTGGCGCCGCCTTCCATCTGTGCCAGGCGCGCGGGGAGGGACGGGTGCGGCGGCGGTCGGCGGTCTGATCGTCTCCGCGGGCGGCGAGCAACCGGGCGGCACGATTTCCTCGGTCTACGGCTACGACACGGCCCGCGGGAGCTGGCGGCGGCTCCCTGACCTGCCCACGCCGCGCCACGGACTGGGGCTGGCCTCGTCCGGAGGGAAGGTCTACGCGGTGGGGGGTGGAACTACGCCGGGCCTCTCCGTGAGCGGGGCGAACGAGGTGCTGACACCGTGAAGATCGTCGTCGCGGCGCTCGGAGACTCGATCACCGCCGGCTCGCCGGGCTTCGACCCGGATCCCGACCAGCGCGCGATCCACGGTTTCGATGCCGACCAGGAGAGCCAGTGGGAGTACTGGGCGGCCGCGAAGGATCCGCGGCTGGAGTTCCGCAACTGCGGCGTCTACGGGCAGCGAACGGACGAGATTGCGGCGCGGCTTGATCCCTGCGCGGCGGGTGCGAACGTTCTGGTCGTGCAGGGTGGGATCAACGACATCGCGCAGGGTCGCTCGGTGGAGGAGGCGGCCTCGAACCTTCGGTTGATGGTTCGTCGCGCGCGGGAGCTGGAGCTCCCGGTCGCGCTCGCCGACGTCCTGCCCTGGAACAACGGCTACCCCGGCGCCGAGATGGAGATCCGCCGCCTGAACGCCCTCATCGCCCAGATCTGCGTCCAGGAGGGCGTACCGCTCTTGCCCTTCCACGACACGCTCGAGGACTCCGATGCCCCCGGCCGCATGCGGCCGGAGTGGACCTCCGACGGCGACCACCCGTCCGCCGAGGGCTATCGCCTGCTGGGCGAGCGGGCGTTCCGCCTGCCCAAAAGAGCCAAGGCCGAGTGACAGTCACAGGGACAGTCCCAGTGACTGTCCCTGATGTGGGTCGAGAGCGCGCCAAAGGCGAGAAATCCCTTTGCGCCGCGGTCACCGGACGGTAGCCTCGCCGGGATGTCGCGAGTGCCGCGTTGCCAGCTCGAGGACGGTGTCTACCACGTCACCGCGCGTGGGACCGGCGGCGTTCCGATCTTCCTGGAGGACGTCGACCGTCTCGACTTCGTCGCGCTACTCGGATCCACGGCTCGTCGCTTCGACTGGCTCTGTTACGCGTACTGCCTCATGAGCACGCACTACCACCTCGTGCTCGAGGCACCCCGTCTCAATCTCTCGGCGGGTATGCAGCGGCTGAACGGCATCCATTCGCAACGGTTCAACCTCCGGCACGACCGGCGCGGCCACCTCTTCGAGGGGCGTTTCTCCGCGTACGTCATTGAGGACGAGAGTTATCTCGAGGCGGCTTGCCGATACGTGCTCGAGAACCCCGTCCGCGCCGGTCTCTGCCACACGGTCGAGGCCTGGCCCTGGAGTGGCTTCGCTGCGGCCTGACCTTGTGGCGACCCGGTCGGCCTCTCAAGCTCGCTTGACCGGTGTTGCGGTCGGCTTGGAAGTCAAAACCTCGACCTCTTCGGCGGCCTTCTCGTCTGCCGCCGCCACGCCGAAGTCGTCGGGCTTGCGGATGTCGAGCGCCCACAGCTTCAGTTTGGCCTGGCGGCCGCGAACCTCGAGCTCGTCGTAGTAGAGGAGGTCGGCGGGGCGCTCGCTGAGAGCCTCCATCGTCGATTCGGCGATCAGGACGGAGAAGGGCGTGACCTTGGTCATTCCCTCGATCCTCGACGCCGTATTGGTCACGTCGCCCACTGCCGTGTAGTCCATGCGACGTGCGTGGCCGACGTTCCCGGTCATCACCGGCCCAGTGTTGAGGCCGATGCCCATGAGGTAGCCCTCGCCGAAGCCCTGCTCCCTCATCCACATGTTGAACTCCGGCAGGCGCTTGGTGAGCATCTCGCGGGCCGCCGCCAGAGCTCGGTCGGCGTGATCCTCCTTCTCCACCGGGGCGCCGAAGAGCGCGTAGATGCCGTCGCCCATGTAGCAGAGCAGTGTCCCACCGTGGGCCAGAATCGCCTCGCTCATCTCGTGCAGGTAGTGGTTCAGAACCTGGATGACGTCGGTGGCGGGCATCTCCTCGGCGCTCGACGTGAAGCCGCGCAGGTCGCTGAACATCACGGTGCCGACCACCTCTTTGCCGAGCAGCCGGAGATCGGAGTCAGCCTGCGCGACCACCTGGTCGACGACCTGCTCCGGCACGAAGCGTGAGAAGACCTCACGGACGCGCTCACGCTCGAATGCCGTGACGACATAGGCGACGGCGAGCGACGCGAACGTGGAGACCACGAGGGCCCCCAGCGGATACACAAACCCGATGATCCAGCCGTGATTGAAGGCGGCCTGAGTGCCGACGACGAATGCTGCCGCAACGAGCAATCCAGTAGCAACGGCAATCAGCGGCGAAGCGCGCACGCCGACGAATGGCACGACAAGGCCGAGGACGATGATCAGCACGATGTTCCATGCCCGGCCGGCGCCGCGTAGTGGAAAGCCGCGAAGCGCTGTCTCGATCGCATTCGCCTGGACCTCGGGCCCTGACATCAACGGTCCGGAGGAAGTCGTGTGCAGGTCCTGTAGCGCAGGTGCGCTCGCCCCGATAACGACCACTTTGTCGCGGAAGACGCTGGGAGCGACGGGACGGGTTTGGGCGATACGCTCGGCTTGCGCCCGCGTACTGAACTGGCCGACGAACGAATTGGACACGGCGGGAATGACTACCCACCATGGCCTCAGGCCGCTGCCGCCACGCACGACCTTCTCTGGGAATAGGCGTGAATAGGAGTAGGACCTGATCGTGCCGGGTGGTCCCGCGTAGTCGATCCACTGCCGCCCGCCGCCCATGTCCCTCCTGCTGATGGGCCGTCCACCGGCGACCTCGGCGGTCACCAGGGCGAAGCTCTTCAATCCCTCGATCTCATAGGGGAAATGGCGGATAGCTCCGTCGCGATCGGTCGGCAGGTTCGCGTTCCCTGGCCGAGCGCCTACCTGCCTCAGCACGTAATCCCCGCCGAGCACGCGTGTGCTGCCGTTCGCGCCGACCTCGGTTGTCGCGAGCACGATGCGTCCGCTGTTGCGCGTGACTGCTTCGACGAGCGCATTGTCGTTCTTCACATCGGTCGGCTCGGTGAACTGGACGTCGAACGCGATCAGCTTCGGGTGTCCTGCGCGGATGCGGTCGAGCAGCTTCGCGTGAATCGCCCGCGGGAACGGCCACCCGAGGTTCAGGTCGCTGAAGGTGACGTCATCGACGCTGATCACGGCGACGTCCGAGGCCGTCTGGTCGCCCCGGATTGCAAAGCGGGCATCGACGGTCTGGCGCTCGAGATCATCGAGGAAGCGAAGGCCGGAAAGATACGAGAACAGCGAGCCGGCGACGGTGGCGGCGGCGACGAGCAGGAAGAGTCGCGTCCGAAGTCGAAGGCCACGCAGCTTCATCTCCTGAAGCATGGCCTCTCGGCCAGCATCCGGCAACTTGCGCGGGCGCCGCGCGTGACCTACTCTGCGCCGACGGCCTGCGATCGAAGGAGGTGGTGTGAGATGACGAAGACCGATCGATCCGCCTCCTGCCGCGGGCCGGCTGTTCGCTAGTTCGGCTCGCGCCCGACCCCGTTCTTCCGCGCGCACCCGCGCGAGCCTGAAAGGAGACACGCGTGCCGTCATCCGATGGCCTCGCCCCGGCCGAGCTCGGTTGGGGCCCGGATTTCCACGAGTCATTCGCACCGCTTGCCGAGCAGGGGCTGCGGCCAGGGCGCGTCGCGGTCCAGCACAGGGGCGCCTACGGTGTCTACTCCGGCCCTGTCGGGGTGACAGTCACAGGGACAGTCACAGTGACTGTCACCGGGCCATGGCCGTTGGAGCTCGTCTCGGCCGAGGTGTCCGGCCGGCTGCGCCACGAAGCGGTCTCGGCCCTCGACCTGCCGGCCGTCGGTGACTGGGTCGCGCTGCGGGTCGAGCCCGGCGCCGAGCGGGCAATCATCGAGGCGGTGCTTCCGCGCCGCACTGTCTTCGTGCGCAAGGCGGCGTCGAACCAGCACCGGGGCGCCGTGGAACAGGTCGTGGCCGCCAACGTGGACATCGTCTTCGTCGTCAGCTCCCTCGTCGACGACCTCAATGCACGCCGCCTCGAGCGGTACCTGGTGCTTGCCTGGGAGAGCGGCGCGAGGCCGGTCATCGTGCTCACCAAGGCCGACCTCTGCAACGACATCGCCGCGGCCCTTGCCGAGATCGAGACGGTTGCCCTGGGTGTTCCCGTCCACGTGGTCTCGAACCTGACCGGAAAGGGGCTCGACGAGCTGCGGCCCTACTTCGCGGACAACGGCACTGTGGCGGCGCTCGGCTCATCGGGCGTTGGCAAGTCCAGCCTGATCAACCGGCTCGCCGGCAGCGAGCTGCAGGAGGTGAAGGAGGTGCGCAGCGACGGGCGAGGTCGGCACACGACGACGAGGCGCGAGCTGATCCGCGCCCCAGGCGGCGGCCTCTTCCTCGACACCCCGGGCATGCGCGAGCTCCAGCTCTGGGAGGCCGAAGGCGGAATCGAGGACGCGTTCGAGGACGTGGGAGCGCTCACCGGCCGCTGCCGATTCTCGGACTGCGCCCACCGGACCGAGCCCGGCTGCGCGGTGCTCGCCGCCATCCACTCGGGAGCCCTCGATCCGGAGCGGCTCGAGAGCTATCGCACGCTGCAGCGCGAGCTCGAGCGGCTCGAGCTCCGGCTGGACGCAAGGGCGCAGGCAGAGCGCCGCAAGGAACGCAGGCGCTTCGCCCGCTCCCTGCGCCGCGTCAGCTGGTGAGGGCCTCCTCCACCAGCGCCGCGAGTCGTCTGCCGACCGCGGGCACGAACTTGAAGGCGTGGCCGCTGCAGGCCGAGCCGACGACGAGCCGCCCGTGCCGCTCGAGCACGAAGCGCTCGTCCACCGTGCTGGTGTAGAGGCAGGTCTCGGAGCCGAGCGGCCCGCCGTCCGCGAGCGGGAACACCTGGCTCACCCACTCTGCCGCCAGCGCGGTGGCGGCCTCGTCGGGCTCGCCGGGGTCGTCGGGATCGGCATCGACGCCGCCACGGTGGAGCCCGACCTTCAGCCGTCCGGCGCCCGCGTCGAGTGCGTAGACCTGGACGCCTGGCCAGCCCTCCGGGACGGCCCAGTCGATCACGGACGGTACAGCCGCGCCGTCTGCGAGCGCGAAGTAGGTCACGGTCTCGCGTGTCACTTTGACCGGCAGCTCGATCCCGGCAGTCGCCAGCAAGGGACGCGCCCAGGCGCCTGCGCAGACCACCACGGCCACAGCTTCCATTGCACCGCGAGTGGTCTGCAGAGAGACGGCCTCGTCTTCCGTCGTGATCGACACGGCGTGCGTCTCCTCGTAGACGGACAGGCCCTCGCGCAGGGCCGCGAGCGTCTGCTCCGCCCAGGCCACGCCACCCTCCGGCTGGAAGACGGCCGGCCCACGGAGACGGATCGCGAAGCGCCGCTCGACCACCGGCGGATCGAGAAGCTCGAACGAAGCGTCACAACGCTCGAGCGCGCCGCAGAGCGGACGAGGGTCACGCCCCGAGTCCAGCGAGCCGGGAAGGGAAAGCAACTCGACGCCTGTCTCGGCCTCGAGCTCCCGCCAGAGCGGCAGCGCCTCCTGGGCCAGACGGACCCATTCGGGCTCCTCGTAGGCCAGTCGGAAGATGCGGCTGGATCCGTGGCTCGAGCCACGGTCGTGCCCGGCCCGGAACTGCTCCACGACGGCAACGTCGCGACCCGCCCGGGCGAGCGCGCGAGCGGTCGCAAGCCCCACGGCACCGGCGCCGACGACGAGGACCTGGAACCGCCTCACGTCTCCACTACGCGGACTGTGACGTTGGCTCGAAACCGGCTTCTAGGGTTGGAGCAACGTCGCCAGGCGGCCCGCCCGCTGGCGCTTGCGCACGATCTCGTAGCGGTCCGTCGAGACCACGACCTCCTCGACGTCCAGCACATCGTGCCCGACGCTGACGACGAACTGCGCAGGATCCGATCGCGCCTGGCGGTACTCGTCCGAGGTCAGCGTCAGCCGATCGATGCAGTCCAGGTTTGCGCACTCGCAATAGACCTCGAGAGTCGCATCGTCGACTGCCTCGGCACCTTCAGTGACGCGCTCGTTCATCTCGCGGAACAGGGCCTCGTTCATCGCCAGCCGTTCCTCACGTTCACTCATCGTGCCGTCACTTTACGCAGCCGGCCTCCGGTCTGCGCCGAGATCGTTCGCTACCCTTACCGTCGTGCCCGAGCCGCCGACCAGGCGCCTGGACTGGGGGGGCAACCCCGAACCCGATCTCTTCGAGCGTCGAGATGATTCGAAGGGCTGGGACCGGGCTTCGATTCGCTTCAGGTCGCATCCCTTGCACCCGTTCCCGAGGGTGACGCAGGCCGACTTCATCGTTCCCTCAGCCGCTGACCGGATGAGGCTTCTCGGCGACGCCGCCGTCTTCGGTGCCTGCCTCGCGTTGCTCTCGTTCTTCCCGCTGTGGGTCGTCGACGTTCTCGCGAACGGCCGCCTGGTGAACTGGGTCTGGGGGACGATGCTGGTCGTGGGGCTCGTGGGCGCGGTTTTCCTCTACGTGTACGCGTCCTCCAAGAGCGACGCCGAGTATCTCGAGTCGCTCTAACGGCTTCGCCACGCTGAAGCACATCCTCGAGGCTCGCGGCTGACGGGAGGACGCCGGGGGCTGGCGGAGGTGCGGGCCTATTCGGAGAGCTGAAGCTCGTGCTTTCGGACGCGACGAAATCCCGCCGCCCCGAGTGCGCTGACGTCGATTAGCCGGCAGAGCCAGCCGTAGCTGGCGTCCGGGTTGGCTTCGTCGTCGAAGGTGCCGACCGCCGCGAAGATGCGCCCGTCGAGGTAATCCCATTCCTCGACCTCGTCGTGATCGCCCTCGATGTCGGCGCGGAAGCTCTCCAGGTCTGCGCCGAGCCGTTCCTTCACGGTCTCGAGCCAGGTCTCCAGAGGATCCCGGTCCGGGTTTACCCCGCACAGCTCCAGCAGGTCGTCCTCGATCTCCTCGAGCGTCAGGGCGTCGATGTAGCGCCGGGCATCGTCCCAGTCAGGGAGCTCCCCCGGCTCCAGCGCAGCCAGCTCCACAGCAAGCCCGGCGACCCCCGCCCGGGAGACGGTTGCGCGTGCCGCCTCCGGCAGCCTCTGCTCGCGCGCGCGGCCAAGGCGTGCTCGAGCTCGTGGTCAGGGAGCTCCTCGACCTCGCTGTAGTCCCGCTTGGCGACCAGGTCGAGGTACGCCCTGCTCGTCGTGCGCCAAAGCCTCGTCCACGCTCCCAGGCGGCGGGCTGCCCGTCCTCGATCGTGGCGAAGCTGTGGCCGAGCCGCGGCGCATCGGGCCGGTAGCGGCGAAACGCCCCCACCTCCTCGCTGCCGTCGGGGTGGCGCAGCCGGATTCGATACCGCGCGGGTTTCGCCACGGTGCGGGGCGGCTCTCCGGCAGCCTCCACGCTCTCGAGGAGCCAGTGACGGCCTTCGAGCCTGAGAACCTGGCCGGGCTGGAGCGGCTTGTCCGATGCATACCGATGGATTCGCTCCTTGCCCGCGCGGGTGTGGGCGACCACCTCGTACACGAGCGGGGCCGGATTGCTCATCTCGACGAGGATAACCTCCCGCCCGTCAGTCGCCCTGCGCGCGAGCGGCCGGAGGGGTGCCAGAGGCTACTGTGGCTGGATCGACGAGAAGCATCTCCGATGTGGCTTCAAGACCGAGCGATTCGGACCGACCGGAGGATGACGATGCCCGAATGTACTCATCTCGATCAAGTCCGTGTAACAACACTTCCGTCGTCGATACCGGGCTGCGAGGAGTGCCTGAAGACCGGCGGCAGTTGGGTTCACCTGCGGATGTGCATGAACTGCGGGAAGATCGGCTGCTGCGACTCCTCACCCAACCGGCACGCAACTGGGCACGCACGCCAGGCCGGCCATCCGATCATCCGGTCTGCCGAGCCGGGTGAGGACTGGAGCTGGTGCTACCTCGACGAGGTGGCGTTCGTCATCGACGCAGATGGGGGGCAACAGGCGTGAGCACCGCAGCCGGTACCCGACTGACGCTTCCAGAGCTTCCGCTGACCGCCTGGGAGGAGACGAAGGAGACGCTCCACCGTTGGGTGCAGGTCGTCGGCAAGGTGCGCCTAGCCTCCACGGCCCCGCGTAACCACTGGTGGCACGTTCCGCTGTATGTGGATGTGCGCGGGCTGACGACTCGGCGCATGCACTCCCCGGGTGGTGTCGGCTTCGAGATCGACTTCGACCTCATCGATCATCGCCTGGTGATCGCGACGAACGGCGGGGCAGTCGAGTCGTTCGAGCTCGTCGACGGGCTTTCCGTGGCCGAGTTCGACCGGAAGCTGCATTCAACGCTCGGCCGGCTCGGCATCGACGTTGCGATCCGCGAGACGCCGTACCGTCTACCGACGGAAACGCCGTTCCCGGCCGATCGGGAACATGCCGCCTACGATCGAGACGCGGTCGAGCGGTTCTGGCGCATTCTCGATTGGACAGACGAGGTCTTCGAGGAGTTCGCCGGCTGGTACTGCGGGAAGACCAGCCCCGTTCATCTGTTCTGGCACTCGCTTGATCTCGCTGTCACCCGCTTCCGCGGCCAGCGCGCGCCCGACATGCCGAACGCAAGCCCGGTCGATCGCGAGGCCTACTCCCACGAGGTGATTTCCTTCGGCTTCTGGCCCGGAGACGACAAGGTTCGTGAGCCGACTTACTACTCGTACACCGCACCAGAGCCGCCCGACCTTCGGCAGCAACCGTTGCACCCCAACGACGCGTCCTGGACTGATTACGGAACCAGCTTGCTCGCCCTTCTGCCCTACGAGGCGGTGCGAACGGCCACCAACCCCAGGGCAGCGCTCCTCGCATTCCTGGAGAGCGCGTACGAGGCCGGCGCCGTTGCGGCCGGGTGGGACCAGGCAGAGCTGGCGTCATCCTGGTGTCCGCCTCCGGCTGAGCTGAGCGAGCTCCTCGGGCAGGGAGGACAACTTGACGGGTCCGTAACGATCTGACCTCCGACAAGCGAGGTGAGAGATGGAAGCGCGAGTGGCAGTCATCTACTACAGCGCTACCGGCAACGTGCACGGTCTCGCGAAGGCAGTTGCCGAGGGCGCCGAGGAGGCGGGGGCGGAGGTCCGTCTGCGCCACGTGGAAGAGCTCGCCTCGGAGCTCATGATCTCGCAGAACCAGTACTGGGGCCGCCACCGGTCCATCGTCGGCGAGGAGCCGGTGGCGACCCTCGCCGATCTCGAGTGGGCAGACGGGATCGCCTTCGGAACGCCCACCCGCTTCGGCAACGTCGCCGCCCAGCTCAAGCAGTACGTCGATCAGGCGGGGAGGCTCTGGCAGGAAGGCAAGCTCGCGGACAAGGTCGCGACCAGCTTTACCTCCTCTCAGACGACTCACGGAGGGCAAGAGTCGACGATCCTGGCGCTCAACAACACCTTCTACCACTGGGGCATGGTGGTGCTTCCGCTCGGCTATACAGTGCAGGAGGTGTTCGCCGCGGGCGGCAACCCGTACGGGACCTCGTTCGTCAGCGGACACCTGGTGACCGGGCCAGACGAGCAGGCGCTGGCTCTCGCCCGCTATCAGGGCCAGCGGCTCGCGCGCTACGCCGCAGTGGTCGGTCGAGCTCGTGACGAGGGCGCGTTCGACGTCAGGCGCCCCAGACCCGGCAGCTTCGCGGCGATTCGCTCGTGACTGCATAGCCGGCGAGTTCAGCGTGCCCCGGCTGGGTAGCAGCGAGTCGAACGATGGGCCGACGTTCTCGGGACGCACGGCGTGGGCGCGGAGCCTGGAGACGCCGCTGCGGGAGTTCTTGCGCACCGAGACCGGAGGCGCGGCAGTCTTGCTGGCGGCGGCCGTCGCGGCACTCGCGTGGGTGAACGTCGACGCGTCGTCCTACCAATCGCTCTGGAAGACGAGGCTTTCGATCGACCTCGGCGGCGCAGGAGTCGCGCTGGATCTTCGCCACTGGGCGAACAGCGGGCTGATGACGTTCTTCTTTTTCGTCGTCGGCCTCGCAGCGCGTCGGGAGTTCGATCTGGGCGAGCTACGGGAGCGGCGGCGGTTCGCGTTGCCGCTACTGGCGGGGATCGGCGGGATGGCGGTGGCGATCGCGATCTATCTCGCTTTCAACGCCGGCCGCTCGTCCGCACACGGCTGGGGGATCGCGATGTCGACCGACACCGCCTTCGCGCTCGGCCTGCTCGCGCTTGTCGGGCCCCGCTTTCCCGACCGCCTGCGGGCGTTCCTGCTCACGGTTGTCGTCGTCGACGACATCGTCGCGCTCGTCGTCATCGCGACCGTCTACACGGAGACGAGCTGGTCCTGGTGGAGATCGGACGCCAAATTGGCCGGATCTTCCTCGTCTGCCGGCTCGCCCGTATCTTCGTGGCCGAGCTGGTCCAGCGCCCGCTCGATGCGCTGACGCTCGCCGGCCAAAAGCTCGCGGGCACGGTCGGGATCCATCGCGTTCACAGTATCGAAGTGGTGCGGATCGGCTGCGATCGACGCCGCCCCCGCCGTGACTCGGTCATGCGGTACCTCCCTACGTGCTGCTGCAGCGGCGGAGGCTCTGAGCGGAGGGGACGAAGTAATACGCTCCGGTGAGGGGTCGAGCGTAGCGTGTGAGTGCGTCTCGGACTCCGTCGGTTAGCCCGGCCATGCTCTCGAGCATCGCCGTCAATCGCTGCTGCTCGGCGCTGAAGCCGACGAACATCGTGCCGTGGTCGGTGACGGTCCCGTAGGGCATGTTGCGGCGGAAGATCTTGCCGAATCGGTCTTGGTCGGTGCGGGCGACGTGAGACTCGGCCGGCTTGTTCTCGAGCTCGACGCTCTCGTCCTTCGTGCGCCCGATCACCTGCTCCTGCCGCGCGACCGGCAACGATTCCCAGGCCGTTGCGTCGTGGTTCCACTTCTGCAAGAGGAGGATGGTGCCGCCGGCACCGGGGCTGCCCTCAGGGACGACGGCGAAGTCCGGCGCGTCGATCAAGTCCGGGTTCTCGCTTCCGTCGATGAAGCCGGTCAGATCCCGGTCGTGGCGGTAGGGCCAGGCGGAGGACTCCTCGGCGACCGAGGCGAACGCGTCCAGGACGGCGATCGCCTCGCGCGCCATGTCGAAGATGACGTCGTAGGCGCTCCCGGAGAGCCAGAGCACCGCGTCGTGTTGTGTCGCCGGCATGGTGTAACCGTCGGAACCGAGCAGGTCGCGGCTGAAGCCCTCGACCCCCGGGGGAGTGTCGTCGGGAACAAGCGCGCGCCAGAGTTCGGGGCGGAAGCCCGCAACGAGGTTGACGCCGCCCATCGTTGTTCGCGGCTCGCGCAGTGACGCGACGACGCCCGCCAGCTCCCGTGCGCTCTCTCCCTGCCGGACGTCGAACTGAGGTAGGCATGCGACGCCGTCCCAAGAGCGAAGATCCCACTCTGCGGGGTGCTCATCGTGCGGTCCTGAGGAGGTGCGCCCAGGGGGACGAAATTGCGATCAGGACCCCGGTCCGGCTCGGATCGCGATGATCGTCGCTCGCCATGGTCCGCTCGGCGCCTGGACCTCGACCGCGTCGCCCACGTGTCGGCCGAGGAGCGCGGAGCCGAGCGGCGACGACGGCGAGACCGTGCCGGCACCCCCGAGGGCAGACAGCTCGACGTCGATCCGCTCCCCGGCCTCGTCCTCGACCACGACGTGTGAGCCGATGGAGACGACGTGCGCGTGTCCGTCCGCGACGATCTCTGCGTGGGCGAGCCGGTCACGGAGAATCGTGATCCTCCGCTCGAGCAGGCCCTGCTCGTTCTTCGCCGCGTGGTACTCGAAGTTCTCCGACAGGTCGCCGTGGCCGCGCGCCACCTTGATCGCTTCGATGATCTTCCAGCGCCTCGGTCCCTCGAGCTCGGCGAGCTCGGCGGCGAGCCTCGCGTGCTGCTCCGCGGTCAGGTGTTCGCCCACTGCTACACCGCCGCCAGCCCGCGCGCCTTGCGGCTCACGGCCGTCTGACGGCTCTGCCCAGAGAGCTCGACCTTGCGCAGGCGCACGTTCAGCGGGGTCACCTCGACACACTCGTCCTCGCTGATCAGCTCCAGCGCCTGGTCGAGGGACATGGCCCGCGGAGGGATCAACCGCACGAGCTCGTCGGACGTCGACGAGCGTATGTTGGTCAGCTTCTTCTCCTTTGTGGCGTTGACGTCGAGGTCCTCGGGACGCGAGTTCTCGCCGACGATCATCCCCTCGTAGACGTCGGTGCCGGGGCCGACGAACAGCGAGCCGCGCTCTTGCAGGTTGAGCAGCGCGAACGACGTCGTCTTTCCGGCCCTGTCGGCGACGAGGCTCCCGGTCGGCCGCATGCGGAACTCACCGTGCCAGGGCTCGAAGCGCTCGAAGACGTGGTGGAGGATGCCCGTGCCACGCGTCTCGGTGAGGAACTCGGTGCGGAAGCCGATCAGGCCGCGCGCCGGGACGACGACGTCGAGCCGCACCCAGCCGGTGCCGTGGTTGACGAGCGCCTCCGTCCGACCCTTGCGCAGGGCGAACAGCTGAGTGACGACACCGAGGTACTCCTCGGGGGCGTCGACCGAGACGCGCTCGACCGGCTCGTGCAGCGTCCCCTCGATCGTCCGGGTCAAGACCTGCGGCTTGCCGACGGTCAGCTCGAAGCCCTCG
>Ga0137374_10001699_pt1 | contig 25280 bp, 19 predicted proteins | sample SagtaG_20_FD_104811 | JGI IMG/M metagenome (GOLD analysis project Ga0137374, IMG submission 104811) | Vadose zone soil microbial communities from Sagehorn Ranch, Mendocino, California, USA - Sage1_R_100_16 metaG | ecosystem: Environmental > Terrestrial > Soil > Vadose zone | place: USA... | reverse complement strand
GGCGGCCGCGCATGGTGCGGTCAGCTTGGAGCTGGCCGGCTACGAGGGCGCCGGCGATGCCGAGGCCCGCTTCCAGGACCTGCTCGCCGCCGCCGCCGCGTGGTTCTTCGCCCACCACCCGTAACCGAAGAGCGGCGGTAGGCGGGTAGTTCGCACTCAACGGTGCGTGCGGCCACGGGCAGATCCCCCTCTCTCCTCTGTCTCCGCATTCCCAGCAGGATCTACGAACCGCCGGACACTATCGCGACGTGGCCTGGCGGGCACGGCCGGAAGACCCGTGTCAGCCCTCGGCCGGTTAAGGGGGGATGGCTGGCGGGCCGATACAACCAGAGACGGGAGGTGCCTCAGGCACCCCGAGCGGTTCGGGATCGCCGATCGGATGTCGTCGCGGCTGTTGGGACAACGCAATGGGGGAAGGCGCACCAACGCCACAGGCGAAGCCCCGACTGGCGCGACGGAGCATCCAGCTCGGCCTGGTCGCCACGCTGGTAGCCCTGCTCCCCCTCGTGCTGCTCGCGAGGCTGACGATCGATCGCGCCCAGGATGCCGTGCGCGACGAGGTCGCAGTGCGCCTGCGGGTGACAACCGCGCTCTCGGCCAGCTTGTTGGCCGAACAGCTCGCAGGGTTCGTCACCCTGGCCGAGGCCGAGGCCAAGCGCCCGCAGCTGCTGCGCGCGGTGTCCAGCAGCGACCCGACCCAGTTCGACGCCGCCGAGGTCGACCGGGAGCTCACAGCACTGCTGGCATCCCGGGACGGACTTGCCAGCTCGGGCCTGTTCGACCTCGGCGGCGTCCTGCGTGGCTCGCCAGTGGCGCCGGAGCTCGTCGGTAGGGACTTCAGCATGCGCGACTACTACCGAGGGCTGCTCGCCTCGGGCGATACCTACGTGTCTGAGGCGTTTGAGTCGGCGCAGGCAGGCCATCCCCTGATCGTGACGATCGCGACCTACGTCCGTGCCCCGAGCCCGGACGGTCGCACGCCCGGCAGGCCCCTGGCGATCCTGGTGCTGGGCATCGAGCTCGACGCGGTCCAGCCGCTCGCCGACAGCGTCGCCCGGGTGCAGGGGGTGCGCCTGTGGGTCGCTGACCAGCGCGGCAGGCTGCTGGCGGCGCCCGGAGGTCGCCCGCCTGGCCTCAAGCCGGTCGCCGGTGAGCCGATCGGGAAGGCAGCGTCGCAGCGCGCCGGGCAGCTCGCCGACGTCGACGTTGGCGGTGAAGCCATGCTCGTGGTCCACCAACGGGTCGAGCCGCTCGGCTGGACGGTGTTCGCCGCGGTGCCCCACGCCCAGGCGTACCGCGGCGTGGCGGCGACCCGCAGGACCATGCTCGCGATCGCGGTCCCGTTGGGCGTGATCGTGTGCTGTGGGATCGTCCTGCTCGTGTGGCTGCAGCGGCGCCAGTGGCGTGTCGAGGCGGCGCTGGAGGTCGCTGGGGACCAGGCGCGCGACGCGTCCCGGCTCAAAGACGAGTTCCTGTCCCGCATCAGCCACGAGCTGCGCACCCCACTCAACGCCATCCTGGGGTTCGGCCAGCTCCTGCAGACCGACGACCTGACCGGGGAGCAGCGCGACAGCGTCAACCAGGTGATGCGGGGCGGCCGGCACCTGCTGGCGCTCATCAACGAGGTGCTCGACATCTCCCGTATCGAGACCGGCAGCCTGGCGCTGTCGCTGGAGGCGGTGAACCTCATGGAGGTCGTGACCGAGACCGCCGACCTCATCGGGCCCCTGGCCGCCGAACGGCAGGTCAGCATCCGGCCCCCATCCCCCCAGGATGGTTCCTGGACCGTGCACGCCGACCGCCAGCGCCTCAGGCAGGTGCTGCTGAACCTGGCCTCCAACGCGGTCAAGTACAACCACGACCACGGCAGCATCCACCTGACCTGCCACGCCACCTCCGAAGGCCGTGTCAGCATCATCGTCGCCGACACCGGTCCGGGCATCCCCGCCGACAAGCTGCAGCGGCTGTTCATGCCGTTTGATCGTCTGGGCGCCGAGCAGACCGACGTGCAGGGCACCGGCTTGGGCCTGGCGTTGTCCAGAGGGCTGGTGCAGGCAATGGGCGGCACCCTCACCGCGCACAGCATCCAGGGCCAGGGGACCACCTTCACCCTCGAGCTGGCGGTCGCGGAGGATCTGCTGGAGCGCCACGACCAAGACCCGCCGACGCCTGCCAGCCCGACACAGGACGCCGGCGGCCACCGCGAACACACCATGCTGTACGTTGAGGACAACCCCTCCAACCTGCAGTTGGTCGAGCGCATCCTGGGCCAGCGGGGCGGCGTGCGGCTGCTCACCGCGTCGCAGGGTGAGATCGTCGGAGACATGGTCCGCCAGCACCGACCAGATCTGGTCCTGCTGGACCTGCAGCTGCCCGGCATCGACGGCGAGGAGGTCCTGCGGCGCCTGCAGGCCGACCCGCACACCGCCGGCGCGCCGGTCGTGGTCGTCAGCGCCGAAGTCACCCGCTCTGGCAACAGGCAGCGGCTGCTGGCCGCCGGCGCCGCCGAGTACCTGACCAAGCCGCTGGACGTTCCCCACTTCCTGGAAGTCATCGACAGGCTTCTCGCAGTCGCCCACGCTAACGATGGCCGAGAGCCTCTTGCTTGACCTGCTGGGAATCCCGTCACCGTGCCGCTGACCAGGAGTGTCCTGTCTCACTGAGTCTGCTTCGGCTATGAGGCTGTGACCTCCGCGGAGCGGATTCAGTGAGACGCTGGTGTTGGCGCGGTGTCTCGGTGAAGCTGCGCTTTGTCGGCAGATCTCGGTCGGTGTCCCACTGAATCTGCTCCGCCAGGACGGAAATTCAAGGAGCGGTGGATCATGGCTGGTCAGCGGGGACTGGTTACTGCTCCAGGGGGCTGCTCAGTGGCCGAGCGTTGGCGATGCGCTGCTGGAGCCCGAAGAACGACTGCCTCAAGAACCCGCTGCCGCTCCTGGCGAGGGTGGGCAGCAGCCGGCGACGATGTCGTCGGGCGCGACGCTCATGCCGTCGCAGCGGCGCCGGCGGGAGCGCCCCGCTCGGCGCGGCGCGCGATGCGCCCCAGCATCCATCGCACGACCAGCACGTGACCGCGGCTGTCGATGACCGCGGCGCGGTACAGGCGCCCGAGCGCGCCGGGGAACGCCGCCCACGTCTGGGCGCGCAGCGCAGTGAGGCCGGAGCCGAGCTCGTCCACGGTGAGCACGAGCGAGTAGCGGGCGAAGCGGTGCTCGCCGACCAGGACCAGCCGGTGCGGCGGCACCGACTCGGCGGCCTCGAACGGGCGGCCGTCGCGCGCGCCGACGAGCCGGGCGTAGCGCGCGGCGGGACCGGCCGGCGGGGCGTTCATGATGTCGTCGACCGCCTGCCAGGTGGCCTGGACCGACGCCGCAACCGGGCGCAGGTGCTCATCGACGAACGGCAGCCGGGCGTCCATCGCGGCGCTCAAGCCTTCAGGCCCGCGCCGAGGACCTTCGGGCCCATCGCCTCGGCCAGCGCGATCGCGCCGCTGAGCGGGCGCACCATCACGGTGAGCTCGTCGATCAGGCCGTCGTCGTCGGTGTGCAGCAGGTCGAGCCCCTGCAGTTCCTTGTCGCCGACGCGTGCGCGGAAGATCAGCGCCACCCGGTCGCCGTCGGCCACCTCGTCGACGTAGCGGAAATCCTCGAACGTGGTCGCGGCGAAGTGGAGCACCTGGCCGACGCTGTCGCGGCCCTCGAACGGCTTGAAGGCCACCGGGCTGTTGAAGACCACGTCCTCGGCGAGGCACGCGGTCAGCGCGTCGAGGTCGCGGGCCTCCACGGCGGCCCGGAACGGGTGGGGTGCCATGGCCGCAGGATATCCATTCATACATTGTCAACCATGCCCGCGGCGGAGCACGTCGTCGCGGTCGCGGCGGATCGTCAGGCGGCGGATGCAGGTCAAGTGGCCAAAGACCGAGGCTGGGTATCGGACGGTGGTGGTTGGGGTGACGACGGTCGCCGAGCTGAAGCGGCTTCGTGGCGAGCAGGTCCGCCAGCGCCTCGCCCTCGGCCGACGCTACTGGACCCTGTTACGAGGTCGCCGACAGCCGGGGCAGGTCCTCGAGCTTGAGAGCGAGCTCGACCTGTAGGCGCAGATCGCCACGGGCGGGGTCGCCGCCGAGCAGGCGGCGGATGGTCCGTAGGCGATAGGCGAGCGTGTTGGGATGGACATAAAGCCGCCGCGCGGTCTCGTTGGCGTTGTAGTCGGCCTCCACATAGGCGCGGAGCGTCGCCAGCAGCTGAGTGCTGTGTTCGACGTCGTAGCGCCCGAGCGGTCCCAGGGCGTCTTCGACGAAGTCGTGCCGGTGCCGCGATCCGCCGCCGCCGAGCAGGACGCGGTAGACGCCGAGGTGCTCGAAAGCCAGCGGACGGTCGACGATGTCCAGCCTCCGCGCCACCTCAAGGGCCTGCTCGGCCTCGTGCAGCCCGTGGCCGAGCTCTCGCGCGGTGCGCACGGGGGAGCTGATGGCCAGGTGGACGCACGCGCCGGGCCCGACGCGGTCGGCAGCAGCGCGGACCCGGTCGAGCAGGTCCGCCGCGACGTCCAGGTCCCGCGCCAGATTGTCCGGGGTGTCAGGCAGCAGCAGCAGGAAGCCGGACCGCCAGGGGACGACCGCGGCGGCGCCGGTGACCTGAAGGCAGACGCGCTGCACCGCGGGATACAGGCGCGCCTGCGGTACCTGTACCTGGTCCCGCCAGCGGACGCTCAGGTCGCTGGCCGGTCGGCGCCAGCTCGCGTGCACCTGCGCGAACCGCCACGGTCCGGCGATCGCGTAGCCGAGGTCGGCCAGCATCCGGTTGACGTCGCGGTCGTCGCGGTACTCGCCGCTGGACAGGTCCCGCAGCAGGTCCCCCTTGAGCCGCAGCTCGAGCTCGTAGGAGGTGCGCTCGTGCAGCATCTCCAGGGCAAAGATGGTCGCGGCGTGCTCGATCGCCCGTGCGTCGATCTGGTCGAGCGGCGCGTCGCCGTCCCAGACCGCCAAGTAGCCGCCGAAGTGGTTGCCCACCGCGATTGGCGCGAGCACCGGGTGCCCGCCCCGGTCCTGCCCCCGCCGCCACCAGCTCTCGCCGTGGCCGTCGTCGAGCCAGTGTCCGTTCGGCTGCAGCTCTTCGGGCCAGTGGCCGGTGGCGAGCGGCCGCAGCGCTGGGTCGAGGACCATCACCGGCCGGTCCACCAGGTCGGCGAGGCGCTCCGCCAGCGGTGCCATGCCGGGCGCGTCGAACGCGGTCCGCGACAGCTCACGCTGCAGGAAGATCGCCCGCTCCAGCTGGCGGCCCTGCTCGCGGACCTGGCGGAACAGGTGGGCGGATTGCACGCTGACCGCCAGCAGCGGGGCGATCAGGCTGAGCAGCTCCAGGTCCTCTTCGGTGAACGGGGCGCCGCGTTTGTTGATCGCGTGGCACACGCCGATGGCCTGGTCCTCGACGATCAGCGGGACCGTCAGGGTCGCGCGGGCCTTGAACAGGTCGACGAACCGCCGGATCAGCCGTGGATCGTTCGGGGCGTCGTTGGTCATGTACGGGCGGCTGGACAGGAACACCTTGACCGCGTTGCCCCCGTCTCGTAGCGCCACGTGGTAGGCGCCGATCCGCTCCGGGTCGTCGATGCCGAACGCGGGCTGCTGGAGCACCAGCTCCGAGCGTTGCGGATCGTAGAGCATGAACCCGGCGCTCTCGACGTCCAGCAGCTCGCTGATCGTCCTGATCAGCGCCGCGAGCGACTGCTCATAGTCGGCGGTCGAAGCCATCGCACGCCCGACCTGCATGAGGGCGTGGACACGGCGTTCCTCGGTCTCGACCTGCACCCGCACCGCCTCCCCATGGACGACGCCTGGGGCATCGTAACAACCACTGCGCGCAAAGTCTGTCGTGGCCACACATGGAGTCGACCCATGACGCGGCGGACGCTGCCGCCCAAGGCAGCCGTCCGTCGGTCGAGGGGAGGCGCATGTATACCGTCGACATCGACACCGGGGGGACGATGACCGATGGACTCGTGTCGGACGGCACGACCATGGTCACCGTCAAGGTTGACACCACACCACACGATCTCACCGTGTCATTCCGCGAGGTCCTCGGGGAGGCGGCACGCCAGCTGGGGTTCGGCGACGACCTCGGCGGCTTCCTCGACGAGGTGTCGCTCATCCGCTGGACGTCGACGATCACCTCGAACACCCTGGGTGAGCGCAAGGGCGCCAAGCTGGGGCTACTCGTCCGCCAGGGCAGCGAGCGCAGTCTCTACGGCGACGGCCCCTCGCCCGCGGTCGGCACCCTCGTCGCCGAGCGCAACGTGACCGGCGTGGGCGGCGACGCCGACGGACAGGCCGTGCTCGACGGCGTCCGCAGGCTGCTGGAGGACGGCGCCCGCCGCATCTGTGTGAGTTTGGATAGTTTCCCGGAGACGCGCCGGGAACAGGCGGTCAAGCGGATCGTCGAGACGCAGTACCCCGACCACTACCTGGGCGCCGTGCCGGTCCTGCTCGGCAGCGAGATGGCCCAGGTCGACGACGCGGAAACCCGGACGCACTGCGCGCTCATCAACGCCTATGTGCACAGCCAGTTGGCGACCTCGCTGTTCAAGGCCGAGGACCTGCTCCGCTATGAGGAGGGGTGGACGGGCGCCCTACTGGTTGGCCACACCAACGGCGGCGTCGCGCGGGTCGGCAAGACCAAGGCCGTCGACACGATCGAGTCCGGACCTGTCTTCGGCACCCATGCCGCCGCGTGGTACGCCCGGCGGTACGGGCTCGACCGGGTCGTCTGCCTCGACGTCGGCGGCACAACCGCCAAGGCCAGCGTGGTGGAGGCCGGCGAGCCCCGCTACACCCGCGACGGTGACGTGTTCGGCATCCCGGTCCGGATTCCCCTCGCCCTGCTGCGGTCGGCGCTGCTGGGCGGCGGCAGCATCGCGCGGCCCGACGGCGCGGGCGGGGTGACCCTGGGCCCCGAGAGCATGGGCGCGGCGCCGGGACCTGCCTGCTATGGGCTCGGCGGGGACCAGGCCACGCTGACCGACGCGTTCCTCGTGCTCGGCTATCTGGACCCGGCCGGGTTCCTCGGCGGCCGCCGCAGGTTGGACGTTGCCAGTGCGCGGGCGGCGCTGGAGCGGCGGGTCGCCGAGCCGCTTGGCGTCTCGGTCGACGACGCGGCCCGCGGGATCGCCGACGCCGCGGTCGGGACGGTCGCCGAGCTCGTCGGCTCGACCTTGGCGCGCGCCGGGATCGACCCCGGCGAGGCGGTGCTGTTCGCCTACGGCGGCAACGGCGGGCTGTTCGCCGGCCCGGTCGCGGAGCGCCTCGGCATCGGCAGCACGCGGGTATTCGAGCTCGGCCCGGTCCTGTCGGCGTTCGGCTCGGCGGTCTCCGACGTCGTGCACGTCTACGAGCGCAGCCTCGGCGTGGCCGCCGTAGAGGCCCGCGACGCGGTGGGCACCGCGGTGGGTGACATGGAGGCGGCCGGGCGGCGCGACCTCGCCGGCGAGGGCTTCGACCCGGATGGGGCCGAGCTCGACGTCGAGCTCGAGATCCACGACGGCGGCGGGCGCCGCACGGTCCGAGCCCGGGACGCCTCCTCGGCGCTCGCGGGACTGGATGGCGCGACCCGCGTCGACGTCGTGCGGGTGCGGGCCCGGCAGCGCCTGGAGCCCTGCCAGCCGCCGCCGCGCGCTGGCGGCGGGGAGGCCGAACCGGCGCTCCGCACGCTGCTCCTCACCGACGGCGGCGCCACGCGCGTACCGGTGCACGAATGGACCGGCCTGACCCCTGGCAGCCGCGTGGACGGCCCGGCGCTCGCGGCCGGCGGAAGCATGACCTGCCTGGTCCCGCCCGGTTGGGTGCTGGAGGTCGACGATCTCGGCGACGCCGCCCTGCGGCGCGACCGCTCAGCCGACGGGGAGGCGCAATGACCGCGCGACTGCGTTTCACGGAGTACCTCGACCTCGATCTGGACGAGGAGGTGTGGCGCTGCAACCGCTGCGATGCGGTGCTGACCTCCGCGCGCAACCTCTACAAGCAGGGCTGCCTGGTGTACGACCGCGACCCCCGGGAGATCCACCCTCCGTTGCTCGAAGGTGACTACACCTTCTCCCCCGATCCCGAGTGGGTCCGCATCCTCGAGTTCTACTGCCCCTCGTGTGGCGTCCAGGTCGAGACGGAGTACCTGCCGCCGGGGCATCCGATCACCGCCGACATTTCCATCGACGTCGACCGGTTGAAGCAGCGGATCGCGGCCGGCGAGATCCAGGTGTCGGACGGGCGGCTGGTCGTCCCCGGTCGCGAGGGGGGTGCGCGATGACGTCGGAACGGCTGTCCCCGACCACCCAGCTCAACTCTGTCGACATCGATGTCGGCGGCACCTTCACCGATGCCGTGCTCACCGTCGACGGGCGGCGCTGGATCGGCAAGGCGCCCGACGACCCCCTACGACCTGTCGGTGTGCTTCATGAACGCGATCGAGGAGGTCGCGCTCGGGGCCGGCCAGGACCTCGAGTCGCTCCTTCCCCGCCTGGGCGTGGTCCGATACTCGACGACCGTGGCGATGAACCGCCTCATCGAACGCCGTGGGCCCAGGGTCGGGCTGATCACCACCGAGGGCCACGAGGACGCGATCCTCATCGGCCGCGGCGCCCAGTGGACCGACGGGAGGCGCCTGGCCGAGCGCCGCAACCTCGCCGTGCAGCGCAAGCCGACCTCTCTCATCCCGCGGACCATGATCGTCGGCGTCAAGGAGCGGATCGACTCGACCGGACAGGTCGTCCGGCCGCTTGACGAGGAGGACCTGCGGCGCAAGCTCCGCCTGCTGATGGACCGCGGAGCGCGGTCGATCGTCGTCTCGTTGCTGTGGAGCTTCGCCAACCCGCGGCACGAGCAGCGCGCCAAGGAGATCATCCGCGAGGAGTACAAGGAGTATCACATCGGCTACCTGCCGGTGGTGCTGTCCAGCCAGGTCGTGCCGAAGCTCGGCGAGTACGAGCGCACCATGACCGCGGTGCTCGACGCCTACTTGCAACGGTCGATGCAGACCGAGCTGTCGGCGATGTGGGACCGGCTGCGCGAGCTCGGCTACCGCGGCAGCTTCCTGATGATCCACAACTCGGGCGGCAGCGGCGAGGTGTTCAAGACCACCGCCAGCCGCACCTACAACGGCGGGCCGGTGTCGGGGCTGATGGGCTCGTATCACCTGGCGACCTCGCTGGGCTACAAGAACGTGGTCGCCGGTGACATGGGCGGGACGAGCTTCGACATCGGGCTGGTCGTCGACCAGAGCGTCCGCAACTATGAGTTCCGCCCGGTCATCGACCGCTGGATGGTCGGCATCACCATGCTCCAGACCCTGTCGATCGGCGCCGGCGGCGGGTCGATCGCCTGGATCGACCACGATCTGGGCGGCCAGCTCAACGTCGGCCCGCGCAGCGCCGGCTCGGACCCCGGCCCGGCCTGCTACGACCAGGGCGGCACCGAGCCGACCGTGACCGACGCGGACGTCGTGCTCGGCTACATCCACCCCGATACCTACTACGGGGGGCGGATGCCGCTGAACCGCGACAAGGCCGAGCGGGCCGTCCGCGAGAAGATCGCCGAGCCCATGGGCATCCCGGTCGCGGAAGCCGCCGCGTTGATCCGCCACATCGTCGACCAGAACATGAACAGCGCGATCAAACGGGAGATCCACCTGCGTGGCTACCACCCAGAGGACTTCGTGCTGTTCGCGTTCGGCGGGGCCGGGCCGACCCACGTGTCCGGCTTCCTCGGCGACCTGGCCGGGGCGGTAATCTTCCAGACGGCGCCGGTGTTCTGCGCGCTGGGCTCTTCGATCATGGACATCGTCCACGTCTACGAGACCTCCCGCCGGATGATCGTGATGACGCCGATGACCCAGGAGCTGACCACCGAGTACGAGGTGTTCAACGGGGTCGTCGACCAACTGGTCGAGCAGGCGAGGGCCGATCTGGCGGCCGAGGGCCTGCCGGCGGACGGGGCCGAGTTCAGCCTCGAGCTGGACATGCTCTACGGCGGCCAGGTCAACGTGAAGCGCACCGCCTGCCCGGTGCTGCACCTGCGCAGCCGGGAGGACGTCCAGGCGCTGTACGACGAGTTCGAGTGCGAGTTCTCCGAGGCGTTCAGCCCCCTGGTCGTCAACAAGCCCGGCGGCGTCTACCTGGACAACTTCGTGCTGAAGGTGAGCGTGCTGACACCGAAGCCGACCTTGCCGAACCTGCCCTCGCAGGCCGCGGACGCCGGCGCGGCGCTGACCGGCAAGCGGCGGGCCTGGTGGCCGGGCCAGGGCTGGATCGAGACCTCCATCTACGAGGCGGACGCGCTGCGGCCCGGCCACCAGATCGACGGACCGGTGATCGTCGAGGCCCCGCTCACCACAGTGGTGGTCCCGCCCGGCATGCGCTACACGATCGACCAGCACGGCCTCGGCCTGCTGCAGGCCGCCGAGAACGGGGGCGCCCGATGATCCCAACGTTGGAGCAGAAGCTGGCCTGGCTCAAGCCCACGCCGATCCCCGACGGGGAACGCGGGTCCATGCGAACGCTCGGCCCCGGGGAGTTCGAGATCGGCTTCCAGCGGACCAACGACATCCTCGACGAGGGCATGGAGGTGTTCGTCCGGTCGTGCCGCAGCGCGATGGGCATCGCCGGCGACTCGCTGGTGGGGATCTTCACCGCCGACGGCGACATGGTGAACGGCTCCTGCGGGACCTACCTGCACGCCGTGATCCCGCCGCTGGTCATCAAGTTCATCCTGCACAACTACCGCGGCAACCCAGGCGTCAGGGACGGGGACCTGTGGTTCGCCAACGACGCGGTCTACGGCGGTATCCACAACCCCGACCAGCTCGTGGCGATGCCGGTATTCTTCGAGGGCGAGCTCATCGCCTGGACCGCGGCGCTGGTCCACACCACCGAGACCGGCGCCTCCGAGCCCGGCGGCATGCCGATCGGGGCCACCGCCCGGTTCGAGGAGGGGCTCAACCTGCCGCCAACCAAGATCGGCGAGAACTTCCAGGTGCGCGACGACATCGTGACCATGTTCGAGGCGTTCGGCATCCGCGCGCCGCAGATGGTCGCGGTCGACCTGAAGGCGCGCTGCACGACCGCCGACCGCGTCCGCACCCGGCTGCTCGAGTTCTGCGAACGCGAGGGCGTCGACTACGTGAAGGCGCTGTTCCGCCGGATGCTCGAGGTGGCCGAGGAGGGCGCCCGCGCCCGTATCCGCACCTGGGCCGACGGGGTGTACCGCTCCGTCCATTTCGCCGACGCGGTCGGGCTGAACCAGGGCCTGGTACGCAGCTGCTACATGACGCTGACCAAGGAGGGCGACCATCTGCTGGTCGACCTCACCGGCACCGGGCCGGAGACCCCGTCCTCCTATAACGCCCACCCGCAGGCCGCGATCGGGCACTTCGCCAACTACGTGTACGAGTACCTGTTCCACGACCTGCCGATCAGCAACGCGACGTTCGCCCCGATCGACTTCGTGTTCGAGCCGGGCTCGTGCCTGTACCCCGACGTCCGAGCCGCGACCAGCAACTCGGTGATGATCGCCACCGGCGTGATGAGCGCGGTGCACAACACCTTCGCCAAGGCCGTGTTCTCCACCGAGCACTGGCGGCAGGCGGGCGCCTCGCAGGGCAACGGCGGCAACGCGGTGGTGCTCGCCGGCATGTCCCAGTGGAGCTCGCCGTTCGCCGACATGCTCGCGTACTCGATCAACACCGAGGGCCAGGGCGCGCTGCCGGAGATGGACGGCATGAATGCCTTCGGGTTCCCGTGGTGTCCGGCGGGCAGGGCGCCGGACGTCGAGCTGGTCGAGAACGAGTTCCCGCTGTTCATCCCGATCTCGTCGCACTGGAAGGACTCCGCCGGCCACGGCAAGTACCGTGGCGGAGTCGGCACCGCCCAGCTGTGGGTGGCCCACCACGTGCCGATGGTGTTCATGATGGCCATCGCGGACAACTCCAAGATCCAGACGCCGCAGGGCCTGTTCGGCGGCTACGCCCCGTGCACGATCCCGGGCGTGAGCGTGGCCGGCGCGGACCTGATGCAGCGACTGGAGGCCGGGGACGCGATCGACCTCGACATCACCGAGGTACTCCGCTCGCGCAGCATCGGCGGCCAGTGGGGCAACGAGTTCCAGGGCCGGGCGCCCCGGCCGTACATGCAGAACGACGTCATCACCGTCGCGTTCGCGACCGGCGGGGCTGGCTACGGCGACCCGCTGGAGCGCGACCCCGAGGCGGTCGGCGACGACATCGACAAGGGTCTGGTCTCCGAATGGGCCGCCGAGCACGTCTACCACATCGTCTGGGATCCTGAGCGCAGGCGGGTCGAAGCCGCTGCCACCGAACGGCGCCGCGCCGACGAGCGTCAGACGCGCATCGCGCGCGGCCGCCCCTACGAGGAATTCGAGGCGGAGTGGTTGCGGCGCAAGCCGCCGGAGGAGATCCTCACCTGGTACGGCAGCTGGCCCGACGCCAAGCCAACTGCACCGCTGATGCGTCCCTGAATCTCCCGGCGATGCCCGTGCCCGCGCCTCCCGCCCGAAGCCGCGCCAAGCTTCTCGCCAGGCACGGCCGGGCCTCGCCCGCGCTGGTGTGCCCGCTCGTCCTCGCCCAGGCAGCGGAGATCGAGGCGCTGCCGATGCAGCGGTTCCTCACCGACGCGACCAAGCTCGCCAACGGGCTGCGGGCGCTCCACGGGGCGCTCGGCAACGACGTGATCGTCACCGCCGCCGCCGACGGCCTGGCCGCGGCCGCGGCTGGCGCCGGGTCGATCACCGCCCACCCGCGCGTGACGGCGGCGGTCGAGGCCACCCGGCGCCTTGCGGCCACCGCCGATGACGCGGCGCTGGCGGTCGCGCTGTGCGGGCCCGCGCGGCTGGCGGCGCAGCTCGGGTACTCACCCACCGACCACGCGGTGCTGGAGCCGTGCGGCGCCATGCTGCTGGTGCTCGCCAAGGCATTCCTGGAGGCCGGGGCGAACCTGCTGCTGGTGGTGGAGGCAGAGCCGCTGCCGGCGGCGTCCGGCGACAGTTGGCGCTCGGCGGCCACCCCGCTGGTCAACGTCGCTCGCTTCCATCAGGCCGCCGCGGTGGTCGTCCTGGCCGACCCCGCGAGCGCGGCGGTCGCGCCACGCGGGGCGGTGGTGTGCCTGCCGCCCGCGGATGCCGGCGCTGGTCAGGGGATCGCGTTGAGCGCGGACCCGAGCGCCTGGGGGACGCCACCGCCCGGCGCCCCCCTGGTCACCTCGCTCGGCCCGGTGCGCGGGGGGTTCGCCGAGTCCCGGGCGGCGGTCGGGATGCTGACCGCCGCCGTCGCGGAGGTGTAAGCCATGCCGCAGCCCTACTGGGACCCGGAGCTGGAGACGGCGCCCTGGAAGGAGGTGCTGCGCTGGCAGGCGGCGCTGGTCGTGCCGTTCCTGCGCGCGCTGCCAGGGCGTTCGGCATTCCACCGCACCCTGCTCGTGCGGGCGCGCCTGCCCGAGCACGCGGCCGACCTGGGCTTCCTCACCGACCTCCCGTTCACGACCAAGGACGAGATCCGCCGCTCGCAGGCGGAGCGGCGGCCGGGCGAGCCGTTCGGGCGGCACCAGGGCGTGCCGCTGTCGGCGGTGGTCCAGACCCTTTCCTCGTCGGGCACGACCGGCGAACCGGTCATCTTCGCGTTGACCGGCGCCGACCTGGAGGTTTGGCGCGACGGGATCGCGGCTGGCTTCTTCACCGCAGGGATACGTGACGACGACGTGGTCGCGCATCTCGTCGGGCTGCCCGGCGTGGCCGGTGGCCTGCCGTATGCCGACGGCTTCCGGCGGATCGGCGCGACGCTCGCCTGGATCGGCGGGCTTCCGACCGAGCGGATCATCCAGGTGATCCCGCGCCTGCAGGCAAGCGCGGTGCTGGCCACCACCTCGTTCGGCACCTACCTGGCCGACCGCTGCCGGGACCTGATCGGCCGGGACGCCTCCGCGCTCGGGGTGCGCAAGCTGCTCGGCGGCGGCGAGCCAGGCCTCGGCCAGCCGGAGATCCGCGACAAGATCACGCGGGGTTGGGGCCTCGACCACGTCCGCGAGGTCATGGGCCTCGGCGACGTGATGTCGCTGCTGTGGGCGGAATGCGATGCCGAGGGCGGGATGCACTTCTGCGGCCAGCGCTCGGTGGCGGTCGAGCTGATCGATCCCGCCAGCGGAGCGGTCCTGCCGTGGGAGGACGGCGTCCGTGGGGAGGCCGTCTACACCACCTTCGCCAGGGAGGCGACCCCCGCACTGCGCTACCGCTCCGCCGACCATCTGGTGGTGACCGCAATGAGCTGCGCGTGCGGCCGCACCGCCCCCCGCATCCGCTGCGTCGGTCGTACCGATGACATGCTGATCTACAAGGCGATGAACGTCTTCCCGAGCGCGATCCGCGACGTCGTCATGCAACGCTTCCCCGACGCTGTCGAGCCGTATCTCCGCATCTGGAAGGATCGCGCCGACCAGGTCCGCTACGACACCCCGATCCCGGTCGACGTGGAGGCCTCGCCCCGGCTCGCCGCGGGACGCTACGAGGAGGTCGCCCGCGCCATCGAGCGCGAGCTGCGGGGCCGGCTGCAGATCCGCGCGGACGTCACCATCCTGGGTCCGGAGACGTTGCCTCGCACCGCCTACAAGACCCCATTGCTGCACGTACGCGAACAGTCGGGGGCCCAGAGCACATGAGGTCCCCGTCCGCCGACTGGAGTGAGCCGATGTACTTCCGTGACGCCTGCGTCCCCGTTCGCCTCGGCTGGTCCTCGCCGTTTGCTCGCTGGCAAGGCCCGCTGGCGGAGCTCTCGAGCATCGATCTGGCCGTCAAGGTCACCGCCTGCGCGCTCTCCGACCGCGGGCTGCCCGCATCCGAGGCAACCGGGATCATCTTCGGCTGGACCGTCCCGCAGCCGGAGATCTTCTATGGCGCATCCACCGTCGCCGCCCGCATCGGCGCGCCCCATGCCACCGGCGCGATGCTGTCGCAGGCCTGCGCGACCTCGGCCGCGTGCCTGGAGGCGGCGGCGTTACGGGTGGAGGCGGGACTGGACGAGCTGTCCATGGTGATCACCACCGACCGCACCTCCAACGGCCCGGTCCTGACCTATCCGGCGCCGTCGTCGCCCGGTGGGGCGCCCAGGCAGGAGCACTGGGTGCTCGACAGCTTCCGGCGCGATCCCTGGGCCGGTCTGGCGATGGTCGCCACCGCCGAGCGGGTCGCGGCCGAGGCCGGTATGACCCGGGAGCGGCTCGACCAGGTCGCCTTGCTGCGCTACCAGCAATATCAGGCGGCGCTCGCCAACGACCGGGCCTTCCAGCGCGCCTGGATGGTCCCGGTCACCCTGCCGAGCCGGCGCGGCGAGCCGGTCGTGATCGACGGCGACGTCGGCGTCCACCCGACCAGCGCCGAGGGCCTCGCCAAGCTCGCCCCGGTCGACCCGGGCGGCGTGGTGACGTACGGCACCCAGACCCACCCCGCCGACGGCACCGCCGGCCTGGTCGTCACGACCGCCGCGCGTGCCCGTGAGCTGGCGGGCGGGGAGGGGATCGCGCGCATCCTCGGCACCGCCACCACGCGGGTCGGCAAGGGCGAGATGCCCAAGGCCCCGGTGCCGGCCGCAAGGGCGGCCCTCGCCACGGCCGGCCTCAGCTTCGACGACGTCGACGCGGTCACCACCCACAACCCGTTCACGGTCAACGACCTGTGGTTCAGCGACCAGACCGGCATTCCACTGGAGCGGATGAACGCCCACGGCTGCAGCCTGGTCTACGGCCACCCCCAGGGCCCGACAGGCGCCCGGCTCATCGTCGAGCTGCTCCACACGCTGCGGCTGCGCGGCGGCGGGACCGGCCTGTTCACCGGTTGCGCGGCCGGTGACACTGGCGCCGCCGTGGTCGTCCGCGTCGAGGACTGACGGCGTCGATCTCGGAACTCGGGCGCCGAGCTCGGGACCGGCACCGTGGTTGCCCGCCGCCTGCTCGACCACGCCGGTCTTACCCCACCACCCCGGCGGGTCAGCGCCGCCCGCCAGCGCCGCCGCGCCACCGACCAGCACCTGGCCGCGTAGACGAGGATTGTCTCTATATGGTCAGATGCCCTCACGCTGGGATGACGGCGATCGAAGGTGAGGTGGCAGTGGCTGGCCGCCGTCCAGCCGCGGGTAACGGAGATTCCGCCCGTGCGGCGACACCGCGACGGCGCCCTGTACGTCCGCCGGCCGCTGTGGCGATGGGGGACCACTTCCGCCTGACCGTCCAACCAGCGTCCACCGGCGCCGCGATCGATGTTGAGCAGCGCTTCTACCCTCCGGCTGTGGTCAGCAACGCCATCGTGGCGCTCTATCTCGGCGGCGCCTTGACCGGCAACCCGTTCACCCATGATCCGTGGACGCGCTCTCCACAGACCCGACTTGCCATGTGGGTCCTGAGCGGCTTGCTGACCTGCCTGGCGTTCCGACTGGGGACGGAACTGCTGCGGCGCAGCGACCGGAGGGATTTCCGCTACTGGCTGTCGCTGAGCGTCCAGGCGCACGACATGGCTGCTCAGCGTCGCTGGCGACAAGCCTCCTGACTGGGTAGGACGTGCTTCATCTCGCCATCAACGTTGTTCGGCCTCGGCCCCCACGTCTGGATGCTCCCAGTACTTGCCGCCGGCATGAACGACATACCGCTCGAGGAACTCGCCGAGGTCCTGCGCCACACCCAACCAGCCGGCGCGGCTGTCCAGCGGAAGTGCGATCAGGATCCGGCGCCGGCCCGTCTCCGAGGGCGCCACAATGAGCAACTCCTGCTCGCCCAGGAACTCGCCCAGCACGATGTCGTCGGGCCCGAGATCGGCCGGGCGCGCCGCACGCGCCTGCGCCGCGTCACGCTGGCGAACCGACCACGTGGCAAACGGACAACGATCGCGCGCCTGGCCGTCGTCAGCTATATCGCCGGCCGTTCAACTTGATCCAGCCACCCTCGTGCGTGCCGGTGGCCAAGTTTGTGACCCACGGGGTACCACTCCGTACACGAAACCACTCTTGTTGAACAGTACGCCGCTCTCACGGCCTGCGGACGCGGCCTACCATACGAACAACGTGGTCGCCCGGATCCGGCTCCGGCAGGATGGCGGTATGGACGTCGGCCGAGCGCAGCTCCGGCTGCGGACGCGACGGATGACGGCTGGCGTCGTCCGACGACTTCCCGCCACGGTCGCCGACCGTCTTCGTGGCCCAGTCACCGCACCGCCGCAGTCGCGACGTCACCGCGCGCACGACGCGCTCCTTCACGTGCTGCGCCGCGGCGGCATCCCCGCCGCAGTGACCACCTTCACGCTTGGCGACAACCGGGAGCTGATGTTCGTCAATGCAGAGTCACTGGTCCTACAGCAGCTGTATTGGTTCGGGGAGCAGGGCTGGGAGCCGCAACTCCTGCCCTGGTGGCGGCGCTTTTGTCGCCGCTCCTCCGCCATCCTTGAACTCGGCGCTAACGTGCTACTTCACCGTGCAAGGGGCCAGGGCGGGGCCGCACGCGCGGTACATTGCCGTCGAGCCGTACCCCGCCTCCGCCCGCGCGTGCCGTGCCAACCTCCAGCTCAACCGAGTCGAGTCGGTCGAGCTCGTCACGGCGGCGGCCGTGGCCCACACCGAGCTACCCGCGGTCGAGCTGCACGTTCCCCGGGATCAGCTGGCCACCCCCACCGTCGCATTCATCGGTGCCGACAGCGAGCTCCCGGAACGGATGCGCCGTCGCGTCACGCAGACCATCTCGGTCTCGGCCGTGGACGTTCGGTCTTTGCTGTCCGGGATTGATCTGTTCAAGCTGGACGTTGAGGGGCAAGAGCATGCGTTGCTGGCGGCGAGCCGCGAGCACCTGCGCACCCGCAAGCCGACGGTCTTCGTCGAGGTGCTGCCGGGGACCGTCAGGCTTCGGCAGCTGCTTGCGGACCTGTGCCGCGACGACGGCTTCCACTGCTACGTGCCGCGTGCTGACTCCCTGGTCCGGCTCGAGATTCCGGACATACTCGGCGCTCGGCTGCTCGATCGGTACGGCTGCCAGGACGTGATCCTGTCCGCGGAGCCACATCTGGACCGCTGGCCGGCGTAGTCGGCTCCCCCTGCTCGCTTGGCTGGGTCTGCGGCTGTCACCGGCCAAGACCCTGTGCGCGCCAGAGACTCGACCACAGGTTCTGAGCTGCGAGTTCGTTCCCGGTCTGCCTTCTGGATGAGGGCGTCCTGAGGTGTTGCCATACGCTTGGTCTCGCCCGATAGCAGTGCGCTGACTGTACGGATGCGCTGATGAGACCGGGTCTCCCGGTGTGGTGGGGCTCCCGGCATCCCGAGCGCATGGGAAACGTCACCGTGGGCGGCAGCCAGGATGTCCCGCCGGGTCTGGGCCGCCTGTGCCTGTCGGCGTCGGGAGTCGTAGCGGCGGCGAGGCTTGACATCCTCATGACGTCAAACCAGGCTCGCTCCAGCTGTTCCTAGCAGAGCGGGAGCCGCCGTGGCCCCGGGACACGGCGAGGAAGGAGCCGGTTATGGCCGACGACCTCAAGGCCATCGCACGGCGGACCTTGGAGGAGATCCTCCCCAACGGCGACGTCGCCGGCTTGCGGGCGGTGATGCATCCCGACTGCGTCAACCATGAGCCCCCGCCCGGCGCGCCGCAGGGGCTGGACGGCATGATCCAGGCCATGCGCTGGCTCAAGGGGGGGTTCTCCGACCGGCGCTTTGAGATCCACCAGGTCATCGCCGAAGGCGACACCGTGGTCATCTACTGCACCTTCCACGGACGGCACACCGGGGAATTCATGGGGCTGGCCCCCACCAACCAGCCCGTCGCTTTCCGCCAGGTCCACATCGTCCGCTTCCAGGACGGCAAGGGCGTCGAGCACTGGGCGGTCCGCGACGACCTGGGACTGGGGCGCCAACTCGGCGCGATCCCAAGCCGGGGTGGCCCAGCCGTTCCCGGGGGCGCATAGCCGCGACCGGGGAGGCTGCCATGAACCCAGGAGCTGCCCCGTGAGCGGCGGTAAACGGCTGCATGCCCGGCGCATTCCTGGCCGAGGAGGCCACCTTGTGGGTGGAGGGTCCAGCCGCCGGCGACCGTTTGCCGACCCACCCGCGGCGCCTGCAGGCCGGCGGGCACCAGCCTCCCAGGCAGGTGCTCCCATGTCCCCCCAAGACAACAGGGCGGTCATCCGCGCCCATGTTGCGGCGCTGTTCAACCAGCATCGGGTGGATCAGGCCGACCACGCTCCCCTGCCCGGGTTGGGTCGGCCCGGCGACCGATCCCAGCCAGACGGGTCGGTCCGGGCGCGGTGGTCGCGATGACCAACGGGACGATCCCGGCGGCCGCCGGCCCCACCGACCGTCGCCGGTCGACATGGGCGCACATCCTGCTTCGCATCGGGCTGCTCGTCGCCCTCCTCGGTCTTCTCGCCGGCGGCGCCCAGCTGCTGGGTCCCTGGTCACCAGACCGCCTCCGAGGGCTCCTCGCGCCGGCCGGGCCGTTCGCCCCGGCGGCGTTCGTGGGACTGTTCGTCGCGCTCAGCTCCGCCGGCGTGCCCGCCCCGCTGCTCGGCGCCGCCGGGGGCCTGGCCCTTGGCCTCATCCCCGGCGCCCTCGCCACGCTTGCCGGCATGACCGTGGCCGCCTCCGTGCAGCTCCTCCTCGCCCGGCGCATGACCAGGCCTTCCATGGCCGCGGTTCGCCTCCCTGGGACCGATCGCCTCCACCAGGCCTTGCAGCGCCGAGGGTGGCTGGCCGTGGTCGCGCTGCGCCTGGTCCCGGCGCCCTTCTCTGCGGTGAACCTGGCGGCCGGGCTGACACCGCTCCGCCTGCGGTCGATGGCCATCGGCACCCTGATCGGCGGCGCCCCCAAGGCACTCGGGTGGGCCGCCCTGGGCCTGGGCGCCACCCGCCTTCCCGCCGTGTCACCGTTCGTTGCCGCCGCTGTCACCGTCGCCATCCTCGCCCTCACGGTCGTGTGGTTGCGCTGGCGCAGGCCGCGGTCAGCACCGGCGCATCCCCAACCCGCGCCGGCGAACCAAGTACCCAGTCGTGCACCCCTCCCGGCCGCCAGCACTGCCGCCAACAACACCAGGCGAGCGCATCGCTGAGGCTTCAGCCATCGCTTCTGACAGCGTCCCTACCGCTCGGGACCGGGAATGTGACCGGCAGGCTCGCCAGGCCTCGGAGCGTGACAGTGTCACGGCGGACGGGCGGCTGCGGGCCTAGCTCCAGGCCGGGCAGGCGTGCCAGCAGCGCGGAGATCGCGATGCGGGCCTCCGTGCGGGCCAGCGGTGCCCCCAGGCAGGAGTGGATGCCACCGCCGAAGGCGACATGGCGGTTGGGCGCTCGGGCCAGGTCGAGCCGGTCGGGGTCGGGGAACTGGGCCGGGTCGCGGTTGGCCGCGCCGAGCACCGCGACGACCGACTCGCCGACGCGGACGCGGCAGCCGCCGATGTCCAGGTCAGCGAGCGCATGCCTGCTGGTGAACTGCACCGGACTGTCGTAGCGGAGCAGCTCCTCCACCGCGCTCCCGGCGAGCGCGGAGTCAGCCTGGAGGCTGGCCCGTGCCTCGGGGTGGCGGAGCAGCGCGAGCGTGCCGTTGGCGATGAGGTTGACGGTCGTCTCGTGGCCGGCCACCAGCAACAGCACGCACATCGACACAAGCTCAGCCTCGCTGAGCTGGTGGCCCTGGTCCTCGGCGGCGACCAGCGCCGTGAGCAGGTCGCCAGTGGGGTAGGCGCGCCGCTCAGCGATCAGCCCGCGGAGGTAGCCACGCAGCCCGAGCCGCGCCTGCAGCGCCCGCTCCAGCGCGTCGGCGGCCACCAGCGGGTCGAGCAGGCGGACCAGCTCCCGCGACCAGGCCCGGAACCGGTCCCGGTCGGCCTCGGGGACGCCGAACAGCTCGCAGACGACCGTGACCGGCAGCGGATAGGCAACGTCCTCGACAACGTCCATCACACCCGCGCCGACAACCCGATCAAGCAGCCCAGCCACGATCGCCTCGACCCGCGGCCGCAGCCGCTCCACCGCCCCGGGCGTGAACGCCTTGTTGACCAGCGCCCGCAGCCGTGTGTGGTCGGGCGGGTCGACGAACAGCATCGACGGGGCCGCCTCCTCGGAGGCAAGCAGGTCGTCCACCTCAGTCGACGACCGCAGCAGCTCGAGCCGCTCGGAGCGGCGCGGGTCCCGACTCATGCGCGGATCACGCAGCACCGCCAGCACATCAGCGTGGCGGGTGAGGACCCAGAAGCCCAGGGCGCTGCGGTGGACCGGGTCCTCGGCGCGCAGCCGGCGATACAGCGGGTAGGGATCCTCGTGGACCTCGGGCAGGAACGGGTTGAACGCCAGTGTGTCGCTGGTCGACATCGGCACCTCGCCTTCACCGGTCCGGTGAACGCCCCTAACAGCGCACAGAGAGCGGCGCGGCTCATGCAACCTGGCGTTCAGCCTGCTGCACCCAAGAGTGGACGACATCAACCGAGCCGACAACGTTTGGGTGCCGAAAACCTCGACACCCCGCTCGGCGAGCAACTCCTCGACGTCGCGGTAGGACTGTAAGCCGAAGCGCAGGTTCCAGCGCACCGCCACGACGATGACCTCGGGCGGGAAGCGGTAGTCGGCGAAGGCGGAGCGGGCGATGGGAGTGGGGCGAGGACGACGAGTGGTCATGCCAGTAGTCTCGCTGCTCGAACGCGGTAACCGCGAACGCAACTGCGCAAGCTGGCGAACGCCAGCAGCTCACCAGCCCGTCGGCCAACAGCTCGGCTGCGGCCTGCCTATCGGGCCTGCTCGGCCGCCATGCCGGCATTGCCACGCCCGCGTGTCGGGGTCGCCACGAAGGCCAGGCGATCGCCGGTCTCCCGATCGAGGGCCTCACCAGTGATCACGCCGGCATCGTTGATGTCACCGGCGGTGACGAGGTCATCGGCATGGCCGGGCGCGACGAGCGTGTTGAGGTCGACCATGACGCGGTCTTCCCAGAGGAACGCCCGACAGCCGCTTGCGCCGCACGAAAGGCCGACGACCTGGCGCCGGGCGTTGATGCCCAAGGCCTGGCTGATCGTGTCTCCCGGGAGCGTGCCGAGATCGGTGATGCCGCCGCGTTCGGTCCAGAGGAACGCGTGCGCGTTGAAGCGGCCGCCCTGATCGCCGGGCAGGTTGGAGAAGCCGACGATGTCCCCGCGCTGATTGACGGCCATGGGCGTATGCCACGCGCGACCGCCGAGGTTGCCGATGTCGGTGACCGTCCCATGCTCCCAGCGCACGGCGTGGCGGGCGCTGAACCGTCCGACGGCGTTGTCACAGATGCCCGAGATGCCGACCACCTGACCGCGGTCGTTGATCGCCGTGGCGGCGGTCACCGTGTCACCGGGGAGCGGAGGCAGCTCCTGGATCCGGCCGTCTCGGGGTCCCCAGATGACGGCGCGGAACTGGAGGACCTGGGGTGGGTTGCAGGTGGGATCCCGCACCGTGTTTTCCGCCCACCCGACCACCTGACCGTGCCTGTTGACGCCGGCGGCAAAGCCATTGTTGCCCCCCAGCGTGGGAAGCGCCCGCATCTCGCCCGATTCCCACACGAACCCGAGACAGATGTGACCGGTCGGCTCACCCGGGAAGAATGCCGAGCAGCTCCAGTCCTCTCCCAGGGGATCGATCTCGCCGGTCTCGGCAATCCCGGCGATCACGCCCCGGGTGTTCTTCACCGGCCAGGCCACAGAGCTGTTCGCCCCGCCGAGGGTGCCGAGGTCGACGATCGATCGGTCTCGCCACAGCGTGGCGTGCCGGGTCTGGTCTCCCGGCAGGTTGGAGAAGCCCGCGACCCAGCCCCGGTTGTTGATGCTGGTGCCTCCGCTCGCGGTGCCCCCCAGCGATGCGAGGAGGTCGGTGACCTCGTACACAGTCTGCCCGGGGGCTTGGCCGGCCCGCGCCAGTGGCGTCACACCGGCGGTAAGGAGCAGGAGGGGCAGCATGAACGCCGCCCGCAGCACCGCTCTGCGGAGCTGATCGCTCTTCATCGGTGATCTCCCTTCTTGACGTAGAGCTCGCGGAACGGATGCGCAGGAGAGGGCCGATCTTGGAGTCGAGCCTGTGTGCGGACGTCACCGATTACTCGCCGTTTCCGGACAGAATCACCGTGTTGAGTGAGCCCGCAGGACAGCGTCAGAGCTCCTGGGCCATCCAGAGATGCACCGCCGCCAGGGCCCGCCATGGCCGCCATCGTTCGGCGAGCTCGGCGAGCGCGGTGTCCGAATCGCGAGCGTTGCCGGGGAGGGCGCGCTCAAGGCCGGACTCGTTCATCGGCCAGGCATCGGGCTCACCGAGCCGCAGGGCGAGGTAGTGCGCGATCCAGAGCCCGAGGCCGTCGAGCTCGCTGATGGAGGCGACAAGCCGATCGAGGCTGACGCTGCAGTCGAGGCGAACGGCGTCGTCGGCGACCGCCCGCGCGAACGCCCGGATGGCGCCCTCCCCCGCCGGCGTGAGCCCGAGGCCGCCGAGGTCGGCGGCGGCGAGGGTGTCCGGTAGGGGGAACGTGTGGGTGAGGCCGATGCGCTGAAGTCCGGGGACCGGGGTGCCGAACCGCTCCACCAGGCACCCAGTGATCGTGTTCGCGGCGGCGACGCTGATCCGCCGCCCGATGATCGCGCGCACGCCGGTCTCGAACGGCTCGAACGTGCCGGGAGGGCGAACGCCTGGCCGGGCGCGCAAGGACGGCCCGACGATCGGATCGGCGGCGAGGCGACGGGCCGGCTCGTCCAGGTCAAAGTCGAGATTCGCGATGCGCCGCGCGCGATTGACCAGGTGCGTCAGCTCTTCCCAGTGGGGCAAATGGGCGCGAAGGATGAGATGGTCATCGCCCCCCGGGTACAGCTCGAGAGCGCCCGGGTCGCCACCGATCGTGATAGTCCGTCGATAGATCCCGTCCAAGACGTGCTCGACGCCCGGAGTCGCTCGGCCCGCGAAGTAGGTCACCGTCGCGTCCCAGTCGAGCGGGCCATGGAACGGCAGGCGCAGCACGAGGCCGCCGTCCGCGACGAGCCGGTCGGTCTTGCGGCGCTTCGCACGCAGCACGCGTGGCGACGCCCGGAAGACGTCCTGGCAGGCACGGTTGAACTGGCGCAGGCTTCCGAAGCCCACCGCGTAGGCGATCTCGGTGATCGTGAGATCGGTATCGTCGAGCAGCCGACGGGCGAAATGCATCCGCGCCGAGCGTGCCAGCCCGTCGGGCGTGACCCCGAGGTGGGCCGTGAAGAGGCGACGGAGATGCCGCCCCGACAGGCCGAGCCGGCGACCGAGTTGGGCCTCGGTTGCTCCGTCGAGCGCGCCGTCGAGGATCAGCCGCACGGCCCGGCACACCAGCTCCGGGCCGGTCAACGCCACGGACTGCGGCGCACGGTAGGGTCGGCAGCGAAGGCAAGCCCGGTAGCCTGCGGCCTCGGCGGCGGCGGCCAGCGGATACGACCTGACGTTGTGCGCCAGCGGCTGGGCTCCACAACCCGGTCGGCAGTAGATTCCGGTCGTAACGACCGCGGAGACGGCGGGCATCGTGTCAGGGATACCAGCTGGTCGAGCTCGCCGGCTAGCCGGATCCGGACATCGAGCGGTTCGTGCCGGATGGAGTCAGGATTGGGGGGCCGGGATTGGGGGGCCGGGCCGATGACAGCAGAACCAATCTGATTGTGGCAGGAGGAACCCCGAAGGGGATATCAGGCCAGTGAGCTGTCCCAGACGCTCACAGGACGGCGCTGTCGCATATGGTCATTCCGCGGCATGCTGAAGCCGCAACCACTGCCTCAGCTCAGATCGTCATGGTGAGCTTATCGAACGCCACGGCCACCGCTGCGTCGCCGGCGCCTCGACCGCCAGCTCGTGACGCCCGCGTCGAAGGTTCCGGCTCGGACCCGTGCCGAGCGCGGGAAAGGTCAGCGACAGATCAAGGCCATCAAGGCACGCCATGTCAACAGATGGGTTCCTCTGTATGTCAACCAGCCGGCTGTTCGTCTGGCGGAGTTGAGAACGCCACGGTCAGGGCATGGATGACGCCGACGGTGGCCGCCGGGGTTGCGGGCTTGGCTGGCCTGGGTTTGGGCTGACAGGATTTGCTGGATTGAGGCCCTTGTTGGCCTGGTGTGTGGCAGGCTCCATGGAATGACCGCGAAAAGCGGTGTTGATGACCAGGAGCAAGGAGGTCCACCGATGGATCTCGAGATCGCGGGGGTCGAGCGACAGGAGATGGTCAAAGCCCGCCTGGGTCACCGGTGTTTGGGGGTG
>Ga0137374_10001675_pt1 | contig 25443 bp, 15 predicted proteins | sample SagtaG_20_FD_104811 | JGI IMG/M metagenome (GOLD analysis project Ga0137374, IMG submission 104811) | Vadose zone soil microbial communities from Sagehorn Ranch, Mendocino, California, USA - Sage1_R_100_16 metaG | ecosystem: Environmental > Terrestrial > Soil > Vadose zone | place: USA... | reverse complement strand
TCGAAAACGCCGTCTTCATCGTTTACCAGTAGGAGCACGCGTTGTCGCGGAAAATCCTGATCGTGGATGACGAGGCGCATCTGCGCATGTTGATCCAGCAGACCCTAGAGGAGCTCGAGGACGAAGGAGTCGAGCTCCTGACCGCGGCGAATGGCGAGGAGGCGCTGTCGGTGATCGAAACCGCCAAGCCGAACCTGGTATTTCTCGACGTGATGATGCCGCGGCTGAGCGGGTTCGACGTGTGCGATCGCGCCAAACACGACCTTGGATTAACCGACGTGTACATCGTGCTGCTCACGGCCAAAGGACAGGAGTTCGATCGACAGCGCGGCCAGCAGGTCGGCGCCGATCTGTACATGACGAAGCCGTTCGATCCCGACGCGCTCGTGCAGAAGGCGCGCGACGTGCTCGGCATGTGACACGGGGGGTGTCAATGACGCGCGTCGAGCTCGGATCGATTGTCTCTCGCCAGAAGGACTCGCGGGCAGTGCTCGCTGGATTGCAGGCTGCGCTCGGCACCCCGGTCGTCGTCGCGGACAGCGACGGCCGCGTACTCCTTGGCAATGGCGACGGGGTGGGTCTGGCGCGCCATCCCGTCCGCCACGAGGGCCGGCAGCTCGGATGGGTGGAAGGGACTGCCTCCGCAAGTGCCATCGCCGCCCTGCTCGAACACCTCATTGCGCGGGAAGTCGAACGCAAGGCGCTTGGCGCCGAGGTGCTGCACCTTTATCGCGAAATCAACCTGATTTACAGCTTCTCGGAAAAGCTGGCGGCACTGTTGGAGCTCGATCGCCTAGCGCAGCTCACGCTTCGCCAGGCGCGCCATCTGATCGTGGCAACCGATGGCGTGATCATGCTGATGGACGAGCCGAGCGGGGTACTGTCAACGCTCGCCCTTTTTGGCGACCGCTTCGCGCGGATCGGATCGTTTCAACGTGGCGTCGGCATCGTCGGAACGGTCGCGGCGACCGGCATTGCCGAAGTTGTTGACGACATCGACACCGATCCGCGGCGTGTCGTCGATGGAACAGGTCTGCGGTCGCTCATTTTGCGCGCCGCTCAAGGTTGGCGAGCGAGTCATTGGCGTGATTGCTCTCGCCAGTACGGAGCTCCTTGGTTATACGGCGGCGGAGCTCAAGCTGCTCAACACGCTTGCGCTGCAAACGGCGACGGCCATCGAAAACGCGCGGCTGTTCGAGCGCACGATTGAAGCGGCGCGCGAACGCGAGCGGCTCATGGCACTGCACGAGGCGGCGGAGGTGGCGCGCGCGAAGCTGGAAAGCGAGATGGTGCTGGCCGCACGTATCCAGGCCGATCTCTTCCCATCGGAGCTGCCGGCCATCGACGGGTACGAGCTTGCCGCGCGCAACCGTCCCGCCTGGCGCTGCGGCGGCGATTACTACGACGCGCTTCGAACGACGGATGCCGTCGGTCGCGATCACCTGCTGCTCTGCGTTGCGGATGTCTCCGGCAAGGGTGTCCCGGCGTCACTGCTCATGAGCAACATGCAGGCGACGCTGCGCGCGCTGCTTGGACGAATGCTGTCGCTGCCGGCGCTCGCCGACGAGGCGAGCCGTTTGATTTATGCGACGACGTCCGCCAGCCGGTACGTCACAGCCGCGTTACTCGATCTCGACGCCGCGAGTGGCGACGCCACGTTCGTTGGCGCGGGCCATCTTGACAACTTTGTGCTGCGGCGCGACGGGAACGTGCACCCACTGTCCTCGACCGGCACGCCACTCGGATTGCTGCCGGTGCAGCGCCCCTACGAGCAGGCGTCGTTGCACATCGGCATCGGTGATTGCCTGGCGCTCTATTCCGATGGTGTCACCGAAGCGCTCAACAGCGACGGCGACGAATTCGGTGACCTCCGTTTGCAAGCGGTCGTTCGTTCGGCTGCCGACGCGCCGGCACACGAAATCGTCGCACGCGTGTTCGACGCGTTGGACGCGTTCACGGCCGAGACGCCTCAGTATGACGACATCACGCTGATGATATTGAAGCGGCTGTCGATCTAGTGGCGGGGCTTTCGTCTCCGCCGTAGCTTCGAGCGAAGGCGGAGCCCCGCCATCACATCGATCACCGAATTCCGACCAATCCCTTGACCGCGGCAATCAGCTTCGCCGAGTCGTAGCCGACGCCGTCTTTGAAGACCGTGGTCACCTGACGAATCTCTGCGGGATTCGCGATCGGATTGCCGCGGATCACGACCAGGTCCGCCGTCTTCCCCGGCGTGATCGTTCCGAGCTGCTTGTCCACGCCGAGAATCTTCGCCCCGTTGACGGTCATGATCTGAATGGCTTCCACAGGTGAAAAGCCGGCCTCGATCAGCAGCTCGTAGTTCCGCTGATCGCCAAACCCGGGAAGCGCCCCGCCCACACCCGTCGGATCAACGCCCGCTCCCAGCAACCCACCAGCCTTGACGAATGCGCGCTCGAACGCCTGCGAGCGGCGGAACAGCTCCGGCATTGTCGACTCCGCCGCGCGTGCAGACATCTCCTTGCGCGCGCTGAGATACTCCTCGCGCGCTTCTGGCGAGAGCGCCGCGAGCACGCGATCCTCGAGCGGCGGACGATCAGGATACGAGAGCTCGTACACGGCGAGCGTCGATGACATGGCTACCTTGTTGGTGACCATGTCGCGGATCGTCTGCTGCACTTCAGGCCCGTCGATGGCGACCTTCAGCAGGCTCGTGCGCATCTCGGGCGAACATTGGTCTGGCGTCCGGTTCGGGACGTAATCGCTGTTGGTGAAGAGCCCGTGTTCGAGATTGTCGATGCCCAGCGCGACCGCCTCGCGAAACGAGACCGAGCAGAGATGTCCGGTGAACTTCAGCCCGCGTTTGTGGGCCGCCACGATGGCCGCGCGGAGCGACTCGCGACTGATGTCGGTGTACGCCTTGAACCACGTGACGCCTTCATCCGCCCAGTAATTCACGATGCGTCGCGCTTCCTCCGGCGTCCCGATCTGCGCCATCGTCGCCGCACCGCCCGGCCCGGTGAGATACGGACCCGTCAGGTGCATGCGCGGTCCGGGAATCTCACCGCGTTCGATCGACCGCTTCATGTTGATCTCGTGATACGGCGACGTGCCGCCGGTCGTCCGCACCGTCGTCACCCCGTTCGCGAGGTAAAGCCGCGGCGCGGAGAACTGGAGCTGCACGCTTCGCCCGCGCGTCGTGTAGAACGTGTGGTCGTGCATGCCCACGAGACCGGGAATCACGGTATGCCCGGTGAGATCGATGGCTTTCGCCCCCGCCGGTACGGTTGTCGTCGCGGCGGCGCCGACAGCGGTGATCTTGCCGTCCTGAATAATCACCGTCTGATCCTCGAGCGGCGGCTTTCCGGTGCCGTCGATGACGCGGACATGCGTCAACGCGACGTGCGTCTCGGGGACGCTCACGAATGCCTGAACACCAGACGACAGAGAGCTGAAGCTCTGCGCGGCGAGGGCAGTGGGAACAAGCAAGGCAACGAGAAGCGCGAAAACCTTCGTCATGAGCGTTCTCCTCTCACCAGCGGACGACCACGGAGATCACTGCTCGACCTCGAACACCATCTGCATCCCGGTTTCGATGTGCTCGGCGACGTGGCAGTGCAGCATCCATCTGCCGGGATTCGAGAGCTCCAGCAGCACGTCGGTCGTGAAGCCGGTCGGCACGAGGACGGTATCTTTCCACACAAAATGCTCGTTGGGGATTCCGTTCACCGAGAGCACGAGAAAGCGCTGGCCGTGAATGTGAATGGGGTGCTGCATGGCGTGGAGTGCAGCGCGATCGTTCACCAGTCGCAGCTTGACGATGTCTCCGACACGGAAACGCCAGTGAATGTCCATGTTCTCGCGGCCGGTGCCGCGCTCGCGGAGGATCCATCGCGCCGTGCGGCCCGTGGCAACCCAATCCATTTCCGGCATGGTTCCGCTCCACTCGACCGGATTGCGATACACGGACTCGAAGTTCATCAACGGCCGCAGCGGAAACGGGAGATCGCCTGGCTCGAGCGTGATGGTCAGCTCGTGATCCACCGAACGCTGGAACTGCGGGCGATATCGCTCGATGTCCGAAGCCACGCCTGCGTTCCGGCGAAGCCGGTCGAATGCCGCGGTGTGATCCGGTGTCGCTCGCTGCGACGAGACACGCACCGTTCCAAGCGGCTGCGTCTCCTCGAAGAACCGCGCCTGAATGTGATCGATGGCCCGCACGCGATTGACGACGGTCGCTTCTCCGGGCTCATCGAACCGGACATCGACAACATATCGTTCGGCTGGAGCAATGGTGATGTTCTCGACCCAATGCTCGCGCTCGTAGCGGCTCAGATCGGACGCGACGACTTTCATGCGGGCAGCGGCGCCCTGAAACGACACATTGAACACGCGCGTGCTGGACACGTTCGTGAGGAACAGACGCACGACCTCGCCACGATTGACGCTGGCATTCCACTGCGGCTCGCCATTGACCAGCAGGACGTTGCCGAAACGACCCATTAGCGCGTGCGTCGGTGCTTCGAGGCCGTAGCCCACCGGCCCCGCATCGCCAACGAGCAAGTCGTCGAGCATCAGGACCTCTTCACGGTTTGCCGGCGCGAAAAAGTTTGGATCGCGCGAGCGAACGAGCAGATTGCCGTACAGCCCCAGGTCCTGCAGAACGTCCTCGCGGTGATGCGGGTGATACCAGTAGATGCCGGCGTCGCGGAAATGGACGCGATACTCGAACGATGCTCCAGGCGCGACGGGTTCCTGCGTCACATGCGGGACTCCGTCGAAGCGGTTGTCCAGACGGACACCGTGCCAGTGCACAGCCGTTGGAAAATCCGTGCGGTTCGTGAAGCGCACGATGATGGTCGAACCCTCGTCCACCTGGATGAGCGGCCCCGGGTACTGCTCATTGAAAGCGAGCATCGTCATCGTCCGTCCGAAGAGCACGCGGCGCACGGGGGCCGCGGTGAGCGCAACGGTGTCGCCGTCGCGAAGTCGCAGCAGCTCGCGGGGCCGCGCAAGCGGAATCGCATCGTCCTTTGCCGGCAGGTAGGAAGACACATCGGGTCGCAGCGTCATGAGCTCCGGCGGCATCGCCACTTCTGGATGCATCGGCGGAGGGGTCCAGGCACCAGTGGTGTTCTCGGCGGTGTGATGTGCATGGTCTGCCGGCGCGGAGTCGCTCTTTCCGAGAAGACCAGCAAGAAGGAAGGCAAGATCGTGCGGCTGCATGCGAACGCTGGCCGACGTCCCGCGCAGCACCAGACGGCCACCGCGCTCCAAGACGGCAGGTGAGGACTCGGCCGTGATGAGGATGAGCGTTCGATCGAACGCCACGCGTCCGAGCTTGACGATGCCATTTCCGACGGGACCGAGCTTGACGACAGGATGGAGCTGTGGCGTTGTGGCCCACGCGATGTGCGTGGTGTACGGGCCGAGCGAAGCAGGGTCGGGCAATCCCTGCAGATCGAAGAGGACGTCGTAGACATGCTCACCGGCGGGCGTCACCGAAACGCCGAAAGGCGACGATGGCGAGAGCAGACGTGCCGTGCCGGACGCGGACTCAATGTCACCGGCCGGCAGAAGCTCGATGCAGTACAGGTCGCTGTCGGGTCCCTCTGACGCCTCGGGCCGAAGTGCGCAGGCGTTCTTCGCAGGTTGGACGCGCGCAGCGTCGCCTCGTGCCGCAGTCGTGCAGACGGTCAGCAGCAAGACGACGCCGGAGGCGCGAAGCATGCTCGACACTCGTGTCTCGCTCGGGGAATCCGCCGCCACAGGCTGATTCCAGAGTTAGAGCCTATCATCGCGGTTTCGATCGTGAGAAACGTATGATGCTGAGGAGACTCGAAGCATGCCGATGCACCCCTCCGAAGCACCGATGTCAGGTGCCGTCAGAATGCGGAAAAGACTCGTCGTGATCGCCGCGCTCTGCGGCATCTATCACGCGACCAGCGCCTCGACGGCGCCGCCTGCACAGCAGGACCGCACACCGCGCATGGCAGCAATTCATGAACGCGTCGTCTTCGCCGACATTCACGCGCACCCGAGCCGATTTCACCGGGCGAACATCGAGCGGATCGACGATCGGGAAATCGAGCGGTACAGGCGTGGCTTCATCGATGTCGTCGTGTGCAACATCAGCTCGGATGCCGCGTATCAGGGCGGCTACACGGCGCGCGACGGCACGGACGTTCCGCGGTTGCAAGGCAACGACGCGTACCCGTTGAAGCCTGGCGATGCGTTCGCCTTCACACTCGATCGTCTGGAGAGGGTGCTCAGGACGATCGCCTCCGGGTCTGCCGCGCTCGCGTCGAGCCCCGCCGCGGCGATCGAGGCCAAGCGGCGTGGCACGCTCGCTCTGCTTCCCGCGCTGGAGGGGGCTGACGGACTCGAAGGCAGCCTCGACAATCTGCGCGAGCTTCACCGCCGCGGTGTGCGGCTCGTACAGCTCGTGCACTTTCGCGACAACGATCTCGGGTCGAACCAGACACCGCCGTACGAGGACCGCGGCCTTGCGCCGTTTGGCCGCGACGTGATCCGCGAATCGAATCGGCTGGGCATCCTGGTCGATCTCGCGCACGCGAACACGCGAACGATCATGGATGCGCTGAAGACGTCGACCGAGCCCATTCTGTTCAGCCACACGGGCGCAAAGGCGCTCCACAGCGCGGACCGTTATCTGACCGACGACGAGATCCGCGCGATTTCGGCGAAGGGCGGCATCATCGGCATCTGGCCCGCGGCGGAATTCAAGACGCCGGCCGGCATGGTCCGCCACATCGATCACGTGAAGCGCCTCGCCGGCGTCGATCACGTGGCGATTGGGAGCGACCTGCGCGGCATGAGCTACTTCGAGGCCTTTGGCGAAGAGGCAAACTTCCGCGCGATTGTCGAAGGGCTCATGGACGGCGGTTACTCGGACGATGAGATCGGCAAGATTATGGGTGGAAACTTCCTGCGCGTCTGGGAGCAGGTGAGCCGCGGCGGTTTGTAGTGGCGGGGCTTCAGCCCCGCCCGCCAACGGGAGAATTCGATGACGCGAATAATCACAGCGCTTTTCTTTGCGTGGTTTGGGATTGCGCAACGGGACTCGTACGACGAACTGTTGAAGCACTGGGCCTACGATCAGAACGCTGCGCTGTCCGTCAAGGAAGCCGGCGTTCAGGATCGCGGCGGGATCAAGATTCACGACATCTCTTTCAAGGCGCCGTCCGGCAATCGTGCAGCGTCAATTGGGCCGAACGGCAGCACCGTGACGGCATATCTCGTCGTCCCGCCGGGTGATGGACCATTCGCTGCCGTCGTGTACGGCCACTGGTGCATGCCGGGTTCGGCGCAGCTCAATCGAACTGAATTTCTGGAGGAGGGTGGTGCTGGCGCGATCGGGTGTCGTCGCGCTGTTGCCCGACCATGTCATCGCGCGCCCCGGCTTCAACCGGAACCAGATACCGTTGAACCTGCAGCAGGTGGACGTGCTGGTCCAGCAGATCGTGAACACCCGGCGCGGGATCGATCTGCTGGTCGCGCGGAAGGATGTCGATCCGAAACGCGTCGCATACGTCGGACATAGCTGCAACGGCGAAGTCGGCGGGTTTTTGAGCGGGATTGAGAAGCCGCGGCTGAACGCCGTGGTCGTGATGGCCGGGCCGCTGTCGGACGAGGTCAATCTGAAGACCAAGACATACCAGGATTATCGCCAGAAGGTCGGGCCCGAGAAGTTCGACACGTTTGCCGCCACGTACACATGGTTGGATCCTGGCAAGTACACGCGGCACTCAGAAGGCGTGGCGAAGCTGCTGCAATTTGCGACCGGAGAGGACATGCTGAACCCGGATGTCGCACGGCAGTACCTCCCGTATGTCAGTGATCCGAAAACGCTGCAGATCTACGAGGCGCCGCATGCGCTGAACGCCGATGCGACCCGAGACCGGCTCGCGTTTCTGGCGCAGCAGCTCGAGGTCAAACAGCCGGATGCGAAGAGTGTCGCGACGATTCCCCCGCTCGTGCAGCCAAAATGAGTCGCACGGTGCAGATCCAGTGGTAGAGTGCCGCCGACCCGGAGCTCCAGGGGCGCATGGGCGCCGCACATCTACGCGGGGAAGGAGAGTCCCTCATGACATCCAATGTAATTGTGTTTGGCTGGAATCGTCCGCTGCCCGGACGGGAACATATCAGCGCCGCTCATTTCGACGACTTCGTCAAGTACTTGAGCGAACAGCAACGCAGCACGAATATTCAGTCGTTCGACATCGTGTTTCTGGACCCGCATGGCGGGGATCTGAATGGATTCTTTCTGATCAAGGGCAATCCGGAAGAACTCGACACACTCATGTCGTCGAAAGACTGGATAACGCACATGACTCGCGCGTCGCTCCACCTCGACGGAGCCGGAGCGGTACGTGGCGGGACGGGTGACGCGATCGGCCCGCGAATGGAGCTCTGGAAAGGACTCCTGCCGCAGTCATAGAGTGCCTGAGGTGCCTGAAGTGCCTAAGGTGCCTGAAGTGCTGCGGCACTCCGCACTCTAGGCACTCTAGGCACCCTAGTCACCCTAGGCACTCTAGCCTTGGCGCCGTTAAAAAATCACCCGCGCGCCGAGCCGCAGCACACGTGGCGGCAGAATCGAGATCGGGCTGCCAAACGTCGGTCCGATGTTCGTGTTGACGACCGTCTTCGCGGACTGGTTCAGAAGATTGAACGCGTCGAGCATCACTTCGACCTGCCGGCGTCCTGAGAAGCGAAACACTTTCGAGCCTCGCAGATCCCAGAGCGTCACGTCATCCAGGCGCGTCACGCCACGCGGCTCGGCGAGCACGCTCACCGTGCCCTGATTCAAGCCGCGCACGGTGTACTGCTTCAGAACGGGCTGCCCGGTGAAATACCGCAGGTTCGTGCTGACGGTCACGCGTGCCGGGAAGACGTAGGTGCCGATCAATTTGCCGACGTACGTGCTGTCCTGGCTGATGATCGAGTCCGCGCGATTGAGATTCAGATTGGGATTGTAGAAATCGTCGTTCAATCCGCGATCGTAGACGCCTTCGTCTTTTCCAATGGTCAGACCGCCGACAAGCTGCCAGCGGCCAGTCATCCGCCGCACCGCCGTGAATTCGACGCCGTTATAGGTATCGTCGAGACCGTCCACGTTCGTGATGAGACGGTCAGCGGCGCCCAGTGTCGCGCGATCCTGGTTGTACACGGTGATCGTGGCGCCATCAGCCGCCGTGACCGTTGTCGGCGTGTACGCGCTGAGCGGCACTGCCCGGTTGATGCCGCTGAACCGGCGTCCGTTGTTTCGTCGATAGTACGTTGCCCCGACTGAAACGTTGGACATCACTTCACGCTCGAGTCCGATCGTGATCTCGTCGGAGTACGGCTGCTTCAGGTCCGGATCGATCTTGTTGACCTTTCCACCGTAGGGCCGTGTCGGCGGCCCGAGCTCGTCGACTTCTGCGATGTTGTTGTTGTTGCGGTCGGTCCAACTTCGATAATCGCCGCTCAGGTCGTTGGGATTCACCTGCTGCACGAGCCGTGTGCCTTCCTGCACCAGGAAGCGGCCGTAGAAGGCTTTGACGGCCGTGCGGCCGTCGTTCGTCACGTTGTAGGAGGCGCCGATGCGCCAGATGCCGTTCTGCCAGCTGGGAATATCGTCCAGACGCTGGAACTGCTCCGCGGGAAAGAAACGGTTGCCCGGTCTCGATTGCTCCGGCGCATAGCCGACCAGCCGCTCGAACCGCCCGCCGTAATTGATCGTGAGACGCGGGCCGAGCGACCAACTGTCTTGCGCGTACAACATCGCCGTATTGATGATGTTCTTCGATACGAGCGGCGTGTTGTAGGTTTGCACCTCGAGCGGCGCCCCGTCGAAGTAGCGCAGCACGTAATCGCCGTTTGCGCTGATCTCGTTCTGGTTGAACGCGCGACCGAACTCGACGCCGGTCTTGAACGTGTGCGCGCCGGCCCAGGCGTCGACGAAGTACGACGCGGAGACGTTGACCTGATGACGAGTGGCCGTGTTGAGTGTTTCGTTCGTCGCCGCATCGCGCAAAGTCAGGCGGACGATATCCTGCCGCGAATAATCGTTCGCGCCAACGGCAGGCTGGTAGTACAGCGGAAAGAACAGGCGCAGATACCCGTAGCGTGCATCGAGGAACAGCCGCTGCGACAGAACACCGGTCCACTGCGCCTGCGCGATGTTGGCCGGCTCGATCTGCCGCCATGACGCCTTTTCGTCCACGAGATCGGTCGTGGGTCGCCGGAAGAATCGATTCTGGTAGTTGAAGTTGTACTCCACGCTGATCTTGTGGCGTTCGTTCAACTGCGAGGTCACCTTGCCGAGGTAGTTCGACTGATGATTCACATCCGCCGCCGGCTTGCCGTCCGGCCGCAGGATGCCGAACACCTGCGTGTTGATGTCGAAACGGCGGTACGACGTGAAAAACCACGCGCGGTTCTTTCGAATGGGGCCGCCGGTGTTCAGGTTCACGTCGTAAATGAAGTTGATCGGCTGACCGTTCGTCACACCGCTCTTGCGGAGCGCCTCGGAGACGTTGTCCGACTGAAACTTGTCGTCTTCCCAGTACGTGCTCGCCCCGCCCGTGAGATCGTTGCCGCCGGACCTGGTCACGATGTTCATATACACACCGCCGGTCGCGACTTCGGCCGGCGCGCCGTTGGTCATGATGTTGACCTCGCCGAAGCTGTCGTAATCGAAGTAGAACGCGGTTGCGCCGCCGTTGCCGCCGGGCCAGTTCAGTTTCAAACCGTTGATCGCGTACTCCTGCTGGCCGGGCGCCGAACCGTGCACCTGCATGCCGCTCTGCTGCGCGCTTTCGGCGCCTCCGACGTTGAACTTGCTCATCGTCGCGCCCGGCACCTGCTCCACCGTCGACCAGATTTCACGCGCCTGCGGGATGTTTTCCAGCAGCTCGTTATCGAAATTCGTGCCCTTGCTCGTGCTCCTGGTATCGATCGCCGGTGACTCGCCCGAGACCGTGATCGTCTCTGAGACCGTCGCGACCTTCATGGTTTGATCGACGGTGGTGACGACCGCGACGCGAACCGGGATGTCCGAGCGATCCACGGGCGCAAAGCCCTGGAGCTCGAACCGAAGCGAGTACACGCCCGGCGGCAAGGCGATGAAGCTGTAGACGCCGCGCTCGTTGGTCGTCGCCGTCTGTTGACGAATCAGCGCCGCACTCGTCAGCGCGATGGTGACGCCTGGCAGCACCGCGCTTTGTTCATCGGTGACGACACCCGTGATGGTGCCGGTTTGAATCTGCGCGAGCGATTCTGCGGGGGTCAGAAGGATCAGCGCCGTGACCAGAGCTGGCGCTACCAACGATTTTCGAAGACACATGACAGTCCTCCTCCTCGTTGACTGAAAAGGCGGACCTGAAGGTCCGCCACTACACAAAGCTCGCAACCGTCTGGAGGGCTTGACCCCACCGGACCGCGGACCTCAAGGTCCGCCACTAACAAAAGCTCGCAACCGTCAGGCGGGGCTTGACCCCACTGGACCGCGGACCTGAAGGTCCGCCACTACACAAAAGCTCGCAACCGTCTGGAGGGCTTGACCCCACCGGACCGCGGACCTGAAGGTCCGCCACTACACACACCTGGCAACGTAGTGGCGGGGCTTTAGCCCCGCCGACGGCGGCACCGAGAGAGTTTCCAGTTACCAGTTGTCAGTTCAAAGTTCAGTTTTCGAGTGTTGTCATTCACGTCAGCTCAAGAACTCTGAAACTCAACTTTGAACTGGTAACGGGTAACTGGAAACTAAACGCCTTACTGACTCGTGATCGTCGCGCCCTGTTTGAGATGCCGATCGAAAAAGTCCTCCGCTCGATGCCACGCATCCCGAAGGATGTGCGCACGGCGGAAAAAGTGAATCTCGCCCGGGTACACACCCATCTCGAAACTCTTGTGAAGCTTCAGAAGCTGATCGATCACGCGCAGCGAATCACGAAACGCGACGTTGCGATCGTTTGTGCCGTGGAGCACCATGAGCGGGCGCGCCAGCTTCTCCATGTGGTAGATCGGCGCCGAGATCTTGTAGATCTCCGGGTTCTCCACTGGCGTTCCAAGCCTCGGCGTGGTGTATCCCGCTCCGTACGTCGCCCAGTCGACAACGCCGGCAACGTCGATCCCGCAGCGCCACAACAGCGGATCGGCGGTGAGCGCCTGCAGCGTGAGGAACCCGCCGTAACTGAGTCCCCACACGCCAATGCGATCGGGATCCACGTAGTCGAGCGTTTTCAGATAGTCGGCACCGGACGCGACGTCCGCGGTGTCGTTGACGCCGAGCGCCATGTGAACGCCTGTCGCCCAGTCGCGGCTGTATCCGGAGCTGCCGCGGTAATCGGGCGTCAGGATCACGTACCCCTGCTGCGCCAGATAGACGCTGGCCGAGTAGTACATCCGGTAGCTGCCCGGATGCCAGCCGAGGAAGTTCTGATCGGAGCCCGACCCGTGAATCCACACGATCGCGGGATGCTTCCGGGTTCGATCGAGGTTCTTCGCAAGAATCAGCGTCGCCGGCACCGGTTTCTTATCGAGCCTGCTTGGGAAATAAACGGGCTCCGGAACAGGTATCTCCGCTCTGTTCAATCCAGCCGGCATCGAATCGCTCAAACGAACGGGTTTCGATCCGGCGCGAGCATCGGCGACATACAGGTCGAGCGAGTTCTCGACGTCAGTGCGTTGAAACACCACCTGAGAGCCGTTTGGGGAGAACAGCGGATCGAGGTTCACACCGCGGGCGGCGACCACCGCCTCGCTCTTGCCCGTCGCAACATCGACGATGTCGATGAAGCGCTCCATCTGATTGCCGTTGAGGCTGTGGTGATAGGCAATGCGCTTGCTGTCAGGCGACCAGTTGCCGAGACCTGCGCCGTAGGTGCCTGACGTCAACTGCCTGGCCTGTGACTCCGCGGTCGCATCCACGGGCATCACGTAGACGTGAATCCAGCCGCTCCGATCGCTGACGAACGCGAGCGATCGTCCGTCCGGGGCGACCAACAGCTTCGAATCGCGGCCTGTGGGCGACCACCAGCGGTCGTCGCGATCGCGCCACAGCGTTCGTGGCAGCGTGCCGACGGTTACGCTCTTGATTTCACGCGTCTTGCCGTCGGGCGACAGCTCCTGATAGATGAGCGCGTTGTCTGCCGTCCACTGCAAACCGCTGACGCTCCCGACGGCCGGCACCCACCCGACATCCCCGCCCTGCGGCGACACGATGCCGACTCTGCGATCCGCAACGGCGCTGCCATACGATCGGACCATGTTGCCGTTCCATCGCAACTCCTCTGGTTCGAGCGAGCTCTGGGCCGCGGTGAATGCCAGCCATCGACCGTCGGCGGAAAATACCGGCACCGACGCCGAGAGCGGATCGGGCAATTGGGTGAGCTGACGCTGAGTGTGCGCGGCTATCGACGCGATCCAGATCTGCCCTCGCCGCAAAAACGCCATCTGCTTGCGATCGCGAGACAGCGTGAAGCTGCCGGCATCGGATAGGCCGTCTCCGACCCGCGACGGCTTCGGCGATGTCGTCGAGACGCTCCAGAGCTGGCCGTCCTTGCCGAAGAGGAGCTCGTCGTTCGAGATCCACGCAAAGGAACCGATATCGGACAGGAGCAGATCGGGATCCACCGCGAAATCGGTCAGCGCCAGCGGCTTTCCGCCTGGGACGACCGAAAAGAGATCCTGTTTGCCCGCCGCGTCCCAGAGAAACGCAATCGTTTTGCCGTCCGGTGACCAGGCTGGACTTGTCGGATATTTGATCTCCGCGATGCGCTCGATCGTGATGCTTCCACGCGGCGGCTCGCCCGCGACGCGAGCAACCGCAACGATCAGAAGCAGCACGCATATGGAAGCGGCTCGTTTCATGATTGGTCCTCCAGTAGCCCTGCGCATCGAAGCCACAGAAGCACGGAACCGCGGAGAAAGGCCGCCACGGAAACCCGGAAGCACGGAAGTCTTGGGGGTATCCGAGATATTTCTCCAACGTATCTTTCTCCGTGTTCCTGTGCTTCCGTGGCCTCCCTTTCCGTGCCTCCGTGATGCCGTGGCCTCGCTTCAGTGCGACGTCGCGCGGCCGCCCTCGAAGTGCGTGCGATACCAGGCGATGCTGCGCTCGATGCTGTCGGCGACATGCGCTGTTTCCCTGAGACCGTGCCCCTCGCGCGGATATCGGATCATGATGGTTTCGACGCCAACATCCTTGAGCGCGATGTAGAACTGCTCGGCCTCGGCAATCGGCACGTCGTTGTCGTTGTCGCCGTGGATGAACATGGTCGGGGTCTTGACTTTGTTCGCGTATCGAATGGCCGACCGTTCCCAGAGACGATCGATGATGTTCTTTTCATGCGGGAACCCGCCAAACTCCACGGCGAGATAGTCGTGGTAGTAGGACAGATAATTCTGTGTCACGAGGTTTGAGATGCTCGCCGCGGGCACCGCTGCCTTGAAGCGATCGGTCTGGGTGATGATCCAGTTCGTCAACTGGCCGCCGTAGCTGCCGCCTTCGAGGCCGAGACGCGCCGCGTCGAGCCACGGATATTTTGCGAGCGCCGCATCGACGCCCGCGAGCACGTCTTTCGCTTCGCCGCCGTTCTGGTCGCCGAAGATCTTGTCGGCGAGCGCCTGACCGTAGCCGGTCGAGCCGCGGTAGTTCACCATCAGCGTCGCCCATCCCTGTCCGGCGTAGATCTGCGCCTTGGAGTTGAAGCCGGCGCCCTGCTGACCGTGCGGGCCTCCATGCATCATCACAATCATCGGCGCCTTGGCGCCTGCCGGCTGCGTGAGCGGCTTCGTAAGAAAAGCCTCGATCTCTGTGCCGTCGAAGCTCTTGAACGAGAACGCTTCGACCTCGGCGCGCGCGCGTGTCTGGAGCAATTCGCGGTTCAGTGATGTCAGCGGCGTGCCCTTGCCTCCTCTTTCATCTGCGCCCAGCAGATAGAGCTCGGCTGGCCCTTCCGGGCCTGAGAATGTGTACGCAACCGCGCCGCTCTTGCTCACCGACCATTCACCCACGCTGCCGCGATTCCCCACCATGGTCTGCGCCGTGCCGCCGGAGACAGGCACCCGCATCAGATGCGTCGAGCCGCGAGACTGCACCGTGAAGTACAGATCTTCACCATCGGCGCCCCATCCCGCGCGACCTTGACGATTGTCGATACCCGCGCCGACATCCCGTCGGTTGCTTCCATCGGGATTCATCACCCACACATGCGTGTCCTCCATCGTCGTCTCCGAGGAGGTGAACGGCCGTTTGGTGCCGAGGTACGCGATGCGACGGCCGTCCCGCGACCAGTGCGGCTGGTACTCGGCATTCTTGGTATTTGTCAGCCGTCTCTCGGTTCCAGTGGAGACGTTGATCGCAAACACGTCGTAGTTGAAGAACCTGTCCGGATCCGGCTCGCGGTTCGACACGAAGAGAATCTCGTCTCCACGCGGCGACCAGTCGATTGAATGCTCGTAGTAGTTGCCTTTCGTCAACTGCCGCACCTGTTTCGTCGCGACGTCGGCGATGAAGATGTGGAGCCGCCGGTTGTCGTTGAAGCGTTGGCGTCCCTCGGACGCGGTCGGCTTGTAGAGATACCGCGTGATGACCATCGGATCGCCGTTGGCGTCGACTTCAGGTCCGGGCGCCGACGAGACGAACGCGATCTGACGGCCGTCGGGCGACCAGGCGAGCCGCTCGCCGGATGAGGGAAGCGGGTGGTTCGTCCCGGTGATGGGCGCCAGCACCGTCGCATTGCCGCCGTCCCGGTCGGCGATGACGAGCGACGAACCCGCACCGGTTTCGTCCTCCCGTCCGAAGTACGCGATGCGGCGCCCGTCAGGCGACCAGCGCGGACTCGATGCGCCTTCGCGATCCGTTCCGAGGCGTTTCGATTGCCGCGTGGACAGGTCCATGATCCAGACCTGCGAGTACGGCCGGCCGCGCCGATCGCTGTTCTGCACGCTGTAGGCGATTCGCGTGCCGTCGCTCGCAAGCTCGATGTCGCCGACGGCGCGCAGCTTGTAGAGATCGCCGATCTCGAAACGCGCCGGCTGCGTCGACACGACCGCGCCCACGGCCATCGCGCCGGCGATTGCCAGCGCCGCGACAACGACCGGCGACGAAGCACCGTGGCGAACGGTCGTGAACGCCCGTGCCGGAACGTCAGTGTCGGAACCACCGTGACGAACCATCGTGAACACCCGTGCAGGAACGGGTGTGAGGGAACCATCGTGAAGGAACCACTGTGACGGAGCTCGGTTTTTCATGTTCTCTTCCTTCACCAAATGATCTTGATAGCGAGCTCGCCCTGCCGGCCGGGACGGGCCGTCTGAATCCGCCCGAAGTTGCTCGAAAGCGCGTTGCCGATGCGTCCGCCTCCGTACTGCCCTTGAAGGTTCTTCGTATTGAACACGTTGAATGCCTGCGCCAGAAGATCGACTCGTCCCGCCTTCGAAAAGCGAATGGCCTTGCTGAGACGCACATCGGCAATGGTGATGCGCGACGAGTCAATCTGCGAGTCCGAGATGCCTGCGCGGCCATTCTGCGCGCGCCATGCGTTGACCGCATCCAGGTTCAGCGTGCGGCTGCCCGCGTTGCGTGTTGTCCCTGGAACGAGGTCGGTATTGAAGCCATCACCATTCAAATCGGTTCCCGCTGTCGCCGACCACGGCAATTCCGATCGGAGCGTCCACACGCCACCGACCGTGACGTCCCATGGCAGCACAACCGAGCCGCTGGCCACGAGCGCGTGACGACGTTCGCCGTTCGACGGGCCCCAGTCGAGTGAGAGGTCGAACGGATCGAGATAGCGCTGGCCGGGATTGTTGTCACGGCTGTTGGTATAGGTGTAGGACGCGAGGTATTGCGTGCGATGACTGAACCGCTTCTCGACCTTGGCATAGAGGGCCCGGTACTTCAACTCCGCGGTTGACTCATTGCGGTCGACGCGCGCAAACGTCGCGTTCGGGCGCAGCCGCGTCACCAGATCGCGCGCATTGATGTCGAGGATCTTGCGATCGTGGTTCGTGTGCGTGTAGACCGCGTCCACATGCACGGCATAGTCGCCGACGAGATGGTGCGAGAACCCGGCGTTGAACTGGTTCGAATAGGGCTGCACGTAGTCGTTGGCTACGACCGTGATGTTTGCCGGTCCCGACGTGATGAAGCTCAGGGGATCGCGACCCTGGTACGGATCGGGATACGCCGGGTTGGTGATGTTGATCGTGAACTGCTGGTAGTTGCGAAATTCGTTGAGGTTCTGCAGGATGCGCACGTGGCCGTAGTACAGGCCATAGCCGCCGCGCACAACCGTCTCGCCATCCCCGCCCACATCCCACGCAAAGCCCGCGCGCGGCCCCCAATTGTTCTTGTCGCCCCGCACGGACACGTCGATGTAAGGAATCGGGATCGGGAAAATACTCGGGTCGAGATCTTCGTTCGACGATCCATACAGCCGCTCGTAGCGGAGGCCGAGATTCAACGTGACGTTGGAGCGGAGTTTCCAGTCGTCCTGGACGAAGCCGACGTAGTACTTGGTCGGATGTTTCGTGTTGATTGGGGGAATTCTCGCGGTGAACGTCTGCGCGCCTTGAAGGTTCGCGAGAGAGGCCGGATCGTCGGGATTGAAGTACTGATCGTCCCTGAAGCTGTACGATCCGAGAATATTTCCGGTGTTCTCCTCCTGATACGGCATGTAGCTGTAGTCGACGCCGAACTTGACATCGTGCCCCGAGCGAGTGACCGCATACGTGTCCTTCAACTGCCAACGCGCCTCGGGCCCGAGCTCGTCGAAACTGCTGCCCCAGGTCACGCTGGGAAACGTGTAGCCGCGGCTCAAGCGGTTCATCCGCTCCGGCGGGAATGACCCCGTTTGCGTGAAGATTTCCGTCCCGTGCGGAGCGATGTAATACGCAGCGTTTGCGTATTGAAAGCGGAAGTCATTGAGCTGGTGTGTGCCACGGACCCACGTGTGTCCGGCGACGAGCGAGCGTCGCGGCGTTTTCTGATCGAAGCCGGCGCGCGCGGCAGTGGTGCCGCCGCAGCTGCTGCAGATTGACGTCTCGTCTTCACGCGCGAAGCGGCCGAACGCGTTCTGCGTGTTGCTGATCTGCACGTCACCGCGGGCGAAATACAGATCGCGGTCGAACGGCTTCGGAAACGTACCCTCCACCGACGAATAGAACTGCGGCAGACCGGTCGCCACCGTGAAGAATTCATCGACCGACGTCCGCTCGATCGACCCGTAGAAGTGCGCGTGGTTTTTGCGGATCGGTCCGCCGAGCGCTCCACCGTACTGATGCCGCCGAAACGCCGGCTTCTCCGTCTCGAATGGATTGAGCGCGTTCAACGCCTTGTCACGAAAGTACTCGAACGCATCGCCGCGAAATTGATTGGTTCCCGATTTCGTCACGACCTGGACGATCCCGCCCGTGGCGAGACCGAACTCCGCCTTGAACTGCATGTTGCTGACTTTGAATTCCTGTACAGAATCTTCAGGAAAATTCTGCCGCGGCTCGCCGTCCTCGGCGAAGTTGTTGATCACGCCGTCGACGACGTTGCCCGTGCTGTTGAACGTCATCGAGCCGCCGACGTTGACCGTCGGGAAAAACGACCGCGTGGCGTCGAGGCTCGTGCCGGGCATGAGCAGCGCGAGCGACAGATACTGACGCGAATTGATCGGAAGCGTCTCGATCTGGAATTGCGTCACGACGCCCGCGACCTCGGACTTCGTGGTGTCGACGACCGGCGCGGCGCCCGTGACCGTGACTGTTTCCGTCAGCGACTGCAGTTTGAGCGTCAGATCCTGAACGAGCTCGAGCCCGATGGTCATCTCGATGCCCGTGACTTCCTGTCTCGTGAACCCCTGCAACTCCGCGCGAGCCGTGTAGCGGCCCGGGCCGAGCGCCGGAAAGCGATATCGCCCCTCCTCATCCGTCACCATCGTCCGCTGCACGCCGGTCGCCTCGTTCACGAGCGTCATCGTGACGCCGGGCAGCACGGCGTCCTGCTCGTCTTTCACCTGCCCGCCAATCTGTCCGGTGCCACCCTGCGCGCGGACGATCGACGGCGTCGCGATCGAGGCGAGCAGGATGAATACCGCGCATTGGACTCTTCGCATGCTCATGGGGGACTCCTGTTTCAGCGTGACAGCGCAAACAGCCAGCAGAGACTATACAATCTGAACGCCCAGCGGCGCGCCGGTTCGTCACTGCCGACGGGTCGTCGGGCCCTTTGGGCCCTTCGACAGCACAGGCGCCGAAGGAAGCGCACGCGCCGCAGGAAGGCAAGGCGCCGACGTTCGGCACGAGGAATTGCCATGTCAACACCCCACAAAGTCATCAAGTCGCTTGCTGTCATTCTGATGCTCATGACGTGTGTCGTGCCACGACTAGCACTGGCGCAGAACACCGGTGTGATCGAGGGAACGATTACCGACGAACAAGGCGGCGCAATGCCCGGCGTGCTTGTGACGCTCAAGAACGCGGAAACGGGTGTCGAGCGCACGATGACCACGGACGCGACCGGTCTGTATCGATTTCCCGCCCTGCAGGCCGGCACCTATACGGTGACGGCGGCGCTGCAAGGCTTCGCCTCCGAGCAGATTCGCGACATCACGCTGACGATCGGGCTCAACGTGCGTTACGACATCAAAATGAGGGTTCAGACGCTCGCCGAGACGGTCACGGTCACCGCGGAAGCGCCGGTGGTGGACGTGACCAAATCAGAGGTGGCGGGCGTGGTCACGCAGAAGCAGATCGAGACCTTGCCGATCAACACGCGTCAGTACCTGAACCTGGCGCTGCTGATGCCCGGGACGAGCCAGGATGCCGTCCGCGTCTTCTACAACAACGTGAACATCGGCGCCGGCGGCTCGTTCTACAGCAACGGCTTCGTCGCCGACGGCGTCACCAATACGTGGACGGAACAGGGCGAGCCGCGCCAGAACTTCCCGCAGGACTCCATTCGCGAGTTCAAAGTGAACACGATGCAGTTCAAGGCCGAGTACGGACTCGCGACGGGCGGTCTCGTGACCGTCGTGTCGAAGTCGGGCGCGAACATCGTCCACGGCAACGCGTTCGAGTATTTCCGGGACAAGGCCCTCAACAGCAAGAACTACTTCGAAAGGGCAAAACCTGATTACCGGCGCAACCAGTTCGGCGCCAGCATCGGTGGGCCGATCAAACAAGACAGGACGCATTTCTTTGGCGCGATCGAGCGCACCGAAGAGGACAACTTCTTCACGGTCAATACCGGCCGGCCCGACCTGTACTCCGCGGTCGAAGGCACGTTTCCCCAACCGCGCCGCGTCACGCTGACATCGGTTCGTGTCGACCACACGTTGACGAGCGCGCAGAGCGTGTTCGTTCGCTACGCGCAGGAAGACGAGTTCACGCAGTGCGCCGCGTCGACCTGCGGCGGCCGCAACGCGGGAAACGCCGGTTACGACATGAAGATTCCTCGCCGGTCGGTTGTGGTCGGCCACACGACGCTGCTGTCGGACCGCGCGTTGAACGACTTTCGGTTTCAGTACGCATTCGCAGCCTACGAGATCGCGCCGCCCGGGCAACTGATTTGGACCGACGTGGGTGAGTACCCTGCCGAGCGGATCGGTCCCCAGCGTGTCGCGCGCCGGCTGCAGTTTCCAAGCCTCGTCTGGGGTGGCAACTACGAGGCGCTTGGACCTGAAAAGCGATTCCAGATCAAGGATTCCTTCGCGTATCACGCCCCCGACTGGCTGGGATCGCACGATTGGAAGATTGGCGCCGATTTCAGCCACATCCCCTTCGCGGACGATTCGCAGGTGAACCTGAATGGGACGTATCAGTTCGGCACGGATCAGTACTTCGATCCGAACGACCCGGCCTCGATCGCGAGGCTGAGCGCACCGATCTTGTTCACCATGACGACCCCTGCGAGTTACGTGGCGATGCCCTCGCAGTATCTCGGAGCGTTCATCCAGGATGACTGGCGGCCCGTGCCGAAGCTCACGCTCAATCTCGGCTTGCGCTACGACCTGCAGATCGGCGTCTTCAACACCGATGTGCGGCCGGATCAGTTCCGCATTCCGATTCCGCTGATCGATCCCGCTGTGCGCGGCGACAACAACAATCTGGGACCGCGACTGGGCTTCGCCTACGACTGGACAGGGAATGGTTCAACCGTGGTCCGCGGCGGCTACGGCGTCTATTACGACAACATCCGCACGCTGCAGAACCAGTACGAGAAGTTGAATATGGTTCGCTACGACATCAGGATCTCGAACCCCCCATACCCTGATCCGTTCCTGGGTCGCGATCCGCTGCAGTTCGCCTCGACCGCTCCGCCGAATATTCAGCTGCTTGCCAACGATTTCAAGAATCCTCGATCGCAGCAGGCCAATGCCGGTGTGACGCGGCAGATTTCCTCGGAGCTGGCCCTGCACGTCGACGGGGTGTACAGCCGAATCGACGGCGATCGCAAGACGGTCAATGTCAATTTGCCCACTGCCGCGGGCGTGCGTCCGTACCCGCAGTTCGGACGAATCGACATCGACGAGTCGATTTCGAAGTCGACTTATCGGGCGCTCTACATGCGGCTCGACAAGCGCTACAGCCGCAATTACCAGTACCTCGTGTCGTACTCGTTCATCAGGGCGAGAGATAACAACCCCGCCGGCCGATTCGTGAATCAGTCCGATCGTGGTCTCGACTGGGGTCCGGCCAACTTCGAGCGGCGCCATAACCTCGTGGCCAGCGGCGCCGTGCTGGTGCCGTTCGACATTCAGATCGGCGCGGTGCTCAGCCTGCGATCCAGTCTGCCGTTCAGCGCGACCGCCGGCCGCGATATCAATGGCGACACGTTCGTCAGCGATTTCGTCCCCGGCACGTCGCGGAACCAGGGGAATCGCAACCTCGATCTGTCGCTCGTCAATGCCTGGCGCGCCGCATCAGGACTCTCGCCGATTACGTCGGTGGATAGCACGCGTTTCAGGAGCCTCGACCTGCGCGCCAACAAACACCTCCGCATTTCCGGCGAGCGGCGCGCCGAGGTCATCGTGCAGGTCTTCAACGTGCTCAACACGGTCAACCTGTCGGGGCTCGGGACCAACGCAGTTGCCTCCACGTTTGGCGTCGCGTCGCGCGCGAGCGCCGGCCGACAGGCCGAAGTCGCCGCGCGGTTCGTGTGGTGACCCTTCGACAGGCTCAGGGTCGCCCCGAGCACGGTCGAGGGGCGAGCAGCGTCGAGGAATGATGAAAAGGAGAATCGTGATGTCGGGCAGATTTGTTCGCACCCTGGCGGGCGCGCTGATTGTTCTCATCGCCGGACCCGCGGCGCGGCCGGCGCGGGCGAGCGGCACCAACGATCGCGCGATTCCGTTCGATCGCAACACCGCCATGTGGCTCGTCACGCTGCCGCTTGGGTGCATCGACAAAATCCACGACGCCCCGCGCAGCCGCGGCTACGTCTATGAGTCCACGGTGACGCTGAAGCCGGGGTTCAACAAGACGCGCGCCTTCTATGGCTGCTTCGACTGGCACTCCGCGGTCAACTCGACGTGGACGATGATCAAGGTGCTGAAGATGTTTCCCGACCTGCCACTCGCGCGGCTCATCCGGGAAAAGTTGAACGATCACCTCACCGCGGATGCGATCAAGGGCGAGGTGGAGTTTTTCAGCGAAGAGGGCAACAAGTCGTTCGAGCGGCCGTACGGCTGGGCGTGGCTGTTTCGCGTCTACGCCGAGCTGAAGGCGTGGGACGATCCGGACGCGAAAAAGTGGGCCGCCAACCTCGAGCCGCTCGTGAAGCTGCTGCTCGAGCGGACGATGCCGTATCTGAAAACGCTGGCGGAGCCGCTCAGAATCGGCACGCACCAGAACACGGCCTACGCGCTGAAGCTGCTGAACGAGTACGCGCGCGCCGTCGGTGACAAGGAGCTCGAAGCCGCGGTCACCGAGCGCGCGCGCAAGTTCTTCGCAAACGACTACGGCTGCGCGCCGAATGTCGAGGTTTCAGGCTCCGATTTCTTTTCGCCGTGTCTGGTCGAAGCGGCCATCATGGGCGACATCACCCCGCCGGCGCCGTTTGCGTCATGGCTGGACAAGTTCATGCCAGCGCCGAGCACACCCGCGTTTCAGTCGTTGACCATCGTCAACATGGAAATGCCGGGCACCGCCGAAGAATTGAAGAAAGCGGACATGCTGGGCGCGAAGGCGCATCTGGTGGGACTCGGCGTCAGCCGCGCGCGGGCGATGGAGGACATCGCCGCGGCGCTGCCGGACTCGGATCCGCGTGTGGCGATCTATCACAAGGCCGCGACCTCACTCGCCAACATCAGCATCAAGGCCATGTACGACGCAAGCTACGAAGGCACGCACTGGATTGCGACTTACATCGTGGATTACCTGGTGAGCGGGCAGCGGCCGTCGCAGTCGACGTCATCATCGAAGTGAACACGACATCATTCCTCGCTCGCGGCACGCATCCGTCGGAATGCGCCGACAAACCCCGTCGCCACCCGCGAAAATTGCGCCGCCGTCCGGGCGGTTGCCACCAGCATGACTGCTAGCCAGCCTGTCTCGTAGCGGGTTGGGCGATATGGGCGTATCCATCAGATTTGCCGGACGGGACGCACCATAATCGCGCATAACCTTGGAGTCTTTGATGAAGCACAAGACAGTTGCCATCGTCTTTGCCCTCGCAATACCGCTGAGCGTGTCTGCGCAGGAGGGGTTCTCCCCCTTCACCACCGATTTTCCGCCTGACGAATTCGCCGCGCGGCGAGCGCAAGTCTACAAAACGATCGGGACGAACGGCGTCGCCCTGGTGCAGGGCGCGCCGAGTCCCGAGGGCTACACGCGTTTTCGCCAGGTGAACGAGTTCTATTACTTGTGCGGCATCGAGGTGCCGCATGCATACCTGCTGTTAGACGGCGCGACGAAGCGCACGTCGCTCTACCTCCCGCATCGCAACGAGGGGCGTGAGCGCAGCGAAGGCAAGCTGTTGTCGGCAGACGATGCTGACGAAGTCAAACGCCTGAGCGGTGTCGACGCGGTGTTTGGCACCGACTTATTGCCCGAGCATCTCGCCCGCGCCGCGCGCACTCAGGCGCGCGTGGTGTTTATGCCGCTCAACCCGACGGAGGGCGCCGCAATGAGCCGCGATCTCGCGGTGCGCGCCGTCGGAGACGACGCGGCAGATCCGTTTGGCGGGCGCCCGTCGCGCGAAGGCGCATTTGCGCAGCTGCTCCGTGCCCGTTTTCCACAATTCGAGATCAGGGACTTGTCGCCAACGCTCGACACCATGCGGCTGATCAAGAGCCCTCGCGAAATCGCGCTCATCAAAAAGGCCTCGCGGCTCTCGGGACTGGCGCTGATGGAGGCGATGCGCTCGACGGAGCCCGGGATTTACGAACACGAGCTCGACGCCATGGCGAAATACATCTTCTACCGCAATGGCGCACAGGGCGAGGCGTACTACTCGTTGATCGCCAGCGGCCGGAATGCGTGGTACCCGCACTACAACGCGGGCAAGCGGCAGATGCAGGACGGCGATTTTCTGTTGATGGACTTCGCGCCCGATGTCGGGTACTACATGAGCGATCTCACCCGGATGATGCCGGTGAATGGCAGGTTCAGTCCATGGCAACGCGAGTTGTACGGCTTCTACCTCGGTTGCTATAAAGCCGTTCTGCAGGCGATTCGCCCGAACGTCACCGCTCAGGCGATCGTACAGGACGCGGTGAAGATGATGGACCAGCTTCTCACGCAGACGCGATTCTCGAAACCCGCGTACGCGGCCGCGGCCCGTTCGTTCGTCGAAGGCTACCGGCGTGCCGCCAACGACCCGGACGCGAGTCTTGGCCACTGGGTGGGCATGGCGACGCACGACGTCGGGCCGCACGACGGTCCACTGCGCGCCGGAATGGTCTTCACGATCGAGCCTGCGCTCACCGTGCCGGAGGAGAAGATTTACATTCGCCTCGAAGATCTCATTGTCATCACCGAGACAGGCAAAGGGATCGTGTCAGACTTCGTTCCGATGGAGATGGACGCCATCGAGCAGCTGATGAAGGAAGAAGGGCTGTTGCAGCGCTATCCGAGAGATGGTCGCTCGCTGAAGTTCCACGACGGTATGAACCGCGACAACTGACTTCGAAGTTGCGGCCCTCTACGTGCGTGTTTGGCTATTCGATCGACGCCAAGGCGAAGAGGCGGGCCGCGCTCTCAGGGGCAGCTTCGCACCCTCGACCCATTCGCACGCGGTAAACACATCGGGCGCAACGTCGAGCTCTAGGGTCACTCGCTGCCGACACCTCCATCGTTCTGTCGAGGGCCACGTCGGAGACCCCACACTCCGCCAGACCCGACCCGTCATGAACGTGCCTTGCAGTCTCTGAAGCCATCTTTCAGGATGGATCTCACATTGGCCGGCGACGTTCGATGGAAAGACTCGCATCGTCGATGGAAGGGGCCGAGGCTCAACGTAAT
>Ga0137374_10001666_pt1 | contig 25486 bp, 27 predicted proteins | sample SagtaG_20_FD_104811 | JGI IMG/M metagenome (GOLD analysis project Ga0137374, IMG submission 104811) | Vadose zone soil microbial communities from Sagehorn Ranch, Mendocino, California, USA - Sage1_R_100_16 metaG | ecosystem: Environmental > Terrestrial > Soil > Vadose zone | place: USA... | reverse complement strand
GGCCTCCTGCAGCTCGGGAGAGCGGAGGTTGTCCTCGCTGCGCTCGCCCAGCTTCGACACGCGCGTGTAGACGTCGAATGTCATCGCCTCTGCCCTCGTCCGCACGGTAGCGCATTTGCGAAGAAGAAGCTTAGGAACGTGCGCTATCTAGACGGCAACAACATCGAGCTCGTGAACCACAACCGCGGCTAGCCCTCCTCGTAGCTAACGAGCTCGGTCCGGTCGGAGCCACCCGACACCGTGAGCTCGAGCACGACGCCGACTCCCTTCGCGTAGATCTTCTCCTCGATCGTGTCGGGCTCGATCCCGCTGAAGTTGCGGGTCTGGATCCCGTGATCGAACGTGCCGTAGGGAACCTTCGCGAACGCGTCCACGCTCAGAATTGAGGCGCCGTCCTCGGCGTGGCCCTTGTAGTACTCCTCGCGGTAGGTCATGCCGACCTCGGGGTGCGCCGGGAGGATGACTCCGGCGAGAGCACCGTCGACGCCGGCCTCCCAGGAGCCTTCCTTCGTCTTCGGCTTGCCGTTCTCGTACTCGGTCGTATCCTCGCCGAGGTACCAGAGATTGCCCTCCGCATCCTGGGCGTACCAGTCGAAAGTGTCTTCCTTCACCTCGCCTTGTTCGCTCACCTGGTCATGGACGATCCTGGCCTCGATGCCCATGATCGTCTTCGTCTTGTCCAGGACGGTGACGACGACGCGGGAAACGGACCCTTCGGCGTCCGTCTCGCGGAAGATCCAGCGGCTGCCGGCCTTCATCGGCCAGTAGGGATGATCGATCTCGGTCGTGAAGTCGGCCGGATTCATCTTGAAAGGCTTGCCTCCGACGGGGAGGGACGTCGCTGCGGTACCGGTTGCGGTCCCACCGGTCGGCTGGGTGGATTGCGAGTTTCCTCCGCCGCAGGCGGTGGCAATGCCGATGAGTAGGGCTGCGCTGACGGGAAGAGCTACGTGACGCATGGGCGAACCTCCTTGGTCGGCCCCACGGTAGGCACGGCGAATGAGAAGGCCGTGAGAGCGGCTGCGCGGCCTCTCATCGGCATTTCATCGGCGGTCGCTACGGTCAGCCACAATGACAACTGGACCTTCGAGGAGGCCGACGATGAACAGAAAACGAATCCTCAAGCTCGGTGCCGCCGTCGGGAGTGTGCTTGTCCTCGCGCTCGGTGGTGCCGCCATTGCTCGCGCCACCGGAGCGTTCGACGACGGCGAGTCGCACATCACCGGCCCCCAGGCGGACCGGGCCAAGGCTGCCGCGCTGGAGATCACCGGGGGCGGTCACGCGAACGCGGTCGAGCGGGACTCCGAGCACGGCGCCACGTACGAGGTTGAAGTCACGAAGACCGACGGAAAGACGGTCGACGTGCGTCTCGACGAGAACTTCAAGCTCGTCGTGATCGACGGCGACTCGGAGACGAACGACTCGAACAGCGACGGGTAGGCCCGTTCAGGCCCGTGTGGCTCACAATGAGGCCATGCGCGCGCTCGTCGTCGAAGACGAGGTGAAGATGGCCGCGCTCATCCGGCGCGGCCTCGTCGAGGAGGGCTATGCCGCGGATGTCGCCCGGACGGGCGAGGAGGCCCTCTGGATGGCGCGCGCGACGCCGTACGACGCGATCGTGCTCGACGTCATGCTCCCCGGCCGGAACGGACTGGAGGTCTGCCGGTCGCTGCGCGAGAGCGGGGTCTGGTCCCCGATCCTGATGCTCACTGCGCGCGACGGGGTGGAGGACAAGGTGTCCGGGCTCGACAGCGGTGCGGACGACTACCTGAGCAAGCCGTTTTCCTTCGCCGAGCTGCTCGCGCGGCTGCGGGCGCTGACGCGCCGGGGCCCGTCTGAGCGCCCCGCCGTCCTCGAGGTCGGCACTCTGCGCCTCGATCCAGCGACGCGGCAGGCGTGGCGAGGCGAGGCCGAGGTCGACCTCTCCGCGAAGGAGTTCGCGCTCCTGGAGACGTTCATGCGCAACCCCGGCGACGTCCTCACGCGGCTCGATCTCCTCGAGCACGCCTGGGACTACGGCTACGAGAACCGGTCGAACGTCGTGGACGTCTACGTGCGCTACCTGCGCGCCAAGATCGACCGCCCCTTTGGGCTCGACTCGATCGAGACGGTGCGGGGAGTGGGCTACCGGCTGCGGCGCGACGGAGGCGGCTGAGAGATGGGCTTCCTCGCACGCCTTCCCATTCGCTTGCGCGTGACGCTGGCTTTCGCCATAGCGATGGCAATCGTGCTCGCCGCCACCGGCGTCTTCCTCTACGTCCGTCTCGGCTCAGCCCTGGACCGCACGATCGACCAAAGCCTTCGCGCGCGCTCGACCGACGTAGGCGCTCTGGTCCGCCAGGGGGACTCCCTCGGCAAGGAAGGAGAAGGGATGACGCAGGTGCTCGATCCCCGCGGCGCAGTGTTGGCCGCCACACCTGGGCTTGGCCGTCCGCTCCTGACCACCGAAGAGATCTCGCGGGCGAGCCGAGAGGCGGTGACGATCGAGCGCTCTGTCCCCAATTCCGACGAGGCCGCCCGCATCCTCGCCACGCCCCTCGACACGCAACGCGGACAGAGAATCGTCGTCGTCGGAGCGTCGCTGGAGCAGCGAGGAGATGCGCTGGAGAACCTGTTCGTGGCGCTGCTCATCGGCGGCCCGCTCGCACTGCTCCTCGCTTCGCTGGCCGGCTACGGGCTCGCCGCGGCCGCTCTTCGCCCGGTCGAGTCGATGCGGCGCGAGGCGGAAGCGGTCTCCGCCGCGGAGCCAGGACGGCGGCTTCCCCTTCCTCCAGCGCAGGACGAGATCTCCCGTCTCGGCGAGACCCTCAACGTCATGCTCGGCCGCCTGGAGTCGGCGTTGGCACGCGAGCGGCGCTTCGTCTCCGACGCGAGTCACGAGCTCCGGACGCCGCTCTCGGCGCTTCGCACCGAGCTCGAGCTCGCGCTGCGGCGCGAGCGCACCCCGGAAGAGCTGGAGGCGGCTCTTCGGTCGGCCGCGGAGGAGACCGACCGGCTCTCGCAGCTCGCGGAGGACCTGCTCGTCCTCGCCCGAGCCGATGGCGGCAAGCTTCCGGTCCGGCTCGAGCGGGTGTCCGTCCGGGAGGTGCTGGATGGCGTGCGGGAGCGCTATGCGCGTCGCGTCGCAGACGTACAGCGGCCGCTCGAGCTCCGCGTCGAGGACGGTCTCTCTGTTTCGGTCGATCGCCTGCGAGTCGAGCAGGCTCTCGGCAATCTGGTCGAGAACGCGCTGCGCCACGGTGGCGGAACGATCCTCCTGGAAGCCCGGAGTGTGGACGGGCGGGTCGAGCTTCATGTGCAGGACGAGGGCGCCGGTTTCGCGCCTGACTTCATCGCGGACGCCTTCGAGCCGTTCAGCCGCGGCGATCCGGCACGGGCCAGCCAGGGCGCCGGCCTGGGCCTCGCCATCGTCGACGTCATCGCCCGCGCCCACGGAGGCACGGCGCATGTCGCCAACGTGGACGGCGGCGCCGACGTCTGGCTCGAGCTCCCGCGGTAAGAATTCCGGCGTGCTTGCCCAGCTCGCCGCGTTTCTCGGCGTCTCGCTCGTCGTCATCGCCACGCCGGGACAGGACACCGCCCTCACCATTCGCAACACCCTGCTGGGAGGGAGGCGCAGCGGGGTCTTCACGGCTGCGGGCGTCTCGGTCGGCCAGGCATGCTGGACGCTGGCGGCGAGCGCGGGCCTGGCGGCGCTGCTGCGAGCGTCCGAGCCTGCCTTCCTCGCGCTCAGGCTCGCGGGCGCCGCGTACCTCGTGTTCCTGGGCCTGCAGGCGCTCATCGGCGCGGTGCGCGGAAGGGGCGAGCGGTTGACGGGCGGTGTGGCCCCGCCGCGCCTCGCCTCGGCAAAGGCCTTCCGGCAAGGGCTCGTCAGCAACCTCGGCAACCCGAAGATGGCCGTCTTCTTCGTCAGCCTCCTCCCGCAGTTCGGGCATTCGTTCCTCGCCCTCGTCGCTCTCGGCCTCGTCTTCTGCACGCTGACCTTCGCGTGGCTGACGGCCTACGCCGCGGTCGTCGCGCGCGCGGGCGACTTCCTGCGGAGGCCGTGGATCCGGCGGGCGCTCGAAGGCGTCACCGGCGCCGTGCTCGTCGCGCTCGGCCTTCGCCTGGCGGCCGAGCGGTGACCGTTGTTCTCGTAGATGCGCGGAACGTCCTGCGCTCGCGCTGGCCCAACGTTCCCGAGGAGGAGCTTGTCGAGGCTGTCCGTGCCTGGGCCGAGCGGGAAGGAATGGACGCGGTGATCGTCTTCGACGGGAGGGCTCCAGAGGGGGCCGTCGGAACGACAGGCGAGAGCGCGGACGACTGGATCGCCCGCGAGGCGAGCCGACTGGAGGAGCCCTACTGGCTTGTCACGTCGGATCGCGGCCTGTGGGAGCGCGCAGGCGGCCGGGCCGAGCGCACGATCGGCGGAGGCGCATTTCTGCGGGATTTGGGTCTCGTGGACTAACCCAAAAGGGTGAGCCGCCGGGCCCCCATACGGGGGAGGCGCCGGGAGCCTGCACGGCCGAGGAAGGAGGTATGGCCAGTGCTCTCGCCGTCGGAGCGACGATCGCCGCGTTTGCGAGCGCGCCCACACCAGCGGAGGAGCCCACCGTAGCTTTCGAGATTGCGCAAGTGACCCGACCTGTGGCTCTGTACGCATATCGCGGTGGCCCCGCCGTCGCCCGGTTGGGGGCGGCAACGGAATTTGGCTCGCCGCAGACACTCGGCGTCGTCCAAAACCGCGGTCGATGGCTCCGTGTCATCTCCACGAAGCTTCCCAACGGGCGGTCCGGGTGGGTGCGCGCTCGCTCGGTTGGACTGACGACCACTCCCAAGAGCCTGACAATCGACCTGTCGCGCCACCTGCTCCTCTTTAAGAAGGGCGACCAGGTCGTGCGCCGAATGGCCGTTGGCATCGGCCGGTCCGGATCGCCGACGCCGACCGGGCGCTTCGCCGTCACGGACAGGCTGGCTGGATCGAACTACGGTTCCTACTACGGCTGCTGCATCCTGGCTCTGTCAGCGCATCAGCCATACCTGCCCGCGGGCTGGCCGGGCGGCAACCGCATCGCTATTCACGGGACGAATGCTCCGTCCACGATCGGCACGGCTTCCTCGGCTGGTTGTCTCCGCGCGCGCGACGCTGACCTCCGCGTCCTCATGCGCCGCGTCCCGCTCGGCACCCCAGTCTTCATTCGCCCGTAGCGGGTATAGGGCCCTCGTGGCCCAGGATCAGCTCTTCGGTCCGGAGACACGCAGCCTCGAGGAACTCCGCGAGGCGGCCGCCGACTGCAAGGAATGCGACCTCTGGAAGATTGGAACGCAGACGGTCTTTGGCGAAGGCGCCGAGTCAGCCGAGATCGTCTTCGTTGGCGAGCAGCCGGGCGACAAGGAAGATCTCGAAGGGCGGCCGTTCGTCGGCCCCGCCGGCCGCGTCCTCGACGAGGGGCTCGAAGCGGCGGGGATCGACCGGTCGCTCGCGTACGTCACGAACGCGGTCAAGCACTTCAAGTGGGTCGGGCGGGGAAAGCGGCGCATCCACCAGAAGCCGAACGCGGCGGAGCTCGCCGCCTGCCGGCCCTGGCTCGACGCGGAGCTCGCCGTCGTGCAGCCGAAGGTGCTCGTGGCGCTGGGGGCGACGGCCGCCCAGGCGCTCCTCGGCCGTCAGTTCCGGGTGACGAAGCAGCGCGGCGTGCCGGTGGATTCCGATCTCGCACCGTACGTCGTCGCGACCGTGCATCCCTCATCCATTCTCCGGCAGGAGACCGAGGACGACCGTGCGGCCGCGATGAAGGACTTTGTCGCGGATCTAAAAGTCGTCGCGAAGCTCCTTCGAGCCTAACCCGTCGCCCTCAAGACGCATTGTGTTTCACACGCACAAAGTTCTTTCTCGCACGCTCGGTGAGTGACTTTCTATCCTCCGGTGCAACGTGAATTTCTCCTAGCCCTGCGGGTTCTGGACGCCTTCGGGATGCGCTACGCGGAAGCTTGGCGGCTGCTCAGCCCGGTTGCTGCCCGCCTCGGGACTCCCCGCCCGAGTTACTCCTCCGTGCGCCGCATCTTGCTTGCCGAGCGCGAGCGAAAACGGCGCAATTCCGACGAGCTCGACCGCCTCCTGGCCGATCTCTTCACGGGCCGATTCCCATATGTGTTCGTGGAACACAAAGTCATCGGGCTCTAGGAGGAGCTCAGGGCGGCGCGCAGCTCCCCCGGGCTCGTGACGGGTGCTTGGCAGGCGAAGCGCTCGCAGACGTAAGCGGCCGGCCGGCCGCTTACGAGGCCCTTGGCCGCGAGGAGTGGCACGGCGTCCGTCGGCTCGGGGGCGAACGCGAACACGGTGCTCGGCTGGAAGCCGTCGAGGGCCGCCTTCCTGAGCTCCTCCGAGGCCCCGACCACCGCCACCTCGCGGGGAGGCGAGAAGTGGAGCTGGAGCGCGCAGAGGAGGTGGCCGACAGCCGTCGGCGCCCGCTCGAGGAGGGGCCGCGCGAGGCGGAAGACGCCGACCGCCCGGTTCTCCATCTCCGCGTCGCCGTAGATGCGGCCCAGCCGCAGGAGGACGAAAGCCGTCATCGAGTTCCCGGAGGGAGTGGGGTGGTCGTCGAACTCCTTTCGCCGCGCGACCAGACCGTGATCGTCGACGAAATAGCCGCCGCGCTCCTCGTCCCAGAAACGCTCGGCCCGGTCGGCCACCGCCCGCGCCTCCTCCAGCCAGCGTAGGTCGCCTGTCGCCCAGTGCAGCTCCAGGAGGCCGTTCGCGACGTTGGCGTAGTCCTCGAGGTAACCCTCGATCTTCGCGGTGCCGTCCCGATACGTCCTGAAGAGGAGCCCGTTCTCACCGGTCATCTCCTCCTGCAGGAAGCGAGCCAGGTCCAGTGCCACTTCCAGATAATCGGGCCGGTCGAGTCGCCACGAGGCCTCGGCGAATGCGGCGAGCACGAGCCCGTTCCAGGCGGTGACGACCTTGTCGTCTCTCAAAGGCTGCTCTCGGCGCTGACGTTCCTCGAGCAGCCTCCGCTTGGCGTCGGGGGGCAGCTCTGCTCGGATGATTCCTCGCCCCTCGAACGGCTGGAGCCACCCGGGATCGTCCACGTCGTCAGGCTCCCATGTGTAAGTGAGTCCCTCCACGCCGGCGGTGTCGGCATCCTGCGCCGAGGCGAAGCCGCCCTCCGGAAGGCGCAACTCGCGAACGAGGTAGTCAAGCGTTTCCTCGACGATCCGCCGGTAGCGGTCCTCCCCCGTCACGACCCACGCATGCAGGTAGACGCTTGCGAGCAGAGCGTTGTCGTAGAGCATCTTCTCGAAGTGAGGGACGAGCCAGCGGTCGTCCACGGAGTAGCGGTGGAACCCTCCCCCGACCACGTCGTACATGCCCCCGGCGGCCATGCCGTCCAGCGTCTTGCGGACCAGTTCGAGCGTGTCCTCGCGGTCTGTCCGCAGGAGGAACTCGAGATTGGACGCCGGCGGGAACTTCGGCGCGCGGCCAAACCCTCCAAATTCCGGATCGAACTGGCCAGCGAGCGCCGAGACCGCTCGAGAGAGCAGCTCGGTCGTCAGCGGCTCCGTCGAAGGCCGGACAGCGCTTGCCTCCCGAATCGCTTCGACGAGCGCGTCGGCTTGCCGCTCCAGCTCTGAACGCCGCTCGCGGTAGGCCGCGGAGACCGCCAGGAGGAGCTGACGAAAGCTCGGCATGTTGTAGCGAGGCTCAGGCGGGAAATACGTGCCCCCGTAGAACGGGCGCCCGTCCGGCGTCAGGAAGACGGTCATCGGCCAGCCGCCGTGTCCCGTCATCGTCACGACCGCTTCCATGTAGAGGCCGTCGACGTCGGGGCGCTCCTCCCGGTCGACCTTGATGCAGACGAAGCGCTCGTTCATCAACTCGGCCGTCTCCGGGTCTTCGAACGATTCGTGCTCCATGACGTGACACCAGTGGCACGCCGCGTAGCCGATCGAGAGCAAGACCGGCTTGTCCTCGGTCCGCGCCAGTCCGAAGGCCTCCTCGCTCCAGGGGTACCAGTCCACCGGGTTGTCGGCGTGCTGGAGGAGGTAGGGAGAGGTTTCCTGCGCCAGGCGGTTCACGAGTTCCAGCCTACCCCCGCGTTACCGTTGCACCGGTGTCCACGACTCGCCTCGAGACCTTCGCCGACGGGGTCTTTGCCATCGCCGCGACACTGCTCGTGCTGGAGATCCAGCTGCCCGGGGATGACATCGGCCACGGCCTGGTGGACCTCTGGCCCTCCTACTTCGCCTACGCGCTCAGCTTTCTCACGATCGGAATCATGTGGGTCAACCACCACGTCGTCCTGACGTTCATCCGGGAAGCCGACCGGACGTTTCTCTTCATCAACCTCTTCCTGCTCATGGCCGTCGCGTTCTTGCCGTTCCCAACGGGGGTCTTCGCCGAGCACATCGGGGAGGATGGTGCACGGGAAGCCGCCGTTGCGTACGGCCTCACCCTCACCGTCATCGCGATCTTCTTCCAGTTGTTCTGGCAGTACGCGTACAGGCGCCTTCTGCGACCGGATGCCAACCGGCGCGAGGTCAGCGGCATCAACCGGAGCTACTTGCCGGGCGTGCCTTTGTACGTCACCGCCACGCTCGTGGCGCTTCTTAATGCGACGGCCTCGCTCGTGATCTTCGCCGCCATTGCGCTCGTCTACGTCTCGGCCTCGATCTGGGGCGACGAGGAAGTCGCCTAGGCTAAACGCGCGCCGCGCGTCTCGCGGCCGAAAAGGACCACGACCGCGCCGACCGCCATCACGGCGGCGATGAAGATGAGCGACCAGACGGTGTCGCCCGTCCAGTCGATCAGCGCTCCGAAGAGGTACGGGCCTCCGATCGCCGCTCCCTTGCCGAAGCCCTCGACCATGCCAAAGGCGCTCGAGCGCACGCGAGTGGGGAAGAGCTCGGACGTGTACGGGTAGACGGCACCCCAAGCGCCGAGGTTGAAGAAGCCGACGAAGAAGAGCGCCGCGACGTAGACGGGTGCCGAGTCGGCGAGCGCGAAGGTCAGCGCACTGACCCCGCCGAGTGCGAGGAAGAGGGCGAGCGTCGGCTTGCGCCCGATTCGCTCCACCAGCCAGATGGACGCCGCGTAGCCGGGGAACTGCGAGAGGGCCGACAGCGCGAGGAGGACGTAGACGTTCAGCGAGAACTGCTTCTCACCCTGAAGGACGAACGGGAGCCAGAGGAAGAGCCCGTAGTAGGAGATGTTGAGCGCGATCCAGACCAGGACGATCAGGCCTGACGTCGAGCGCAGGCGCTTCGAGACGAGCTCGCGCACGGAGGTCCGAGGCTCTTCCGGCGCCGCGAGTTCGTCGGGCGCGACCTTTCGGCCCGTGATCTCCTCGAGCACCTCCGCGGCTTCGTCGAGCCGGCCGCGGCGGACGAGGAAGTAGGGGCTCTCCGGGAGCGAGAGTCGCGCTGCGAAGGCGAGGAACGCCGGGAACGAGGCGGCTAGGAAGAGCCAGCGCCAGCCCCAGTCACCGCCGACCTGGTCGAGGAAGAGCCAGGAGAGCCCAGTGGCCAGCAGAAGCCCGACCGGCCAGAAGAAGTCCAGAAAGACGAGGAAGCGGCCGCGCCGCTGCGGGGGCAGGTACTCGGCGAGGAGGGAGGGATCGACGACGAGCATCCCACCCAGGCCGATGCCAGCGAGGAAGCGGAAGGCCGACAGGGCGCCGGGTCCCCAAGCGAGAGCGGTCAGGGCCGTGAAGACGGCGTACCAAAGGATCGCGCCGAGGAAAATCCGCCGCCGACCGATTCGGTCGGCGAGCCGCCCGAGCACGACGCTGCCCACGAGTGACCCGCCCAGCGCGGACGCCGCGATCCAGCCGGCGAAGCTCCCGGAAAGCCCCCAGATCGCGGTGAACACGGGCACTGTGAAGCCCACGAGGAGGATCTCCATCGCCACGAACGTCCAGGCGAAGCCCGTGATCGCGACCGCCCGGCGGTGGAAGGACGTGAACCCGCCGTCACGGAGGACATCCTCGACGTCCATCCGGCTGGGGAGAGGAACCGAGACTGGTGCTTCGACGACGGCCATTCGCGCTATTCTCCTAGTTTGCGACTCTAAGGCGATAACCGATGGAAAAGTCTACCACAGAGCATCGCGCAGCCCACGAGGCGCTCGGGGTCGTGCTCCAGGTGCGGGAAGAGCAGCTGCAAGCGCTGCTCTGGTTGCGGGCGCGTGAGCCCTTCCTCGGGGCGTGGTCGCTCCCGGGTGGGCGGCTCGGCCCCCACGAGACGCTGGAGGACTCGATCCGCCGCCATCTCGCTGCGAAGGTGGACGTCCGCGAGCTCTCGCATCTCGAGCAGATCGAGACGCTCAGCGATCCCGGGCGCTACCCCGGCGAACGGCTCGTCGCCACTGCATATCTTGGGTTGATCCCGGCGGGCATCGACCCGCAAGTCCCGGCCGATACGGCCTGGCATCCGGTCGACGACCTTCCAGAGCTCGCCTTCGACCATTTGGCTGTCGTGCTCGCGGGGCGTGAGCGGCTGCGCGCGAAGCTCTCCTACACGAACATCGGCTTCGCGCTCGCGCCGCCCGCGTTCACGATCGCCGAGCTTCGCCGCCTCTACCGCGCCGCGCTCGGCCACGACGTGTCGGCGACGAACCTCCAGCGCGTGCTGCTCCGTCGCCGTCTGCTGGAGCCGATCGGAGAGCTACGACCGCCGGGCCGGGCGGGGGGGCGCCCGGCTGCGGTCTATCGCTTTCGCTCGCGCAACCTCGAGGTCACCGACCAGTTCGCCGTACTTCGTCCTCCTAAATGAGGCCGCAGCGGCGGGCCGTCAGCGGCCAGGGGTAGAAGCCTCTTCCTGAGCGGTGCGCGCGCTCGGCCACCCACATCTGCTCGAAGCGCGTCCAGTGGTCGGCGGTTCCCTTGTTCCGCAGGAGCCTGGGCCCGTACTGCCGCTGGAACGTGAGGTCCATCTGGAGGCCGCCGAAGTACGGAGCGTTCGGGTCGCGCCACGAGCCCTCGTACCCATGGATACAGATCCAGGCGCGGAGATGGGGAGGCGTGTGGCCCGCCCGTCGGGCTGCGCGCGCCTTGGCCCGCCAGGCCCGTGCCCGCCAGCGGCGCCGCTCGAGGAGGGACTCGAACGCGATCGGGGCAGTCCCGAGCCGTGGTCTCGGCTTGCCCATCAGGGCCTTCCACCGCCGCGCGACTGTCCGGTAGTGGACAGCCCGCGCTCGGAGGCGAAGTGTCTCCGGGGTCTCCGCCCAAGGATCGGGCGCGGCCTTCGTCTCCGTTGGCGCTGTCTCGGTCGTCGTGGTGGTTGCCTCGGTTGTCTCGGTCGTCGTGGTTGTCGTGGTCTCTGTGGTCGTGCTCGTCTCGGTCGTTGTCCCGGGATCGTCCGCTAGAGCCGCCGGGGCGACCAGGAAGGAAAGCGCGAGCCCGACGAGCAGCCCGCGCGCGAGCAATGAACTACGCATGCAGTGCCCCCCTTGTCGGTTACAGGAACGGTTCGCCCCCTGGGCCGGGGAGCTGACCGGAGGCGCGACGCCGCAACGGGCCGCAGTGACGTAACGCCTGCTTGGTGTTTACCGGAAGCGGGCTAGGTTACACTTTCCCTTCGCCGATGCTCTGGTTCAGCATCTGGTTCCTGGTCATCCTGAAGATCCCGATCGCCTACCTCGGCTACGTCATCTGGTGGGCGGTCAAGGATCCTCCGGGGCCCTCGACTGGACCCGCATTCGGTGCCGCGGAGAGCGGCAACGGAAGCGGCGGAGTCGGCGGTCCCAGCCGCCGCCGCGCGCCGCACAAGCCGATTCCCGGCCGTAGGCCCGGTCCGCACGGGGTTCCCGCGCGGCGCCCGGTTCCCGTTCACGCGCGGAAGCGCACCCCGGCCTCATGAGCTTCGAGGAGACGGAGCGGTCGCCGGACGCGCTTCCGGCATCCCACTACATCGCTGGCTTCCTTGCCACGGCGGCGATCTTCGCCGGCATCGTCGGCATCGTTTACTACCCCGGGCGCGTGGCCGCGGGCGCCATTCTTGTCGCCGTTGTCGCAGCCGCGATGGGTGGTTTCCAGAGCAGGCTGGCGGGTCTTGCGGTCGCGATCGCGACCGGCTGCTGGCTGGCCGGGATGATCGTCTCGGTCGTCTTCGAGCGGCCTGTCTTTTAGGAGGGCTTGAGGAGAAGCACCGAGGAGTCCCCAATTCGGGGGAGGGATCCCTCTAATGAGGGATTGCCGCAACGTCGATAGACGTGTCGGGTAGGTCTTTCAAATGGGCAGCTTCAAGCTCCGACTCGTCACGTACTTTGTGCTCCTCTCGCTGGTGCCGCTGCTTGCTGCTTCGTGGGCTTTCAGCCAGGTGTCGACGCGCGGAGAGTTGTCCAACACGGACGCTCGCCTGAACGCGGCTATGCGAGTCGCAGTGCGCGATTACACGCAGAGAGTGCGGGATGACGCCGCTCGCGCGTCGGCCTCGCTTGCTCGCGCGACGAGCGTTCAACGAGCGTTTCTGACGAGGAACCGCGCCACGCTCGTGCGCCTCTCTCGCGCGGTGCCGAATTCGGCCTTCTACTCCCGCAACGAGCTCCTGGCCGGCAGTCCGCCGCCCAAGCTCGCGGCGAAGCGCACGTCCAGCGTCCTGTCGACGAACCAGAAGCTGCTTGGCCGCATCGTCGTCTGGATTCCCCTCGACAATAGCCTGCTCAGTGAACTTCGTGCGAACGCGGGGCTCGAGACGGGAGACAGGCTCCTGCTCGCGACGGGCGGACGAATCGTCGCCGGCCCGCGGTCGTTCATCGGCAGCCGGGAGATCCCGGGCGAGCGGGCCCGCTACGTGAAGCTCGGCGGCGACGAGTACCGGGCGGTCTCGACTGCGATCCTCAGCGGCAATCCCGACGTCACACTCGTGGCGTTGACGCCTACGAGTGCTATCCACTCGGCAGTCGGCGATCTACGCGAGCGCTTCCTCCTCTTCGCCTTCGCGGCGCTGGCCATCGTCGCTCTCCTCGCCTGGCTGCTCGGCCGGACGATCGTCCGCTCCCTCAAGGAGCTCGCCGACGCCGCCGGCGCCGTCGCCCGCGGCCAGTTCGGCCAGCGCGTCCCCGTCCGCGGCCGGGACGAGTTCGCAACCCTCGGCAGGGCCTTCAACGAGATGTCGGAGCAGATCTCCGCCGAGCGCGGTCGCGTGCGAGAGGCGGTTGACCGCTTTGGCAAGGCCCTGGCCGCGACACACGATCCTTTCGCGCTCCTCAATGTCATCGTCGAGAGCGCCGTCGAGGCCACAGGAGCGACCGGCGGCCGGCTCGTCGTCGACGGCCAGGAGCAGGCGCGAGCCGGCGATCCCGATCGCGGTGGTCGCCCGCTCGTCATCCCCCTTGGTCCCGACGGCGGCGAGAACACGATGCTGCTGCTCGCGCCGGAGGGAGCGGACTTCGGCGACCAGTCTCGCGAGCTGGCGCTCTGGCTCGGCTCCCAGGCTGCCGTCGCACTCGAGAATGTTCGCCTTCACCGGCTCGTGGAGCGCCAGGCCAGCACGGACGGCCTCACCGACCTCGCCAACAGGCGTCACTTCGAGGAGGCGCTCGCCGCCGAGATCAGCCGTGCCGAGCGCTTTGGCGGTGCGCTTGCACTGGTCCTCGCCGACCTCGACGACTTCAAGCAGGTGAACGACCGTTACGGACACCAGGCCGGGGACGATGTCCTGCGGGCGTTCGCCGACGTCCTTCGGGACACGGTCCGCGACATCGACGTCGCCGCCCGGTACGGCGGCGAGGAGTTCGCCGTCCTCCTGCCGCAGACCGATCTCGAGGGAGCCGAGCGGCTAGCCGAGCGCCTGCGCGAGGCGATGGAGGCGCGGCGGCTTACGCTCCACCCGGGCGCCAACTTCAGCGTCACCTCCAGCTTCGGAGTTGCCTCTTTCCCGGAAGCACCGACGCCCGCCGCGCTCTTCGCCGCCGCCGACGAGGCCCTCTACCGGGCGAAGTCCGCCGGCAAGAACTGCGTCGTCTGTGCCCCGTCCGACGGGGCCGTCCGTGCACGTCAGTAGTGTCGAGCCCTTGCTCAACGTCCACAAACCTGACTAGGTCGTCTAGAATCCTGCGCTCAGCACGACCTGGAGACCGGAGGTGCGGATGGCGTTCGACAAGGACTCGACCTTTGCGCGCATCATCGAGGAACACCTCGAGTTGAAGCGCAAGAACTCGGAGCTCGACGGGAACATGCCGCTAGAGCGGTACCGCGTCGACGATCCCTTCAACAACCACCCTCTGTTCAAGTCTGAAGAGCAAGCCCGTGTCGAAGACACGCTGAGCGGCGTGGATGAGATCGACCCGAACAAGGTGCTCGCCTGGCCGACGGACGACTCGCAGCCCCAGGATCCCGAGGACACCCTCTGGGGCCGCTCGCGCGACTTCGACTGGGGAGACTAGAAACCGCCGGGCCGGGGGGCCGCCTCTGTAGGTCTACAGGTAACGCGCGAGGAAGCCGAGCGACTCGACCGTGTCCATGCGGAACGCGAACGCGTTCCCCGAACACTGGCGGTTGTTCACGTAGGAGCTGATCCCGACGACGACGTCGGAGTTCCCGAGCAGCACCGGCCCGCCGGAGTCGCCGAAGCAGATAGCGCCCTTGCCCTGTCCGGGGTTGCTCGACAGCTGCAGGTTGAAGCCGCCCGCGTTGGAGCTCGTCAGGTTGAGCAGGCGCGAGGAAGCGAAGCTCCGCACCAGCTGGAAGTCATAGCCGCCCTTGATCACGTCGTTGGCTCCGTAACCGACGATCGTGAGGGAAAGATCCTGGAGGCCCTTCCGCTTGTTGAGGGAGTCGAGCAGGCCGAGCCTGGGCAGCTGCGCGTACACCTCAATGTCGACGGTGTCCTCCTCGTGAAGGAGGACCGCCGCGATCTCATGTTCGCCTACGACTCTGAAGGCGGGGTTCGGCACCGCCGTTCCCGACAGGAGGACGGATCCGCTCGTGTAGGCCTGGTCGAAGGAGACATAGGCGGGGAGCGTTCCGCCCAGTGCAGCGACGCAGTGGCCGGCGGTGACGAACACCGTCGGAGAGACGAGGAAGCCCGAGCACACCGGCACTCGCTGTCCGTCGACGACGGTGACGAGGATGCCCACGTATGGATGCGCGGTGTCGGGCTTGCCGTTGAGGATCGCGCCCGAAGGGGCCGCGATGGCGAGGGCCACGACGATCGTCGCCAGGAGCGCTCGCAGGAGGGACCGCATAGGTACTGGTTTCGGCCCGTACTTCGTTTTCCTTCCTCCCCCTTTCGGGTATCGGCTGGGCGTGAGCGTTAGGCGTTTGTTGGTCGTGGCGACCGCGCCGGTCGAGGAAACGGTCCTTGGCGACCGGGTGCGAGAGCATGCAGGGCCGGATTCGGATGTGCGCGTCGTCGCCCCGGCGTCCGATCTCTCTCCCCTTGAATGGCTGGCGACCGACGAGGACGAGGCCCGCGGGGAGGCCGCAGACATCGCACGCTCGGCCGAGCGAGCTGTCCAGTCCGAGGCCGGTCGTGTCGAGACCGAGGTCGGCGACTCGGACCCCGTCCAGGCGATCGAGGATGCCCTCCGCCAGTTCCCGGCGGACGAGGTCATCGTCGTGACGCGCCCGGGCGACGAGGCTGGATGGCTCGAGAAGGACTCCGCCGCAGCGGCCTCGGAGCGCTTCGGCGTGCCGGTCACCCACCTCGTCGTCGACGCGGGCTAAAGTGGACCCAGCGGGGCGTTAGCTCAGCTGGGAGAGCGCCGGCTTTGCAAGCCGGAGGTCACCGGTTCGATCCCGGTACGCTCCATAGGCGATTTGCAGGGATTTTCTCATTGCAGGTCCAACGCCTGCTGAGTTCCATCCCACATATATCCCACATCAGAATCGCGGCCGGCCCCAAAGACATGCGATTCGAGCGCGATTGCCGCCTCGCGACGGGCGCCCTTGTAGAGATGTCCGTAGCGCGCGAGGACGAGCGCGCCTCCGTCAGCGTGCCCCATCTGGTCCGCGATGACCTTCACGTGGCAGCCGGCGGCGATCATGAGCGAGGCGCCGGTGTGGCGGAGGTCGTGAAAGGTGAGCTCAGGACTGCCGGCTGCGCGGGCCGCCGGCTTGAAGACGCGATACATGAAGTTGTTGCCGTCGAAGCCGGCGCCGGTCCGGGTGGGGAAGAGGAAGCCTTCGGCGTTTGGCGCCCGGACGAGCTGTTGCTCCCGTAGGAGCTTGAGCACGGCCGGCCCGACGTCGACGGTTCGGCGTCCGGCGCGCGTCTTCGTCGGCCTGCGCTGACCTTCCTGTGCCTGAGTGAAGACGGAGATCGTGCCGCGCTCGAAGTCGACATCGCCGTCGCGCAGGCCGAGGATCTCGCCGCGACGGAGCATGGTGAGGACCGCTACCGGGATGATCCGAGAGATGTACTCGGGCACCCACGAGCGGAGCTCGTCTACCTGCTCCCAGGTGAGGAAGTGAGGCTCGCGCTCCTCAGGCCTTGCCACTCGAACGTGGAACACAGCCGGATCGACGGTCTGACCGCGCGCCTCCGCGCTTCGCAGGATGCGCTTGAGGAGGGTGAGCGCCATCTCCGCTCGCCGCGGCGTCTCACCGGCGAGCGTGGCCATGAGGTCCTCGACGACCGGCCGGCGGATCCGCTCGAGCGAGAGTTGGTTCAGAGGCGCGAGCTTCGCGAGCACCTCCCGAGCGGTGACGACCGTGCTCGGCCGCGGCCGCACGCGCCCCGCGGCGCCCCGCTCGAAGCGCTCGAGCCACGCCTTGGCGTAGTCGCCGAACCGCTCGGGCGGCGCTGTATAGAGGACTCCCGCCTGGTGCTTGCGCTCGACGTCGAGCTTGAACGCCTGCGCGTCCTTGTGAACCGAGAAGGAGCGCGAGCGCTGCCGCCCCTCCGCGTCGCGGAAGCGCACCTCGTAGCGGCGGTCGCCTCTTCTCGTTCGATAGCTGCGGATCGTCGCCATCCCTACCTCCTTCCGTTGCTCTGGCCGAGCATAGGTCCTTCACGGCAGGCGGAGAGGAAGACCGAGACGTCAGCCGGGTCGAAGAGTCGCCGGCCTTCGACCTTGTACGAGGGGATGACGCCTCGCGCCGCCAGGCGGTAGACCTTCTCCGGCTGACAGCGTAGAACCGCGGCGAGTTCGTCGACCGTGAGGAAATCTGGAAGAGCGGCCGTCGCGGCGTCCACGACGATAGAAACATATCAGATGACAATGACGGATCACGTTCGAGTGTCGGATAGACTGATGCCATGACGGCCGGCCGACTCCTACGCGAGGCGCGTCTGCGCGCCAGACTCTCCCAGGGCGAGCTGGGCAAGCGGGTGGGGCGCCCGCGGACGCAGATCGCCCGCTGGGAGCAGGACGCCGTCGATCCGGGCTTCGGCACCTTGCGGGAGCTCCTGCGGGCCTGCGGCTTCGACCTCCACTCGGAACTCGTTCCCTACGAGCCGACGGAGGACGCGCGCCTCGAGAAGAACGTCCTGCTCGCCCCCGAGCGGCGCGTAGGCAGGATGCTGCGGGCTCTCGGGCAAAGGTGAGCCGGTTGGCCGAGAAGCCGCGCTTCGACCCATACGAGCTCCTCGGCGCGCTTGAGAGCCGCCGCGTCGCTTACATCCTGATCGGCGCCTTCGCGCGCGTCATCCAGGGAGCCGACGAGGTGACGGAGGGGATCGACATCGTCCCGTCTATGCGCGACGAGAACATCAACCGTCTCGCGCACGCGCTGGATGACCTCGGAGCGGAGCGGATCGACGGAAAAGAACTCGACGTCTCGCCGGAGAGCCTCGTGAAGGAGGCGGTCCTCGCGCTTCAAACGGAACGCGGCGAACTGAAGGTCGTCCCCGAGCCGGCCGGCACGCGCGGCTACGACGACCTCCGTTGGCACGCCACGGGAGAGCACATCGGCAAGGGCCTGCGACCACGGGTCGCCTCAGTCAACGACCTCGCCCGCATGGTCGCCGCGCTCGGGCGCGAAAATGAGCTCCCTCAGCTCCTGCAGCTTCGGCGACTCGCCGAGCTCGAGGTTAGCCGCGGCATCGAGCTGTGAATGTGTAGCGCTGATTCAGGACGCCGCAGCATCGAAGGATGCATCGGCATCGCGCACCTCGCGCTTCGTCTCACGCCTCGCGCATCGTGGCTCCTGCCTCACTAGCCCACGATCCTCGAAGTCCCAAGGCGGAAACGAGCCAGCAGCGAGCTGGTCCGCCTGTGGCCCTCGCCCGCGCCTGGCAGGCGCAGATCCGCCTGCACGACCGTCACCCGCCCCTGGTCGCCAACGGCAAGCTCGCCACCGTCGCCGTCGCCCGCGAACTCTGCGCGTTCCTCTGGGCTGCCATGTCGACGAGGGCCACATGGCCATGCCGATGTCGAGGATGCCGAACGTGGTGAGCCCAGTTCCGACTCGTGCTGGTGCACTCTTAGCTTTCTGGCCGCTTGTGTCATAGGCCGTTTGGCCTATTGCAGTCGTTCGCGGGACGCGAGATTATGGCCGAAAGTCCGCGGAGAATCGGGCCGGGGGGCGTCAGGCCCGAGGAGGTGTGTGATGAGGATTCTGATGCGCGCGGCCGGTGGGCTCGCCGTTGCGGGTGCTCTGATTCTCGGCTCTGCGGCCCCGGGCTCAGGCGAGTCTGCTGCGGTGACCACGGCCGACAGCTGCACGGTCCCGGAGTATCTGGACACCCACTCCCCAGGCCCCCAGACGGAGTTCGGCTACTACGAATACCAAGCCTGGATCGCGAGCGATGCGTCACAGCCGGCGCTGGACAGGTTGCAGCGCCTGGTCAGATCCTACTTCGGCCTAGGCGAGGAATCAGGTGACTCGGAAGCACTTCCAAGGGGTTTGATAGGGATCGCCCTTGATCACGCCGACGAAACAGTCAACGTGGTGGTGGATCCGAGCATCGTGAGTATTCCCGATCTGACCGCCGCCGCACTCGCCGCGGTATCGGCAGGATCGTCCACGCCGCCCTTCAAGGTCGCCGTCCGACCCGGGTGCTTCTCCGGGAAGGAGCTCGCGGCCGCCCGTTCGTTCCTCGATGCTCTCGTCAAGAACCGGCCGGCAATTGCGCCTCACGGGTGGGGGTTTTACCTCGATGGGCACGACTCGACCTACCACGTCGGAATCGATCCGGCGGATATGGATGCTGCAACGATCTTCACGAGCGAGCTCGGCGCCCGCGTGACGATCGAGGTCGAGAACGGTGCCCGCTTGGATCGCCTTAACGATGGTCAGCCACACTGGGGCGCCGCCGGCATCCGTCCGGGCGCCCTCTCAGACAATAACTGCACCTCTACGTTCACGTTCCTCTATCCCACCACCGGCAACCTCCTCTCGGTAACGGCGGGCCACTGCTTCACCGGAACGGGGGCAATCAATGGGCGCGACGTGTTCTCCGGGAATGAGGCCTACGGCGGCGAAACCTCGGGCGCCTTCGACTATCCCAGCTACGACATGGTCCGAATCAACAACGGCGGCCAGACGTGGGACAACAAGATCCACGTCGACCCCTGCTGCCCCTCCGTCCGGACCGTTGTGGCCTCTGGCAACCCGGATGTCGGCGATCCCATCTGCCTCAGCGGCATGGTTACCAGGGCCATCTGCGGACTCGAGGTGCGAACCATCGACGGAATCAAGTGCGATGGCGGTTTGTGCACGATCAAGCTCATACGCGCCGACCGCAGCGGAGACATCATCGCGCGGAGCGGCGACTCAGGGGGACCCATGTATAACCGCTCCGGCGACGACAACGCGGCCGCGCGCGGAATGATCAACCTCGGGGGCGACTGCACCGAGGTCAACTTCCAATTGCGTTGCAAGATCGTCTATGGGCATCGCATCAGCGCCATCACCGGCCACCTCGATGTCACCGTGGCGACTTCATAGAGCTAGTACCGAACGCACGCAGCCCACGGCGGAATGCCGCGGAGGACTGCCGTGACCGGCCGAAGCCGATTCGGGCGCTTACGTTCCACCACTTTTGGGTGGACGCTGACCCTCTTCCTGGGAAGGCATAATGGGAACGCAACCCAGAATCGGGTCTGCCCCGGACGGGAACTTCTTGGGCATCCCGTTCGTCCAAGCCTGTAAGGGTGCATGACCACGTGAGTCTCACACCGGGAATCCGATCCATCAGGCGCTCGGCTGGCCGAGGCGGCGAGCGGAACTTGGGTCATTCAGGTGGCTACGCCGACCGCTTCGCTCATCTGCTCGCCGAGGCCGCCACCAGATGACCACGCGCTGGTTCCGCACGCTCGCGGCTCGCCCCAAGCTCCTGCGCGCCGGAGTAGCAGCGCTTGGCGGTTCTCTCGTTTTGGTTACGGTGGGATTCGTCGTTCAGACAGTCAGGGGGGACGGATCCGACCGCCAGGCGGTCTCCCGCCCGAACGTATCTCCTAAGCTGCCGCTCTCCGCGAGCGGGTCCCGCGAAGAGCCTGTGTCCGTTCCGAACCTCGTCGGCCTTAATGAAGGAGAAGCAGTGAAGGCCTTGGCGGCCTCGGGCCTCATTGCGAACGTCCGTTACGCCGAGGATGCCGAACGGACGGGCAAGGTATTGCGCTCCGTTCCCGAGGCCGGAACTGAGCTGGCTGCAAGCTCCGTTGTTCTGCTCTCCATTGCGCCCCGCCCGTATATCGCGCCAATCGGCCCAGAAGAGAATCCCGCCCTCCATCCACTAAGCCACTTGGTCGAGCGCAACCCCGAGGCGTTCGTCGGACTCTACCGTGACGTGGAAGGCGCTCCGCACGTCGTCTTCGGACCGGGAATCGATCCGGCGACGTGGGAGGATCGGTTGAACGATGCCGCGGGGCACATCCGCTACGTGACGGACAGGTGCTCCCGTGATCGCAAGAGTCTTCAGGCGATACACAAGGAAATCGCGACGCCTGGGTCGATGCAAAACAAGCGCTTGGCGTTCGGCATGTGGGTGCACCCGGAGTCCTGCACGGTGCGCGTCGAAAGCGATCTCCTCACTTCTGAGGACATCCGGACCCTGGTCGAACGTTACGGCACGGCGATCAGCTTCGACACGACTCCGGGCGTGCACCCAGTACCCCTATCCTCCACCGATTAGGGTCGGCAAACTGGTCAAGGGGAGTTGTGCGCGAGCGACGCCGAGGCGCCACGGGGAGGAGCCCTCAGCTGGAAGCTCGGTGCGTTGGGGTGCGACGGCTGAGAACGCCAGAGCCTCTTCTGAGCGGATTTGGAGTCGCGGGCTTGGCGGCGCTGTGAGCTCAAGAGAATGCAGTGTCTCGCGGAGCGCGGGCGATCTTCCCTACCAACCGAGGTCGATGCCGAGTGGTTCACGCTCAGGGCGCGTGAGGGTGGGCTCGCGCGACCGTACGAGTCTTTGCCTCTTATGCGAAAGCTCAGGCTTCCTCGCCCGGAGGTGGCGCGGCTCGATGGGCTCGTGGAGGAATCGACTGAGACAGTCGCGGGCGTGGTCAAGCGTGGCCCGCCGGAGGTCGAGCTCTGAATGGAGCTCAGGACGGCGCCGGCGTCGCTCCCACCAGCCGAGCTTCTCGAATTTGGCTCGCGCTTCGGCAAGACGCTGCTCGGCCCGGGCATGGGCTTCCTCGAGATAGGTTCGCCGCGCCTCGCGCGGGTCGGGCCGGCCGCCCGCGGTCTCGAAGGCCAGCCGCTCGCTCGCTGGACGCGTAAGCGAGTCGGCGACCCGCGTCGTCGCGTGTTCTTCCGCAACAGATCGCCCATGCGCCTCGCGCCCGTGCTCGCTCGCGCCGAGGTAGAGGTGCGTCTCCGAGCCCGCACGAGAGCAGGCGACGTAGCCCCATTCCCGGAGCGCGCCCTCGTCGCGCACCAAGACGAACGCGCGCTCGAACGTGGCTCCCTGGGCCGCGTGGCCGGTGAGCGCGTAGCCGTGCTCGACGAAACCAGCAGAGACGTACCAGGAGGGGACCATTCTGCGCTCGCCGCCATCCGTCACGACCGTGAGCGCTTCCCGCTCGCGGTCTAGGCCGTCGAGCGTGCCGCGCGTGCCGTTTCGCACTCCGAGGAGGTCGCAGTTGCGGCGGCAGACGACGCGATCTCCGCGGCGAAACTCGCGCTCACCGATCAAGAGGCGCTCGCGGCCGAGCCTTCCGTCCTGCGCAAGGAGTCCGCGGGCAGCCTCGTTCAATTCAGCGACGTCCGCGCGGCGGTACGCGAGCATGACGCTCCCCTCGAGGTCGCGCTTCGCAGCCTGCCACCAATCGGCGAGGAGGCGGGCGCCCGCTTCCACTTGGTCGTCGTCGACGTGGAGCCGTCCCCGCCCGGCGGCGTAGGCGAGGTAGGGCTCGGGCTCGCCGGCGCGGAGGCGGGCGAGCGCTTCCCGCTCGTCGAGCTCTCGCTGGCGGCGATTCTCGGTGAGCTCGATCGCCCCCAGCCGCTCACAGAGCGCCGCGAAGAGCCCGCCGGCCCCGACCGAGGGGAGCTGAGCCGGGTCGCCGACGAGGATCGCCTTTCCCTCCGCTTCGTGGACGAGGCGAAGAAGCGGTGTCAGGAGGCGCGTCTCGGCCATGCCTGCCTCGTCGACGACGAGGACGCACCCTCGCGGGAGCCCGTCGCGGGTGCGCGCGTCGAGGACGAGCCGGTGAAGCGTGGCGCTCTCGATCCCCGCCCGCGCGCGAAGCTCCTCGGCCGCCCGTCCGCTTGGCGCCGCCCCGAGGAGGGGGACGCCCTCCTGCGCGAACGCCTCGGCGAGCGTCCGGAGCGCGGTCGTCTTCCCGGTGCCGGCTTGCCCGACGACGCAGAGGACGCGGTCGGGAGAGAGGCAGGCCTCGCGCACGAGCGCCCGCTGCTCGAGCGAGAGCGTGCCGCGCGCGAGCGCGCCACCGACCTCGCGGCCTGACACAGTGGGGGCGCCCGCGTCCCTGCCGGCGAGGGCGAGCTCGAGCGCCTCCCGCTCGACGGCGAGGAGCTCGCGGGTCGTGAGGCGCGCCGGTCGCCCGGGGACGCTCCCGGGCTCGAGGAGCGCGAGCCCGGGGAGGGCGGCGAGCGAGCGCGCGAGCGCGACCATCTCCTCCGCGCGTCCGCCTTGGGCGTAGGCCTCGGCGAGCGCGCAGACAAGCTCGGGCTCGGTGAAGGTCGGCTGGTTCGCCGTCAGCCCTTGCGGTCCGAGGAGGCGTTCCACGAGTGAGGGTAGGTCGGGTTGCACTCGCTGATGCGAACGGCCGAGGAGCGCGCGCAGCTCTGCCCGACCGAGCCCGTGCTCGGCGGCGCGGGCGCGCCACTCGGAGCGCAGGCGCTCGAGCGGGACCTGCTCCTTCCGCTCCCGCGTCGCCAGCGCTGCGACGCGGGCAGCGCGGAAACCCTGGCCGCCACGGGCTTGCAGGTGCTCGAGGAGCGTGCGCCGCCGCGTCGAGAAGGCGCGCACGGCCTCCTCGGGGACGCCGACGAGCTCCGCCATCCCCTTGACGGGCTGCGTCCACTCGAGCCCGAGGCGGCGGGAGAACTCGAAGCGGAGTTGGGCCTCGTAGAGGTAGCCGGCGGCAAGCCGGTACGTGCGAAGGAGGCAGTTCCCGTCGAGCGCCCGCCACTCCCCGTCGGGGCTCCTGGCGAGGTTGGCGACGATCACATGCGTGTGGAGGTGGGGGTCCTGGGCGCGGCTCGTCCGGTGGCGGAAGGCGGCGGAGACGAAGCCGCTCGCCCGCTCCCGGATCGTCCCGCCCTCGCCGCGCCGGGTCACGCAGGCCTCGCGCTCGAGGTAGCGAAGGGCCGACCGCCAGGCCGCATCGTGCGCCTCCGAGACGGCCCGGCGCACCTCCTCGTCGTCGGTGAGCGCGTGCAGGAGGCTGACGCTCTTCGGACAGGAGAAGACGAGGTCGAAGCCGGCCACGGGCGCGAGCCGCTTCTTCTCCTCGACGAGCCTCCCCGTCTCCGGGTCGAGCCGCTCGACGGTGATCGTCCGGTGCCTGACGGGCGTCCGCAGCCGCATGCCGCTGGCCGGGTCGACGCCGCGCAGGAGCGTCCCCAGCTCGCCCTCCTGGACGATGGCCGCCAGCCCCAGCTCCTCGGCGCCGCGCCCGGCCCACACTCCCGGCGACTCCCCGCGGCCAGCGTAGTAGTCGTCGAGACCGCCGGCGACCTCCTGCTCGTAGTAGGCCTCCTGGCCGACTGTGAGCTTGGCCACGCTCAGCACGCCGACCCTCCCCAGAAAACCAAAGGCGCCGAGACGCATATGCACTGAAGTGCGAAGAGAAGTTGCCCGTTTGCAGAACGAGCAACGGTTTCATCCCACATATATCCCACATCAGACGCGCAGACGTCCGATTTCGCAGGCAGGTCCGCGCAGTCCCGGAAGCCGAGAAAGCCCTGCTCAGGACGGCTTTTCGCAGAGGATCCGTTTACAGCGCAGACAGCCCATTTGGGCTTTGCAAGCCGGAGGTCGCGGGTTCAAATCCCGCACGCTCCACTCGCAATTTCCAGGAGTTCCGCCCGTCCGGCGCGAGCTCCTCACGCACCGGCTCGTGCTCTTACCCCACATCTCGAGGAGGTCGGTCCGCCTCCTAGGCCCGCTCCAAGGCCTGCTGGTCGACGGCTAGGCTCCGACTCAGGCGGCGCTTGACACGTAACCATATGGTTACGTATTATCGTCGGCATGGATGCGGTGTTCAGAGCCCTTGCCGACCCGACGCGGCGAAGCCTGCTCGATGAGCTGTTCAAGGAGGATGGCCAAACGCTGAGCGCGCTCGAGGCGCGGCTGCCGATGACGCGCATCGGCGTCATGAAGCACCTTCGAATTCTCGAGACAGCCGGCCTGGTCACCACCAAGCGGCGCGGTCGCGAGAAGTTGCATTTTCTGAACGCCGTCCCGATCAGGCTCGTCCACGATCGCTGGGTGAGCAAATACGCCGAGCCGTGGGCCGCGACGCTCACCGGGCTCAAAACGAGATTGGAGAAGGATCCGATGGAGAAGGTGTTCGAGATCTACATCAAGACGACGCCGGAGCGCCTCTGGGAGGCGATCACCGACCCAGAGCTGAGGTCGAAGTACTCGTTCGGCGTATGCGTCGAGTCCGACTGGAAGGCCGGCTCCAGCTACGAGGCCGTCCACCCGGCGGCTCCCGCCCCGATTTCTGCAGGAGAGAACTTGGAGGTGGAACCGCCGCGCCGTCTCGTCCAGAGCTTCAACGCCCTGTGGAGCGACGACGTCAAGGCCGAGGGCACTTCGAGGGTCACCTGGGAGATCGAGCCCATTGCCGATTCGTGCCGGCTGACCGTCACCCACGACCAGCTGCGCGAGGGCGCCAACGACGAGCTCTACGGCGGCTGGCCGATGATCCTCTCCGGCCTCAAGACGCTGCTGGAGACCGGGGAGTCGCTCACGACGCCTGGCTCGCTCATGTACTCGGAGGCCTCGCCGGCTGCTTGAGATCTGACGAACGGATCGGGGCGCCGCTTCAACTCGGCGGCGCCTCGATCCGGGGAGCCGTCGCGCTCTTAGCCGAGCCGGCGGGTTCCTAGGTGCTTGCCGAAACCCGTCTCACCGACGACGAACGCGGCTGCGAATACGGCGAGCCCGACCGCCACGAGGTCGCTGAAGTTGTCGTTGTTGAGCGCGG
>Ga0137374_10001663_pt1 | contig 25508 bp, 22 predicted proteins | sample SagtaG_20_FD_104811 | JGI IMG/M metagenome (GOLD analysis project Ga0137374, IMG submission 104811) | Vadose zone soil microbial communities from Sagehorn Ranch, Mendocino, California, USA - Sage1_R_100_16 metaG | ecosystem: Environmental > Terrestrial > Soil > Vadose zone | place: USA... | reverse complement strand
GAGATCGCCACGGGGCCGCTCGAAGCCGCGGCCGAGCGCCTGCGCAGCGAGGGGGCGACCGCGATCTTCGTCGCCGTCGACGGCAAGGCGGCGGGCGTGATCGCCATTGCCGACCCGGTCAAGGCGACGGCGCCGGCTGCGCTCAAGGCGCTGACCGAGGCCGGCATCCGCATCGTCATGCTCACCGGCGACAACCGCACGACCGCGCTGGCGGTGGCACGCCGGCTCGGCATCAAGGAGGTCGAGGCCGAGGTGCTCCCCGACCAGAAGAGCGCCGTGGTCGAGCGGCTGCGGCGCGAGGGCCGCGTGGTCGCCATGGCGGGCGACGGCGTCAACGACGCGCCGGCGCTCGCCGCCGCCGACGTAGGGATCGCCATGGGCACCGGCACCGACGTCGCCATCGAGAGCGCCGACATCACCCTGCTGAAAGGCGACCTCACCGGCATCGCGCGCGCGCGCCGGCTGTCGGCCGCCACCATGCGCAACATCCGGCAAAACCTGTTCTTCGCCTTCGCCTATAACGCAGCGGGCGTGCCGATCGCGGCGGGCGTGCTCTATCCTATCTTTCGCATCCTGCTCTCGCCGGTGATTGCCGCGGCCGCGATGGCGCTGTCGTCGGTGAGCGTGGTGGCCAATGCCTTGAGGCTTCGGCAAACGCGGCTGTAGCGCGGATTCCGCTGAGATCGTCATTGCCGGGCTTGACCCGGCAATCCGTCTTTCTTGCAAAGACTCTATGCGAAATGGATGGACCCCCGGGTCAACCCTCGCCGCTGTGGCGGCTCGCCCGGGGGTGACGAATGCGGGTCTGCGTGGGCAATGCGCTCAGAACACGGCGAGGTATTTCAGCAGCGAAATGATGCCGATGATGATGACGATGACCTGCACGATCTGTTTGGCGCGCGCGTCGAGCGGCAGCATGTTCACGAGATAGAGAACCAGAATGACGACGACGAAGGTGATCAGCACGCCGATGAGAATAGACATCGCCCCGCTCCATTTATGAAAGATGCGCCCTGTCGGCCGGGCGGCCGGCCAGTTTAGGGACTTCCGCAGACGAACATCAATCGTGATATTGCGGTAAAGTTCCCTGTCCGGCCCTTGATGAATCGCATGTTTTTCGCAGCTACCGCGCGTCAGTTAACCCGGATTTCTCACAGGATCGCGCGAAGATGGCGCAGAGATTTGGTCCGCCAGCGATTTTGAGCCCCGCCGGCAATACTGGACGTATTGGCAAGGGGCGAAAAAGCGATGGCGGGCCAAAGATCAAGCCAGGGCGCGTCGAGACTGTGAGAAATCGGGTTAAGCCTTCGGCGTCAGCACGTCCTCGGGCGCCCGGCCGGTCAGCGCCTTGTAGGAATAGCTGACCAGCGCCACCGCGATCGCGGTGTAGACGATCGAGGTGACGAAATCCAGAAAGGCGCGCACGAGGAGCCAGTCCTGCGCGCGCCGGACCGCCGTCGCCGCGACCGCGAGACCCGGCCGGCTTTCCCGCAGGCCGGTGATCGTATCCATCAGGGAATCGAAGGAAGGCCAGAGCGAGTCGATCGCCAGCGCGACGATCCCGATCGGGATCGTGCCGAGCACCGCGACCGCGAGCAGGGACCAGAACTTGCGGCGCGTCAGCACCCAGGCGCCGGTGAAATCCAGGCGTCCCTCCACGACGATGATGGGAAGAATGGGCCACAGCCGAATCGACAGGTAGATCGCGATGAAGAACGCGAGCGTCGCCACGAACGGCGCCAGGCCGGCGGTCGGCTCGCCGAACGGCGATATGACGACCGTGGCAAAGACGACCACGACGATGCCGAGCGCCAGCGCGAGAAGCACGAACAGCGTCTCCCGCTTGCCGAAGGCGATGTGGAAGTACTGGCCGCTCTTGCGGTCGCCGAACAGGATCAGCTCATGGATGGCGACGGCGACGATCGCCGTCCCCACCATGTCGGCGGTCATCTTGAGCGCGAGCCAGGCCGGATGGCGCCCGATTGCCGCGGGGGCGCCGACGTCGCCGCTCGCCAGCTCGGCGGCCATGTCGGCCAGCACCGTCTGCGCGATGAGATATTGCACCAGCGCGACGACGAGGAGCGTGGCCCAGGACAGCCGGACGATCGTGCCGAACTCGCGGGCGAGAAGGCGATAGGCCGCCGTCACCGTCGGAAGGACGGGCAGGTCGTGCCTGGGCGCCGTGCCCTCCTTGTCGAACGTCACCACGAAGCCCCCTCCCCGTTCCCGAAGATGAAACCGCGCCCCCGGGCACAGCGCGGGACGCGAACGCGCCCGGTTCCTACCCCTGAGAATTCTAAGGGATTTTTGTCACTGACAAACGTTTGATTCTGCGGCGTTATTTCGCAGGACCGGACGCGCCCGGCGGCCTGTACCGGCTTATACCATACCGGTTGCCGGTGTTGCGTTGGTCCGGCCAAGCGCGTTGACTTATCATTGCAAACCTGTGCCTCAGATATCCTCCTGGCTGCCGGATTCGTGACGCATTGAGCCGGTAAGAGACGTGTTTCATGAGCTACCGCGCCGTTCCGCTCGTCATCCTGGCGATGCTGTTTTGGCAGAGCGCCTGGCAAACCGCATGGGGTGAAGCGGCTTCCCCGACCCAACCGGACCGCTGCAACCGATCCGCGTTTCGCGTCATGGTCGATGTCGGGCACACGGCCGAGGTGCCTGGCGCGACCAGCGCCCGCGGCGCCACGGAATACGCCTTCAACCTTCGGCTGGCCAAGCTGATCGAGCAGCAGCTGATCGCCGCCGGGTTTACCCGCACCGTCCTCATGGTCACGGCCGGCCGGACGCACCGCGGGCTGTTCAAGCGCGTGGCGCGCGCCAACAGCCTGCCCGCCGACCTGTTCCTGTCGATCCATCACGACTCGGTGCCGGACGCGTTCAAGGAAACGTGGGAATACGAGGGCCAGGAGCATAAGTTCTGCGACCGGTTCCCCGGCCACTCCATCTTCATCTCCAACGACAATGCCGACCGCAAGGGCAGCCTCCTCTATGGCAGGCTGCTCGGCGCGCAGCTCAAGGCGCGCGGGTTCACCTACACGCCCCATTATACCGAGGCGTTCATGGGCAACCGGCGGCGCGAGCTGGTCGACGCCGAAACCGGGGTCTACCGCTACGACCAGCTGATCGTGCTGAAGCACACGAAAATGCCGGCGGCGCTGCTGGAGGCCGGCTCGATCATCAATCGCGAGGAGGAATTGCGGTTGGCGACGCCCGAGCGCCAATCGCTCATCGGCGCGGCCGTGACCGATTCGATTGTGCAATTCTGTGCGGCGCGGGCGCAGCACAAGCCCGAGCCGGTGGCGCGGCAGCCGTCGCCTCCCGCCAAACGGATCGGCACGCCGGCCGCCGCAACGCCCCAGGCAAGTCCCATCAAGCGCCAGTGACGCCGCCACGGCCGCAGCGCGCGATGCTCGGGCGGCACAGAGGACTACGCCGCCTCGGTCAAGCGCTCGTCATCGCGGTCATCACCATCGCGCTGTTGGAGGCGTCGTTAAGGATCTTCCACAAGATCAACCCGCTGCCGATTTTCACCACCAACGCCTACAACCGGTTCCGGCTGATGCCGCATGCCGTGGTCTATGGGTTCCCGCTTAATTCCCGCGGCTTCAAGGACGGGGAGTTCAAGATCGAAAAGGAGGCCGGCACGTACCGCATCCTCGGAATCGGCGACTCGTTCGCCTTCGGCATCGTCCCCTACCCCGACAATTACCTCACGATCCTCGACGCGGCGCTCAATCGCAGCGGCCGCAAGGTCGAGCTGATCAACATAGGCGTTCCCGGATTCAATCCGCGCGAATATCTGGCGATCCTCATCCACGAGGGACTGCAATTGAAGCCCGACATGGTCCTGTTGTCGTTCTTCATCGGCAACGATTTCACCGAGGCGAGGAAGGTTCCACGCATCTTCCGCTACTCCTACGCGGCCAACGCGTTGAAGTTCCTCTACGACGTCAACACCAAGTTCGCCAATTTCGATTATACCAACAGCGGGACCTACGACGACGAGGGAAGCCTCTACACCACCGACGCCTATGTCGCGCACGAGCTTGCGCTCAGCTATGTTTTCATGAAACGGAGCGAAAGCTTTCCCGGCCTCTTGGCGAACACCATGGGGCACGTGGGCGCCATCAAGCGGCTGTGCGACCGCCACGGCATCCGGCTCACCGTCGTGCTCATCCCCGACGAGGTGCAGGTCGACCGCGCCTTGCAGCAGCAGGTGGTCGCGGCCTCCGGCCTCGGCAGCGCGGCGTTCGATTTCGACCTGCCGACTGCGCGACTGAAGGACGAGCTTGCGAAGCTGCACATCGATCACCTCGACCTGTTGCCGTCCTTCCGCGCCGCCGCGGCGACCGCGCGGCTCTACAAGCGCAACGACACCCATTGGAACATCAAGGGAAACGCGTTGGCGGCCGAGGTCATCTTGCAGCATCTGGAGGGACAATTGCCGGCGCCGTCCGGCCGGTGATCAGTTCCGCCGTCATTGCCGGGCTTGATCCGGCAATCCATCTCCTTCGCAAGCGGTCTATACGAAATAGATGGACCCCCGGGTCAATCCCCGGATCAAGTCCGAGGACGGGGGTGACGGAAGTGCGTTTGCGGGCGCTGCATCAAATCCGATCGGAACAGGGTTCTAAATTTTGCCCGCGTGACTTTGAACCGGGATATAATTCGGGCAACTATGGACCGAACGTCATTGCGACCGTGGGAAGGGCCAATGCGTCCATTGCTGTGGTTTGCCTCGTTTCTGTTCATTATAGGCACCTTGGCAACACCAGCTCTTGCCGAAAAGCGGGTCGCACTGGTCATCGGCAACGGCGCCTATCAAAATGCGCCGCGTCTGCCCAACCCGCGCAATGACGCGGAAGACGTCGGCATGGCGCTGAAGCGCTCGGGGTTCGAGACCATCCTTCGCGTCGATCTCGACAAGGCCGGGATGGACGAGGCCGCCATCCAGTTTTCCCGCGCCGCGCGCACCGCCGACGTTGCGATCTTCTATTACAGCGGCCATGCCATGCAGTTCGCCGGCGTCAACTACTTGATGCCGGTCGATGCCAAGCTGACCGACGACGCCGACTTCCGCCGCATGGCGCGGGTCGACGACATCGTTGCCGACCTTCAGCAGGCCAGGAACCTGCGCATTCTCGTGCTCGATTCATGCCGTGACAATCCGTTGGCGGAGCAGTTGAAGCGCTCGATCGGAACGACGCGCGCCGTGTCCGTCCAACGCGGGCTCGCCAAGATCGACAGTCCGCAGGGCATGATCGTCGCCTATGCGACCCAGTCGGGACGGACGGCGGAGGACGGAAGCGGCCGCAACAGCCCGTATACGGCCGCCTTCCTGCGACATATCGAGGCGCAGGAGGAGATCGGCACGGTATTCCGCCGCATCAGCGCCGACGTCTATGAGGCGACCGCGCGCACGCAGCTTCCCGAACTATCGCTGTCGTTGATCGGCGAGTTCTATTTGCGCGGCCGACTGGAAATCACCCTTCCGGCCGCGCCGCCGACCGCCGATCCCTGTGCGGCCGCCGCCGACCATTGGAAAAGCGCCGAGGCAATCGGGACGGTGGCGGCGTTCGAGGACCACTTGGCGCGCTTCAACAATTGCCCGTTTGCCGGGCTCGCCCGGGCGCGCCTCGAAAATCTCAAGAAAAACATGGCCGCGGCCGCACCGCCGGTCCGCCCACCTGTCGATGCACTCAAATGCGCCGAGGAGCGCGGCGCGAGATCGATCGAGGGCAAGCAGGCGACGACGATGCTGTTTCAAAACAATCGAGCATCGCCGGTGCGCATCTACTGGCTCGATTACCAGGGTCAGCGAAAGCTCTTTGCCGAGGTGGCCCCCGGACGGCAGCATGTCCAGCGGACCTATATAACGCACCCATGGATCGTGACCGACGACACCGAGCGCTGCTTCGCCCTCTACATGCCCGAGCCGACGCAACGGCGCGTGGATATTCAATAAGACTGAGGAGAAATCTATGACTGATCCCGCCCGCATCGTGCTCGATCCAGCAATCCTGGCTGGCAAGCCGGTGATCCGTGGAACCCGCCTCTCGGTTGACTTCGTGATTGGCCTCATGGCTGATGGCTGGAGTGAGGCCGATATTTTGCGTAATTATCCAGGACTCTCCCGCGACGACCTTGCGGCTTGCCTTGGCTATGCTCGCGACGTGCTGAGATCGGAAAAGGTCTATCCCAGCGCCGCATGAGATGCGCTTTCTCGCGCATGAGAATTTCCCTGGCGACGCGGTCGCCGCCCTCGAGACGGCGGGGCATGACATTGTTTGGAGTCACGCCGTAGCGTCCGGAAGCAAGGACGAGGAAGTACTGGCATGGGCCGTGCGAGAAGAGCGGGTACTACTAACCTTTGACCAGGATTTTGGTGAGCTTGTCCGGCGTGTCGGATTACCGGCGTCGTCTGGCATTGTGCTGTTCCGCTTACCGATGCCGGCAGCAGCCGACGTTGGGCGCCAAGCTTGCGGCTCGAATTGGCGAACGAGCTGATTGGGCTGGACACTTCACTGTGATTGAACCGGGGCGTATCCGGATGCGCTCGCTTGCGGCACAATAATTTAAAATCCCCAAGCTTCAATTTGCTTGTTTCCCAAGCGTAAAAGTCGAATAGGCGAGTGACCTGACGCTCGGTACAAAAAAGGCGTTGACGAATACCTTACGCTCCTGACGGTAACCGAAACTTGCAGATATCGAGGCATCGATTTTCTCGATTTCCTCCGGTCCGGGGAAGAGGACATCGCAAAGTTCGCGCTCGGCCGCTGCTGAGCAAAATGACACGAAATCGATCAATTGCGATTGATGGTGCGGGCGGAGGAAATCGAACCCTCATGGGGTTACCCCCAACGGATTTTCGCACCAAGTACGGCTTTCGCCGCCCCGTCGAGGCGCCGGGGGCGCGAAGGGGGGTTCGTGGTCTGGACTATCCCTTCACCGGAGCGCGTCCGCGCCGTAGGTGCTCTACATTTCCCGTTTTCCGGGCTTGACAGGTTTGGCAAGGCAACTCACGCTTGCAATCCAGCGAGGTTTATAGTATGGTTAAATTCACGATCCATAGGGAGATAAATGCAATGGCTGACAAGAAAGTGACCGCAGAAGAGGCCTATCGCGTACTGAGCAAGGTGTTCAGCCAGCATAAGATGGCCAGTGTGCTGGTGGAACTCGACACGAATCCGGAGGCGCGCGCCGAGGCAAAGAGGGATGCGCGAAAGTATCTCGTCAAGCACGGTATCGAGCTCCCGGCTGACGCGACGGCGCATTTCACTTCGAACAAATGGAAGCTTACCATCTGTTTCTTCATCTTCTGCATCAGCTTTGAACATTCGTGAGTTGGTGGATCCTAGTAGGCACCGATCGGGAGAGGACCTGCCCACTCAGAATCGGCTGAACGCGCCCTCGGGGCGCGGACTTCATCCCGTTGGCTTGCGTGGTCGACGGCTGTCAGGATACGTCTACGCGAAGTCAGCTGAGGAGACCGTAGCTGACGTTCATGAATTAGTGCGACTGACAAATGATGGTGCGGGCGGAGGGAATCGAACCCTCATGGGGTTACCCCCAACGGATTTTCGTACCAGCTACGGCTTTCGCCGCCCCGCCGAGGCGCCGGAGGCGCGAAGGCGAGTTTGTGGTCTGGACTATCCCTTCACCGTAGCGCCTCCGCGCCGTAGGTGCTGCCCGTCTAGTCTCTACACCTTCCCGCCGGTCGTTCGTTCCGACGGGCTTGGCTCGGGATTGCCGTCGGCGTGATCCGGACGGTTCCCCCGAATTTGAGCAGTTCTGCGTCTCGGGTTTCCCGCGAGCGCACTCAAAGTCATTCAAGTCCGTTGCGTCTACCATTCCGCCACGCCCGCGTGGCAGTCATGTATACGGTCGGAACCGTCATCCGCCAAGGAGGGCCGCCTTACATCGTTTCCCGATGATCAGTTCGCGGCTTGCGTCGTCCCCACGCAGGCGGGGACCCATACTCTTTGTCCGCGAGGTCAATGGTAACGGGTTCCCGCTCCCCGCGCCTTCGCGGGGACAAGCTTCGCGGGAACGACCCCAAGCCCGCCCGCCTCACTTCTTGACCGCATGCCCCCAGGCGCTCTGCCAGTCGTTGCCGGCGACGTCGGTCACGCGCCCATCGGCCTCGTAGAACTTGTTGGGCACCTGGAACATCGCTAGCATCAGGCCGCCTTCCGGGCACCACGCGACGTGGCGGCTGCCCGCCTCGCGCCACACGAACTCGCCCGGGCCGATGTCGAGGCCCGCGGCTGCGCCTTCCTTGTCGACGAGCCGGCCTTCGAGCACGTAGGTCTGCTCGATTCTGACGTGCTCATGATCGGGCAGCACCGCGCCCGGCGCAAACCGCATCAACGCGGTCACCAGCCCGGTCGTTCGGTCGAACAGCAGCGTCTTCGCCTCGCAACCGGGAAAGCGCGTCTTCTGCCATTCCATGTCGGCGGGGCGCACGACGTGAGAATGGGTGTCCTTCGGGGTGACGGCGTCCATGAGAGCCTCCGTTCGGGGTTCAAGGATTTCCGCAATTATAGCGATGGGAGGGCCGCGCGTCTCCGCGAATTGCAGCGTTCAAGGCTTTTCGCGGATCTGATCCCCAGCCCTGACGCGTTCGGCCATTGCAATGAATTCCGCCCTTTTCTTCGCCCGGCCGACGACCTCTTCGAAGTCGCGGCGGCAGGCGTTGAGCTCGACCTTGAGGCCGGCGCCGGAGGGCTCGTCGGCACAGGTTATGTAGTCGATCATCCGCGTCGACACGGCGATGTCGACCAGCATCATGGCGACCGTGCCATGGGTCAGATCATGCTCTTCGGTGAACTTTGCAATGTGCTCGTGCAGAGCCTCGCGCATGGCTCCGTAGTGGCCCTCGTCCTCCCACTCGTCTTCATCGTGTTGCTGTTTCGGCTTCACCATTGCCGCTTCTCCTTCAGGCCGAATGTTGAATGGCCGTGGTCCATCACGCCCCGCCCTCGCGGATCGGCGGCTGGAAGGCAAGGCCGGTGTCCCAGGGGAAATAGATCCAGGTGTCCTGCGACACCTCGGTGATGAAGGTATCGACCAGGGGCCGCCCCATCGGCTTGGCGTAGACGGTGGCGAAATGCGCCGCGGGGAGCATGTCGCGCACCACCTTGGCGGTCCTGCCGGTGTCGACCAGGTCGTCGACGATCAGCACGGTCTTGCCGCCGTCGAGCGCGACGATTTCCGGGGCCACCCGCTTAAGCACCTGGAGCGGGCCCTGCTTGGTGTAGTCGTAGCTCGTCACGCACACGGTCTCGATGACGCGGATGCCGAGCTCGCGCGCGACGATCGCGGCTGGGACGAGGCCGCCGCGGGTGACGCACACGATCGCCTCGAACGGGCCCACGCCGTTGAGCCGCCAGACGAGCGCCCGGCAATCGCGGTGGAACTGATCCCACGAGACCGGAAACGCCTTCTCCGGCTGCGGCTGCGGCTCGGCCATGGTCACCCCCCTGCCGGCCACGACGCCGGACGGGTGCTTCTACCGCATGTCGAGGACGAAATCGAAGCGTCCGGCGAGGCTGCCGCCGGCCTTGGCGACCTTCATCAGCAGCTCGCGCCGGAACAGCCCGTCGCTGCGGTTCCTCGCTTCGCCGGGAAAATAGAGCTGCGTGGTGAGCAGGCGCCCGCCGGGCGGGAGCACCTTCAGGTGATAGTGGCGCGTGCGGCCCTCGTAGGAGGCCGGCACGATGGTGAGGAAGCGGTAGCGGCCCTCCGCATCGGTGTATTGATGGCCGCGCAGCCGGAACCCGCTGTTGTCGTATTCCCCCTCGTTGTCGGCGTGCCAGATATCGACCAGCGCACGCCCGACCGGCCGGCAGCCGCGCGTCAGCACGAAGCCGGAAAGCTCGATCGGCTGTCCCTTGATGCCTTCCTCGCGCAGATCGAAACGCTCGGGCGAGCTCGGCTTGAAGAACGGGCCTTCGGTCTGCTTGAGGGTCGGCGCATCGCCGTCCTCGCAGGCGGGCGTCGGCGGGAGACTAGGCTCCGCCCATGCCGGGCCGGCGTCCCCGACGCCAAAGCCCACGCAGGACGCAAACGTGCCGGTCAGAAGGTACCGGCGCGTGGGTTGATCGGACATGACTGGCTCCTCGGACGTTGGCAACCGCCCCCTGATACACTTTCCGGGTGGTCAGTTCGGCCGCTGCTTCGAGACGCCCCTGCGCCTCATCCTGAGGAGGCCGCGAAGCGGCCGTCTCGAAGGAGAGGCGCAGGGGCTCCTCAGCATGAGGGCCGAACTGATCACCCGGATTCCATAAGACCCCGGCCATCCGCATAATCTAATCGGGCGGCGCGCCAAAGCCATATCCCGTTTGGCCGGGTTCACGTCATCATGATTTCGGCCACGTGGCGCTTGACCATCCCGCGCTTGAAGACAATTGTTGATGCGGGGAGGAGACGAATCGAACGGTCGCCGGAAAGACCGGTCCCATGCGCGATCATCCAGGCGAACAACCGGGCCGCCAGCCCGCCCAACAGCCCGATCTCGCCGCGGCCGCCCTTGCGGCCGATCCCGCCGGCCTCGATGCCGAGCTGGAAGCGGCGCACTCGATCAATCAGCGCATCTTCGAGACCTCTCTCGACCTCATCCTGGTGGTGGACCGCCAGGGCAAATTCCTGCGGGCCAGCCCGAGCTCCAGGTCGATTCTCGGCTACCGGCCGGAGGAGATGATCGACCGCAACGCGGCCGAGTTCCTCTATCCCGCCGATCTCGACAATACCCGCAACGAAATGCGCCTCGCCCGCCGCGGCCGGCTCACGCGCAACTTCGAGTGCCGCTATGTCCACAAGGACGGCCGCGTCGTGCCGCTGACCTGGACGGGCGTATGGTCGGAGCCGGACCAGCAGCACTTCTTCATCGGCCGCGACATGACCGAGCGCATCCGGCTGGAGAGCCAATTGCGCCAGGCACAGAAGATGGAGGCGATCGGGCAGCTGACCGGCGGCATCGCCCACGATTTCAACAATATTCTGACCGCCATCATCGGGATGACCGAGGTTCTCGCCGGCGAGGTTGCCGGCAATCCGAAACTGGCGGAGATCGCCCGCACCATCGATGCGGCGGCGGAGCGCGGCGCGCAGCTGGTGCATCGCCTGCTCGCCTTTGCGCGCAAGCAGCCGCTGCAGACGCGTACCCTCGATCTCAACGACGTCGTCACCCGCATGACCATGATTCTGCGGCGCACGCTGGGCGAGGACGTCGCGGTCAAGACCGCACTCGTGGACGGCCTGTGGCCCGCGTCGGCCGATCCGTTCCAGCTCGAGGACGCGATCCTGAATCTCGCGGTCAACGCGCGCGACGCGATGCCGAAGGGCGGCCAGCTCGTCATCGAAACCGCCAACGAGCACCTCGACCAGCATTATGCGGAGCAGAACGTGGACGTCGCGCCGGGCGATTACGTCGCGGTGATCGTCTCCGATACCGGCACCGGCATGCCGCCGGAGGTCGTCGAGCGCGCGTTCGAGCCGTTCTTCACGACCAAGGGCGTGGGCCACGGCACCGGGCTCGGCCTGAGCATGGTGTACGGCTTCGTCAAGCAGTCGCGCGGCCACGTGAAAATCTACAGCGAGCCCGGCCATGGCACGAGCATCAAGCTCTACCTGCCCAAGGCCGAGAGTGCGGTTACCGCAATGACGGACAAGCCGGCCGCTCACCCGGCCGGCCGGGAAACGATCCTGGTCGTCGAAGACGATGCGGCCGTCCGCGTCGTAGCGGTCAGCATCCTCGAGAGCCTCGGCTATCGGGTGCGGCAGGCGGAGGACGGCCAGGGCGCGGTCGACCTCCTGCAACAGGGCGACCCGATCGATCTTCTGTTCACCGATCTGATCATGCCCAACGGCATGAGCGGGCAGAATCTGCTGCGCACGGCGCGCGCCCAGCGCCCGGGACTGAAGGCCCTGTTCACCTCCGGCTATTCGGCGAGCTTCATCGCGGCGCGCGGCGACGCCGATCAAAGCGTGCCGCTTCTCAACAAGCCCTACCGCAAGCAGAAGCTCGCAGAGGCGATCCGCAACGCGCTCGACGCCACGGCTTGATGCGCCGGGAGCTAACTTAACTCAGCCCGCCTGGACCGCCGCGCGCACGCGCGCGAGCATCGCCTCGACAGCCGCCTTGGCGGCAGCGAGCTTTTCCGCATCGCGCGCGCGGATGACGACGTTGGTATTGGGCCCGCGCTTCTCGTCGAAGAACGGATAGCTGCCGATCGTCACCTCCGGGTGCGCCTTGGCGATGGCGCCGAGCTCGCTGCCGATGTCCCCCTCGCGCAGGTCGGCGCGCACCGTAACCGAGAGCACGCGCGCCCCGGTTTTCAACGTCGGGGCGACTTCGTCGAGCATCGCCTGCATGATCGCCGGCACGCCCGCCATCACGTGCACGTTGCCGATGCGGAAGCCGGGCGCCGCCGATACCTTGTTGAGGATGAGGTCGCCGCCCGCCGGCACGCGCGCCATGCGCAGGCGCGCCTCGTTGAGATCCTTTTCCGCAATGCGCGTGAGCAGCTGCGCCCGCGCCCGCGGATCGACGTCGATCGAGACGCCGAACGCCTTGGCCACGCAGTCCGCGGTGATGTCGTCGTGGGTCGGTCCGATGCCGCCGGTGGTGAACACGTAGGTGTAGCGGTGGCGCAGCGCGTCGAGCGCCGCGACGATCGGGCCCTCCTCGTCCGGGACGATGCGCACCTCCTTGAGGTCCACGCCGATATTGGTGAGATACTCGGCGATGTAGCCGATGTTCTTGTCCTTGGTGCGCCCCGACAGGATCTCGTCGCCGATGACGAGCAACCCGGCGGTGACGATTTGGGACGGCTCGGCCCCGGCATCGTTCATGGCAATTTCCTAACGCCTCCATCAGGCATTAGAGTGCATAAATCAGACGAAAGCTGCACGGGTCAAGAAAGCTTGCCCGCGATGAACGATGCCACGCCATCGCCCGATGTGGGGAGCGAAAAGCCGCCGGTCCGGCCGATCGCCTACGGCGAGCCCGATATCGCCTGTGAACGCTCGCCGGACGGCGTCTTGCGCATGCGCAGCCGCACCCCGCTCGGTCACTACGATCCGAATCTCGCGGGTCTGTTCCGGGCCGCGGTGGAAGCACAGCCGCAAGGCGTGTTCCTGGCGGAGCGGGATGGGGACTGGCGCCGCGTAAGGTACGAACAGGCGCGGACCAAGGTCGACGCGATTGCCGCGGCTCTCATCGACCGCGGTCTGTCCGCCGAGCGGCCGGTGATGATCCTGTCCGGCAATGCCATCGATCATGCACTGCTCATGCTCGCGGGTTACACCGCCGGCATTCCGGTCGCGCCGATCTCGGTCGCCTATTCGCTGCAGAGCGGGGATCACGCCAAGCTCAAGCACATCGCCGCCCTGCTCGCGCCCGGCCTCGTCTATGTCGCGGATACGGCGCCGTTCGCCAAGGCGCTCGCCGCCATGGAACTTGCGGACTGCGAGGTGGTCGCGAGCCGCAACGGTGCCAATCACCCCGGCGTCACCCTGTTCGAGCAACTCACGCGCGGCCCGGCCGGTCCCGCCGTGGACAAGGCGGCGCGGGCGATCACGGCCGACACGGTGGCGAAAATCCTGTTCACCTCGGGCTCGACCGGGCTGCCCAAGGGCGTCATCAACACCCACGGCATGCTCACCGCGAACCAGCAGCAGATTCTGCAACTGTGGCCGTTCGTGACCGAGCAGCCCCTGGTCCTGGTGGACTGGTTGCCGTGGAACCACACGTTCGGCGGCAACCACAACTTCAACCTCGTGCTGCGCCACGCCGGCACGCTCGCCATCGACGGCGGCAAGCCGGTGCCCGGCCTGATCGATGAGACGGTGCGCAACCTCGCCGAGATGTCGCCCACCATCTGTTTCAACGTCCCGGCGGGTTATGCCGCGCTGCTTCCCTTTCTCGAGCGCGACGAGGCCTTCGCGCGCTCGTTCTTCGCGAAACTGCGCCTGATCTTCTATGCCGGGGCGGCGCTGCCGCAGGATTTGTGGGAACGGCTCGAGGCGGTGTCGGCACGCGTCACCGGCGCCCACGTCCCCATGACGTCGTCCTGGGGCATGACCGAGACCGCACCGATGGCGACCATGGCGCACTTCCTCATCGATCGCGCCGGCCCGATCGGCGTGCCGGCACCGGGCGTGGAGCTCAAGCTCGTGCCGAGCGGGGCGAAGCTCGAAGTGCGCGTGCGCGGGCCCAACGTCACGCCGGGCTACTGGAAACGGCCCGACCTGACTGCGGCCGCCTTCGACGCGGACGGGTTCTACCGGCCCGGCGATGCGGTGCGCTTGTCCGATCCGGCGGATCCCACCAAAGGCATCGTGTTCGACGGCCGGCTGGCCGAGGATTTCAAGCTGACGACCGGGACCTGGGTCCATGTCGGGGGACTCAGGGTCGCCGTGCTGGCAGCGGCCTCCCCGGCGCTGCAGGACGCCGTCGTGGCGGGCGAGAACCGGAACTTCATCGGCCTGCTCGCCTGGCTCAATGTGGCCGGTTGCCAGAAGCTGATCGGCGACGGCGCGCCCGCGACCCTCGGCGAATTGGCGTGCCATCGGACCGTGCGCGAGCACGTGCGCGCCGCGCTCGCCCGCTGGAACGCCGCGCACAGCGGCGCCTCCCAGCACATCGCCCGCGCGCTGCTGCTGACCGAGGCGCCCTCGATCGACGCCAACGAGATCACCGACAAGGGCTACATCAACCAGCGCCTCGCGCTGGAGCGGCGGAACGCGGAGGTGGAACGGCTGTTCGCGGCGCGAGCGGAAGGGGACGTGATTGTCGTGTAGCACCGCGGCTATCGGTTCCTTACAATCTTGAAGGGATGCCGCGTCATTTCTTCGGCCTCATCCTTCGAGACGCCCGCCTGCGGCGGGCTCCTCAGGATGAGGGATGCGTGCAGTGCACCCGCGGATTTCAGATCCGCATGCGCGCTTTCCGCCCTCATCCTGAAGGAGCCGAGCGTCCTTCGACAGTCACCCTCATCCTGAGGAGCCCGCGAAGCGGGCGTCTCGAAGGATGAGGGTGACTGCTCAGGATGAGGAGAGGCGTCTCGAAGGATGGGGCGGCCTCCTCTGGACCAGGGCTGTCCCACATCGTCTCCTCGCGGGCTCTGTGATAGGCTCGCCGTGGACGCCGGGAGATTGGTCATGAGAGATCGCGTTCTCGCCATCATCGTCGCGATCGCCGTCGCGCAGGCAGCGTCCATCTCGGGCGCGGCGGCGCAGTCGAAACCGACGCTCGACTACGAGTTCTTCAAGAGCCGCGTCGAGCCGATCTTTCTGAAGAAACGCCCCACCCACGCGCGCTGCTATGTGTGCCACGGGGAAGGCAGCAGCAACGCCTTCAAGCTCGAGAAGCTCCCCGACGGAGAGAAGTTCTGGAGCGAGGAGCAGTCGCGCCGCAATTTCGCGACGGTGTCCGCGCTGGTCACGCCCGGCGACCCGGGGGCAAGCCGGCTGCTCATGCAGCCGCTCGCGCCCGAAGCGGGCGGCAACGTGTTCCATTCAGGCGGCCGGCAATTCGCCTCCAAGGAGGACCCGGACTACAGGGCCATCGTCCAATGGGTCAGCGGAGCGAAGCCCGCGGCCCGCCCGAAGAAGTAGCCGAAGGCTTGCCGTCCGGGATCACCAGCGTGTTGATCCGCTTCGGCACCTCGCCCACCGGGATGGTGGCGATCAACTTCATGGCTTTGGTATCGATCGCCGACACCGACCGCAGCGCCGCCGTGGAAATGTAGATCGTCTTGCTGTCGGGCGTGAACGTCACCCAGTTCGGCACCGCCGCGATGGGCTCGTGTCCGGGCAGCTTGAGGTCCGGCAACGCCACCTGCCCCATCAGCGTGAGGTCGTCGAGCGAATAGACGAACACGGCATTGTTCGGGATGCTGGTGACCCACAGGGTCTTGTTGTCCGGAGCAACGCCGATCCCGTGCGAGGGCGAAGTGGCGCGCCCGGCGTCGGTCTCGAACTCGGTCGAGGTCTTCGGCAGCGTCACGCGCGCCACCTCCTGGCGCTTGGCGAAGTCCAGCACGGCGAAGCCGTTGAGGTCTGTGAGCTGAACGAAGACGCGGCGCGTCGAGCCGTCCGGATTGGCTTCGATCGTCATCGGCCGCACGCCCCGATCGAACTGGTACTCCCATGCGATCGCGTCGGTTGCCAGATCGATCACCGTGAACATCTTCGAGCGGATCGACCCGGTTATGACGTATTTGCCGTCCGGCGTCACATAGACGTTGTGCAGGCGGCCTTTGACCGGGATGCTCTTCACCCGCGTCAGCGTCGCCGTGTCGATCACGTCGAGCGCGCCCGGATCGCGCGCGATGCCCACCACCACGCGGCCGCCGTCCTTGGTCACCGCGATGTTGTTGGGATGGTCGCTCAGCGGTACCTTCTTGATCAGCTTGCCGCTTCTGCGGTCGAACACGTCGAGGGTGGTGTCGGCCTCGTTGCTCACATAGACGCGCGAGCCGTCGGGCGCAAAGCCGATGCCGTGCGCCGCCTCGATGCCTTTGATGACCTGCACCACCTTGTTGGTCGCCGGATCGATGACGTGGATGTTGTCCCCGGCGCTGTTGGTAGCGTAGACGCGGACCGTTTCCGCAGAGGCCGGGCCGGACGCAAGCACCAGGACCAGCGGCAGAGCCTTGAGAGCATGGCGAAGGGCTGTCATGGGGATTGGGCTCCAGTGGGATTGGCGCCACGTTAGGCCCGCCACTCGCCGTCATCAAGCAGGTTGCGCGCCCATTCGGCGGAGGATTTGGGTTTTGCGGCGCCCCTGCCGCTGGAATGGTCAACGGCCGCCGAACCGCTGGGCAATCGCACAGTGGCGGCGGAGACCTGCCGCCGCTTTGTTTGGCGCGCGGCTTGCAGCTAACATCCGTGGACGGCGTTGGGCATGGGTCACCTTGAGGGGCTTCCATGGCGGTTGCGTTCGACGAGATGACGGGGGTGGATGGCGGCATCCGCCCGGCCTATGCCGAGCTGTCGCAGTGGCTCGGCGACGTGCCGCCCGACCTGCTCGAACACCGCCGGCGCGAGGCCGAGCTCTTGTTCCGGCGGATCGGCATCACGTTTGCCGTCTACGGCGAGGCCGACGCCCAGGAGCGGCTGATTCCATTCGACGTCATCCCCCGGGTGCTCTCGGCCGCCGAGTGGACTCGGCTGCAGCGCGGCCTCGAGCAGCGGGTCAAGGCGATCAACGCCTACATCAACGACGTTTACGGAAACCGCGAGATCCTGCGCGCCGGCGTCGTGCCGGAGGACCTGGTGTTCCAGAACCCGGTCTTTCGCCCGGAGATGAACGGGCAGCGGGTGCCACACGACATCTACGTGCACATCGGCGGCATCGATATCGTGCGGGTGGACGCCGAGACGTTCTACGTGCTGGAGGACAATACCCGCACCCCTTCGGGCGTCTCCTACATGCTGGAGAACCGGGAGATCATGCTGCGGCTGTTTCCTGACCTCATCGCGCGCCACCGCGTCGCGCCGGTCGAGAACTATCCGGACGAGCTGCTGGCCACCCTGAAATCGGTCGCCCCCGCGACCGCCGCCGCCGACCCGACCGTGGTGCTGCTCACGCCCGGCGTCTACAACTCGGCCTATTACGAGCACTCCTTCCTCGCCGACAAGCTCGGGATCGAGCTGGTCGAGGGCCGCGACCTCGTGGTCAAGGGCGAGACCGTCTCCATGCGCGCGACCGAGGGCCTCAAGCGCGTGGACGTGATCTACCGGCGCATCGACGACGATTTTCTCGACCCGCTGGCCTTCCGCCCGGATTCGGTGCTCGGGGTCCCCGGCCTGATGTCGGCCTACCGGGCCGGCAACGTGACGCTCGCCAACGCGGTCGGTACCGGGGTCGCCGACGACAAGGCGGTCTACAGCTACATGCCGGAGATCGTGAAGTTCTATCTCGCCGAAGAGCCGATCCTGAAGAACGTCGCCACCTGGCGCTGCCGCGACGCCCAGGACCTGTCCTATGTGCTCGACCACCTCGAAAACCTGGTGGTCAAGGAGGTGCATGGATCTGGCGGCTACGGGATGTTGATCGGACCCACGGCGGACAAGACCACCATTGCGGCCTTCCGCGACAAGCTCAAGGCCGACCCGAAAAACTTCATTGCCCAGCCGACGCTGGCGTTGTCGACGGTGCCGACCTGCGTCGCCTCGGGGATCGCGCCGCGCCATGTCGACTTGCGGCCGTTCGTGCTGACCGGGCGCGACCGCATCCGGATCGTGCCAGGCGGCCTCACCCGGGTGGCGCTGCAGGAAGGCTCGCTGGTGGTCAATTCGAGCCAGGGCGGCGGCACCAAGGATACCTGGGTGCTGGACCGATGAGCTGAACCGATGCTCTCCCGCACCGCCGACAGCATCTATTGGCTCGCGCGCTATGTGGAGCGCGCCGAATATCTCGCGCGCATCCTCGAGGCGACGCAGCGGCTCACCGCCCTGCCGCTAGCCTATAGCGGCTCGACCAACGAATGGGAGTCGGCGGTGGCGACCGCCGGCTGCAGCAGCTCCTTCTACAAGACCTATGCGGAAGCCAACGAGGAGACCGTCGCCGACTTCCTCGCGTTCGCCGCCGTCAATCCTTCCTCGATCCGCAACTGCTTCGAGATCGCGCGGAGCAATGCGCGGGCGGTGCGCACCGCGCTCACCATGGAGATGTGGGACGCCATCAACGGCGCCTGGCTCGAGCTCAAGCGCTTCGGCGCCGGCCCGTTCACGCGCGATGAGCTGGCGCAGTTCCTGCGCTGGGTCCAGGAATCGTCGCTGCGCTTCGACGGCTCGGCCTACCGGACCATGCTGCGCAACGACGCCTATTGGTTCTCCCGCCTCGGCCTGTTCATCGAGCGCGCCGACAACACCGCGCGCATCCTCGACGTGAAGTACCATTTGCTGCTGCCGGCGCAGCAGCACGTCGGCGGGCCGCTCGACTATTACCAATGGGCGGCGATCCTGCGCTCGGTCCAGGCGCTCACCTCGTATCATTGGGTCTATCGCGAGAGCCTCAAACCCTGGCTGATTGCCGACCTGCTCATCCTCAACGACGAGATGCCGCGGTCGCTCGCAAGCTGCTACGAGAACCTGGTGCGCCATCTCGACCAGATCGCGCGCGCCTACGGCCGCCAGGGCGCGGCGCAGCGGCTCGCCCGCGCCATCCGCACCCGGCTCGAGAACAGCCGCATGGACGAGATCTTCCGCCAGGGCCTGCACGAGTTCATCACCGAGTTCATCTCCGACAACAACCGCCTGGGCATCGCCATAGCGGAGCAATATCTGATGTGAGCGACGCCATGTCGTCGGTGGACACGCCGCCACACCCGTGATGATCGCATGCGAATCCACATTTCCCACGCGACCCAATACCACTACGACAGCGCGCCGAGCGGCGTGATCCAGACGCTGCGCCTTACCCCGCGCAACCACGACGGCCAGTATGTGATCAACTGGCGGATCGACGTGTCCGAGGACTGCCGGCTCTACCAGCACGAGGATTCCTTCGGCAACATCATCCACGCGTTTACCGCGGACGGCCCGTTCACGGCATTGCGCGTCGCGGTCGACGGCGAGGTCGAGACCTCGGTCACCCACGGCATCGTGCGCGGCGCCGTCGAGCGCTTCCCGCCCAGCCTGTTTCTCCGCGAGACGTCGCTCACCGGCATCGATGCGGCGATCGCCGAGTTCGCCCGCGAGGTCCGCGCTGCCGGCGCAACCGACCCGCTCTCCGTCCTCCACCGCCTGCTGGAGGGCGTGCGCCGCGAGATCGTCTACGACACCGACCCGACCCAGGTGGGCACGACGGCCGCCGAGGCTTTCGCCTTGCGCCGCGGCGTATGCCAGGACCTGACCCATATCTTCATCGCGGCCGCGCGCGGTCTCGGCATCCCGGCCCGCTATATCGGCGGCTATTTCCACCGGGCCGACGGCATCAGCGCCCAGGAGGCCGGACACGCCTGGGCCGAGGCGTTCGTTCCCGACCTCGGCTGGATCGCGTTCGACCCGGCGAACGGCGTTTGCGGAACCGAGGCCCACGTGCGGGTCGCGGCGGGCCTTGATTACCTCGGCGCGGCCCCGGTGCGCGGCACCCGCTACGGCGGCGCCGGCGAGACCCTCAGCGTCGCCGTTCACGTCGATCAGGCGGCGCGGCAGGTACAAAGTTAGTTGGCGACCCTTGCCGAATTTGCTATCATAAATGATAGCAACGGAGATTCGCGATGGGTCAGGTGCTGGTCCGCAATCTCGATGACCGGGTCATCGAGAACCTCAAGACCAAGGCGGAACTCAAGGGCCACTCGCTCGAACAGGAACTGCGTAATCTCCTCACCGCGGCGGCGCCGCTGACCCCGGACGAGAAGGTCGCCCTCTTCCGCCAGCTTCGGGCAAGATCGCCCGACCTCACCGGCTTCGACGTGAGCGCCGCCATCCGTCATGGACGCGATGATGAGCTTGATGAATGACCACCGTGGTCGATGCCAGCGTCGCGATGCGATGGTGCTTCATGCTCGATCGGTCCGATCGCGCAGCGAACCTGGTGCACTCGGAGGAACGGTTGATCGCTCCCGAGCTGCTGATTCCCGAATTCATCAATGCGGCTTGGGGGTTGGTGGTTTACGCAGGGGCGCCGCCTGACTTGGCGGCGGACTCGGTCAGCCAGATCGGGAGAGCGTTCGAGGAACTGGTACCGTCGGTGGCGCTGAAGGACCGCGCCCTCGCAATCGCGCTGGAATTGCGGCATCCGGCCTATGACTGTTTCTATCTTGCGCTCGCCGAGATGCGGGAGGTTCCGCTGGTCACAGCCGACGATCGCCTGCTCCGCCGCTGTACCAATTCTCCTTTCGCCGAACTGGTGCGGCCGCTTTGAAGGAGTGAAACCATGACCTACTGCTGCGGCATCCTGGTGCGGGAAGGCCTCGTCATGATCGCCGACACACGGACCAATGCCGGGCTCGACAACATATCGACCTTCCGCAAGCTGCACGTCTTCGCCCAGCCGGGCGAGCGCATCTTCGCGCTCGCCTCCGCGGGTAATCTGTCATTCGTTCAATCGATCGTGAGCATACTCGGCGAAGGGGTGCAAAACCCCGAGACGGGGGAACTCGAGACCCTCATGAATACGCCGACGATGTTCCAGGCGGCGCAGCTTATCGGCCGCGCGATCCACAAGATCCGCCAACTGGAAACTGCCACGCTCGAATCGGACGAGGTGAAATTCGATGTTTCGTTCCTGTTCGGCGGACAAATACTCCATGGCCCCATGCGGCTCTTCATGATCTACGGTGCCGGAAACTTTATCGAATGCACCGTCGACACGCCCTTTCTCCAGATCGGCGAACATAAATACGGCAAGCCCGTGCTGGATCGCGCCGTGACCTACGAAACCGACCTCAATGACGCGTTGAAGCTTGCCTTGATTTCCATGGATTCGACCCTGAAGTCGAACCTCGGCGTCGGGATGCCGATCGACATGATGGTGGCCTGCCGGGACACTTGCGACACGGAGCTCAATACCCGCATCGAGCTGGGCGACGAATATTTCCACGACCTTCGGGAGCGCTGGTCATCGGCCCTGAGAGCCGCCCATGCGGCGATCCCCGCGCCCCCTTACATTGCCCAGCATAGGCGAAGCCAAGCCAATGTCCGGCTGATTGAACCGGCACACGTTGCCGAAGAAGCGCCGCAGAAGCGATGATTCCCAGCGGAGCCTAAAAGCCGGATTTCGCACAAGGATCGCGCTGGCGCACTTGGCGATTCCCGGGCCGCCTGACGACCGCTCCGCGTGATCGGCACCCCAGTATACATCTCGTTAACTGCGAGACGCGAAAAGCAGCAGCGGCGGACGGACTGCCGCGCCCTGCAAGCGTTTCACAATGATTGCCCCCTAATTTCATACCTCTCCAGCCTGGCGAATAGCGGTGGGGATGGGAGGCATGGATGCCGCTCGCAGAAATGCGAAGGCCTGCCATTTGGGATCGCGCGCGCGTGAGCGCCGTCGCGCCGATCGGCCTGATCGTCGCGATCGCCATCATTTGCATCGCCGTTGCGGTGGCGACCTCGGTCCGGCGCGCCGACGAGGTCGCGGTCAGCCACGACGCGCAACTGTTCGTCAACGCCATTGCCCAGCGTCGCGAGCGCCTGCTGCTCGAGCTGGAAAGCGTCGTACGCTCGAACCGGGCGCTGCCGCTTGAGCGTGGCGCCTTCGATGCGGACTGGATTCACCACAACCTCGCGGCGACGCTGAGAACCCATTTCAGCCACGACTACGTGTTCGTCGCCGACGCGGCCGACCGCATCGTCTACCCGGTCCCCGGCCCCCGCACCGCCGAGCTGGCGTGGTTCGACATGATCCGACCGGATCTCGGTCCCATTCTCCACCATCTTCGCGGCCGCGACCCGGTCGATCCGAGCCAGGCCGCGAGCGCGAAACCGGACGGGCTTCCACGCTCTGCGCCGCGGCGGGACCGCCGGGTGCAATCCTTCATGAACCGCCCCGCCATTGTTGCAGCCGCGCCCGTGGGCGCGGCCGACCGCACGCTCGCCGGTTCCAACGAGAGCGCCCCCGTCGTGCTGTTGGTGAAGTTCATCGACGAGGGCATGATGGCCGAGATCGCCGCCCGGCTCGATCTGCCGAATTTGCACATGGTGGGCGCCGCGCCCATTGCGGCGGGCGATCACGTCGTCGATCTCGCGGACGACACCGGCAGCGTGCTCGCCCGCGTCGCATGGACACCGAACCACCGGTCGGACGAGATTCTCCGCAGCGTCATTCCGTTCATCGTGATCGCGCTCGGCGGGCTTGCCTTCTTCGCCGGATTTGCGCTGCGCTTCATGCGGCGCGCCGCCGCCAAGATCTCGGCGGGAGAAGACCAGCTCAGGCATCTTGCCCTGCACGACTCGCTCTCGGGCCTGCCGAACCGGACCTATTTCGGCGAACGCCTGGAAGCCGTGATCGCGGACGTGAAGCGGGGCGGCTCGCCGGCCGCGGTCTTTTGCATCGATCTCGACCACTTCAAGGACGTCAACGACACGCTCGGCCATCATGTGGGCGACGAGCTCATCGCCGCCGTGACCAAGCGGCTCCGCGGCATCGTGCGCGGCGAGGCGATGGTCGCGCGGCTCGGCGGCGACGAATTCGCCGTGATCACGCCCGGCGAGACCGATGCCGACACGTTGATGGCCATTGCCGACCGCATCTTGATGACGCTGTGCCATCCCTATTCGATCATGGGCCACACGCTGGTCATCGGCGCGAGCGTCGGCATTGCGGTCATCGATCGTCCGTCTCTCACCGCGGCGGACGTCATGCGCTACGCCGACATGGCCCTCTACCGCGCCAAGAACCAGGGCCGCCGGCGCGCCTGCATCTACGACGCGGAGATGGACGCGGATATCGTCCAGCGCAAACACCTCGAGCACGACCTGCGCCACGCCATCGACACCGACGGGCTCGACCTCGCCTACCAGCCGGTGTTCAGCGCCGATGGCGAGCGGGTGGTCGGGGTCGAGGCGCTGGCGCGCTGGAACCATCCGCAGCGGGGGCCGATCCCGCCGGTCGAGTTCATCCCGATTGCCGAGCATAGCGGGCTTATCGTCGCGCTCGGCGAGTGGGCCTTGCGCCGGGCTTGCGTCACCGCATCGGGTTGGCCGGTCTCGATCGCGGTCAACGTCTCGCCGCTCCAGTTCCGCCAGCCGGATTTCGTCGAGATGGTCCAGCGTATCCTCGCCGAGACCGGCTTCGACCCGAACCGGCTCGAGCTGGAGATCACCGAGTCGACGCTGCTCGGCAACGTCGAGGGCGCCGAGAGCGCCATGCACCGGTTGAAGGCGCTCGGCGTGCGGCTCGCGCTCGACGACTTCGGCACCGGTTATTCGAGCCTGCTCTATCTGCGCCGATTCCCGTTCGACAAGCTTAAGATCGACCGCAGCTTCATCCGCAATATCGAGAGCGCGGCGGAAGCGGCGCCCATCGTCCACGCCATCGTCAGCCTCGGCCGCGGCCTCGGCATGAAGGTCACCGCCGAAGGCGTGGAAACCGCCGAGCAGCATCTGTTCCTGCGCGCCGCCGGCGTTCACTTCATGCAGGGCTTCCGTTTCGGCAAGCCCGAACCGGCGGCGGCGATCGAGGAGCGGCTTGCCGCGCAACAGGCTCGCGCCGCCAAGCCGAAGGCGCCGATCGCCCGCGCCGGCTGACGAAATCATATCGACCGCATCGAGCGCTGACTCATTTCCGTTACCCTGAGGCGGCCGCGTCCTTCGACCGTCACCCTCATCCTGAGGAGCCGAGCGAAGCGAGGCGTCTCGAAGGATGAGGCTGACGGCTCAGGATGAGAGCGAGCCTCGAAGGGCGACGGCCCGGACCGGGCCGACATCCTTCGAGACGCGGCCTTTGGCCGCTCCTCAGGATGACGGTCAACAGCAGGTGCCGCGCGTATTATCGTGTGCGGCCCGCCGGCGAGAGCACCTTCGCATAGTGTTCGGCGATGTCGCGGGACGTCGACGCGATGACCGCAACCACCTTGTCCACCGCCTCGCCGGGGATCGGCGCTATCTCCAGTTTGCTGCGTTCCGCGTCGGCCAGGAACTCCTGATCCGCCGCCAACGCCGCGAAGGCGGCGCGCAAGGCGGCAACGCGGTCGGCCGGAACGCCCGGCGGGGCAATGACCGGCCGCGCCGCCGTCTTCTGGGTGAAGTTCAGTTCCATCACCTTGCGGTCCGCCTCGTTCCTGACGAAATCGAGCGCAGATGGCACGTCGGGCAGCTCCGGGTCCTTCTGCAGGGCAGCCTGCATGAGCACATTGACCTTCTTCTCGCGCAGCCAATCGGGCCGGACCGCCTTCAGGCTCGACCATGACCAGTCGCCAATGCCCTGAACCTCGCCGCGTTCGATCGCCAGCGCGATCAGGGCCGTGGTGTTGTAGCCCGTCACGATCTTGAACCTGGTGCCGATCAGCGCATTGAGAAGCCTCGGCGTCGTTTCCGGATCGACCCCGGTGATGCCGCCGACGATCAGCTCCTTCTCGAACAGATCGTCGACGGTCTTGTGCTCCGTCGTGTGCCAGGAGACGACCACGCCGGTTTCGCTGTTGAGGCTTCCGATCCAGTTGAACTTGTCGATCTCGAACCGGACCCCGGTGGGGTTGACCAGCTTTGCGAGCAGCATGCCCCGCTGAATGAGCGCAATGACGGTGCCGTCCGATGCTGCCGCATTGTAGAGGTGATTTGCGGCCGCAAGGCTGCCCGCTCCCGGCATGATTTGGACGATGAACGTGGGGTGGCCGGGCACGTGCTTGCCGAGATGCCGCGCCATCAGGCGCGCCTGCAGGTCGTAGCCGCCGCCGGACCCCGCCCCGACGATCACGGTGATCTGTTTCCCGGCATAGAAATCGCCCACCGGGTCTGCCCGCGCCGGAACCGTGCAGGATAGGATCGCGAACGCGGCCAGGAGCGCCAGGCCGGCCGCCCGACTGACGCGATCGATG
>Ga0137374_10001660_pt1 | contig 25520 bp, 20 predicted proteins | sample SagtaG_20_FD_104811 | JGI IMG/M metagenome (GOLD analysis project Ga0137374, IMG submission 104811) | Vadose zone soil microbial communities from Sagehorn Ranch, Mendocino, California, USA - Sage1_R_100_16 metaG | ecosystem: Environmental > Terrestrial > Soil > Vadose zone | place: USA... | reverse complement strand
TGTACGCGCGCCCCGACGCCCATATGAACAATATTGTCGAGGCGGCCAAGGCCGCCAACGCGCACGACTTCATCACCAGTCTTCCTGACGGTTATGAAACCAGAGTCGGCGAGCGGGGGATGCGGTTGTCAGGCGGCGAGCGCCAGCGCATCGCGCTCGCGCGAGCGTTCCTGAAGGACGCCCCCATTCTCATTCTCGACGAGCCGACGAGCTCGGTCGATACGAACACCGAACTGTCGATCATGCGCGCGATGGAAACACTCATGAATGGCCGCACTGCCTTCATGATCGCTCACCGCTTGAACACCTTGAAGAGCTGCGACCTTATACTCAGAGTTGAACAGGGCCGGCTGACCACTCTCGCGGCGCCGATCGAAGAGGCCCTGGTCACCGACGATGCACTCATCAGACGCGAACAGAGTCGGTAAGCCACCGAAGGTGCTGACGATCGATCTCGACGAGCACCCCGCCGTCAGAGCCTGGTCGCAACTGCGGACAAACCAGCCTCCGCACTCAATCGAAATCTTGCGGCAGAAGACCAAGTCGGCTGTGTACCGACTCGTCGGCGCCGGCGAAGGAGGCACGGCGATTATCGCCAAACGGTGCGAGCCGGAGAGCGCGCGCACCGAACACCTCGTGTACTCAGAGATCCTGCCGCAGGCCGGTGCGAGCGCGCTTCAGTGCTTCGGATTCGTAGAGGCGCCCGACGGCGAGTCAGCCTGGCTGTTCATTGAGGATGGCGGGGGAAAGGAGCTTCGGCCGCGAGTCGACGATCACCGGGATCTGATATCGACATGGCTGTCGTTGCTGCACGGCCGGGCATCGCGCGTCAGCGCGGTGTCGCGCGCGCCGGACCGCGGGGCGACCCACTATCTGAAGCACCTGCAGCTGGGTCGTCAAACGATCCTCGACAATCTCGATAGCCCGTTTCTGACCTCGCAGAACCTGTTTTCACTACGGAGCATTCTCCGTCACTGCGATCGACTGGCGACGCGATGGGATCGGATTCAGAGCTTCTGCGACGAGATGCCGCGAACTCTGGTCCATGGTGATCTGGCGATCAAGAATATGCGTGTGCGATCCTGCGGGGATCGAACCGAGCTGACGATCTTCGACTGGGAAACCGCAGGGTTGGCCGCTCCCGCAGCGGATCTGGCGCGGCTCGGATCAATGATAATGGCCCCCGTCGATCTCAGCCTCTATCACGCGATCGTCAGCGAGTTTTGGCCGGGGCTGGGCAAATCGGACATCGAACAATGCGCCGCGATCGGCACGCTGTTCCGCCTGATTGCTATGATTCACTGGGAAAGCATTGAACTTCAAACCCACTCCGTCCCGAAATCGATGTGGACAATGACACTTTACGAAAGGGAAATGGCCCACGCACTCAGCCAGGCCGGTTTGCAGGAGTTGGAAATAACGTAAGTATCGGCAGAAAAGAGGCCGCGTCCCCCTCGGTCTTGGAAGGAGCTCGACATGGAGACGCTGTCTCGCGAGGCACTCGCGGAAAAGATCAGATCCTTTAAATACTGGCATTATCCTTTCGATTTGGGCAACGGCATCGTCATTACTCCTCATGGCGGAGCGCAGCACGTTGAAAAGAAACTGGCGTTGCGGCAGTTCATCTGGCCGGCCGTGCTGGGGCTTTGCGGAGGAAGTCTCAAAGGCTTGCGTGTGCTCGACATCGGTTGCAACGCGGGATTCTGGTCGCTCGAAGCGCACCGCTCAGGCGCGTCGTACGTTCTGGGCGTGGAAGCGAGGCCACAATTTGTCGAGCAAGCCACGCTCGTACGCGATGCGCTCGGTATCGACCGCAGCCAACTCGATTACCGGCAGTTGGACATCTATGATCTTCGCGCCGAGGCCGTGGGCAGGTTCGATCTCGTTCTGCTATTGCGCGTGCTGCATCACCTGAGCGAGCCACTCCGCGCGTTGGAATGCGTGCGGAGCGTCTGCAAATCGTATCTGGTGGTCGACATCCGACTTGCCTTCGCGTCTGTGACGCAGGATCAGCCGCTCATCCTGTTGTCCAAGCAAACGCAGGAAGGCGTGATCAACCGAGTGACAAAGGGGCTTCGCGCGAGCCCGACAATGGCCGCACTTCATCTGATGCTCGATGCCGTCGGATTCGGAGATGTGACGGTGATTCCCCCGAAGCCGCCCCTGCAGAAAGAGTACTTCGACGGAAAGAGAGCGCTCTTGACCGCGCGAGTCGTCGAGTAGGAACGAGGAGGATACAGACGTGAGCATGCCTGTACTGGCACGCGCCGAACAGGACGCGTTGTCGCAATGGGTAGAACAGATCGCTCCGGACGCATTCCAGATTGCTTCGCCGATAGCGCGCATCGAATGGCGTACGTCCACCTATTCCAGTTCATACGCCTCTTACATTGGAACTCTCCGGTTGGTTTCAGGCGACGAGCATTCCTTCTTCCTGAAGGATTTTGGTTTCTCTCAGCTTTCCAAGGACGGAAGAGTGGAGCGGCGCGATCGCGAGATACGCGTTTACCGCGACCTCCTGGCGCGCGCGAATCTCGATACCCCGAAGTATTACGCGTCGATGTGGGACGAAGATGCGGGCCGGTTCTGGCTGCTGCTGGAGTTTGTGCGCGGCGCCGAGGTGCGGCACAGCGGACTGGAGTACTGGATCGCCGCAGCGGGTTGGCTTGGGAGAATGCAGGGGCACTTTCTCCGGTCGAGCGTCGACTTGAACGGGGCTGAGTTCCTGCTGCGCCACGATGCGGACCGCTTCCGAACGAAAGGCTTTGATGCCTTGCGGAACGTTTTTCAAATCGCGACGCCCTTGGGCAAGCGTTTCGAGACCATCCTGAGGGACTATGACCGCCTAGTCGATCTCATGGCCGCACAGCCTCGCACGCTGGTGCATGGCGCATATCGTCCCTCGAATATTTTGATCTCGCTCGCGAACTCGCGAGTGTGTGTGGTCGACTGGGAGGTGGCGTCCTACGGCGCGACTCTGTACGACCTGGCGTTCTTCGCCGATGGGTTCAAGCCTCCCACGCTCGATCGTATCTTCGACACCTATGAGCAGGAAGCAGCCACACATGGCGTGGCGGTCCCCGAACGCCACGAGATGAAATACGTGTTCGACGTGTTTCGCTTCTACAGGATCGTGAACTGGCTGAGTCGTGCCGTAGAGAAGGGTTTTTCGGAGAAGGAAACCGCTAAGTTGGTCGCGTTGGGGGACGAGATCAGTCGGCTCGTGTATTGAGCGCGAGCGTCGATGGACAGCGCAACTGCGGGCATTCGCGGAACACCAAATTGGAGTGATCTCGAGCTGCGGCCACTGCTCGAACACATCTCGAGCAACGCTCTCGGCAGGCGCGTGCAACTCACAGCGTGCGAGTGGCGGCCAAGTCCGTTCTCCACACTGTTTCCAGCCGAGATTCTGGTCTTGCGGCTGAACGGCGACGAGACGCTGAGTGTTTTTGTCAAGCACCTTGGATCCGAGCAGGCCGACCATCCCGAGAAGCAGTGCCGCGATCGCGAGGTCCGCATTTACCGCGATCTGCTGACCGACGGAGGGCTTCCCGTCCCGCGCTGCTTCGGCTCGCGCTGGAACGACGAAACGGGCCGGCATGAGGTCTTCCTCGAATATCTCGATGACTGGAACCTGAAATATCACGGGCTCGACCACTGGTTCGCGGCGGCGCGCCGGTTGGCGGATTTGCACGTCCACTTTGCAGCGCGCGCGCCCGACTTGGCGGCGTGCGACTTTCTGCTGCGGTTCGACGAGCAGTACCTTCGCGAGTGGGCCGAGCGCGCACTCACCGCGGTGGCGGACGTGGCGCCGGCGCTGACCGGGCGACTGCGCCGGGTCGTGGCGAGCTACGGGCGCGTCTGGGAAATCCTGTCGACACAACCGCTGACGCTCGTTCACAACGATCTTGCACCCAAGAACGTCATTGCCGATCGCTCGAGCGACCCCGCTCGCATCTGCTTTGTCGATTGGGAGATGGCTGGTCTCGGCTGCGGCATGATGGACCTGGTGCATCTCAAGTACGGTCTGGATCCCGTGAACGGCGAGAAGATGGTCGCCGCGTATTGCGCCGGTCTCGAAGGAACGAGTCTGCTGCCTGCCAGTCCACGCGAGGTCGAGAGACTCGTGGCCGCCTGCGAGATCCACAAGATTGTCTATCGCCTCGCGTTCAGCAAGACGTGGCGCCTCGGCCCAGAGCGGGTCGAGGAATGGATCTCGGAAACGGAGCGGTTTGCGTCTCTTCTTTGAGCCGCTGAATCTGGAGGCGACAGTCGGTCGCGCACATGAGGATTCTCGTTGGAGGTGTGATCTCCATTCCCCCCTACTCACCAGGGATGGCGTGGAATTGGATGCAGCATGCCGTCGGATTCCACCGCCTGGGTCATGACGTGCACTACGTGGAAGAAGTGCGACCCGAGTGGTGTGTCGATGCCGAGGGGCGCCGCACGGCCTATGTGGAGAGCCGGAATCGCCAGCTCTTTCGCACGACGATGGCCCGTTTCGACCTGCTCGATCGCGCGTCTCAGGTGTACAACCGCGGCGAGGACACGTGCGGCCTCTCCTGGTCAGCCCTATGCGAGGTGGCGCGGCAAGCGGACGTCGTCATCAACATGTCCGGGCATTTGACGACCGAGGAGCTGCTGCCGATCACGGCGCGGCGCGTCTACGTGGATCAGGACCCGGTGTACACCCAGCTCTGGTCTGCCGAATACGGCAGTGACCTGAATTTCGCCGCGCACGACGTGTTCGTATCGGTCGGCCTGAACATCGGCACGTCGCGATCGCAGATTCCCGACTGCGGTCGGCGTTGGCAGCATACGCTGCCACCAGTGGTGCTGGACGACTGGGCGTGCGCGCCCGATCGCGCCGGATCGCGTTGGACGACGATCGCCTCGTGGAGCGGTTACGGGGACCTCTGCTACCAAGGCGAGTGGTACCGGTCCAAGTACGACGAGTTCCTGCGATTTGCGGACCTGCCAGCGCGCGCAGGACAGGACTGCGAAGTCGCGTTGAAGGCATTTCGTGACTCCGATCCGGGCATCCAACAGTTGCGGAGGGGCGGTTGGATTCTGTCGCAGGCCGCCTCGATCGCGGACCTCGCGCGGTACCAGGACTACATTGGCGCGTCACGCGGTGAAATCGGCATCGCCAAGAATGCGTATGTGAAAGGACGCTCGGGCTGGTTCAGCGATCGGGCCGCCCACTACCTTGCCAGCGGGCGGCCCGTGGTCGCTCAAGCGACCGGGTTCGAGCAGTCTCTGCCTACGGGCGAGGGCCTGCTCGCATTTCACACACTCGAAGAAGCGGTCTCCGCGATGAGAACAATCGACGAGGATTACGCAGCGCACTGCCGCGCGGCTCGTGAGTTCGCAGCTGAGTATCTCGACTATCGACAGGTTCTGCCGCGCCTCCTCAACGCCTGCGCCTCGGATTGAAGATCGTTTCAACGACACTCACATGAAAAAAATCATCGTCGCGACGAAGGACACGACGCGCCTGCCGGAATTTGCGGGGTCGACATGGGTGCGCCTGCAATACGTGCTCGGGTTCGCGGCGCTCGGCTTCGAGAGCTTCTGGATCGACCGGCTCCGCCCGGTCGATCGGCTAAAGCACCCTCACAGCCTCGAGTATCTGATGGAACGATTCGACCGCACGCTGCGGCTGTTCGGTCTGCAGGACCGCTGCGCGGTTGTGTACAACGGCGGCGAGCGCTACTTCGGAATGACGGAGTCGCAGTGCGGGCAGCTTGCGCGAGAAGCGGACCTGCTGGTCAACATCAGCGGCTATCTCCCGCCCGATTCGCCACTGATGCACATCCCGCGGCGCGCCTACGTGGACGTCGATCCCGGCTTCACCCAGATCTGGAGCCACCAGGTCGGCATATATCTCGAGCAGCACAATTTTTTCTTCACGACCGGACAGAACGTCGGCCAATCGACTTTCACGATTCCGACGCGGGGCATCGACTGGCGACCGATCGTTCCACCCGTGTTTCTCGACGCCTGGCCCGCCTGTATCGACCCGGATTGTGAGCGCTTTTCCACGGTTGCCGACTGGCGGGGTCAACAGAACGCTATTTTCGACGCGCAGTACTACGGCACGAAGCGCGATGAGTTCGTCCGCTTTTTGCGCGTGCCGCAGGTGGCCAATCAGCGTGTCGAACTGGCGCTGACGATCGGCCAGCAAGACTTCGAAGACCTCGGCCTGCTGGATGGCCACAACTGGCGTGTGAGAGATCCGTATCTCTATGCGGGAGATCCACAAAGTTATCGGGAGTTCATCCAGAAGTCGCGCGCGGAATTCAGCGTGGCCAAGAGCGGGTACGTGCGATCGAACAGCGGCTGGGTGAGCGACCGCACCGCCTGCTATCTGGCGTCCGGCAAGCCCGCCATCGTGCAGTCGACCGCGTTCGAGTGCCGGCTTCCAACGGGCAACGGACTACTGTCGTTTCGTACGGTCGACGAGGCCGTGGCCGCCATCAATGAAGTGAACAGCAACTACCTGAGACACTGCCAGGCCGCCAGGGACCTTGCGGAGCGGCACTTCAGCTCAGATGTGGTGTTGAGTGAAATGCTGACACACGTCGGGCTCGACTGATCGACGCCATCAGAAGCTCACCTGCGCCGTCAGGTACAGGCGCCGGCCGTCGAGCGCCCGGCCGGCAGTGCCGAACGTGGACGACGTGATCACGCCACGATACCGCGTCAGATTGACCGAATTGAATAGATTGCTGACCCGTGCGCTCAGCGTCGCCTTCGCGCCGTTCGGACCGCGCAGCCCGATCGTCTTGAGCACGCTGAGGTCGGCCTCCCATTGTGTCGATTCGCGACCGTAGTTGCGCGGGATGATCGACTCTCCCGGCCGCGGATTGGGATTGAAGATGCCGAACGGGGTCGCTATCGCTCCGGGCTCGCCGGCCACGGCAAACGACGGGCGATCGGTGAAGAGCGTGTCCCCGTTGTTGTCGCGGCCGGTCCGAATGTTGAACGGTCGCCCCGACAATGCGGTCAAGGAGGGCCGCGCCTCGAACTTGAGGGGAAGCGGCACGCTGAAGGAAACATTCCCGCGATGGCGCCGGTCCTCCGACGACGGCCCGTATTCGGTCGTGAGATCGTTCGAGTCGGCGGGAATCGTTCGCGAGCCGTCGGAATCGCTGCGCCGCCACGACAGGGTATAGCTGCCGGACACTCGCACCGGCGCCAGAGTTGTTCTGCCGCTCATGACAACTTCCTGGCGAAACGATCTCGCCGTCGACTCGTACTGCAGCACAGCTCCGCGATCCGGCATCGGACGGTCACCGTTGAGCGGTGCATTGATGTTCCGAAGGCGCAGCAGATTCCACATCCGCTCGACGGTGTAGCTGAGCGAGAACCGCGTTTGCCGGTTGACCTGTCGATCGAGGCTGATCGAGGACATCGCCGACGCGGGCGTGTGCAGGTCATCAGCGCGGCGATACATAGTCACGTCCCGTTCGGTCCCGCCGTCGAGGGTGGCGGGGATCACAGGAAAGAAGGCCGGCCGATCGACGACCAGCGGCCGCTGGTGATGCCCGTCATAGCGCCGTACGTCGAACTCCAACTCCGTGCCGATCCGATCGTGAAATAAACCCGCACCCAGACGAACCGTGTTGCGCCGAGCCTGGTCCACCGTCCATGCGAGCCCGAAGCGCGGTGAGAAGCTCCGGCTGTTGGACCCAAGCGACTGCACATCATGCCGGAGTCCATAGGTGAGCAGGAGTTTCGAACCAATCGGGCGGTCCTCCTGGATGAACCATGCGCCCCACCACTGGCGGAAGGCGATGGCCTGGTCGCCCGTCGAGATGGTGAACTGCGACGGACCATAGCCTGGCGCGCCGAGAAGCGTCTGGCGGTAGCTCTCCAGCGGCGAGACCGTGACCGCCACGCCGTCGGGCCCGAGCACCGGCCGCCCGGCGGAATCCCGCAGGACGCCCGCCCCGAACGTGAACGAGCCGCCGAAGTTCGAGCGGTCTAGATCAGCGCGATCCATCGTTTCGAGGTCGAAACCGACCTTCACGATCGAGCGCTTGCGCGAGAGGGTCAGTCGCTCGTTCACTTCCAGAGTGGTTGCCGTCGTGTGGCTCGCAAGCGCGTCCTGATTGCCGCCGGCATTGAACGACTCGAGCACGAATACGGCCGGCGCGTCGGTCACTGCAGCACTCACGTTGCGCGTGCGCGACCAGCTCGCGCGAAACTCGTGCACCGCGGCGCGGCCGAACGTCGAGTTCAGTGACAGTTGCCCTCGCGACTCGCGCTGGCCGCTCCGATACGCGCGCTCCGCGAGATCCAATCCGCCGAGGCCCTGGTTGGTGGATTCGCTCTCAGTGCGGCTGAAAGACCCGACCAGCAGATGCTTTGGCGCCAGCTGATAGGACAGCGTGCCGGACCCGTTGCGCGTCCCGCTCGTGCTGACAACGTCCTCTGTGAGCACCGCCGGCGTCAGATCCCGGTTGAGGACAGTCGCATTGATCACCTCACTCCTGTCGTACTGCCAGTCGCCGGCGTACAGCACGAAGCCGAGACGGTTCGCGATGAGTGGTCCGCTGAGATATCCGTTGAACGCATTCGAGTGGAAGGGCACTTCCCGTGGCGCAAACGCGTTGCGGGCAGTGAGCGCATGGTTGTTGAAGGTGTTCGAGAGATCGCCGCTGTATTTGGCCGCGGCGGCCTTGGTGGAGATCTCGATGCGCGCGCGTCCGAGCTCTCCGAATTCCGGAGCGAAGGGATTCGATACGATGCGGATGGATTGAATCGCCGACGGTGGTGGCAGGCGCCCGCCGCGGAATCCGTCGACGAATACGTCGGCATCGTTCGCACCGGCGGTCGCCGCCATCTCGCGCAGGCGCTCGAGCAGCTGTGCCGGTTCCGTGGGCAGGTCTCGCAGCTCGGCGTCGGAGAGCATTTGCGCGACGACCGGCTCGAGATCCGGCGTGACCTCGACATTCTCTCGCGTCTCAACCCGCAGCGTCACATCGCGCGTAAGGCGCGGTGTGTCAGCGAGGTCGATCTCGCTGGATTCCGCCGCGAAGCCGTCCATCACGATCGTGAGAACGTAGAGGGCCGGTGGCAGATTCGCAAACCGATAGCGCCCCTGCGCGTCCGATTGTTGTTCGAGGATCTCGCCGGTGGATCTCTGGAGAACCACGGCCGCGCCCACGATGACGCCGCCGGTCTGATCGCGGACAACGCCCGCCAGCTCACACCGAGCGGTGAATTGTGCGCCGGCGAGACGGGGTGCTCCCATTATCGCGAGCGACGCAAGCAGCGCCACAAACGCGCTCCGCGCCAGACGCGGCGCCGGCGACAATCGGCCGCCTGGGATGACGGGCGGCGACAAGTTCGCCACGCCATGGCCCGCGCATTGATTCTGGATGGCCAGGATCGACATATCTGTGAAGCGCACGCAGCGGGCGGCTCCTTATTCAACGAACCGCGCGGGCCACAATCTATCGATGAGCGCGCGGCCAAATCTCCACGGCTGCGACGCCGACCGGAGCGGCCGCATCTTTACGTCCTCAGCGGCCTTGGCCGCCGCGTATCGGACCACAGCCAGCGTGTGCGTGAGCTGCCACAACATTCGCACGCTCAGAAGCCCGACGGCCGCAATCCCCTCGGGCCAGACCGGCCATGGGTGATCGCCTCTGATGACGATCGCCGCGGCGAGCGCACTGGTGACGACCGCCATGACCGCGAAACTGAGTGGCGTGAATCTGAGCTGCTGGCGAAACCGCAACAGGCATCGATTGGATCCATGATCTTCGACGAGTCCACGGAGATCCAACCAAGCCCAGAACCCGATCGGGACGCTGACGTCGCGGTCCAGTTGCCAACCATGATCGACGACGACGTGATGGATGGCGCGCATGCCGCGAAGTCGCTTGACGAGCCGCCTGAGGACGACATCGCTGCTGATCCACGATTGGCCCCAGAATTGTTCTCCGGTGGAGCCGCCGACGAGCACGCGGGCGGCAGAAGCGATATCGCTCGCCGAGGGAAGCCGCCTCACGAATGCGCCGAACGCCAACGGTGCATGCGGGACGCCCTCTGCCGCGAGCAATCGCCCACGAAACCAGCCGACCTGACGCGCGATCGGCTGGAGAAGATGCAGCCACGCGATGATGCTCCGCACCACGAACCGGCTGACGCGCGGCGACCGTCCAGGGATTTGCGGCAACGATCGGACATCTGTCGCAAGCGCGCAGCGAACGCATCTGACGATCGAGCTCAGAACGCCAACCGCGCCGGCGATACCGAGCATCGATCCCGCGCGAAGCAGCTCGGTGCCGAGCGCGATTCCGAGGCCGGCGAGAACCAGACTGATCGAAGCGCCCAGCCACATCGCCGAATGCGGCAACAGGGTGAAGGGATTTGCGCCCGGGTGATAGACAGAGGGGAATGCGGCGGTGCCCCAGGCACCGGCATTGATCCGCGTGTTTGTCAGCGATCGAACGAACGGCAGCGGACTATAGATGCGGCCACGCCACCCGATACGCCGGCCGACGAATTTGTCTGGATGATGCGGCTCGAGCCAGGCCTCACCCTCGCCGTAGCCGATTTGCTGCCGCCAGTACGCCTTGATCGAAGGCCGATGGTGATGCCAGACGAGCGCCGCTGGCGAGAATCCGATGGTGCCGCCGCGCGCCTGCAGGCGCCAGCACGCATCCACATCATCACCAGCTCGTAAATAGATGGCGTTGAAACCGCCAATCGCCAGCAACGCGTCCCGGCGCACGGCGAGATTGCATCCGGGCACATGCTCTGCAATCCGATCGTCGACCATCACGTGCGTCGGTCCGCCTGGCGAGAGCGCAACAGCGCGGGCGAGCCACGCATCGTCAGGTGGCGGCACGTTCGGCCCTCCGCACGCGACGATGTCGGATGTCAAAAATGGTTGAACCAGGTAGGTGAGCCAGTCCGGCTCGACTCGTACGTCGGCGTCGGTGTAGGCGACGATATCGCCCATGGCTGCGGCAAGGCCGACGTTGCGGGCGCGACTGAGGCCACCATTCGTTGTTTCAATCAATCGCATCGATGGATGCCGCCGCGCGATGTCGCTGGTGGCGTCCTTCGATCCGTCGTTGACGACGATCACCTCGAAATCCGGGTACGTCAGGCGCTCGAGCGACGACAGGCAATCCTCGAGCGTGGCCGCGGCGTTGTAGGCGCAGATGATCACGGACACTTTTGGCCAGCGCAGCTGTTCTTCCGCGCTGAAAGGCGCTCGCGCGAAGGCGTCCGCGACTGCGTTCAGCGCCGGTTTTGGCCGCCGCTCGGCATCGACGAGGCCAAACGACCAATCTTCAACTTGATAACCGCCGCGCCACCAGTCATCGGTCCAGGCAAAAGCGATTGCGCCACACGCCCCCTCCGCGAACGAGGCGCGCAGTTGCATGGCTGTCAGCCGACCCTGCACGTCTCTGCCATGGCGAATGCTGTCCGCGCCCGCTTCGGCCAGCAGCAACGGCTTGAGGCCCGCGATGTGCTGCAGCCGCGCGACGTACCTGCGGAGGTTCGGCTCGTCATGAAGATAGACATTGAAGGCGCAGACATCGACGAACGGCAGCTCCAGATACTCCGTCGTCGGAAAGTTGACGTAAGTGAACGTGCCCTCCGGCGCTGCGGATTTTGCGTCCTCGTACAACTCTCGAATGAACTGCTCGATTCGGTGATGCCCGTGCCATCGGACGACGGCCGCCGGAATTTCATTGCCCAGCGCGAACAGCAGGACGCCGGGATGATCGGCGAGGGTGCGGACGGTGGTCTGCACCTCGTGGCGGATCGCCTTGCGCATTCGTCTGTCGTCGAGAAACGCGATGTGCTGCGCCCACGGCATCCCCACCATCACGCGCAAACCGTGGCGCGCGGCTTCGTCGAGCAGTTCCTGGGAGGGTACTGTGTAGACGCGGACCGTATTGATGCCGTACTCCGCCATCTTCGCGAAATCGGCGGCCACGCGATCGATCGCCGGAAACTGATACCCCTGCGCATCCGGCGCGAACGTGCCGTACGTCACACCTTTGACAAGGAAACGCTTGCCGCCTGCCGCAAAGAATTTGCCGCGGGGCGCCGGTCGATCGGCACCGCCGAGCATTTCCGTCGGGGTGCGTCGACGATCGAACGGCCGTGCATCTTCTTCGGTGTCTGTGATTGCCGGACGCGACCCACCGGCGTCTCCAATGGACTCCGAAAAAGGGCTCACGAACGAGACGGTCTTCATCTTCACTTCCACGCACTCACGTTCGCAACGATCGCGCGAGGGGGAGTGACGAGCGATGAAGGCGAGCGCAATGCTCAGTTAAGGACGAACTGCGCCTGGCAATCTCGAGACTACTGCTCGGCTGCTCAGCGGAGAGAGTTTGCAAATGTAACACGCCATCTGTCGTAGGCGTCCCTGCTCCGGTAAAAAAATTTCAGATCGATTCGACGAGGTCAAAATTGTGATCGCTGCGGCCGCGCTTACTGAATCCTGAATCAATTAGTCTCGCTGCAGGGCGACATCGAGCTGCACGGTGGGCAATAATGTAATCGCGGAAAAGTTCGCATTCGCTTTGAGAACGTCACACGCGTTGTTCATCGCCATCATCGCCATCATCGCGTCGACGATTGTCGCCATGAGCAACGCACAGCCACAAAACGATTTGCTCTCGCGAGTCGACCATCTCGTCTACGCCACACCAGATCTCGAAGCAGGCGTCGATAACCTCGAGAAACTCCTTGGCGTTCGAGCGACCACCGGTGGACAACATCCCGGACGCGGAACACGAAACGCGCTGATCGCGTTGGGCACGGCGACATACATCGAGATCATCGCGCGCGATCCGAAACAGCGAGCGCCCGCTCCACCTCGGCCGTTCGGACTCGACAACTTGTCGGAATCACGGCTGGTAACCTGGGCAGCAAAAGAAACCGACCTGCCTGCGCTCGTGCGTCGAGCAGGTGACCACGGCGTGAAGCTGGGAGAAGTCGCCGCTGGGAGCAGACAACGTCCGGACGGCTTACTTCTCACCTGGCAGTACACCAATCCTCAGGTCGTTGTTGCCGACGGTGTCGTGCCATTTTTCATCAATTGGGGAGCGACGCCTCATCCGGCAGCAAGTGCCGTTCAGGGAGGAAAGCTCGTGGCATTGACGGCCGAGCATCCGGACGCTGACAAGGTCATCGCCATGCTCGCCGGTCTGGGACTCGAACTGCCAGTAAAGAAGGCCGCGCGTCCTGCACTTATCGCGGCAATCGACACCGCTCACGGCCGCGTCGAATTGCGTTAGCGTCACACGCGATCGGTTTCGCGCGCGTGGCTATCCGTCGCGTAGGAAAGGCCGGATCCGGTGGCACCGCTGCAGCGCCGACTAATCGCGACTCTGTGGATCGATGCCGTTCGCTTTCATCACGGATGCGGCGGCGGGACCTGTGAGAAAGGCGATCAGCCGTTTCGCCGGCTGAAGACTTTGACCGGCCGCGCTGACGCCGGCTGTCATCACAAGCGGAAGGACCATGCTGCTAAAGCCAGCCCGCGCTTCAGCGCTTCGGCAGCGCGAACGCAGTGAGCGCGCTCCCTGCGGGCACCAAGAGATACTGGCGTCCGTCAAGCATGTATGTCGTTCCCGCTGTCGAGCGCAGCGGCGATCCAAGCTGGTAATGCCACAGGTTTTTTCCCGTCGCCGACTCGAAGGCCATGATGTTGCCATCGCCATCGCCTGCGAAGACCAGGCCTGACGCCGTGCTCAGCACGCCGGACGATGAGACGGACGTGTACCGGAATTCCCACTTGCGCTCGGCAGTGACGGGATCGATGGCCCGGAGGGCGCCAAAGTTCCTTTGATCGCGCGGCCGGATGGTGCCGCCGGCCTCCCAATTGACGCCTGGTTTGAATTCCTGATCGAACGCGAAGTAGGTGGCGCAGGTTTCACGCGCGGTCACGAAGAAGAGGTTCACTTTCGGATCGTAGGAAGGCGACATGAAGTTCGTGCCGCCACCGAGGTCCGGGCAGGTCCTCGAGCCCTGCTCGTTGGGAACATGGCCAGGCAGCAGAATCGGTTTTCCGGTGACGGTGCTGATCTCCTTTGCCCACGTCGTCTCGACGAACGGCTTCGCGACGATGACTTTGCCGGTTACGCGATCGAGCGTGTAGAAGAACCCGTTGCGATTGGCGAACATCACGACTTTGCGCGGCTCGCCTGCGACGCTCAGCTCGCCGAGCACCGGGACTTGCGTCGAATCCCAATCGTGCACGTCATGCGGCGTGAATTGATAATGCCAGCGCATTTTGCCCGTATCCGCGTCGAGCGCCACGAGCGACGCAGTGTAAAGGTTGTCGCCTTCGCGGTTGGCGCTGTAATAGTCGGGGCCGGGATTGCCTGTGCCGAAAAACACCAGGTTCTGCTCCGGGTCGTAGGTCCCGGTGACCCAGATCGATCCGCCGCCGCGCAAATACGCTTCGCCTGAGGGCCAGGTATTCGCGCCCGGATCTCCTGGTCCCGCCACAGTATGAAAACGCCAGGCTCGTTTGCCGGTCTTCGCATCGTACGCATCGATACACCCGCGGATGCCGTACTCTGCTCCGGCGATGCCGACAATCACTTTGTCTTTCACAATCAACGGCGCGACCGTTGCCGAGTACCCCAGCTTGTGATCTTCCAGTTTCTGGTCCCACAGGACCTCGCCGGTTTTCATGTCGAGCGATAACAGGTGCGCGTCAATCGTCGCCATGAACAGCTGATCGCCAAGCACCGCGAAACCTCGATTGACCGCGCCGCAGCACAGGTGCAAATCGTCGGGCAGATCGCGGCGATAGCGCCAGATCGGCCGGCCCGATCGCGCGTCGATGGCCCACGCGTTGTTATTGAAGCCCGTGATGAAAATGACACCGTCGAGGACGATTGGCGTGGCCTGGAAACTTCCGAGCACGCCGGTCTGAAACGTCCACTGCGCAGTCAGCTGTCCTACGTTTTCGGGTGTGATCTGCGTCAGCGGGCTGTGGCGATGACCCTTGTAATCGCCGGAATACGTCAGCCACTTCGTTGGATCCGTCAGGCCGCTCAGGAGATCCTGCGACGTCACTTGTGGCGAAGTGGCCTCCTGAGCGCTCACCGTGACGGAACACACGATGATCAGCAACAACGCGCGCATGTAGCTCCTCACTTGCTGGACTCTCGTTTCCCGCGAAGCGTGCCGAGATACGCGACGACATCGTTCAGGTCGCTTTCGCTCAAGCGCGCAGGCCCAAACGCCGGCATCAGCGACTCTTTCTCGTAGACGACTTCCTCGAGATCGGATTTCAGGTAGCCCTGAATACGCTCGTGCGTGTCCATCACCTGAATCGAGAAGACGTCATGGTTCTTTTTCGTGCCGCGAATACGCTGCCCGTCTTTCGTGACGATTGTGACCGTCTCGAACGCCGGTGCAATCCATTCGGACGGCGTCCTAATCTCACGGATGAGCGCCGGGCGCGATCGCGCCACGCCAATTCTCGTGAGGTCAGGGCCAAGACGGCCGCCCTGACCGGACACCCGGTGACAGCTGGCGCACTGCGACGCGAACACGCGCGCGCCATTCTCGGCATTGCCAACAGCGCTTTCAGCAGGCGCCGCAGTTCCGAGATTGCGCAGGTACGCGATGATCATGAGCAGGTCGTCGTCCGGGATGTTGCTCGGGGGCATCTCGGTGCCCGGGACACCCTTGCGCATGGTCTGGAACAAACGCTCGTCGGTGACGCCGCTCGCAATGAGCGCCGTGAGATCGGGACCGCGATAGCCGCTTGCGTCCAGACCGTGGCAGTCGGCGCATCGCACCCGGTAGATCGTCATGCCGCTGCGAATCGACGCCTTGTTAGTCAGATGAGGGTTCTTTCCCGGCGGCAGTGTCGCGGACGGTTCCTGGGCTGCCAGGCTGGCCCCAGTCGCGAGGAGGCATACTGCCACGAACGTGCGCATCATCATCGACCTCGGCCTCCGGCTAGTACTTCAACTCGATCCGTACGGTGTGGCTCGTCGTCTTGCCAACATTGCGAAGCTGGTGCAGGCTCGACTCGCTCCAGTAGACGGTGCCGAGCTTGCGCTCCGATCGGACCCACTCGCCGTCTGGAAGGGTGCGGGACTCGACAGTGTATTCGGTCATGCACACGCTGACGCCACGCAGGTGTCGGTGCGGCGGTTCGACGGTGCCGGGCGGCACGTGAGCTTCGATCACTCGAACAAATGGGTTCTCGAACACGAGCTTGTAGTTTTCGGGAATGACTTTCAGCACGTCGAGGTCGTCGCTCTGCGAAAACACGGGATGCGCGATCAGCGCCGACACGATCAGCATCAACACTGTCATGCCCGCTCGCACCAGGGTCACTCGGCTCATCGCGATTGGGATCATGTCGCCACCATCCTGAATCTGCAGACCATGGCGGGCTCGCTGCCGGGGCCCGGAGCCGTGAGGCCGGCGTCGCAGTAATACATATAGCCTTCGTGGATGCACATCCCGTGTGGATCGGGATCGGCGGTCGGTGAGAGCTTGATGATTTCGAGCACCTTGCCCGTGTCTGGATCGAGCTTCTGAATCAGCCGATCGCCGGCGAACAAACACCAGATTGCGCCATGGTCCCAGGCGATCCCATGCGGGCGATCGCCTTTGACGGGGATGATCCGCAGGATCCGCAGGTTGTCTTTTGGATCCAACTCCGCGAGCGCGCTGATGTTCAACGCGACCGTCCAGAGCGTCTGCGTCTGCTCGACGTACACGTTGCCGTGAACGCCGCCCCATGGCGGATCGAAAGCCTTGACTGTTTTTCCAGTCTTCAGATCGGCCTGGATGATTTCGCCGAACGGCTTGTCCGTCGATCGCGGCGGCCGCCTCCCGCTGACGCCGCCGTTCGCGTTCACCCACAAGTAGCCGCCGCCGACGGCGATGCCGCTCGTGTTGTGAGACTCGGTTTGAAGCTCGTACAGCACTTTGCCGGTGTGCCAGTCGATCTTGAACACACGCTCCGAGACCTGGTCGCCAATCCACAACCCATCAGCCGCGGCCTCGAGGGCGTTGGGATGAAGGTCGGGAGCCTTGAACAGTCGTTCGACCTTTGCCTGCCAGGTCGGCACAGGAGCCGGCTTCGCGCTGGACGCGGCAGGTTCCTGGCGTTCGAGGTCGCTCGAGGTCCCCGGACCGTTCGTCGAGGAGCGGGCCTGGGCCACCGGTGACCTCGCAATACCGGCAACGATTGCCGACGCAGTCCCGACGAACTTACGACGTCCGATTTTCACGGTCGCCTCCTTCTCCCAGACATCGCCACATCGCCACATACTTCGCCACATCACCACGTCGCCGCATTCGGCGCAGGGTAACACGAAGTGGCAAATTGGCGGCTCGCGCGTACGTTACCATCTGCCGCCGTGGGAACCATCGAACATCGCTGGCGCCACAGTATCAACCGGCGTCAGGCTGTCCTCGGACTCGCCGGAATCGTCGCGGGTTCGCCGCTCCTGTCTGCGCAGCAGGATCCGCGTCCGCTGAAAGATCACAAGCGCGTCGCGGGCCTCGACGAGATGATGACGGCGTTCGATTTCGAACCCGTGTGCTTTGCGAATATGACGCTTGCGAACTACGACTACATGGCGCACGGCGCCGATTCGGAGTTCACGCTGCGCCGCAATCGCGAGGCGTTCGAGTGGGTCGACCTCGTCGATCGACCGGGGGCGGCAGCGGCGTCGGTGGAGACATCGACCGAAGTGCTTGGCATCAAGATGGCGTTTCCCATCTTCGTGGCTCCCAGCACGCGGCAGCGCGATCTCCACCCGGAAGGCGACGTCGGCATGTATCAGGGGGCGACGGCGGCGAAGATCCCGATGATCGTGGCGAGCGGCTCGAGCATTCCCATTGAAAAGGTCGCAGCAGCCGCCAGTGGACCTCGATGGTCCCAGTTCTATCCCATCCAGGATCTCGGCCTGACTCGTGAACAGATCGAGCGGTTTCAAGCGAACGGCGCGCGCGGGATCGTCGTCACCGTCGATCAACAGACGTCGGTCTACGAACGCGATTTGCACGATCGCAATCTCGGCGGCACACCGCGGCGCGCCGGAAGTGGTGGTGCACCGGCCGTCCCGCGCGATGCGAACGACGCGCGCCGCTACGGAATCGATCCGCGGCGGATGTGGTACTCGTGGAAGTACCTCGACGACATCCGGCCCTTCATCAAAGGGTCATTGGTGATCAAAGGCATTCTCACGGCCGAAGACGCGAAGATCTGCGTCGAACGCGGTTACGACGCCATCATCGTGTCCAATCACGGCGGCCGTTCGATGGACTACGGGCCATCCACATTGGAAGTGCTGCCAGAAATCGTCGACGCCGTTGGCGGCAGGATCCCGGTGCTCGTCGACAGCGGCTTCCGCCGGGGCAGCGATGTCGTCAAGGCGCTCGCGCTTGGCGCTTCTGCGGTCTGCATGGGCCGTGCGCCGCGCTGGGGTCTGGGCGCATTTGGACCGCAAGGTGTGCAGCGTCTTCTCGAAATTGTTCAAGGCGAAATTCGAGACGCGATGGCGAAGACGGGCAGGACGTCGCTCGCCGCGCTCGATCGAACGGCGATCAAGGCAAACTTCACATGAGCAGCCTGAGATCGAGCCGACGAGATGCGCTCGCACGTGCCGCAGTCCTCATGGCCGCGCCGTTTGCTCGTGCGCAAAATAGCGGTGCGCAGTCCCGCCGCAAGCCTCCCGTCGACGAGCTCGTCAACCTGTTCGAATTCGAGGAAGTGGCCGGGCTCACGCTGCCTTCCGCCGCCTACACTGCCATCGCCGGCGGCGATCGTATGGCAGTGGATCGCATCACGTTCCGCCCGCGCATGTGCGTGCCGACCGTTGACCTTGATCTCACGGTCGACATATTCGGCAAACATTTCACGCCGCTCATCGTGGGTCCCATCGCGGAGCAGCGGCAGTATTATCCTGACGGCGAGCTTGCGACAGTACGCGGTGCGTCGGCTGCCCAAGTGGGGGTCATTCTCACCGGCCGCTCGAGCGTGCCAATACGAGAGATTGCTGCGGCGGCCAGAATCCCGTTGTGGTATTCCGTCTACGCCGACGGAAATCCAGACACGCCGACGCAGATTCAGGAGGCGGTTGGCGCCGGGTGCACGGTGGTGTGCATCACCCTCGGCGGCGGATCGTCGAACTCGCGTGCATCCTCACCTTCGCGTGCCTGGGATGTCGTCGATCAGCTTCGCAAAGCCGTGCACGTGCCGATCGTCATCAAAGGCGTGATGACGAGCGAGGACGCCCACAACGCCATCGCGCATGGCGCGCGGGCAATGGTGGTGTCGAATCACGGCGAGACCAGCTCGCGCGCGGCCGCGCCGCTCGACGTTCTGCCCTCGATTGTCGATGCGGTCCAAGGCAAGGCAACGGTGCTCGTCGACGGGAGCTTTCGACGCGGCAGCGATGTCCTCAAAGCCTTGATATTGGGCGCGCAAGGTGTCCTCGTGGCGCGGCCAGTCATGTGGGGTCTCGCTGCGTACGGAGCAGAAGGAGTTCAGGCGGTCCTTCAGATGTTGCAGGGCGATCTGGCGCGCCAGATGGGCGCAATCGGCGCACGGTCGCTCGAGAGCCTGAATCGCGACATGCTGCGAATCCACCGCGGATAACCTGTCGCAGCTTGCGCCGCTGTCGTCGGTCGTGACGCCGATCAAAATCCGTAAAGCATCGCGGGATTCGTCACCAGAATCTTCAGTCGTATGGCTGGATCGGGCGCCCAGGTGGGCAGCAGATTCAGCAAACGGCCATCGTCGACTGGAAGCGGAGGGGCAACGTCGGTGGGCTTACGCCCTGGCCATGGCGCCGAGTCGGGGTGCGGCCAATCGGTCCCCCAGAGAATGCGGTCGGGATTGGCTGCAATCAATGTCTGTGCAAGGAGCAACACGTCGGGAGCCTGAGAGGGCGCGCTCAAGGCGCGGTACGCGCCCGAGAGTTTGACGTAGGCCCGGCCGGATCGAACGAGCTCAACGAGATCCGCAAAACCCGGCTGCGACGGACCGCCGTCGGCACGCGCGCCGCCGAAGTGGTCGAACACGACGGGTACGGGCGATGACGCGGCGAGGTCCTTTATCGCGGCGATCATCGCCGGATTCGTGTTCATCTGCACGTGCCAGCCGCGCCGCTGCACGCGCTCGACCGCTGCGGCGAAGCGATCGCGACCGGTTTTCGGATCGGCGATGCCGCTCGTCGTGAGATTGAGTCGAACGCCCCGCACACCAGCGCGGTCCATCGAGTCGAGCTCGTGCTCGGGTGTCTTCTCATCGATCACGGCAACGCCCCGCGCGTCTCGCCCGCGGGCCTTCATGCCGTACAGCGTTGCTGAATTGTCGGTGCCGTACACGCTCGGGGTGACGATGACCACGCGCTGGATGTGAAGAGCCCGATGAAGGGTCGCCATCTCCTCGGGCAGCGCTGGTGGCGGCGTGTAGACGCGCCCGGCAAAGAACGGGAACTTCCTGGGATCCCCGAAGATGTGCGTGTGGCAATCGCACGCGCCGGATGGAACGTCGAAGTTGATCTGTGACGGCTGTGGCGCTTGGTCAGCTCGCAGACGCCTGTGTCCCAACCACCCAGCCAATCCAGCAAGGAGAATCTCTCGCCGTGTCATCTGCAATCCGCTACCCAAGAACGTGGACCACGAAATCACGAAAACCACGAAACCACGAAAAAGATATCGTTACGTTCGTGTTTTCGTGATCGCTTTCGTGTTTTCGTGTCTTCATTTCTGCTCTTGTAGATAATTGATGATGAGTACAAGGTCCTCGTTGCCCGCAGGTTTCAGACCGTGCGAGCTGCCGGTGCGGGTCAGGACTGCGGTGCCCGGCACCACGTTCACGTCCGTTCCGTCGAGCGTCATGACGCCGCGCCCGCTCAGCACGTAGTAAATCTCGTCTTCCGTTTGCTCGTGATAGCCAATGGCGGAGCCCGGTTTCAACACACGCTTCCGGAACACGAGACTGAGGTTCGGCACCTCGGCGAAAAAGGAATGGCCGATGGTTTGTCCCCCGCCTTTGTGCGGGCCCGGCTCCTGCTTTGCGACTCCAGCATCGTGCTGAATGATGAAGCCGCCAGGTTTGCGCTTCTCCTGCGCAGCGCCGTGGAGGAGCGCACCAGTCAGGGCGCAGCCGACGAACAACGTCAGAGAATGTCGCATGGTCATCATGAAACTCCGGGCGCCGCTTACGATTCGGCCGCGACGGCGGCGATCAGTGCCTTGATGTAACCCAGGGCGAACGCGAACCCTTGAAAACTGTTCGCATCGCCTTGAATCGAGGGGACATGGTCCGGCATCATCATGCCGTCGTAGCCCACCTCTTTGTATACGCGCATCGCCTTCAGCATATCCACGTCGCCATCGTCGATGAACGTTTCGCGGAAGTTGAGGAAACCGCCCGCGATATTGCGGAAGTGGACGTTGAAGATCTTGCGGCGGGATCCAAAGTAGCGGATGACGTCGAAGATCTGATCGCCCGGCTTGTCGAGCATCTCCGACACCGTGCCCTGGCAAAAGTTGAGACCGTGATACGGACTCTCGGCGATTGAGACGAATCGCTTCAGGCCGTCAACGGATCCGAGTACCGTTTCAATGCCACGCCAGCCGCGGCCCTTCGGCATGCCGGGATCCTGCGGATGACACGCAATCTTCACCTTGTACTCCTCGGCGACGGGCACGACACGCTTGAGGAAGTACGTGATCCGTTCCCAGTACGTGTCCGCATCGACGCGACCCGCCGCCGTGAGCTCGGTGTCTGGTGTCGAGTCGGCATAAACGAACGTGCTGTAGCGCGCGCGCCCGCGGCCGACAGTAGCTGCCGTGCGTGGGACGCCGATAAAGGTCAGGTTGTATTTGAGCGAGGGAATGCCGGCGCGCGCGGTGTTTCGAATCATCTGGCAGATGTCGTCAATCTGTCGATCGCGCTCCGCACTGGCCAGCAGAACCGCCGGATTCTCGCTGCGCGAGATCTCGCTCGAGCTGAGCGGCAACGGAACCATGTCGAGCGTGACGCCAAACGATTCGACGCGCTCGCGAAGCCGGGTCAGGCCCTCGACCGACCATTCGGCGTCAAACCGCTCCGAGGGCAATCGACTGCAAATGTGCACGACACCGAAGCCCGCCATCGCGCGCAGAATTTCGTCGGAATCGCCGTGCTGCGTGCCGGCTTTCATCTGTGCCTTCGCGGCAGTCCGAGTCGTTGGACCGGACGGTTGTTGAGCAATTTGCGCGGACACCAGCCGCTCGGCGACGGCAGCGGTCGACGCGATGCCGCCCATGCAAACAAATTCCCGGCGATTCATTCGGTGACTCCTTGTGCCTTCACACGCGTTGGACGTGCGCGGGTCGATTATTCCACCGCGACGACTGCGGCCGCTATCCACCTGTTACCTTTTCATTGACCAGCCGCAACGCGCAAATGCGAAGTGGTAGGTTAGACCCGAATGCTAAATCACCCGACCGTGCCGCGCCGGGAGTTTTTGGCAGGCGTCGCGACGGCGATGACGGCGATCGCGACCCGATCGATCGGTGCAGCTCGCCAGGGCTCGCCCAACGTTCGCCAGGCTCCACCGAACGTGATGTACGTCGGCAGCTTTACGGGAGAAGGCCGCGGTCACGGCGACGGGCTGAGCGTTTTTCGGAGAGACCACGAGTCGGCTCCGTGGACGCGCATTCAACTGCTCGACAAGATTGCGGATCCGTCGTTTGTCATTGTCGATCGGGACGCGCGGCATCTCTATTCGGCGCACGGTGGCGGAACTCAAGCCACGGCGTATCGGATCGATGAGGCCACGGGCCGGTTGAGCGTGATCAATCAGCAGTCGACGGGTGGCGAGAATGGCGTCCACCTTGCGATCGACGCGACGGGTAAATTCCTCGCGCTAGCCAACTACGGAACCGGATCGCTCGCGCTCTTTCCAATTACGGCCGATGGATCGCTTGGCGAGCGATGCGATTTGGCAATGATGACCGGTGAGCCGGGCCCTCATCGGACGCAGCAGACCAGCTCACATCCGCACCACTGTCCGTTCGATCGCGCGGGTCGATACATCGTTGTGCCTGACAAGGGTCTCGATAAAGTGTTCGTTTATCGCATCGATGCCGAGCGGCGCAGGCTCGTGCCCGCCAGCACACCGTCGATCGCGAGCCGTGCCGGCGCGGCGCCACGTCACGCGGACTTTCATCCCACCCGCCCTCACGCGTACGTGATCAATGAGCTCGACTCGACCATCACGGCTTATCAATTGCATCCGGATACAGGCGAGCTCAAGCCTTTTCAAATCATGCCCACGCTGCCCACGAGCTATACCGGAAACAACAGCAGCGCTGAAGTCGTGACCGCCCCCTCCGGGCGATTTTTGTACGGATCAAACCGCGGTCACGACAGCATTGCGATATTCAGCATCGATCAGGCGACCGGCGAACTGACGGCGGCCGGGTGGGAATCCACACAGGGTCGCACGCCGCGCTATTTCGGCCTGGATCCCACAGGCCGCGCGCTGTATGCCGCCAACCAGAACAGTGACAACGTGGTGATCTTCAACGTCAACGAGAGCACCGGCAAACTGACGCCGACCAGGGAGATCGTGAAGGTCGCGAGTCCATCGACCATTGCATTTCGGTAGGAGATCGACATGACCAGCGGTACATTTCGCCGTCTTCTCGTGATTGCGACACTGATTACCATCGTCCCGGCGCTGGTGCGCTCGGCGGGAGAGCGGATTCAGGTCGTGCCCAATGACGCCGCGCGCCGGGTCGACGTGACCATCGACGGCAAACCATTCACCTCGTACATCTATCCGGCGACCATCAAAAAGCCCGTGCTCTATCCGCTGCGCACCGCAAAAGGAACGCTCGTGACGCGCGGATTTCCGCTCGAGCCGCGCCCAGGCGAGCGCATCGACCATCCGCATCACGTCGGCCTGTGGTTCAACCACGGCGACGTCAACGGCCTGGATTTCTGGAACAACTCGGACGCGATTGAGCCGGAGCGCGTTCCCAAGATGGGCACAATCGTTCACCGGCGCGTTGTGCAGGCGAAGAGCGGCGCTGAACAGGGCGAGCTCCGCGTCGAAAGCGACTGGCTCGATGCGAGCGGTCACGCAATTGTCCATGAGACCACGCAATTCATCTTTCGCGGAATCCGGGACATGCGGAGCATCGATCGCATCACACAGTTGACGGCCGGCGACAGCCGCGTCGTATTCCGGGACAACAAGGAGGGCGTCATCGGGCTCCGTGTCGCGCGCGCGCTCGAACAACCGTCGACCACTCCTGAAGTCTTTACGGATGCGTCGGGCAAACCAACGACGGTGCCCGTTCTCGACAACACGGGCGTGACTGGCAAGTACAAGAGCAGCGAAGGATTGGAGGGCGATGCCGTCTGGGGCACGCGCGGAAGATGGGTGTCACTGCAGGGAACGGTCGATGCCGAGCCGGTGACGCTCGTGATGTTCGACCATCCCCAGAATCCGAATTACCCGACCTACTGGCATGCGCGCGGGTACGGTCTCTTCGCGGCAAATCCGCTCGGTCGTAAAGTGTTCGACGAAAAGCAGTCAGAACTGGAGCTGACGCTCGAACCGAACGCATCGACGACCTTCCGTCATCGGCTCTTGATTGTGAGTGGCACGGCCTCGCGCGATGTAATCGAGCGCGAATACACGGCGTTCACATCAAAGACGACGTCGCGCTGAACCAACATCCGCGGATCGCACAGCGCGGACAACCGCGACGCGTCCTACTGGGTGCCCGCTGCCTGATTCGGCAAGGCAAACACAAAGATGCCGTTGCCGCTTGGCGGCGGCGGCTTCTCTGGCAACAGCTCGGCAGGAATCGTGGTGACCCACTGACCGCCGCCCGTACCGACCGGCACCGCGAGATATTGTTTGCCGCTGACCGCGTATGTGATGGGAAAGCCCTGGACCGACGTTGGAAGGCGCGTCTGAAACAGAATCTTGCCCGTCGCGGCGTCGTGCACGTACAGATAGCGATCGAAGTCGCCGACGATTACAAGACCGCCGCCGGTCGTGAGCGCCGCAGTATTTGGCGGCGTGCGCGTGCGATGACGCCACAGGATCGTTCCCGTACGTGCGTGCATCGCGACAAATTCGCCGATGCCGTCAGGACTCGCCGGATGCATGAGGTTTGTGCGCCGCACCGTGCCGCTTCCGCCGCCACCCTCGACGCGCTTCACGTCCATGAACGTGCCTCGTTCGCAGTGCAGGTTCAACGGAATGTAAAAAGCGCGCGTCTCCGGGTGGTACGCCATGGCGCGAAGGCTCTTGAATCCCGTTGAACTCGGACAGAATTCGAGCTCGACACCGGCTTTCGGAATCATGCCCGCGCGATAGGTGGCTTTGCCCGTCTCTGAATCGACGGCGAGCACGTTTTGATACCCGAGATCGTGCGCGCTCAAAAACCGGCCGCTCCTCCGATCGAGCTCCCACAGGATGCCGAGCTTTCCCATCGTGAACACGGACGATCGTCCGTCGGCGTCGACG
>Ga0137374_10001634_pt1 | contig 25641 bp, 18 predicted proteins | sample SagtaG_20_FD_104811 | JGI IMG/M metagenome (GOLD analysis project Ga0137374, IMG submission 104811) | Vadose zone soil microbial communities from Sagehorn Ranch, Mendocino, California, USA - Sage1_R_100_16 metaG | ecosystem: Environmental > Terrestrial > Soil > Vadose zone | place: USA... | reverse complement strand
CGTTTTCGAAAAAGCGTCCCGGACTGCTGGATCGGGCTCGAGCTCGTCGAGGGCAGGAACCGACAGGTCCGGCACATGACGGCGGCCATCGGCCATCCCACGTTGCGGCTGTGGCGCGTGGGCATCGGCGGGCTGGAGTTGGGGCCACTGATGGCCGGACGGTGGCGCGTTCTATCGGTAGCCGAGCGGAGACTGGTTCTGGCAGAGCACAGCCTGTAGCCGCCGACGTAAGGAGGCGGACTCGTTCGCCCACCCAGTCCGTCCGCCTCCTTACGTCGGCGGCTACGAGCCGTGTGAAAAATCCGTGTTTAACGCTTCAACGTTTTAACGCTTCAACGAACCCTCACCGATACGGCTGGTGCAACTCGACCTTCGCCGCCCGTTTCGCGCGGAACTTGATGTTGAGGCACTCGACGCCCACCGAGAACGCCATCGCAAAGTAGATGTAGCCCTTGCCGATGTGGCCGTGGAGTCCCTCGACCACCAGCACGAAGCCGATGAGCAGGAGGAAACTCAGCGCGAGCATCTTCAAGGTCGGATGTTTGTCGATGAACGCGCTGATGTAGCCGCTGAACGCGAGCATGAAGACCATCGCCAGCACCACGGCCCCGATCATCACGCCAATCTTTTGCGCCATGCCGACGGCGGTGATGACCGAGTCGAGGGAAAAAACGACGTCCAGCAGCATGATCTGGACGAGCACACTCGCGAAGCTGGCGGCCATCTGCCGGGTCTTCACCCCGTCCTCCACTTCGAGCTTCTCGTGAATTTCCTTCGTGGACTTGTAAAGCAGGAACAAGCCGCCCATCAGGAGAATGAGGTCGCGCGGGGAAACCTCGTGGTTCAGGCCGAACCAGGTAATTGTCAGGAGCGGAGTCGTGGCTTTGATCATCCAGGCCAGACTGCACAGGAGCAAGACGCGCGTGATCAGCGCCAGGCCCAGCCCAAGCTGCCGGGCTTTGCCCTGTTGTTCCTTGGGCAACTTGCCGGCGAGGATCGAGATGAAGACGATGTTGTCGATGCCCAGGATGATTTCGAGAAAGGTCAGCGTGACCAGACTGATCCAGATTTCAGGACTTGAGAGCCAATCGAACATAAGTGGCGGAATGGAAGACTGAGCGCGGGAAGCGAGTCAACCGCGGGCGGGTGGAAACTCGGTGCTCCTTTTCCACTTCAAATGCCGACGGGAGCGCGGACAGCCATGTCCGTGAGATCTTTCCCCGTGGGGCACGGTCGCGCGGACAAAGCTGTCCGCGCTCCTGCGCGTCTTATCGCGGATCGGCGTAGCTGCTGCTGGCCGTAGCCTGCGACGCCCACTGGCGGGTGCCGTCGCGGCCGACGAGTTCGACGGCGTCGATCTCGTTCCAGCCGGGCACGCGCCGCGTGTCCAGATACACCTTCACGCCCTTGGCGTAGATGTTGCCGGACACCGGGAAAACTTTTTCGATGGGCGCTTCGCCGGGTTCGGCGACGCCCTCCCAAATAATCTGTTCCTGCCCGTTGGGAAGGACAGCGGCCACCTTGGAGATCGCGCCCGGATTGTAGGTTTCGCGGACGCGCACTTCAGCAAGGTAAACTTGGTTCGAATAGTCGAGTTTCAGCCATTCCTCGCCGCCATCCGGAAGCCGCGAGGCCCAGGCGGTGGAGATGTCGCCAGCCTGGTGGGTATCGGGGGCACCGGTGGCCTGCTCCTCGCCCCACGCGCGGCGGACGGGCTGGCCGGGTGGATAGGCTTGCGCGTCGGGCGCTTCCAATCCGCTCAGGCTCCCGATGCGCGGTCCACGGCCGCGCAAGTTCAGGTTGCCAAGGGCCTGCACCTGGTCCTGCAACTGGCCAATCTGGTTCAGGGCCGAATTCAAACGGCGCTGGGTGGAGGCCAATTCGGCCCGGGCCTGGTTCAACTGGCGGACGCTCTCCTGCAAATCCGCCGCCGTCACCGGACCGGCCGCGGCGTCTCCCTCACCTTCCTTGGCGTGGGCCGCCGTTTCGGCGCGGAGGGTGTTGATTCGGTCCCGGAAGCGCAGTTCCTGGATGACGAAAAGGCCGACAAAAATCAGGGCAACGAGGAGAAAGATGCCTTTGGTGTGGTTCATTGGCTTGGTGTTGAGTTGTCAGCCGTACGCTTCTGTTAGACGGGAAGGAGCTGGCATTTGCTTCACGGGCGCAAGATTTTCCGTGAACAGTTGAAGCGTTGAAGCGGGACCGAGTTCGGCGGCTCATCATGCATCACGCATCACGCATCGCGCATCACGCATCACGATTCATATTCCCGTTTCCCCTTTCACGCTCACGACCGGAGCCTCGGACGCCCATTTTGTCATTTGCCGCGGCGTTGGGCTCCATTACCCTAATTCCGTGTCAGTGTCGGACCGTCAACTGTTTGGGATCGCCGTCGTGCTTTACGGCTTGAGCACGCTCTATGCGCTGTTCGTGCATCGGGCTGGGTTCCGAAAGGACACTTGGATCAATTACTCTCTGCTGTTTGGCGGGGCTGCCTTCCACACTTGGGCAATGTTCGAGCGCGGCTTCTCGTTGCAGCGCTGTCCCATCAACAATCTTTACGAGGCCACGATATTTGTTGCCTGGACCATCGTCGCGGCCTACCTGCTCATCGGCGCGTGGGGCAGGCTGCGGTTTCTCGGAGCGTTTGTGTCGCCGTTGCTGCTCGCGTTGGGCGTGTTCGGCCAGATGCCGACGCTGGACGTGCGCGCCGCGATGCCGACGTTTACCGGCGGATTGTCGAGCCTTCACAAGGCGCTCATTCTACTGGCCTATGGAGCGTTTGGATTGAGCGCGGTGGCCGGGCTAATGTACGTCACCCAGGATCGTGACTTGAAATTTCACAAGCTGCGCGCCGCGCTGTCGTTGTTGCCGCCGATCCAACGCCTGGAAACCGTCATCGCCCGGCTGCTGCTCGCCGGCTTCGTCCTCCTGAGCGCGGGCATGGCGGTGAGCGCCGTTTATTTGAAGCAAGCCCGCGGCGCCTACGTCACGAGCGACGCGGAAGTGTGGTACTCGGCAGTGGTCTGGCTGTTGTACCTCTGCCTGATCGTGTTGCACTGGCGCTTCGCGCACCGCGGCCGCCGTTTCGCGCTCGGAGCCATCGGGAGTTTCGCGTTCGTCGTGCTGACCTTCTGGGGGGTTTACCTGCTGTCCGGACTCCACAATCCCGAGCAGGAGAACCGCCCGCGCACCGAATTGCGGCCATGAAACTGCAATAGCCCATGTCCATTCTGGTCCTCGGCCTGAACCATCACACGGCGCCCGTCGCGTTGCGGGAACGGTTCGCCTTTGCAGAGGCGCGCGTGCCCGAGGTCCTCCAGCGGCTTTGCCGAAGCGGCCTGGCGGAAGAGGCGGTGATTCTCTCGACGTGCAACCGCGTCGAGATTTACGCGGCGACCCGGCTCGGCGCGAAGGAGGCCTTCCCGGAGTTGCTCGATTTCCTCAAGCGTTGCCACGATTTCAACGACCCGCTGACCGACGAGATCTACAAGCTGGCCGAGCCACAGAGCGTCGAGCACCTTTTTCGTGTCGCCTCCGGGCTCGATTCGATGGTGCTTGGCGAAACGGAAATCCTCGGCCAGCTCAAGAAGGCCTACGACCTGGCCTTGAGACACGGCCACACTGGGGGCGGACCGAATAAGGCGTTCCAACGCGCGTTCCACGTCGCCAAGCACCTCCGCACGTCCACCCAAATCCAGCGCGGCGCGACCTCCGTCGCCGCGGTCGCCGTCGAGCTGGCGGAGAAAATTTTCAACTCTCTCCAGGATCGCCAGGTGATGGTCCTGGGCGCCGGCGACACCAGCGAGAAGGCTGCCCGCGCACTGCTTTCGCGGGGCGCGCATAGCGTTCTGGTTTCGAACCGGTCCTTCGACCGCGCCGAGACACTCGCCCGGGAACTCGGCGGACGGGCGATTCACTTCGACGACTGGGCGCAGGAATTCCGCCGCATTGACATCGTCATCAGCAGCACCAGCGCGCCGCATTACGTCCTGGACCGCGCCAAATTGGAGCCGCTCATGGTCTTGCGCGGGCAGGCCCCGTTGCTGCTGGTCGACATCGCCGTCCCGCGCGACATCGATCCGGAGGTCAACTTCCTGGACAATGTCTATCTCTACAACGTCGACGACCTCCAGGCCATCGCCGACGACTACCTCAAGCAACGCCGCGAGGAATTGGCCAAGTGCGACGCGATCATTCGCGAGAAGGCAGCGGGGTTGCTGCGGGCCAGGCGTCCCACCGGTCTGGACTCCGATGCGCGGCCGGCGTTTGGACACGAATAGGGCGTGGTGCGTGGTGCGTGGTGCGTCAAGTATGAACGTATGAACTATCGTGAATGGCTCTTGGAAGTTCCTTCGGAGATTACCGGAGACCCGCTTTGGAAGATGGAAGTGTATCGGCTTGCGCTCTTCGCCGCGGACGTCGCCTGGATTGACGTCACACGGCTCGTGCGCGATCGGCGCACCATCAGTCTGTCGGACCAACTCTACCGGTCGGCTGGCGCAGTTAGCGCGGACATCTCAGAAGGTTACAGCCGGCAATCCGGGAAGGATCAGGCCCGGTTCTATGAGTACGCCCTGGGCTCCGCCCGCGAGGCCAGGAACTGGTATTTCGTAGCGCGGCATGTTCTCGCCGAGGCCGTGAACCAGCACCGGCTCTGCCTTTGGACTCAGATCATCCGCCATTTGCTCCGCATCATCCCGTCGGAGCGCGGCTATCACATGAAGGAGGACGCGACGCATTACTCCGCCTTCCCCAGGGATCTCCTCGAGAGCATCCCTCTTCCCGCCGATTGACCCTTCGAACCACGCACTCCCCCAAATGCTTGACGCACCACGCACCACGCACCACGTGCTCCGCATCGCGACACGCGGCAGCCCCCTCGCCCTGGCGCAAGCCAACCTCGTCCTCGCCGCGTGTCGCGCGGCGTTCCCCGATCAGCCCTTCGAGATCCAGATCGTCAAAACCACGGGCGACAAATTACCAGAGGCATCCCTGACGGGCGGCGACCTGCCGAAGGGACTGTTCACAAAGGAACTCGAAGGCGCCCTGCTGGCCGGCGAAGCCGACGTCGCGGTTCACAGCCTGAAGGATTTTCCCACGACGCTCCCGGCGGGGCTTGCCCTGGCGGCCGTCCTGCCCCGCGCGGACGTGCGGGACGTGCTGGTCTACCGGCATGTCGAATTCATCGCCTGTTCGCCGGACGCCGCCAAACCGGTCCGGCAAGACCGCCGCGGGTTCAAGCCGGAACTTTCCCTGTCCTCGCTGCCTTACCGCGCCACTATCGGCACGAGCAGCCCCCGGCGCGCGGTCCAGGCGCGTGAAGTGCGTCCGGACCTGAACATCGTGCCGATCCGCGGCAATGTCGGCACGCGCCTGCGCAAGCTGGCCGAACAGCCGGAACTTGACGCGATCCTGCTTGCGACGGCGGGACTCGAGCGGCTCGGATGCCGCTTCGCGGCCGGAGAACAAATGACCGGCGAGCACGTCCCGCCCGGACTCGCCGTGACGCGCCTGTCGCTGGGCGAGATGCTGCCCTGTGTCGGCCAGGCCGCCATCGGCATCGAAGCGCGCGCGGGCGACTCGCGCGTCGAAGCGATTTGCTCGCGCCTCAATCACGCCGAAACCCTCGCGGCGGTCACGGCGGAACGAGCCTTTCTGGCCGCCATGGGCGGAGGCTGCCACCTGGCTGTGGCGGCTTATGCCGAGGTCGAAGGCGACGCGCTCAGGATGCGCGCGGTTTCCTACCTGGCGGGCAAGCCCCGGCGCGCCGAGGCCCGCCGCGACCGCAATGAAGCAATCGCCCTCGGCGAAGAACTGGCGGCGCAACTGCTCGGGAACTAGCGCCGGGATTGCGCCGGTCGCGGCAAACGCCTAGCTTCTCCGGCGGATGAAAGCGACAGGCACCGTCTACCTCGTGGGCGCCGGCCCCGGCGACGCCGGGTTGCTGACGTTGCGTGGCGCGGAGTTGCTCGGGCGCGCGGACGTGGTGGTTTACGATGCGTTGGTGAACGCCGACCTGCTCCGGCTGGCGCCGAAGTCGGCCGCAATCATCTATGGGGGCAAGCGCGCCAAGGAGCATGCGCTGTCGCAGGAAGACTTGAACGAGCTCCTCATCACCAAGGCGCGGGAAGGCAAAACAGTCGTGCGCCTCAAGGGCGGCGATCCATACGTCTTCGGCCGGGGCGGCGAAGAGGCCGAGGAACTGGCGGCCGCCGGCATCCCCTTCGAGGTGGTGCCGGGAATCACTTCCGTCGTCGCCGGACCGAACTATGCGGGCATTCCGCTGACGCACCGGGATTATTGCTCGAGCTTCACCGTGATCACCGGCCACGAAGACCCGGCGAAAGAGGCGTCCGACCTGGACTATGCGCAACTGGCCAAATTGCCCGGAACGAAAGTCGTCCTCATGGGCGTCGAGCGCATCGGACCCATCGCCCAATCGCTCGTCGCACATGGGATGGATGCCGGTACGCCGGTCAGCATGGTCCGTTGGGGCACGACGGGGCGGCAGCAATCGATCGAAGGCACCCTGGGCACCATCGCCGACGTCGTTGCCAAGGCCGAATTCACGGCGCCGGCCGTGACGATCATCGGCGGCGTCGTGGGTCTGCGCCGCAAGCTCAACTGGTTCGAGCGCCGGCCGCTCTTCGGCCGGCGCATCGTCGTCACGCGCACCCGCGAGCAGGCGAGCGAACTGTCGCGCCAACTCATGGATCTCGGCGCGGAGGTGCTGGAGATTCCGACCATCAAGATTGTGCCGCCCGATGACAAGCACAGTCTGATCGAGGCGCTCGAAGGCATTGGCGAGTACGATTGGGTCGTCTTCACCAGTCCCAATGGCGTGACCGCGTTTTTCGACTGCTTCTTCAAGGCATTCGAGGACGTGCGCGCGCTGGGCAATCTGCGCTTCGCCGCCGTCGGACCGGCGACGGCCGCGAAGCTCAAGGAGTTGCATTTGCGTGTCGACGCGATGCCCGAGCAGTACCTTGCGAGCAAAGTCGCCGCCGCGGTCAGGGCCGTCGAGAGCGTCGAGAACATCCGCATCCTCCTGGCGCGCGCGCAGGTCGCGAATCCAGAATTGAGCAAGACACTCGAGGAGCTCGGCGCCATTGTGGACGACGTCGCCTTTTACAAGACCGTTCCCGAGACGGAGGACCTCACTGGCGCAGCGTCCAGGCTGGTCGAGGACGGCGCGGATTGGATTACCTTCACCAGCAGTTCGACAGTGGAGAACTTCCACGCCCGGTTCGATCTTCCGGGCCTGTTGAAACAGTTCCCGCAAGCGCGGCTCGCCTCGATCGGCCCGGAGACGAGCAAGGCGCTTGAAGCTCTTGGGCTGAAGCCGACCGTCGAGGCCCGGCAGCACACCATAGCGGGCCTCGTCCAGGCGGTGCTTGGCGCGGCGAAGAAGGCGGCTGGCGCAGGGTGAGGATTCTTTTCCTTCTCGCCACGTCCCGGCGCAAGCGATACAAAGGCCAGTGACACATGGCCGACCAGAGCTTCGCCAAGAAACTCCAGAAACGGATCGTCGTCTATTCGGCGGCCGGCATGATCCTGGTCGGTTGCGTCGTGGCGCTGTCGGGCATCGTGCCGCTGTCGGTCGAGCTTCGCGAGGCGCAGCAAAAAAACCTCAACGTCTACCTCCGGCGTCAGACCCGCGCCACCGAACAATACGTCGTGCGCGCGCAGACCGCCTCGACGTTTCGCTTCGCCCGGGGCCGGATGCGGGAGGAACTCGACCGCTTCGCCGCCAGGCAGCTTCCGCTGCCGGAGTTCCTGCGCGCCGCGACAAATGCCCTGCGCGAGGCGGTTTCTACTTCGACAAATACCATCGCGCTATACCTGCTCGATCGTCGGACGAACATCCTCGTCCAGTGTGGCCAGACAATACCGCCCGCGCTGTGGACGGTGCCGGACGCGGGGATACAGGACACGGCGTTGCGCGGGCCGGTGCGGGTGGGCGCGGAGTATTGCATGATCTCCGGTTCGACGGTGCGCAGTTCGCAAGGCGAGCGCCTGGGTTACGCGATGGCGCTCTACAGGCTTCATTCGCTCAAGTTCGTTGTGGAGGACTATTCGGACCTCGGCCACACCGGCGAGACCATTCTCGGGGACTTGTCCAACCCGGAACTGCCGATTTTTTTTCCGTTCCGGCCACTGCGAGCCAGCGTTGCCGCGGATACGAACAAGCTGGCCGCGCTCCGCACCGCCCTGACCTACGCCCAACAGGGTCGCACGGGAATCCTGCCGCAGACGGCCGGTGACACCGGATTGGTGCTGGCGTACGGACCGGTGGAGGGCGTGCCCTGGGGCATCGTCGTGAAAATGGACCGCGACGAGTTCTTCGGGCCGATCAACCGCCGGCTGGCCGGGCTGGGCGCGGTCATCTTCGGGGTGGTGTTGCTCGGCACGGCGGGGATGGTGTTCGTGCTTCGTCCGCTGGCGGGCCGGGTGATCCTGCACACCGATGAATTGGAGAGCCAGATTTACGAGAAGACCGCGGCGCTGAATACCGAGTTGGGAGAGCGCACGCGCGCCGAGAAATCGTTGCGCGACTCGGAGGCGCTCTATCATTCGCTGGTCGATACGCTGCCCATCAATATCCTCCGGAAAGACCTCGCCGGCCGCGTCACCTACGGCAATCGCGGCTATTGCGAGGCGATGGGCAAGCCGTTGTCCGAGTTGCTCGGCAAAACCGACTTCGATCTCTTCCCTCGCGAGATGGCCCAGAAGTATGCCCGCGATGACGACAAGGTGGTTCACACCGGAAAAATGTTCGAGGACGTCGAGGAACACCGCCGGCCCAGCGGCCAGACGATTTACGTCCACGTCCTCAAAGCCCCGGTGCGCAACGCCCGCGGCGACATCGTGGGGACGCAGGTCATCTTCTGGGACGTCACGGCGCGCAAACAGGCCGAGGTGGCCCTGGCCCAGGCCAACGCCGACCTGGCGCGATCGAACAAGGAATTGGAGCAGTTCGCGTACGTCGCCTCGCACGACTTGCAGGAGCCGCTGCGGATGATCACCAGCTACACTCAACTCATCGCCAAACGCTATCATGAAAAGCTGGACCAGAACGCCCGCGAGTTCATGGACTTCGCCGTCACCGGCGCGTTGCGCATGCAGCGCCTCATCCACGATCTGCTTGCCTATTCGCGCGTGGGCACCCGCGGCAAACCGCCCGAGCTGACGAAATCCGCCGACGCCCTCGCCGCCGCGCTCGACAATCTCAAGCTGGCCATCGAGGAGACCGCCGCCGATGTCACCCAGGACGCGATGCCGGCCGTCATCGTAGACCCCACCCAGCTCACGCAGCTTTTCCAAAACCTCATCGGCAACGCGATCAAGTTCCGCGGGCCGGAGAAGCCGCGCGTCCACGTCGGCGCGGTGCGCGAACCGGCGCCGTATTGCAAGATTCCCGCCGGCGGCTCGGCGGACCCGGTGTCCAGGCAGCAGCCCGAGGAATGGCACTTCAGCGTGCGCGACAACGGCATCGGAATCGACCCTCAGTATTTCGACAAGATATTCATCATTTTCCAGCGTCTGCACACGCTCGACCAGTATCCAGGCACGGGCATCGGCCTGGCGATCTGCAAGAAAATCATCGAACGTCACGGGGGACGCATCTGGGTCGAGAGCCAGCCGGGCGACGGCGCCACGTTCCATTTCACCCTGCCGGTCATTGGGGAGGGTGTCGGTGACACGTGGATGGGTTAAATCGTTAATTCGTTGATGCGTGATGCGTGATGCGTGAAAACGGAGCGGCGGCTCGTCAAACTTCACGCACCACGCACCACTCATCACGCATCACGTTGCAGCCCGCTCCGTCCCATCGCCTCACCGTTTCCTGAGCCCATTTTTCAACGTGATGACGACTTGCACCGGCTCGTCGAGTTCGGGCAGGCGCTTCGCCTTGGAGAGCCAGCGGTCGTCGTCCTCGCGGCCGGGGCGGGGATTGTTCACGAGCGCATCGACGTCGGTGATGAGCGAGATGATGGAGCCGTCGGCCTGGGCGGCGAAACCGTCCTCACGAAAGCGCGAGCCCGTGTAGGTCCAGTCGCCTTTGGCCATGGTGGACTTCCTTTTCCTGTCCAGCACCAGAGTCTCGGCGCGGACGCGCCGCTCCTTCGCCCCCCTCTTCCACACGATTTCGATCGTGACTTCGTCACCAGGCAGACCAATCGCGGGATCGGCCGGCAGCTCGTTTGTGCCCGCGCCGCGCGCACCCAGCAGCAGCATTGCGACGTGAATGTGGTGAGGCTCGGCGTCGGTCCTGAGGACACTCTCGTGTGTTTTGCCTCCCGAGGTGACGAGAAAGTACTCGACGACGCCTTCCCTGAGGTTCACGAACGCCGGTATCGTCACCGATCGGCGCTGCTGGTCGAGCCGGACGAAGCCAAGTTCAAGCACGCCGGGCCCGATGAACTTTGGGTGTAAATTGGTCGGGGCCAGGGAGGGCGTGGTCGGCGCCGCGGGCGGTTGGGCCGACAGCGCCGCGCCTGCCGTGAAGACCAGCGCCAGAATCAACCGGGCCGCGAATTTCATTGAGGACGTGGGAACCGAACGGGCATTCATCCGCCTCCTTCTCTTTCCAACTGGCGCGCGCGTCAAGCCAGAGTGATCGCCAAAAGTCATTTCCGGCTTTGTTTCCAATTGATTTTGCGATGACAGGCCGGGCAGCATCCCCTGCCGTGGCTGCCGGGCATCGGCCGCGGCATGCGGCCGGGCACCAGTCGAGTCGTTTATTATGAGCATGAAACCGCTGACCCCGGGTGAACTGACGGACCTGATTGCCGGCCTGAACCGGCTGGCCCGAAATCTGTGGTGGACCTGGAACCAGGAGTCCCAGGAGATTTTCCAGGAACTGTCGCCGCGTGGCTGGCAAAATCTCTACCACAACGCCGTGGCGGTGCTGCGTGAAGTGTCGGACTACGAGTTGCGCGTTCATTTGCAGAACCCTGAGTTCGCGGGGCGCGTGCGCCGTGTGCTGGCCAGCTTCGACGAGTACCTGACGAGCACGGGCACGTGGGGCAGCGCCAATGCGCCCGAGTTGCTGGCCAATCCCGTCGCCTACTTTTCCGCCGAGTTCGGATTCCACGAAACGCTGCCCATCGCGGCCGGCGGCCTCGGGATTCTCGCGGGCGACCACGCCAAATCGGCCAGCGATCTCGGGCTGGGGTTCGTCGGAGTCAGCCTGTTCTACCGCGAGGGTTACTTCCAACAGACCATCAACCCCGAAAACTGGCAGACGGAATACTACACGTTGCTGCACCCCGAAAACCTCCCCATCGAGCCGGTGCTCGACGCCGGGGGCCAACCGATGGTTTGCACCGTTGAGGTCGGTTCCAGCGAAGTGCGCTTCAAGGCATGGCGCGTGAATGTGGGCCGTTGCCCGGTCTATCTCCTCGACACCAACCTGCCCGAAAATGAGCAGCACTACCGCGATCTGACGCTGCGCGTTTATGGCGGCGACAGCACGACCCGCATCATGCAGGAAGTCGTGCTGGGCATCGGCGGCGTGCGGTTGCTGCGCGCGCTGGGCCTGCGGCCTTCGGTCTTTCACATGAACGAAGGACATGCCGCGTTTCTCGCGTTGGAGCTCATGCGCGAGAAGCTCGCCACTGGAAAGAGCTGGCCCGATGCGCTCGCCGCCACGAAATCGCAGTGCATATTCACCACGCACACGCCGGTCGAGGCCGGACACGACCGGTTCACACCCAGTTTGATGGATTACGCCCTCAAGGGGTTCCTGGCCCGGCTCAAAGTGCCCGTGTCCCATATTCTGGGGCTGGGCCGGGTGAATCCGTCCAACAAGGAGGAGCCGTTCTGCATGACCGTGCTGGCGCTCAAGGCCAGCCGCGCGGCCAACGGCGTCAGCGAATTGCACGGCCAGGTGAGCCGCCAGATGTGGCATTGCCTCTGGCCGGAGCGGCCGGTGGACGCCGTCCCCATCGGCCACATTACCAACGGCGTTCACTTGCTCGGCTGGATGAAAGGCCCGGTGCGGCGCTTCTGGCGGCGCAAGATCGGGAACTTCAACGCCGGAGCGCCGATTGCCGCCGCGACCCGCATCCCTGAATTCCTGGTGGGCCGCGAGACGGAATTCTGGAGAACGAACCCCGACACCCGCTGGGAAAGCGCCATCAACGACCCCGGTTTCTGGGCGCGCATCGGCGATCCGGAGTTTGTGTCCGACGAGGAATTGTGGGCGCTGCGCTACAAGCTGCGGCGCGAGATGATCGAGTTTGCCCGCCGCCGACTCCTCATCCAGGGCCAGCGCCTCAGCCAGCGCGAATTCATCGTGTTCGACAGCTTCCTGAATCCGGACGCGCTGACCATCGGCTTCGCCCGTCGGTTTGCGACCTACAAACGGGCGCCGCTCATCTTCCAGCAGTTCGACAACATCGTCCGCCTGGCGCAAGACCGGCAGCGCCCCATCCAGTTCATCTTCGCAGGCAAGGCACATCCGCGCGACGACGAAGGCAAACGCTTCATTCAGCACATTAATCACCTCAGCCGGTACAGCGAACTGAAGGGTCACCTCGTCTTCATCGAAAACTATGACGTCCACGTCGCCCGCCAGATGATCGGCGGCTGTGACGTTTGGCTGAACAACCCGCGCCGGCCGCTCGAAGCCAGCGGCACCAGCGGCCAAAAGGCCGGCTGCCACGGCTGCCTCAACCTCTCCATCCTCGATGGCTGGTGGCGCGAAGGCTACGACGGGACCAACGGCTTTGCCATCAGCGACGACACCCACCCGGACGACGTCGAAGAGCAGGACCTGCGCGACAGCGAAAGTCTCTACAAGACCCTCACCGGGCAGGTCATCCCGCTTTTCTACGACCGCGACGCCACCGGCATCCCGCGCAAGTGGCTCGAGCGCGTGCGCCGCGCAATGGTGACGCTTGTCCCCCAATACAACACCTGGCGCATGGTGCAGGAGTACGCCACGAAGTATTACCTGGCCCGGTAGTCAGTCCTGGTTTCTCGCCACGTGAGTAGGAGCTGAACAGCAGCGCGGCGAGGCGGCAACCCCTTTGGAGTGCGCGGACTTGTCCGCGCTTTCGGCAGGCGACTTGTCGCCGTCGAATGCGCGAAGGCGTCCAACTCTCCCGGGCCGCTGAACGCGGCCCTGCTTTGGCGACAAGTCGCCAAAGCGGCCGAAGCGGTGACAAGTCACCGCACTCCAAATTCTGCTGAAACCATCCGGATTCCTCGACAGTCACTTTGCCTGCTGGCATCCTGCATTCTCACACATGAAACTCGGCGCTCACTGCCTCCGTGCGGCCCTTCTCTGCGCGCTCTCACTGGGGCTGAACTGGCTCCCGGCTGCCAACTCGGACGCCTCCGGTGAACCTGGCGCATCCGTCGACCCGCCCCAACAAGACTCGCGCGGTCCTCAAGGGCCACGGCGCGTGTTCAAGGACCAGGTCACTCCACACTGGTTCGCCAACAACACCCGCTTCTGGTATCGCAACGATCTGCGCGGTGGCGCTAAGGAGTTCATCGTCGTGCATGCCGAACAAGGTACTCGTGAGGCAGCATTCAACCCCGTGAAGCTGGCCGACTCGTTGTCCAAAGCCACCGGCTCGCAGTACTCGGCGGAGAAACTCCCCTTTGACCGCATCCAGTTCGTGGACGACTCCAAATCGATTCGCTTCAAGGCGGGCGAGGCCACGTGGAAATGCACTCTCAGTTCCTACGAGTGCATGAAGTCGGCTGCTGCCGAAACCGCCGAGGAGAACGGTGGCGACGAAACGGAGGCTTCACAGCAACGCCGCCCGGGCCGCGACGCGCGCCGAGGCGAGGGCGACGAATCGGAGCGCACTTCCGACCGCTCCCCCAATGGCCAGTGGACCGCGCTCATCAAAGACCACAACGTCTTCCTCAAGTCGCGCGACGACGACGCAAAGGAAATCCAACTCAGCAGCGACGGCAAGGAGGGTCTGGCCTACGGACGGTTCTCGTGGGCGCCAGACTCGAAGTCGTTGGCCGTCTTCCGCATCGAGCCGGGCGAGCGCAAGGAGGTTTACCTGATTGAGTCTTCCCCAAAGGGCGGCGGCCGCGCGAAGCTCCAAACGCGGCCCTACGCCCTGCCCGGCGACAAGTTCACCACTTACGAGTTGAACGTGTTCGATGTCGCCACGCGCCTGCAACTGAAGCCTGAAGTGGACCGCTTCGAGCACGAATGGCTGAGGCCGCGCTTGCACTGGAAGAAGGACGGCCGGCATTTCACCTACCCGCAGGCCGACCGCGGCCATCAGCGCTTCCGCGTCATCGAGGTCGATTCGCAGACGGGCGCGGCGCGCAACATCCTCGACGAGCGATCGAAGACCTTTATCTGGACCGCGCACACGGAGAACCTGAACCTGAGCACGGTCAACTGGCTGACGAACAGCGACGAACTCATCTGCGCCTCCGAGAGCAACGGCTGGCGGCACCTTTATCTGATTGACGCCGGCGCGGGCAAACTGAGCAACCCGATCACCACTGGTGAGTGGGTCGTGCGCGGCATCGACCGCATTGACGAGACGAACCGGCAAGTGTGGTTCCGCGCCAGCGGCGTTTTCCGGGACCAGGATCCCTATTTGATCCATTACGGCCGCGTGAACTTCGACGGTGGCGGCCTGCTGTGGCTGACGGCCGGCAATGGTAATCACTCCCTTCAGTATTCGCCGGACCGCAGGTTCCTCATCGACACTTACTCGCGTGCGGATCTGGCGCCGGTCAACGAATTGCGCCGCGTCTCCGACGGCGCCCTCGTATGCCAGCTTGAATCGGCCGACATCACGGAGCTGAAGGCCAGCGGTTGGGAAGCGCCGGAGGTGTTCGTTGCCAAAGGGCGTGATGGCAAGACCGACATCTGGGGCCTTATCCATCGCCCGCGCGATTTCGATCCGAACAAGAAGTATCCTTTGATCGAGGACGTTTACGCCGGGCCGCAGGGATCCTTTGTTCCGAAGACGTTCAGCGCCAGCTCGCGATACGGGTCACTGACCCGTCTCGGTTTTATCGTGGTGAAAATCGACGGCATGGGCACTGCCAACCGCTCGAAGGCCTTTCACGATGTTTGCTGGCACAATCTAAAGGACGCCGGTTTCCCGGACCGCATCCACTGGATGAAAGCCGCCGCCGCGAAGTACCCCGGCATGGACATTTCGCGCGTCGGGATTTACGGCACGTCGGCGGGCGGGCAGAATGCCGCGGGCGCCGTGCTGTTCCATCCCGAGTTCTACAAAGCGGCGGTTGCCAATTCCGGTTGTCACGACAACCGCATGGACAAGGCTTCCTGGAACGAGCAGTGGCTGGGCTATCCGGTCGGGCCGCAATATGCCGAGTGCTCCAACATCGACAATGCCCAGCGCCTGCGCGGCAAGCTCCTGCTGATCGTGGGCGAATTGGACAACAACGTCCCGCCGGAATCGACCTACCGTTTCGTGGATGCGTTGGTGAAGGCCGGCAAGGACTTCGACTTCCTGCTCGTGCCCAATGGCGGACACGGCGCGGGCGGCGCCTACGCCGCGCGGCGACGCGAGGATTTCTTTGTGCGCCATTTGCTGGGTAAAGAGCCGCCGGATCGGAACGCGCAGAGCCCAGGAGAGACCAATATTCGCAATGAGTGATGGTCAAACCCGATCTTGAGATGGCTCATTCGGATTCGCCCGCCTCACGGAGCCCCAAGGATTTCAATCCGGGCGCAAGCCGGAAATCTGCGGTCTCCTCCAAGGCGTCCAGCACCTGCTTCAGCACTTACGAAGTTCCGGGTGCAGAATGTCAATGGTCTTCAGATCCTGTTCCAAATCTTCAAGGGAATAGTTTACAGAGATGCCACGCCTGCCTGGTTCGTGGAGGAACTGAGTTTGCGAGACGCCCGCCAGCAGCGCGGCTTGTCCAAGTGTTACTTCGCCGCTCGGGTAGAGGCCGATGCCGGTGGCGAGCTTCAGCCGATCGGGCGTTGCGTTCACGCCCTGGAGGTGCTGGTCTGGCAGATCGATTGTCACGTCGTCAAGATAACGGCTGGAGGAAACTATGCAACGTCCGCTTCGCGCCGTTTGGCGTCTGTCGGCCCTGCGCCGCGGGTGGCCGAAAGCGTCGCCCGGCATGACAGGGACCACGCGATGAGATTCAGCGGCCCGCTCTTGACCTCCCTCGGCCTAGCCTTTCTGGGGTTGAGCGAAATCGTCCACGCCCAAACCGACGCCAGTGCGGATGCCGCACCAGTGACCGCGCCGCCCGAATCGTTTTTCGGAATGGTCCGCGACCGGGATCGGGAGGCGGCGAGACAGTTTTACAAAAAGTTCATCGATGTGAACGGCATGCCTGTCGTGGCATCGGGCGAAGTGACCGACCTGGCATTGCAGCGCACTCATTCCATCGTCACGCACTTGCTGGCGGGCCGGCCGGACATCACCGACGCGCTGGTGAAGAACGGGATGTATCTCATCATCATCGGCAAGGACCAGGTTTATACCGACATGCCCGAGTATCGAAATCATCCCAACCCGGCCTACCAGAATGAGCGCGTGCGCGGCACCGGCGGCAAACCGACCAGCTTCGGCGAAGAAAACCTTCTCAGCCTGCCCATCGACCGCTACGACGACGAAAGCATCGGTGTGCATGAATTCTGTCATACGATTGACGGCGCGCTGCGCTCGCTGGATCCCACCTGGAGCGAGCGTAAGAATGCCGTTTACCGCAAGGCCATCGACAAGGGACTGTGGAAAAACACTTACGCCGGCTCCAACTCCGGAGAGTTCTGGGCGGAAATCTGCCAGTCCTACTTCGACTGCAACCGCGTCAACAATTGGAACCACGGACCCATCGGCACGCGCGAGCAGCTCAAGGTTTACGACCCGGACAGTTACGAGTTGGTCAGAACCACGTTCAATCTCAGCCCGGAGCAGGACTGGCGCTACACGTTCCTGCAAAAACTTCCGAACGTCATCGCGCCGCCGGCCCGGTTCAAGATTGATCCGTATTACACCAGGTTCATCTGGGCGCGTGAGTTCACCGTCCTCGGACGCCAGGCCGGCGACGAAGCGCTGCTCAAGGCCAATGATACCATCCGAAAGATGTTCGCCTACCGGCATGACCTCCTTAAGGCGCTCATGGCCGACGGCGTGAAGCTCGTGGTGCTTGGCCGCAAGGAAAGAATCTCCGACCTGCCCGAATACCAGCATTTCAAAAGCGCGAAGAACTTCGACCCATTGTCACGCGTGCTCGACTACACGCCGGAAACAAAACTCCTGGTCGTCGGCGAGGAGAACGTGCTGTCGAACCCGAGGAACCCGCTCGCAGGCGACAACCAAATCATCCGCGTTTTCGCCAAGGCGCTCTATCATGTCGCCGGCACGCGTCCGGTGGACCCCAACTGGGAGAAGCGTGGCCGAGACGTGCAGCAGTACGAATTGCGCGTGAAGCGTCTCGACGTGCGTTTCGACGAGAAGCTCAGGGAACTGTTCGACATGGCGACGAGCGCGGGCAAATGGAAAGGCGCCGCGGCCGTCCACGACCGCGTTGCGTACTGGACCCAGGGCGTGCTGGCCTACTTCGACGCAACTCGGCCAGGACGCCGCGCCCCACGACGCCGCCCACCCGATTACCACGCGTGAGGCCTTGAAGGACTACGACCCTGGCTTGTTTGCCCTCGTCAACGAGACGATGGCCTACGAAGGCCACGTGGACTGGCGCTTGAGGCCGCACCAATAAGGCCCATGGAATCGGCTGTGCTCCCATCGTCGGGATCGTCACGGCTGGGAGCGCCGGCATCCTGCCGGCGAGTGCAACCTGCCTCACCCTTAAATCGACTCGCGAGCCATGACAGGGGGCCGGGCCTCCGACGCCGAATCGGTAGTGTTTATATAAAGACACCATCGCCGAATCGTTCGCCCAATCGTTCGCCTTGACTTTGCGCCGGGTTTCGGCCAGTCTCACTATTGAATCCCAACAGTTCGCTGTGAACTGGACACCCGTGAAACGATTGGATGTTTCGCACGGCCAGCGCTTGGCGTCGTCGTGTGCGCGATTCGACCGTTTCATTGCACGCCGCCCCGACAGCACTTCGTTAGCCCAACCTCACGAACGGCCTAGAAAGCCAAACTACCCCGCATGAAAACCATCCAAATTCTGCTCACGCAGCGCGTGCTGCGTTTTCTCATGGTTCTGGCCGCCCTGTTGTTCGTGGCAGGGCCGTCTGGCCGGGCCTTTCCCATCATCACCAACGTTGTCGAAACCGGCGGCAAAAACGAAGCCACCGACACCGTCCCGGCGAAGTGGACCGGCGTGACGTATGTCGGCGGCGTCGCCAACGAGCCAGTCCCTGGCTTGGCCGCGGGCGCTCCTTACACCGTCGGTTTCTTTGGCAATCACGCTCCGGCTTTTGTAGACCGCAATCATCGGTACACGAACGCCTCCGCGACCATTCCCATGCCGCCGTATCTGGTCGGGCAGGAATACATCATGATCGGCAACGACAACCGAGAAAACAACGGCGGGACCAATAGCGCCGAGGTGCGCTTGTTCCGCCTGGATGTTTCAGTCGCCACGGCCGTCAATGCCTACCTGTTGGTTGACAATCGGATGGGCGACAACGTCAACGGAACCCCGCCGACCTTCGGGCCAACCAACATGGCCTGGGTCGCCGAGGACAGCTGGACGCCCGTAACGACGGGCAACAATCGCGCCGGCAACTTGGCCCTGCCGGACGAATTGGGCATTGACGAAAGCGCCGATGGCACCATCAACCAGTACTACTCCATCTATCTGAAGAGCTTTCCCGCAGGCACCTTCGTCGTGAAGCAGCCGGACAATCCAGGCCGCAACATGTACGGCGTCGTCGTGGTTTCCATCTCGCCGCCCGATGCGCCGGCGAATCTGATGGCCGTCAACGGCGACAACAAGGTGACTCTGTCGTGGTCGGCCTCTGGCGGCGCGCAGGGTTACGTCGTGAAGCGCTCGCTGTTGGCCGGAGGGCCGTACGACAACATCGCGACCAACGCCTCCCCCGGCTATGTGGATCCGACGACGGTCAACGGCCTGACCTACTACTATGTGGTCAGCGCATTCAACGCCGCCGGCGAAAGCGCAAATTCAACTGAGGTCATCGGCGAGCCCAAGCCAGCCCCGAGCGGCCTGGTCGCCATCGGCGGGACCAACCAAATCGAAGTGCGCTGGAATGCGCTCGTCGGCGCGGCCAGCTACACGGTCAAACGTTCTTCCACCAGTGGCGGCCCGTATACTACACTCGCCACCGGCGTCACCGACACCAACTATCTGGACACCGGACTGTTAAACGGCCGGTTTTACTACTATGTGGTGATCGCTCAACTCCTTCTTGGCGGCGACGGCGGCCAGTCGGACGAAGCGGCCGGCCTCACCGCGCCGGGAGTGCCCACGGGCGCCGCGATTTTGCTGGCGGCCACGGTCATCAAGTTGACCTGGGCCACCACCGACCCCGTGCTAAGCTCCTTCGCGATTGAAGAGTCCATTGACGGCATAAACTTCACGCCACGCGCAACGGTATCGGGAAGTGCCCGCGCGTACCTGGCGACGGGCTTGAGCGCCGGGACGACCTACTATTACCGAATCCAGACGGCCAATGCCACCGGCCCATCCGGCTACTCCGCGCCGGTCAGCGTGGCGACACCCACCTACGGTCTGAACGTGAACTTCGCCAACGCGTCCTTCGCCACAAACTTCCCGGGCTACTTCAACGACTACGGGACGAACTACGGCCTTAGACCCAACGGCATGAATTACGGCTGGGACGTCGACAACGTGGCGAACGCCCGCGAGCGCAACTCCGGGAACTCGCCCGACAAGCGTTATGACACGTTCAATCACTTGCAAAAGCCGCTTCCGGCCGGGCGATCCTGGGAAATTGAAATCCCCAACGGCTTCTACCAGGTGCACTTCGCCGCCGGCGACCCGGACAACGTCGACAGCGTGTTCCAGCACAATATCGAAGGGGTGCTGACCGACACAAGGTTCCCCGGCGGAGGGACGAATTTTTTCGAATTCACCAAAACGGTGATCATCGACGACGGCCGGTTGACCATCGGCAATGGGCCGTTCGCGACGAACAGTAAGATCTGTTTCGTGGACATCTATGCGGCGACGGCGACGGCGCTGCCGGTCATCGGCACGCAACCGCAGCCGGTGACCGTCGAGGACCGTCATGCGGCGGCTTTCTCAGTTACGATGAGCAGCGGTTCCGAACCGTTCCGCTACCAGTGGCTGCACGATGACATGGCGATTCCCGGCGCCACAGGTCCGACCCTTACGCTGCCCGACGTGATGATGGCGGAGGCCGGGGCGTACAAGGTCGCCGTTTCCAACTACGCCGGCACCGTGACCAGCGATGCGGCGATGCTGACGGTCATCGCGGACACAAACCCGCCCGTGGTCGTGTCGGTCATCAGCCTGGATGGAAACACAATCTCCGTTTGTTTCAGCGAACCCGTGGAGCAAACCCAAGCCGAAGACACGTTCAATTACGTCATCACGAATGTAGTCAGTAGCGCCGTGCTGCAAGCCGACGGGCGCACCGTCATTCTCACGCTGCTTTTCCCTGTGTCCGACACGTTCAGCCTCCAGGTGAATGCCGTCTCGGACCGGGCCGGCGTCAGCGTCGGATCGGCCGTGGCCTCCGGTCGCGTGCTGGGGTTCGCCGGCGAGGATATCAACGCTCCTGCGCTGGCGGGCTCCCACTACACTTGCGACGGCAGCACTTTCGTGATCACCGGCGGCGGCACCCCGTTTAGCGGCGCCGCGGATCAGCTTCATTTCGTCTATTGTGCCGTGCAAGGTGACTTCGAGGTGCGGGTGCGCGTGACAGACCTGGCCATCTCCAACGTTTACGCCCGCGCGATGCTGATGGTCCGGGAATCGACCGCCGCGGGCAGCCGCCACGCCACGCTCTCGGTGAACGCCCCGGCGCCGGGCCGCAACCTGGGCGAGCCGCTGGCGCGTGGCACCACCGGCGGCGCCATCGCGGGCTGGGGCGCGAATTTCTCGCCGGCGGGCATCCCGGTCTGGTTGAGGATCACCCGCGCGGGCAGCACCCTCACCGGCTACCGCGGCGCCGACGGTGTGAACTGGACTCAGGTTTCGCAAGCCACCATCGCGCTGCCGGCCGGCCTGCTGGTGGGAATGGGCGTCAACGCGCACGATTCGACGACCCGGGCAACGGGCACCTTCACGGATTTCCAGATCAACTGGCTTACTCCGGCCCCGGTTATCATGAACCCCCTTTACAGCGGGGGCTCGTTCTCAGGGACATTCCAAAGTGTGGCGGGGATCACGTACAAAGTTCAGTACAAGGACGACGTTGCCAGCCCGTCGTGGTCGTTGCTGACCACCGTGGGCGGCAACGGATCGACGGTCTCGTTCACCGATCCCGGACCGCCTTCCTCCTCGGGCCTGCGCATCTACCGCGTCAGTTTTCGATAGACCGTGCCGGCTCATCGCGAGCCTCGACGATTTCAGAATCGCGCACAGGAGCCTTGAACCTGGTAGGGACGCGCTGCTGCGCGTCCAGGCCGACCGGCAGGTCGGCCCTACCAAGTTCGCTCGCAATAAAGATTGGTTTGCTCCTTGGAAAGGCTCATTCTCCGACCATTCCGAATGCAATCAACACAATCCGGACTCGACCTGTGCGGGCTTGCGGAGACGGGCCCGGTTTATCTCAACCTCGCGGTGGCTCAATTGGTCGAGATGAGCCTCCGTCGCGGCGAAAGCACGCTGGCGAGCAACGGGGCGCTGGTCGCGCTGACGGGCAAGCGCACGGGTCGCTCGCCCGCCGACAAGTTCGTCGTGCGCGAGTCCACGAGCGAGTCCCGCATCGAGTGGGGCAAGGTCAACCAACCGATGGACTCGCGCCAGTTCCAGCGGTTGCATGCACGGGTCATCGAGCATTTCAAAGGACGCGAGGTCTTTGTGTTCGATGGATTTGCCGGAGCCGACCCGGCGCATCGGCTGACGCTGCGGATTATCACCGAGCAGGCGTGGCATTCGCTTTTTGCCCGACAACTGTTTCGCCGTCCCCTTCCGGGAGAACTGGCTGCACACCAGCCGCAATTCACGGTCATCGCCGCGCCCCATTGCCTGGCGGATGGCGCGGACGACGGCACCAAATCCGAAACGTTTATCGCCCTGAACTTCGGGGCTGGTCTGGCGCTGATTGGTGGCACGCATTACGCCGGGGAAATCAAGAAGGCCGTCTTCACCGCCATGAACTACCAGTTGCCGCTGCAAGGGGTCTTCCCGATGCATTGCTCGGCCAACGTCGGACCGGGTGGGGACGTGGCGCTGTTCTTCGGACTGTCCGGCACCGGAAAAACGTCCCTTTCCGCCGACCCGGACCGCCAGTTGATTGGCGACGACGAGCACGGCTGGGGCCACAACGGCGTGTTCAACCTTGAGGGTGGTTGCTATGCCAAGTGCATCCGCCTGAGCCGTGATCGCGAGCCGCAAATCTGGGATGCCATCCGCTTCGGCGCTGTGGTGGAAAACGTGGTGGTGAATCCGGCCACGCGCGAGGTGGATTATTGCGATGAGTCCATCACCGAAAACACGCGCGCGGCCTACCCGCTCGAGTTTATCGCCAACGCGGTCCACACGGGCATGGCGGGACATCCCAGCTCGATTATCTTCCTGGCAGCGGACGCCTTCGGTGTCCTGCCGCCCGTGGCCCGGCTGACACCTCCACAAGCCATGTACCATTTCCTGAACGGCTACACCGCCCGACTCGCCGGCACCGAGTCCGGGATGGGCCGGGAACCCGAGGCAACCTTCAGCGCCTGCTTCGGCGCGCCTTTCCTGCCGCTGCCGCCGCGCGTTTACGCCGACAGGCTCGCCAGCAAGCTGGGTGAACAACATTGCCGTTGTTACCTGGTCAACACCGGCTGGGTTGGCGGGCCGTATGGCGTCGGCGAACGGATTCGACTGCACTACAACCGGGTGACTATTCAAGAGATTCTGAGCGGTCGCCTCGACCACGCGCCGACCCGGCGTGACCCGATTTTTGGCTTCGAGGTGCCGCAAGAATGCGGCGAGGTGCCCGGCGAGTTGCTCCGGCAACGGGAATCCTGGAAAGAACCGAACCGCTACGACGCTCAGGCGCGCGAACTGGCGCGGCGATTCATCCAGAACTTCGAGCAATACGCAGGCGGCTCACCAGACCTCCTCGCGGGAGGCCCGGCAATTTAGCTTGGTGTTACGCCTTGGCCTCGGCGGGCTTCGCTTCGGCGGTTTTGGTTTCGCCGTCGGACTGGGCCGGCTCGGGCGCGGCTTCAACGGGCTGATCGACCCATTCGAGGATGGCCATCTCCGCCGCATCGCCGCGACGCTGGCCCGCCCAACGGCCTTCGGTGCCGCCGAGTTTGATGATGCGCGTGTAGCCGCCGGGGCGTTCTTTGAAGTTCGGCGCGACCTCATCGAAGAGAATGTGGACGAGATCGTCATCCTGGCGCCACTTCACTCGCCGGGTGGCGCCCTTGTGCTTGGGTGAGCCCTTGAAGTGCGAACGGGCCTGTTGCCGAAGCCGGGCCGCGGCCAGACGCCGGGCGTGCAGCGTTCCGTCTTTGCCGAGGGTGACCAGTTTCTCGGCGACGGAGCGGGCGGCTTTGGCCTTGGCGAGCGTGGTGGTGATGCGCCCGTGCTTGATGAGGCTCGAAACCAGGTTCGCCAACATCGCATTGCGGTGCTGGAACTGGCGGCCCAGCTTGGCGGTGCGTCTGAGGTGTCGCATGGGATCGGACTCCGGTTACAGGATCGACTCGACGACTTCCTTGGGCGCTTCGAGCAACTCCGGCTCGAACGTCATGCCCAGGGACAAGCCGAGCGTGGCAAGCTTCTCCTTGATTTCGTTCAAGGACTTCTTGCCGAAGTTGCGGTACTTGAGCATCTCCTGCTCGGATTTCATCGCAAGCTGGCCGACGGTGGTGATGTTGGCGTTGTTGAGACAGTTGGCGGCGCGCACGCTCAGTTCGATCTCGTTGACCGACATGTTGAGCAGCTTGCGCATCTTGGACTTGTCGTCGTCCTCGGACCGGGTTTCCTGCTCGAACTCGACGGCGTTTTTGTCGTAACCAACGAAAACATCGAGGTGATGCTGGAGGATGGCGCTGGCCTGGGTGAGCGCGTCATCGGGGCTGATGCGGCCGTCGGTCCAGATCTCGACAATCAAACGGTCATAATCGGTCCGCTGGCCGACGCGGGCGCTCTCGACTGAATAGCGAACGCGGGTGACGGGGCTGAAGAGTGAATCGATGGCGATGACTCCGATGGGCTGGTCGATTTTCTTGTTCTCGTCACCGGGGCAAAAGCCGCGGCCGACTTTCACTTCGAGTTCCATCTCGAGCTTCTTCTTGCGGTCGAGGGTGCAGACGAGTTGCTTGGGGTTGACAAGTTCGGTGTTCTGGTTGAGCAGGATGTCGCCGGCGAGGATGGGGCCCTCTTTGTTGACGGAGAGCAGGAGGGTCTGCGGCTCGCGCACGTGGGACTTGAAGAGGAGTTTCTTGAGGTTGAGAACCAGGTCGGTGACGTCCTCGACCACGCCGTCGATGGTGGTGAACTCGTGCATCGCGCCGTCGATTTTGACGGAGGTGATGGCGGCGCCTTCCAGCGAACTGAGGAGCACGCGGCGCAGCGAGTTGCCGATCGTGTGGCCGTAGCCGGTTTCAAACGGATCGGCCACGAATTTGGCGTAAGTTTCAGTGGCGCTTGCGTCCTCTTTTTGCAAGCGCTTGGGCATTTCGAATCGACCTAATCGGACTGGCATAGTTTTGTTGTTGGCAATTTTAATCTGGCCCCGCCCCGCTGTTCATTCCCGCGGTGGGGGAGGCCCGTGTAATTGCGTCCCTGCCCTCCCGAGAGGGCAGGGCTGGTTCAGCGGGAATAAAATTCGACGACGGACTGGACGTTGGCGATGGGGTGGATTTCGGCCTGAGTCGGAATGCGCATCACGACGCCCTTGAAGGCGTCCTTGTTCATCGACAGCCAGTCGGGCACCGCGCGGCTGGTGGCGCTTTCAAGGTTCTTGGTCGCGATCTGGCGCGAGCGCGGATGGTCCTTCACTTCGATGGTGTCGTTGACCTTCACCGCAAAGGAAGGGATGCTGACTTTTCGGCCGTTGACTTTGACGTGGCCGTGGCCGACGAGTTGCCGGGCCGCGGCGCGGGTGTTGGCGAAGCCGAGGTGGTAAACGATATTGTCGAGGCGCGTCTCCAGGATCTGAAGCATCTGCTCGCCGGTGACGCCACGGCGCTTGAGAGCGCGCTCGTACACGCCGCGAAACTGGCGCTCCATGAGCCCGTAGAAATAACGGAGCTTTTGCTTTTCCAGCAGGCCCATGCCGTAGTCAGTGGTCTTGCGGCGGGACTTGGGGCCATGCACGCCGGGGCCGTAGTTGCGGCGCTCGAGGTACTTCGTCGGGCCGAAGATGGGCAGGCCGAAGCGGCGGCTGATGCGGACGCGGGGACCGGTGTAGCGAGCCATGTGAATTTACGATTTACGATTTACGAGTTGCACAATTCACGTTTCACAATTCCGTGTTAGACGCGGCGCTTTTTTCGGGGACGGCAGCCATTGTGCGGAATGGGCGTGACGTCCTTGATGGTGCTGATTTCCAAGCCGATG
>Ga0137374_10001631_pt1 | contig 25657 bp, 18 predicted proteins | sample SagtaG_20_FD_104811 | JGI IMG/M metagenome (GOLD analysis project Ga0137374, IMG submission 104811) | Vadose zone soil microbial communities from Sagehorn Ranch, Mendocino, California, USA - Sage1_R_100_16 metaG | ecosystem: Environmental > Terrestrial > Soil > Vadose zone | place: USA... | reverse complement strand
TTGTTGCGGCGCCCCAGGAACAGACCGAGCAAAACCCTCCGCCGCTCGATGCCAACAACAGGGATTCATCAGTAAAACCGGGCGACGATTTTTTCCTGTTCGCCAATGGCAGCTGGATCAAACAGACAGAGATCCCGCCTGAATATTCCCGATGGGGCGCGTTCAATGAACTGATCGAGCGCAATAACGACGCATTGCACACCATCGCGGAGAAGGCCTCACAAACCCCGGTCGACCCGAAGCTTGCGCCGGAGACCCGGAAAGTCGGTGATTACTACGCCAGCGGGATGGACGAGAAGGCGGTCGAAGCCGCGCGCACAACACCGCTGACGGAGGAGTTCCAGAAAATCGATGCAATGAAAGATCGACAGGATGTGCTGAAGGAGATCGCGCACCTGCACAGCATCGGCATCAATGCATTCTTCAATTTTGGCTCGGGCCAGGACGCCAAGGACAGCAATCACGACATCGCCCAGGCGGTGCAGGGCGGCCTCGGCATGCCGGATCGAGATTACTACACAAAGCAGGACGCCGATATGAAAGAGAAGCGCGAGAAGTACATCGCGCACGTGACGAAGATGCTGAGCTTGTTAGGCCAGCCGCCGGAGAAAGCTGCCGAAGACGCTAAGAAGATCATGGCGCTGGAAACGAAATTGGCCGAAGCATCGCGCACTCGGGTGGAGCTTCGCGACCCAGTCAAAAATTACAACAAGATGGCTGTGCGACAGCTGCAGGACCTGACGCCCGATTGGAAGTGGAGCGATTATTTTAACTCAATCAACCTGCTCGAGCCAAGCGACGTCAACGTGCATCAGCCGGAGTTTTTCAAAGCGGTGAACAATCTGTTCAAATCGGCATCGCTGGATGATTGGAAAGCATACCTCCGCTGGAACCTGATCAACGCGACCGCGCCATATCTTTCCAAGAATTTCGTCGACGAAGATTTCGATTTTAACCAGCGCGTCCTGCGCGGTACCCAGCAGAACAAGCCGCGCTGGAAACGTGTGGTCACTTCAGAGGACGCAGACATTGGCGATGCGCTTGGCAAGCTGTACGTCGGCTTTTATTTCCCACCCGAGGCGAAAGAGCGCGCACTCGAACTCGTAAACAATTTGAAGGAAGCGCTCGCCGACCGAATCAAAACGCTCGATTGGATGGATGAGCCGACAAAAAAGGAAGCGCTCAAGAAACTCGTCGCGATGAACGTCAAGATCGGTTATCCCGATAAGTGGCTTGATTATTCATTGTTGGAGATCGACCGCGGCCCGTTCGTCATGAACACGCTGCGTTCCGAAAAATTTGCGGCCGATCGGGACCTGCAAAAGATCGGCAAGCCAGTCGATCGCACCGACTGGGGAATGACGCCACCGACTGTGAACGCGTATTATCAGCCGACCATGAATGAAATCGTGTTCCCCGCAGGGATTTTACAGCCGCCGTTCTTCTACGCGAATGCGGACGATGCGGTGAACTATGGAGCAATCGGTGCAGTCATCGGTCATGAAATGACACACGGCTTCGATGATCAGGGGAGGCAGTTCGATGCCGTTGGCAATCTGCGCGATTGGTGGTCTAAGAAATCGGCGGATGAATATAACAAGCGCCGGAAAGCAGTCGTCGATCAATATTCCGCGTACGCGCCGCTGCCGGGCGAGCATGTGAATGGCGAGCTCACACAAGGCGAAAACATCGCGGATATCGGAGGAGTGAAGCTTGCTTATGCCGCATTGCAGAAGGCGCTCGACAAACATCCGGAGGAACGCAACAAGAAAATCGACGACCTGACACCAGAACAGCGCTTTTTCCTGTCCTTCGCCGCGATCTGGCGCTCAAAAATTCGCGACGAAGACCAAAAGCTGCGGCTCACCACCGATCCGCATTCGCCAGCACAGTTTCGCGTGAACGGCCCGCTCGCGAACATGCCGGAATTTCAAAAGGCATTCAATATTCCTGACGGTTCCGCAATGGTTCGCCCGGCGGACAAACGCGTGAACATTTGGTGAACTCTCGTTAAGACCGTGCTTCAGCGCGGTGTTACTGAAAATCCGCGTTGTGACTTACGATAACGCGCGCAGAGCTCATTCGCCGCATCCCGCCAATGTGGGAACTGAAATTGGAACCCATGTTGAAGCAGCCGAGCAGGCACGACGCGCCGACTCTTCAGAATCAATTCGGTTTCGGTCCGCATAACCACTGCACCGATCTCCAGCATCCATTTCGAAGCGGGTAAACAAATTTTCGTTCCCCACGCTCGCCGCAATTCGCGCATGAACTCCGAATTCGGCAACGGATTCGGCGAGCAAACGTTCACGATTCCGGAGATTTCGTTCTCGATCAAAAACCTGACGGCTCGAACGAAATCGTACTCGTGAATCCAGGAAACGAATTGTCGGCCATCTCCCGCGGTGCCGCCGAGACCGCATCGGACGAGGCCGAGCAGACGCGTAAGAATTCCGCCATGATCGGGACTCATCGTCATCGCCGAGCGGAGGATCACGATACGTGTATTCGGCATTGCTCCGGCATCATTGATGGCTGATTCCCATGCTTTAGCGACATCAATGCTGAAACGCCATGTCTCAGGCGCATTCGGCTCGTTTCCGCCGATCACTCCACTCGCCTCGTCGTTCGGTGCATCGAATCGATGTGCATAGATCGTTGCCGTCGCTGCCTGCAACCAAACACGCGGTGGCCGTTTCGCATTTTGCAGCGCGCGATGAATGGCACGAACTGAATCGACCCGAGATTCCATGATCTCGCGACGATTCAGTTTTCCGTAACGGCAATTCACGCTTTTGCCGGCGAGATTTATGACGACGTCTGCGCCTTCGAGTTCCTGGGTCCAGCCACAAAGAGTCCTGCCATCCCATTGGACGGAGCGACATACTGATCGCGGAGTTGGGTTTCGACTCAGCAAAACGACTTCATCGTTCGTGCCGGAAAAGGCTCGACAAAGAACGGCGCCGATCTGACCCGTGCCACCAGGGATGACAATTTTCATCCGGAGCAACCGGTGCTTTGCCAACTCGCTTTGTGCAAAGTGTAATGAGCAGTCAGCTTCTGCGCCGCGGTCTCCGGGTTTTGCCGAAACAAAATATCTGACAGGAAGAAGCGATTCCGTGAGAGCAATTCGCAGACAGTTCGCGCGAGCGGCAATAAGATTGGATGTGCTAATCGTTGCGCGTGTTCTCGATAATTCTCAAGCGCCCAGAGACACATGATCCACGCATGCGCACCGCGGTAGACGGCGCCCTCATCAGAAATCACCAGCAGTTGCTCGTCCGGCTTCAGGGCACCAATGCCGGGGAAGCGACGTTGCGCTTCATCTGATTGAAATGCCATGAAGACAAGCGGCACAAATGCCCGTTGTTGCATCAGCCAATTGCGACAGCGCACACAAAGTTCGCAGTCAGCATCGAATAAAACGTAAAGACACTTCATTGAGTCGCGACGCTGATACCGGCCTGCGGTGGAATGGGCGGAGGCACAGCTTGCAGAAGTGCGCGCCGGCGCATTTTGGAAAACACGAAGATGTTGAAGAAATGCATGGCGCCAAGCACGAGCATGACCACGCCGATCTTGCGACTGACCGTTTCGAGCACTTCGCGAACATCTGTGGGAGCGATGCGCTCCTTCAACGCCAGCGCGACGTAGCCGATATTGATAAGGTAGAAGCCAACGACAAGGAGGTGATTTACCGAATCGGCCAATCGTTCGTTGCCGCGAAACGAATCAATAAGAAAAACGCGCCCGTTTTTATGAAGCGTTTGCGCTACCCAGATGGTGAGCGGAATGCTCAGTGCGATGTAAACAATGTAAGTCCAAACTATTGGAGTCATGGGAGTTTCCTTTCGTTGGTTTTTGTTTTCAATGGGGACGTTATTTTGGTTTCAGAAACTTCAGGGCCCACGCGACCATCTTGCTTTGCTCTGACTGGGTAATCTTGGTGATAACGCCGTCCGTGAGCTCAACAAAATCGCTGAGCTGTTTGAGCTGTTTGTTGAAAGCGGCTGCTTCAGAGCCGCGCAAACTCTTTGTTCGACTGAGACATTCTTTCAAAACAGCCTGTGCCGGTCGCATCTCTCGCCGCCGGCGCTCGCGAATAATGATGCAAAACATTTTCCAAACATCTTTTTCCGCCTCGAAAAATTCCTTCCGTTCGCCCTTGCGAACGACACTGCGGACGAGTCCCCAACTGACCAGATCGCGCAGATTGCTGTGGGCGTTTCCACGGCTGATCTTGAGCTCTTGCATGATGTCGTCGGTGCTAAGCGCTGCTGGCGCGGTAATGAGAAGCGCATGGATCTGGGCCATGGTGCGATTCACTCCCCAGGCGCTCCCGATAACGCCCCATTGACTGACAAACTGGTCCCTCGCTTCACTCAGCGCTGTTCCGCAGTTGTTTTCATTGTTCATGTATTTTCAGTAAATCCTGAAAATACAATGAGTCAAGTAAGGAAATTTGGCGTTGGATCCTTTTTAACGCGACCTCGAGTCGACCGCCTGAAAAGACATGCAGAAGTTCGGCGAAATCCGTTTAACGTTCCCAGACGCCTCACCACACCTTTCGGCGGGCGCCATTGGAAGCATCTGGTTGGCCGAGACAAGTCGGCAGTCTTCGATAATCGGGCGCAACAGGCGGAGGGAAGTTAAAGCTTGTCTCGCGATCGACGCTGTGGATTCTGTACGAGCGTGAATCTTCTCAGGGTCGCTTCGCTTGCAGCGACTTTAGGTCTATCGATTACGGCACACGCAGGTGAGATCATCAAGGATCGTTCTCCGGACGGTCGATTCGCGCTGCAATTGAGCGCCGACCAAGACGCGTTCGTGCTCGCATTGATCGATGTCGGCACCCATAAAGAATTGGTCAGCCTAAATTCGTTCGGAAGCCCGTATGCGAATCACTCGTCTTTGCTTTGGTCACCTGACTCGAAGCGAGTCGCCTATACCGAAGATTCCCGGCGCGGCGGCTACACCACCGTCTACCAACGAAAGGGTGACGGCTTTGAGAAGGTCAAATTGCCCGAACTACCCGACTGCGAAGCCAAACACGTTCAGAAAGTCTATGAAGCAAGCCTTTCCGCAGAACGCTGGCTAAATGCGAGCACGTTGGTGCTGCTGCAACGGAGCGGTTGGACAACCGAAGATGGCGGAGATGGCGAGTGTGAAAAAAGCGTGACGATAATGTTTGACGCCAAAGGCAAAGCTTCGATTCAAAAAGTTAGATCGACATCTACTCGCGAACTGGCTGACCGCGCCAAGGCCGAACAATTTTTCGAGAGCGGCGCTACCAAATCCTCAAACGGCGACAAAGCGGACGCGATTGCTGATTACACACGCGCGATCACCCTCGACCCTAAAAATGTGAACGCTTACAATAACCGAGGCACGGAGAAGCAAAACGCGGGCGACATTGCCGGCGCGCTCGCTGATTTCAGTCGCGCAATCGAAATAAATCCGCGCGAGCCGGATCCCTATTACAACCGGGGCACGATTTATTTTCTCAAACACGATTGGAAGAAGGCTCTCTCCGATCTGCGACGGCACGACGAACTAAACCAAGAAGATGAAGATGCGCCGCCGCTGATCTGGGCCGCACAAGCCAGACTAGGTGAGAAAGAAGCAGCAGACCGCGGACTCTCCAGTTTCGTCGCGGATCATCCGGAGCAGGCCGGCTCCTTCTACACAGAGATCGACAACTTTCTGCTCGGTAAGATGAGCGAAAAAGATTTGCTGGCCGCGGCCGATTCCCTCGAAGAAAAGAAGGGCCCCGAACCACAGTGCGAAGCCTGGTACTACGCCGGCCTCAAACGCTTGTTAGACGGCGACAAATCCGGCGCTGCTGAAGCTTTTCGGAAGGCAGTCGCCACCGGCGAAAAGACCACCAACGAGTACGATTTCGCTCAAGCGGAGTTGAAAGAGCTCGGTAACCCATGAATAGAAAACTACGTCCGGCACTTGCGATCGTTGTTGCGACGGCGTTGCTGTCAGTTGCCGTCGGCACACGGCTAACTGCCACGGCAGAGTACGATTACAAGCCTGGCGAATATCTTGTGGCCAAAGACGGCTTATCGCCGAACAAGCAATTCGCCATTGTATGCGGTGACGACAAGTTCGGTGTGTATTTGATGGACGCGAAAACGAAGGAACTGCTTGGCGAACTCGAGGGAGTCGCGCAGGGACTCGATACGGCGCCCGAGGCTTATCGCGTGCACTGGTCTCCCGATTCAAAACACGTCGGGATTTGTTCGCGTTGGGAACGCCATTATGCGGATAACGTGATTTACCGAATTGAAAATCCCCAAGCGTACGTCGTGGAAAGTCCGGAACTCAGATGTCATGCGGTGCAGGATTTTTGCCGTCTGGAAGACAAATTGGCCGAAGAGGAGAAGGCGGAAAAAAACGGGGTCGAAACGGACGCAATTTGGAAAATGCATCAGAACGCCGGGGGCTCGGAAATCAAAAAATGGCTTTCGCCGGCACGGTTCATTGTATTCGAGGAATCCGAGTTCAAAGTAAAAGAACACGATCCGTCCGCGTCGCTCGGAAAGTATGCCAAGGTTGAGAAGGAAAAGAGTTACGATGGTTCAGATGTAGATATCTATCGCGTTTCGTTCAAAGCGGAGGGCGAATGCGAGCTTCTGCCCAGCGACAAATCGCGCGTCATCAGCACGCACCCTGTGAAAAATAAGAAATGAACGGAGAGCGGCCCTACTCTTTCGCCACTTTGCCGCCCCAACTTAGAATCTTCGCTTTCGTGCCGGCGGCTTCGGCTTCCTTGATGTTCCCGGCGCGATTGTAGAACAGCGAAAGACTTGTCCAGCCGATCTGGTCGTTAGGCCGTAATTCTACTGCGCGTTTTCCGGCTTCAATCGCTTCCTCGAATCGACCGAGCTTCATCAGCCCCATCCCGAGCGCGTGCCAGCCATCGAAAAAATCGGGATCAAGCGCCACGCATCGCCGGTACTTCTCGACCGCACTGGCCAAATCCCCAATGGCAACATCACCGCTGGCGTCGTCAAAAATCTCGTCGGGCGTTGCCATTTATTTGTACTCGCACCACGAACGCAACGTCACAAAGAAATAGAGACAACAAATTTAGAAGCCACTACTACTTCGTGTCCTTTGTGTGAGCCCTATCCTTTCTTGAATTCCAAGCCTGCCGCTTGCTGCCGGTCGCGCAACCATTCCACAACAACAATGCGCTCCTTGTTCTCAAGAATTCTCTTTTCAAAGGCTGCCTTTTTCTCCCCGGCACTGGCGTCCCCGAGAGGCTCTCGCTTTTCCAAAATCGCAATAAGTCCATCCGTACCAGATGGCACAAAGTCGGTCGCGTCGCCGGGATTCAGTAATGCCACCGCGTCTTTAATCGTGAGAAGCTCAGGTGACTGTTTTTTTTGCTCGTCGCCTTCGGATTTTTCCGATTCTTCCTCGATCAATGAAAACGCCGCCAGCTTCTCAGGTTTTATGCCGGCTTTTTCGATGACGGCTTCAAGCGGTTGACCGGATTTTTTGGCTTCCCGGAGTTGTTGCACGAGCTCCGCGCCTTTGGTCGACATTAACTCGCGCGCCCGTGTCTTCTTCAGCGTCTCCACGATTTTCGGTTTCGCTTCTTCGGCTGTGAGCGGCCGCGCATCGGTCTTGCTGGTCAGGTGCAAAATGTAAAATCCATCCGCCACCTGAACAGCATCGCTATGCGGCTCCTGTACCGACAGCTTGAAAGCCGCGGCGCCCAGCTGCTGATCTCCTTTCAGCTGGGGATCGGGCTCCGCAGCAGTGAATTCGCCGGTCTCGCGCGCTGGCAGTTGAAACTTCACTGCTGCCTGCTTGAAATCGGCACCCTTTTCCAGCAGCGCCTGCGTGAAGTCGGTCGCGCGATCAGCCAGTTTCTGTAACGCCTCGATCCGTTCTCTGCCCGCCAACTTCTTCTCCTCCTCATTCAACGTCAGTTGAACAAACTCGACCTTGCGTTTCTCGTCGGTTTTCAGCTCCGCCTTGTGCGCATCGTAATACTTCTGCACGTCTTCGTCGTTGATCTTGATGGCCTTGTCGAAATCGGCGGATCGCAACCGAATCACGCTGACATAAAGTTTGTCGTAGCCGCGCTGAAAATTTTCATCCAACTCGCTCTTGGGAAGCCAAACGCCCGCAGCCAGAAGCTTTTGGACTTCGCTCAGGCAAATCTGATCGCGCACGAGTTGCTCGATGTGCTCCTCAGCCAGACCGAGCGGCGCCAGCCCGTTCTGCATAAGATCATTGAACTTATTAATGTCGAAGCCCGAATCGCCTTGGAAAGCCGGCAGCTTTCGCACGACCTCAGCAACTTCCGAAGCACTGGGGCGTAGTCCCAGCCGTCCCGCTTCGTGCCGCAGGACAAGCAGATTAACGATGAATTGGACTGCCGCTTGATTCTGGTCTAATCCGGCCCCTGCCGTCATCGTTCCCACAAAATCAGACATGCCAAGGGTCTGCGCCAGATTGAGGAGCCGTGCAAACTGTTGCGCTTCCAACATCGAAACATTCCGATCATAGATGCGCGCAAATTGGTCCCTGCCTATCGCCCCGTAATCCGGGCGTTGCACGAAATAGAAAATGAAGGGAATCGCCAGGATCGCGATCACGATCATGAGCCAGTCCCGGTGCCTGCGCAGTAACTTCATCATAACGGACGAAAATTAGCGGTGGCACAGCTCACTCGCAAATCTGTAGCCGCCGCCCTGCGGGCGGCGTCGTCGGAGACATGCTGCGCTTCGCACAGTGAAGCGGCTACAAGTTGCTTGCCGTTTCCTGAATGATTTCCCACCCCTGGCGCAAATGTTCTTCTGTGGTGAGCAGGTTGCCTAGGCCGATCCTCATTACTGTTCGGCCGCACAATTTTGTTTGCGTGAGATACGCACGCCCGGACGCGTTGATTCGCTCTACGATGTCGCTGTTCAATTGGTCGATGTTGTCAGTTGTAGCCGGGGTCGGTGACCCCGGCCCGGCATCAACGATGCCGGCTACAGCTCCAATAAACCGAAAACAGACCACGCCCATGCCGGGTTGCGCGGATAACTCGAAGCGATCGTCCTTTTTGATCCAGTCGGCGAGCAAGTTCGCCAGACGAATTTGTTCGCGCAGACGGGCAACAACGCCGGCCCGGCCTAACGAGCGCCAGATCACCCAAGCTTTGAGCGCGCGGAACCTGCGCCCAAGTTGGATGCCGTAGTCCATATAGTTTTTCTCCGCGTCGACCGTGTCACCACGCAAATATTCTGGCACAAGGCTGAACACGCGCCGCAATCGTTCGAGGTCGCGCACATAAAGCACGCTGAAATCGAGAGGCACAAAGACTGTTTTGTGCGGATTGATTACTATCGAATCTGCCAGCTCCCAGCCTTTTCTCATCCATTCGTACTCCGGCACCATCGCGAACCCACCACCATAAGCGGCGTCGATGTGCAGCCAGATTTTTGCTTCGCGGCAAAGGCTGCCGATCTCGCGAACGGGATCGACGCTTGCAGTCGATGTCGTCCCCACCGTGGCGACGACCGCCATCGGCTGAAGACCATTCCGCCGATCTTCTGCGATAGTTTGGCCTAACGAGTTTACGTCGATCCGGAATTGATCGTCGCTTGGAATGCGGATCACGTTTTCCTCACCCACGCCAAGGGCAATGGCCGCTTTTTCAGCCGAGCTGTGGGCCTGATCGGAGGTGTAAATGCGAAGCTGCGATAGATTGCGATCGATGAGTCCAAGTTTTCTCGTCTCTGGCGCAGCTTCTTCGCGCGCGACCGCAAGCGCGTGCATGATCCCAACCGACGCTGTGTCATAAATCACGCCATCAAATTCGTCAGACAAACCGACCCATTGCCGTAGCCAGTCAATCATGACCGTTTCAAGCTCCGTGGCAGCGGGACACGTGCGCCACGTCATCGCGTTCACGTTTAGCGGCGCGGTTAGAATTTCGCCCAGAATTCCCGGCGCGGTGCTAGTCCAGCCGAAGTAACCGAGAAACATCGGGTGACTCCAGTGCACCATGCCAGGAACGATGATGTCATCAACGTCGCTGAGAATTCTCTCGAACGGCTCGCCTTCCTCTGGTGCGCGCTTGGGGAGCTGCTCGCGAATAGCGCCGGGCTTGTCGTTAGGCGCAACGCGCAATTTTTCGATGTGTTCGCGAAAATCCGCAATCCAGTCCGCGAGTTCATGCAATTGTTTACGGAATTCGTCCGACGGCGTGTCACCGAGCGATTGTGAATCTTTCATCGTCTTTGTAGCCGCCGTCCTGTGAGCGGCGCCGAGCTAGACATGATTAACATATCAGCGCCACGCTTCCCACAGAGAAGCGGCTACAGCTAAAACGCAAAACCGAAACTGAAGTGGAACGCGCCGAAATCTTCGAACTTGTGTGGGTCAGGATTCACACCGTAGTCGAGACGAATCGGGCCGACCGGGAGCTTGTAACGCAGACCACCACCAATCGCGTACCGCATATCGTTCAGCCCAATGTCCTCGGAGGTCGGCAACAGATTGCCAGCATCAGTAAACACGGCGCCCTGCAGTTCGCCGAAAATCGGGAATGTGTATTCAACATTGAATACGGTAAAAAATTCCCCGCCGACCGGATGACCGTGACTATCGTGCGGGCCGAGGTCGCGCTCGCCGAAACTGCGTACCGTCGTGGCTCCGCCGTTAAAAAAACGCTCGTCGATCGGAATTTCGGTCGCTTCGCTGAAGCCGCTGGTTGTAAGCGAATGGATAATGCCGGCACGCGCACCAAACGCGATCGAAGACTGGCGAAACCATCGCTGGAAACCACTGCGGATGGGCTGATCGTCAACCACGCCCGGTGTGAGTGGCTTTGGTCCAAACGGAAGATAGTAGCCGACGCGCATCGTGCTGCGGATAAATTCGATGTCACTACCAAGGCCGCCGGGCGCCACGTCGATGGTGTTGCCGATAAGAAAGCCACGTGGGTTGACGTACGGGCTCTCACGGAAATCGAGTGTGTTCGTGAATCCAATGGAGTTGACTTGATACTCGCGCTGTCCCAGGAGGAAATCCGGCCTGATTTTCGAATCCGTGATCTCCACATGACGAATGGCGAGGACGAGCGAGGCCTCGTCATATTTTGTAATTTTGCGGCTCAGCTCCAATCGTCCGCCCAACTCAAATTTTGTGTAGCCATCGTAATCGAAAGTGAGGGCGTACACTTTCGCCGTAAAAACAAAATCTGTCTCGAAGAAGAACGGATCCTCATACAAAATTTCGCCTCGATAGCTGCGTTGCGAGACCTCGATCGTTGCGGTGAGCGGGCGACCGTAGCCGAACAGGTTGCGATCGCCGACTTGCACGCCGGCGAGTGCCCCTTCGTAAGTATCGAATCCCACCCAAAAACCAAATTCCTTGCTTTTGGCCTCCTCTGCCGAGATGTCGAGCCGCAACAAATGTCCGCCGACTGGGACCGGCTTGATCTGAAGCAAGTTGAACTGGCCAGTCTGCATGAGCGTCCGAAATCGCTCGTCCAGAACGTCAGGGCTGTACGTTTTGCCCGCTAATCTGGTGAAACGTTTCGTCACAAAACTGGGATGCAGCCGACGCAGCCCGTTAACTGTCACACCATCGAAGTGATAAACGGGTCCCGGTGAAACAACAATGTGCACCGGAATGCGACCATTCACTGCTACGTCCGGTGTGCCGTTGGCCACTACTTTGACATCGTAATAGCCGCGCGCCTTGAAATATGCTTCGAGACGACGCGGAATGTCCTCGACCCGCAGGTCAGTGTAAGGGCGTTGGAGGAGATCTGAAATCTGGCCGCGAAGCGCCTCCGAACCGTAAACCGTCTGACCGCTGAACGTGATGTTTCCAAAAAAATACTGTCGGCCTTCGTGAATCGGCACGATGACAGCGACCTCACTGCTTCCAGCCTGAAATTTCTCACGTGGAGGATCGACAACCGCGTTCAGGAAACCTTCGGCAACATAGAAGCGCTGCACCAGATGCGTGCCCTCCTCCAGATCTGCAGCCACAAAAGGCAGTCTCTTTTCCAAACGTGAATATCGCTCGCGTGTCGGACCCATCATGTATTCGAAGAGTTTCTCCGCCGGCTCATGCGCGTTTCCATCGAAGATCACCTGGCTCAGCAGGAAACGTGGACCTTCGTTGATGTCCAGATGCAAGCGGTCTCCCGATTCAATCACGTAGTGCACGTCCACTTTCGCGTAGCCATGCTTTCGATAAAACACTTCAAGGAAAAACGCGAGATCGTCCGCGCGTGCAGGGCTCAATCCAAAATCTTCGATCGTAGTGATCTCTTCTTTGAGAGCAACGCGCAGTTCCTTGTCCTTGAACGCCTGCTGGCCCCGAAATTCGATGATGCTGGTCCGCTTGGCGCGTTTTTCCTGCTCCTTCACGACCGCCCGCCGCGCCTTCTGTTGGTCTTCCGGTCGCACAACATCAACGGCGCTCTGCGCTGCGACTTCAAAAGCGAAAACCACCGTCCCGAGCGAAAAGAGGATTCCGTATTGCATGTCAGCGAAAACGAATCAGATATTTCAGTTTCCCTCTGAAATCGCCGCGAACTCCGACGTCACCAGTGAGCACAAGCTGGTCGGTCATCTTGAACCGCACGGTTGCTTGCTGTTGACCAGTACGAGGATCGACCGTTCCCAAATCCAGATCCAGTCGATTGAAAACCGTGTTGCTATCAGTTGGTTCGCCTTTCTTAACGATTTTTCGGTAGAGCTGTTGCACCAACAGCATGGCCGCCCGTCCGGCGAGAATGTTTCCAGTCGAGAGTTCCCGTCGCGTCGTCCCGGTAGCGATCAACGAGATGATTTCTTCCTGCGGCAGAGGCGGTTCACTGGTGAAAATCGCCTGTGGCGCAAGCAGAGTTCCATAGACATAAACGCGAACGGTGTAATCGCGGATCACCGATGTGCCTTGCAGATCGATTGTCGGATTCGTCGAATCGTTCGGAGCGAACGTAAGCGAGCCGCGCGAAACGTCGAGCCGGCTGAAAGGCAATGTCGCTTCGACACCTTCCATGTGCACCACACCTTGCAGACCCGGCTTAAGCCCTGTCCCAGTCAATTTCAGATCCGTCGTCGCTCCGCCGGTAGCCAGATTCCCACGAATCAGCACCGGATCTTTGGTTTTGATCACGACATCAAATTTCCAGTCGCGGAACGGCGGGCCGGGTAAAGAAAAAAATTCAGGACGTTCCGTAGGCGGCTGCGGCGCCGGCCTGCCCGGCAGGCCAATGGGGATGAGATCAATGTTCTTCAGAAACCGGCTGTTTGTCAGTGCGACATTGCCGCTGACTGTCGCTGCCGCAAATGGTCCCGTTATCCTGACATCACCATCGGCGCGCGCGGTGAGCGTATCGTTTCGCGCAACCAGCACGCTTTGAGCTCTCACTTGCAAATCGAAAGTGGGTTCGGTCAGTTTAACGAACGTAACTCGCCCACTCATAGTGAACGGCCCACCAGCCAAATCGCCTCCGAAGCGATCGAGAGTGAGCGCATTGTCCCGAAAAGTGACACGTGCATTAAAACTATTCAGCGCGGGAAGAGTCGCATTCGTGAAACGGGCAGCGTTCACCGTCATATCCCCTGCTCCACTCAAAACCGGATGACCAAGCGTTCCGCTCACATCAACGTCCAGGCCCAGATCGCCATCCAATTGCCGAAGCTCAGGGACAAATTGCCGAACGAAATTTACCGAGGTGCGCGGGATGCGAGCTTTTGCAGTGATCGGCGTATCGTCGGCAAATCCTCGAGCCTGGACAATTTTCGGGACATCGAACGGCATGCTGGCGCTGATTTCCAAAGGCTGAATCCGCGGTTGTTGCAGCTTGCCTGAAGCGGTCAGCCGATTCTGCGCGGTCTGCGCGCTCAGCTCAAACGTCGCCGGTTCCATTTTCTGCCACTGTTCGTTTCGCAAATCCCGCACCTGGACGTCGAGCCGCGTTTTCAAATCTGCAATTGTTCCCTCACCGTCGAGCCTCGCATTCACGACTCCCGAGAATGTCGATTTGATTCCGAGATCTTGCGCCAGCCTCTTTAGGTCAAGATTCTCAGACTGCACTATCGCCGACACTTTGCCCGAAGACGGAATCACTGCGGATTTTGTCCCGAGATTTCGCCACACAAACGGAATTGAGACATAGCCGTACGCATAATTCGCGCGTTGTTGCGCTTGGGCGCGTTCACCCAGCGCGCGGCTGCGCCTGGGCCGTTGCGGTTGCGGGGCGACAATCTGGTTCAGCTGGATCTTGTCTATCTCCAGCGTGTCATCCTTCGTCCGAGCGATCGCATTGAAATCCATGTTGGTCGTCGCGAAAAAAATAATCGGCACATCAAGACCCTCCGGCGAGTACGACGCGTCGATGTTCGCCTGTAGCCCTTGCAAATTTCCGTAGCGTGCTTTTTCAAGAACAAGCTTGAGGTTGCCGGTGTTTTTAAACGCCTGCGCATTGCCGCTCCCCTCCCAATCCAATTTGAAAGAGCCGGCCAGTTGGCTCTGGTTGCCGGACGCGCGCAAAAGCGGCTCCAACACCGCCAAGTTTGATACGCTCGCGGACGCCTTGCCGGTGTAGTGCTGAGGCGGCCGCAAGTTGAATGTTCCAGAGGCATTGACGTAATCAGTGTTGTTCAGAGTCGCGCTGCACTCATCGAGATGGACCACATTGTTTACGATCGACGACTGGGCGCTCAGCCGTTGCACAACCAAGTCTCGCATTTTCAAATTCGATCCTGAAACTGATACCTGTCCGCCGACGATTCCTTGTTTGCGCTCGATGTGACCCGTCATTTGCAACGGGCCACTGATTTTGTTCGGAGAATTGGCCACCCAAAAATCGCCGGTCTCGGGACCGTTCAACGCAATGTCCAATTGCACTGGTTGGGAAGACGCATTGCCAATGTTCTCCGGGAGTTGGTAACGGCCGCGAACGCTTAGCTCATTTTGATTGCGCCGCAAAGTAATCCCATCAAATCCGAGTATGTCATCGCTTCCGTTCATCGATCCGTTCACTGAATCGACGATGTAATCGCGATAACGTATGCCGGTCAGGGTGAACTCCATTGCCGTGCGAAGATCCGCAAACCAGGGTCTCTTGGTATCGGCGCTCGCTACCTCTTTGGACGCGCGCAAAGTGGCGTTCACGTTGTCAATGATCCCATCTGAAAACCCGACCGTGTCCCCTGTGACGCCAAGTGTTACCTGCACATTTGCATCAACGATGTCGATTTTGCCATTGAACTGAACTGAGCCGGTCAAGCCAACAGGGACTCCCGCTGTCAGTTTCTCCAGATCAGGCGCCTTGCCGGCGATTTGTAGACTCGTTGGTGTACGGCCAAAATCTTCGACTGTTACGGGCAAATCGATTGTCCCGTTCAGATGAAATTCATTCTGGTTCTGAACAATATCGGCTGACTGTAACGTCGCTCTCCCCTGCCCGGCGGAAACTTCAACAGCGCCCTTGTCGAAATTCACCGCCGGCACATGCGCATCGTTGACCCGCAATGACATCGTGCCGCTCCACGTACGCGGCGAATCGACCACGCCTGTGCCAACTAGGGCGAGCCGCTCAATTTCGCCGGAAAAATAATTCTCCGGAAGCAAAAGGAACTTGTTCAGCGATTCGGCCGCAATTTTCTCTGCAGACACGTTAACGATCGCGTTGAGAGAAGCCCCGGCTTCATTCAATGCAGCCGAGACAGAAAACTGGCCACCGCCAATGACGCCATCGAGCTTAACCGCCAGGGCTTTGGAATCGATGCGCGAACCGTCGATGTTCAGAAGCCGGATCTGTTCCTGATCGCTGAGAGCCAGATCGCGCAGAATGAAGTTCTTGTTCGTGTAGGAAGTCTGGCCGGAAATGCTGGACCAATTGTCGGCCGGCGGTAGTTGCAGTCTTCCGATTCGCAGCTCGCCCGGAGCACGCGGATTTAAATCAAGGTCAGCATGTTCAACAACAAAATCGTTCGGGCTCTCTCTAATAATGAGCGTCGCATCTGCCAGTCGAATCCGCTCGGGAAATGCGTCAGGCAGTGTTGGTTTTTCCTTCGGGCGCGGTTTGGGCGGCGGCGCCCTTGCCGGATCGAGCACCACCTGCGCGCCGCGCAGCTCAACGTTCTGCAAAAGATGCGAAACCCCATGGCGCGCGAATCCGAGCAAGCTGTAGTCGACACACAACGAATCGATGTCGACGGACTCGATCGCAGATGGCCCCTTCGGCACCGCGTGCAGATTTCGAATTCTTAAATAGCTGAACGGATTGCCTTCGAGACGGAAATCCATCTTTAGCTTCTCTTTTGTGGCGTAGCGAATCGCGAAGTGCCGGATAGTTCCCAACAAAATTGGCCGATGAAAAATGAGCAGAAGGCCCACGCACACCGCGAAACCAATCATCACCCGCCGCCAGATGTGCCGGCGACGCCGGCCCTTTGACTGAACGTCATCGGTCACGGAGCGATTCTATTGCCCCTCCGCCCTAGAGGAAAGGGCAAATGGGGCGTAGCCGCTGCGTGGCTTGGATACTCCGGCGTTGCGTATTAGGAGCTCTCGCGTGACGCTTCCGCCGATATTTGTAGGGCGTCTGTGTCAGACGCCAACCGTAAAGGCGGCGTTTCACAGAAACGCCCTACAATTGGAAGCGATGAATCCTGACAAGCTTTTTGATTATCTCGAAGGTCGATTATCGCCGAAAGAACGTGCCGCCTTGGAGGAGCAATTGATGTCGGACAAGCAATTGCAACGCGAATTCGCTGTGGCGCGGCAGATTCATGCCGGAATGCGCGGCGATTCTCGGGAGGTTGTATTACCAGCTCAACCCGACGTTCCAGAGCAGGGCCGCAAAATGGCGATCCGCATAGGCGTCGCATTCATGGTTCTCATGTTCGTAAACGTCGGCATCGGTCTCTGGTTCATCTTCAGACACGAAAGCAAAAATCCGAACCGCCCGCTGCTTGAGGCTCAGATGCGAGAGCAGATCGCGAAATCGATCGAGCGCGCAGCGGCGCTCACGCCGGCGCCAAATGCTTTGGGCGTAACCGAAATCACAATCCCAGCCGAAACAGGGAAACATGATTCCATCGCTGATCGAGTGGTTGCAATTGTTTCCGAGCTTGGAGGATCCGCTACGAAAGGTGTTCCGGACGCGGGCCGCCTTAGCATTCTTGTCGATCTCCCGGCAAATCGGGAATCTGAATTTCGCTCGGCGGTCGCATCCATTCAGGGAGGCGGATCGCCGGAGTCATCGGCTCTAACTAGATCGCCGGAACCGGGGTCACCAACCCCGGCTATAGGCGAGAAGAAGAGCTTTGTTGTGCAAATCGTGGAGGCGACGGCAAGGTAGCGCATGCGTCCCGCTTGCGATGTTGCCTACGCAAGCCAGAGGCTCGCGCTACACTACACACATGATTGCGGTAACATTTGCCTTGCCGGCCGAGAGCGCGGAATTCTTGCGCCGCCTTGGAAATAAATCTCGCGCTAATAGGAACGGCATCAGCATCGTTCGCGGCACGATTGGCCATCGTTCAATCGAAGTCATTCACACGGGTGTCGGTGAAAACATCTGCAGGGAACGCATCGGAAAGTTTCTCGAAAATCGGCAGTTCGATTTTTTGATCAGCGCTGGATTTGCAGGGTCGCTCAACCATGAACCGCAGGTGAACGACCTTTTGGTCGCGAAGAATTTTTCGACAGTGGACCTAAAACACGCGTCGCTTTCAAACGTGTCGATTTATGCGGCCAACATGTTGACGGTGCCTGCGTTGATCGATTCCAGCGAGGAGCGAGAAAGAATCGCGCGCGAATCGGGAGCCTCCGCCGTCGACATGGAAACAGAATTCATTGCGCGCGCCTGCGCGGCTCGGGGCATTCCGCTGCTGGCGCTGCGCGTCATCACAGACACGCCGACCCAACCATTCCCTGCTCCGGCGAGCGTCTTGTTTGATATTCAACGGCAGCGAACTCACATTGCTGTGCTCGCCAGGTTTTTCCTCGCCCATCCGAGGCGCATCCCGGGTCTGGTTCAGTTTGCGAGGAGAATCGCGCGTGCACGAAAAATTCTCGCGAGCGCGCTGAACGCCGTTGTGCTAGGCATTGACGAAGATAGCGGCCATTGACCTCAATGGCCAAGGCGGTTCGGGTGAACCGCCCCTACCAAAACGTCGCGACTATCGAATAGGCGTTTGACATAAACGCCTCTAGAACTCGCTCTTCACCGCTCGGCGGCTACGGTCGTGCCGGTTCGATGTGCACGAGAACGTCGGCGATGCGCGAGTCGCTTTGCTGAATCGCGGACTTTACCCGGTGTGCAATCTCGTGGCCTTCATGCACGGAAATGTTTCCGTCCACGCCGACGTGTAGATCGACGTAATAATCCAAGCCCATCTTACGGGCATGGCATTTCTCCACCTCGACAACACCGGGGACTGAGCTGGCGACAGCGCAAATGGATCTGACAATTTTTCCGCCAGGCGCGGTGTCCATGATCTCATGGAACGCCGGGAGTAAAAGCCTAATCCCGTTTGTGGCGATCACCGCGCAAGCGAACAATGCTGCCCAGTCATCTGCGCTGTACCAGGCTTCGCCGCCGAGAAGTGCAGCCGAGATTCCGATGAAAGCGGCGGTAGAAGTCAGCGCATCACTGCGGTGATGCCACGCGTCCGTTTTGACTGCGGTGCTCTCGGCTTGTCGGCCGAGGCGATTTACGTACCGAAAGAGGAATTCCTTAACGACAATAACTACAATGAGAACGGCCAGCGTGAATGGCGCAGGTCCGTGATGGGGCGTTAGAATTTCGCGAACGCTTTCGATGGCGAGGCCAGTCGCGGCTGCGAGCACACCCAGTGCGACGGCGATCGCGGCGATTGGTTCGGCTTTGCCGTGCCCGTACGGATGGGTTTCGTCCGGAGGTCTCGCCGCCACGGTTAATCCGCCCCAAATCACGATCGAGCCGCCTATGTCCAGTGCAGACTCGATTCCATCGGCGATCAGCACGTAAGCGTGGCCGATTACGCCGGCCACAATTTTGACCGAAGCAAGCACGACATTGATGAGCAGGCCAAGCAGCGCGACACGTGCGGCAGTTTGCAGAATCTTCTTAGAGGCATGAGCTTGCGCCGGCATTGATGAGCAAAAGTATAAGCGCTGCGGTTTACGAAACGCACGGAAATCCCGCTGACGTATTGCGCGTTGAGACGCGCCCGTGGCCGACGCCTGCCGCAGACGAAGCGGTGGTGAAAATGTCCGCCGCGCCGATCAATCCGGCGGATTTAAATCAGATCGAAGGAAAATATCCGGTGCGACCGGCGCTACCTGCGACGCCCGGATTCGAAGGCGCGGGCATCGTTGTTGAGTCAGGCGCGTCCGTGAACGGCCTAACGAGCGGCGCGCTCGTAATCCTGCCGCATAACGTCGGCACATGGCGGGATGCCATCGCGGCGAAAGCCGAAGATCTGGTCGTTGTGCCCGATGGAATCGAGCCGGTTCAGGCGGCAATGTTAAAAATCAATCCGCTGACCGCGTGGCGATTACTGCATGATTATGTCGATTTGCAGAAAGGCGATTGGCTGATTCAAAACGCAGCGAATTCGGCGGCTGGTCACGACGTGATTCAAATCGCGCACGAGCTCGGTTATAAAACCGTGAACGTCGTTCGCCGCGCAGAATTAATTGATGAATTGCGCGCGGAAGGCGGTGATGTCGTGCTGATCGATGGCGACAATCTTCGCGACGAAGTGAAGAGCACGACCGACGGCGCGTCCATTCGTCTCGGCCTGAACTCAGTCGGCGGCGACAGCGCGCTGCGTCTGGCTAATTGTTTGGCGCCTGGGGGGACACTCGTGAGCTTTGGCGCGATGAGCTTGCAGCCGCTGAAAATTCCGACCGGCCTTCTCATTTTCAAAGACCTGCGGTTTCGTGGCATCTGGATCAACAAATGGTATGACAACGCCACTCCGTCGGAGCGCATGGAAACGTTTCGACCGCTTTTCGATATGGCCAGGCGCGGTCTGCTCAAAACAAAAGTCGAAAAAGCTTATCCACTAAGCGAAGTCAAAGCCGCGGTCGCACATGCCGCGCAAGGCAAACGCGACGGCAAAATCATCCTCGAGTTTGAGTAAATCGGGATTGTAACTACGCCGTCCTGTGACCGGATAGAATTGGTAGGGCGGGCAGTCCCCTGCCCGCCGCTGACACACACACGGCCCTGGCTACAGCATTGCAACATAGTGGTCGCCAAGTCTCTTGGAATTTGCAGCAATGGGCATCGGCAAGTAGCCTTGCGAATGCTGCGATCGGGCTGGGCTCGCACGATTTGTCTCACCGCGCTTGCCAATACATTGTTTGTCCTGCGCGATGCCGAATCCGCGAACACTCCCGAACCGGGCGATTTGCGCGGGGTCGGAAAAGTGACGTTCCCGATAACGTGCGCGCCTGACGTCCAACCTGATTTCGCTCGTGGCGTGGCATTGCTCCACTCGTTTTTCTACGAAGAGGCGCGACGCATTTTTACTTCGGTGGCCGAACGCGACCCGAAATGCGCAATGGCTCAATGGGGAATCGCCATGACTTGGTGGCATCCGATCTGGACTCCTCCTACTCCCGACGAAATGCGCGCAGGTAAAGCTGCCATCGGAAAGGCGATGTCGATGAAGGCCGACACAGAGCGTGAGCACGGCTTCATCACCGCACTAAACACCTATTACAATACGCCGGACAGTTCGAGCGCAGCTCCGGTTGGACAATCTTGTCACGGACCCGTCGGACCGCGCGATCGGGTGATCGCGTATGAAAAAGCAATGCGCCAACTCCGCGACAAGCATCCGGACGATTTCGAAGTGCAGACCTTCTATGCGTTCGCGGTGTTGGCTACCGGTTACGCCACGCCTAACGACACTAGCTTGTCGAAACAGCTTGAGGCTGCCGGCATGCTGGAAAAGTTATGGAAACAAGACGCGAACCATCCCGGAGTGGTTCATTACCTGATCCATTCCTACGATTATCCTCAGTTCGCCAAACGCGGACTGGCTGCGGCCCAAAATTACGATGACATTGCGCCATGGGTGCCGCACGCGCTGCATATGCCGTCACACATCTTTACGCGTCTTGGAATGTGGGACGAATCAATTGAAGCGAATCGGGCTTCGGCCGAAGCTTCGCGCGCTTACGCGGCCATGCGCCATCGCGACGCTACCGAAGCCGAAGAATTACACGCGCTCGATTACATGGCCTACTCATACTTGCAGGAAGCTCAGGACGCGGAGGCGAAGAAGATTGTCGACATTGCCGCGAAAGTGAAGAAGACGAATCCGGAGCTGGAATTCAGCGCCGCCTACGCGTTGGCCGCGATTCCAACGCGTTATGCGTTTGAACGGAACGATTGGGCGGCGGCGGCAAACTTGTCCATTCCGAACCTGCCACACTGGTCTTCGTTCCCTTTCATGGAAGCTCTCATCGAGTATGGTCATGCGCTGGGACGCGCGCACACTGGTGACGTCGAGGGCGCGCGAAAAGCGATTGCGCGAATGCAGCAATTACGCGACACGACGAAAGATACAAAGTTCGATTATTTCAAAAGTCATCTCGACCTGCAGATGCAAGCGGCTTCGGCATGGGTGGCAGCAGCTGAAGGCAAAAGGAACGACGCAATAGACATGCTGCGGCGGGCTGCGGATTCCGAAGACACACTCGGCAAGCATCCCGTTTCGCCCGGAGCGTTCGTTCCCATTCGCGAACAACTCGGCACTCTGCTGTTAGAAACGGGGCAACCGAAGGAAGCACAGCGGGAATTTGAGGCTGCGCTCAAGATCTATCCCGGACGATTCAGAGGTTTGTATGGAGCCGCGCAAGCCGCCGAGCTAGCCGGCGACAATGAGAATGCAAGCCGCTACTACACGAAGCTGGCCGCACAAACGTCAAAAGCTGGCGGTTCACGACAGGAATTGAATCACGTTCGCGAATTCCTTTCCGCGCAAGCTAAAGCAGCTGACTCGAAGGGCGTGGCCAGCGCTCGCGAGTAGAAACCTCTCTGCGAAATTAATCTTTCAATTCAGCGGTTAACCGGCCGCCCATAGTAGGTGCAACACGAACAGGCTAGTCGCACAGCACTGCTCATAGCCGCGAGCCTGCTTCTTCTCCATCACGATCCTAAATATTCGCGTCTCGTATCGAAGACCTCAGCAGATTTATGCGCTCACGTCTTGGAGAAGCATTCATCGCGAACACGGCTGTTCTCGAAAATTGTTCGGCAGAGTTGGTTTCGGCCGGCCGCGAGGTTGGTCGAGCGTATCACGATCCCAGGAATTTTGCTGCATTACGCCTTACGAAAGAAATGTATTAGAGAGCTGGTACGCTCGGCACTTGCTAACGGGGTTGCCCAAGTCGTCATACTCGGCGCTGGCTTCGATCCGCTCAGTTCCGAATTGAAGCGCGAGTTTCCAACGGCGCTATTTTGGGAGATCGATCATCCGGCTACGCAACGTCACAAAGTGCGCGCCTGTTCCGAAATCGGAATTGAACGAGTGCATTTCGTCGCAGTTGATTTGAGTGCCGCCGGTCTCGATACAGAAGCGTTGATCGGCAGTGGATTCGATCCGGCAAAACGCACAGTCTGGATCGCCGAAGGTTTGCTGATGTATTTCCCGGCAGACATCGTCTCCTCTTTGATAAGAACATTGAGCAGCCTCAGTGCGCCCGGAAGCCAACTTGCGTTTACATTCATGGAAAAACAGCGGGACGGCCACATTCGATTCGATTCTCAAACCAAGCTTGTTGATTGGTGGTTGCACACTCGCGGCGAGCCGTTCCTCTGGGGAACTACGCAAAATGAACTTGCCGAGTTTATACAACCGTGGCGTGTGATTCGATTTTTTGATCACGATGACCTGCAGAAAATAGAATCGGAACTCGCCGATGAAGTCATCGCGAAAGGCGAGCTAATTTGTCTGGCTGCAATCTAACCGACGCAGTTAAACTTTCGCGATGGTAACGCGCCGTGAATTCATACGCACGGCGACGCTTTTTGCGCTTGCGCCGCACGTATTCGCAGATCGCGAGAAAGAGATTTGGGTCAACGACGTCCACTCGCAACTCAATCGCACCCGCGTTCGCGAACTTCTAAGACCGCGCACCAGAGATGAACTTGCCGAGATTGTTCGTTCCGCGTCGCGAAAGGGCTCCCCTATTTCCGTTTCGGGATGCCGGCACTCGATGGGTGGCCAGCAATTCGCCACGGACAGCATTTGCATCGATACGCGTGAGTTGGATCGCGTGATTTCGTTCGATCGTGGACGCGGTTTGCTCGAAGCAGAAGCCGGGATCCAATGGCCAAAATTGATTCGCGCGTATCTCGACGCTCAAGCAGACGAGACAAAGCAATGGGGCATCGCGCAGAAACAAACCGGCGCCGACACGTTCACACTCGGTGGGAGTCTTTCCTCCAACGTGCACGGCCGCGGATTGCGGATGAAGCCGCTCATCTCCAACATCGAATCATTCACCCTGATCAATGCCGATGGGAAATCGATTCGCTGCTCGCGCGAAGAAAATAGTGAGTTGTTCCAACTTGCGATCGGTGGCTACGGCCTTTTTGGATTTATCGATACCGTATCGCTTCGGCTCGTACCACGGCAAAAATTAAGACGCGTAGTCGAAATAATTCGCGCAGACAATTTGCCTAAACGCTTTGAAGAGCGCATCACGCAAAAATTTCTTTACGGCGATTTTCAATTTTCAGTCGACGAAAAATCGTCAGACTTCCTTCAGCGCGGCGTGTTTTCCTGCTACGAACCGATCAGCGAAGACGAACCCATTGTTGCCAAGAAAGAATTACGCGATGACGACTGGCTGGACCTCTTGCGCCTCGCTTACACGGATCGAGAAAAGGCTTTCAAGCGCTACAGCGATTACTATTTGTCGACAAACGGGCAGACTTATTGGTCGGATACGAGTCAACTCAGCGCCTATCTGCCGAATTACGCCGTAAAGATTCGGGAGCTGATCGGGGGCGACGAATCGAGCCTCATCATCACCGAAATATACGTTCCGAGGCCGGCCCTTCCCGAATTTTTGGCGCAGGCAGCAGATTTGTTGCGCTCGAATCGCACAAACGTCATCTACGGAACGGTCCGATTGATCGAAAAAGATGACGAGAGCTTTCTTGCATGGGCCAGGCAATCCTACGCCTGTATCATTTTCAATTTGCTCACGCTCCACACACCGAGGGGCATCGAAGCGTCGGGACGTTCTTTCCGCGGCTTAGTCGATTTGGCGATAGCTCGCGGCGGGAGTTATTACCTGACCTACCATAAATTTGCGAAACCGGAGCAGGTCATCGCGTGCTATCCGCAATTCAAAGAATTTTTGGAGCTGAAGCGAAAGTACGACCCGGCTGAACGATTTCAGAGCGATTGGTATCGCTACTATCGGAAGCTTTTCGCAAGCTGATCAATTTATTGTCATATTGAGCGAAGCGAAACATCTCTGAATTTTCGGTTGGTCGCTCTGATTACGAACTGAGATGGAAAGCCTGGCCTCGCGGACTTCGTCCACTGCGTTGCAGCTTCGCTTCGCTCAGAATGACAGACTATGATGGCGCTATATGTCGCTGTTCGCCATCATTGTGTTGGTTCTGATTCTCGCGCGCGGCAGTGCCGAGTTGTGGCTGAGCCGCCTGAATCAGCGGCACGTGCGGGCACACGCGGATGAAGTGCCACCTGCATTTCGCGAGATCATTGACAACACGACGTTTCGTCGCTCGGTCGATTACACCTTGGCCAAGAGCCGGTTTGCAGAGGTCGTCACGTTGTTTGATGCGGTGCTCCTCACCGCTCTGTTATTCAGCGGTGTTTTGCCGTGGGCGTTTGGAAAATTCACGGCAGCTTTCGGCACATCCGTTCTGGTAATGGCCGGTTTTCTCTTCACTACGGGCGTTGCATTAAGCATCGTCAGTTTGCCGTTCGCGTGGTACGCGCAGTTCAAACTTGAAGCCCGATTTGGTTTCAACACGACTACCGTTAGGACGTGGGTGCTTGACCGTTTGAAAGGATTTTTGCTCGCGGTGTTGCTCGGATTTCCATTGCTTGCGGTGGTATTGAAGCTGATCGAGTGGACTGGCCCAAACTGGTGGATTTGGGCGGCGGCGGTCGTGGTCGCGTTCCAATTGCTTTTGCTGCTGATCGCCCCAGCGGTGATCATGCCGCTATTCAATAAGTTCACGCCGCTACCGGAGGGTTCCACCTTGCGCGAACGCCTCTTTGCGCTGGCGCGGCGCACCGATTTTCCAACCCGCAGCATCGAAGTAATGGACGGCAGCAAACGGTCGCGTCACTCCAATGCCTTCTTCACAGGGTTCGGACGTTTTCGCAAAATTGTCCTTTTCGACACACTCGTATCCCAGCTTGCCGAGGCGGAACTGGAATCCGTGCTTGCGCACGAAATCGGCCATTACAAAAAGCGGCATGTCGTGAAGTTGCTCGGCGTTTCGATCTTCGGCGTGTTTATGGGCTTCGCGGCGATCGCCTGGCTGGCGCGTCAGCAGTGGTTTTATCGCGCATTCGGGTTCGAGTATCACTCGGGTTTTGCCGCCGCGAACGTTGTGCCGGCGATGCTGCTGTTTGCGTTGTTGGCGGGGACGATCAGTTTTTGGTTTTCGCCGCTG
>Ga0137374_10001621_pt1 | contig 25706 bp, 25 predicted proteins | sample SagtaG_20_FD_104811 | JGI IMG/M metagenome (GOLD analysis project Ga0137374, IMG submission 104811) | Vadose zone soil microbial communities from Sagehorn Ranch, Mendocino, California, USA - Sage1_R_100_16 metaG | ecosystem: Environmental > Terrestrial > Soil > Vadose zone | place: USA... | reverse complement strand
GGCGGCGGCGCTGCTTGGGGCTGCAGGCATCGACGCCCGCGTCGACCTCGACCTGCCCGGCCTGCCACCCGCGGTGGAGGCGGTGCTGGCGTGGGCGGTCCGCGAAGGGGTCACCAACGTGCTGCGGCACAGCCAGGCCCGCGCCTGCCAGATCACTGCCGGACGCCACGACGGGTACGTGTGGCTGGAGATCGGCAACGACGGCGTGCGCACACCGGCCGGTGCGGGCCGCGGCAGCGGCCTGGCCGGCCTGGCCGAGCGCGCGCGAGCACTGTCCGGGTCGGCGTCCGGCGAACACACCCGCGGCGGCCGCTTCCGGCTGCTGGTCGAGATCCCCGAGGAGGCCGCGTGATCCGGGTGCTGATCGCCGAGGACATGCACATGATCCGTGGCGCGCTGGTCGCGCTGCTCTCCCTCGAAGACGACATGGAGGTCGTCGCCGAGCTGGACCGCGGCGACCAGATCGTGCCGACCGCGCTGGCGACCCGGCCCGACGTCGCGGTCGTCGACATCGACCTGCCGGGGCTGGACGGCCTGAGCGCCGCCGAGCAGCTCTACCGGCGGCTGCCTGAGTGCCGCACGCTGGTGCTGACCGGGCTCAGCCAGCCCGGCAACCTGCTGCGAGCGCTGAAGGTGCACGTGCGCGGGTTCATCGTCAAGGACGCCCCCGCCGAGACCCTGGCCGACGGCATACGACGAGTCTCCAAAGGCGAGCGGGTGATCGACCCGGAGCTGGTCGCTGCCGCTCTGGAGACGGGCAGCACCCCACTGACCCCGCGGGAGACCGACGTGCTCCGCGCCGCCGAGCGCGGCCTGCTGACCGACCAGATCGCCGCGGCGCTGTCGCTGTCACCGGCGACCGTGCGCAACTACCTGTCCAATGCGATCAGCAAGGTCGGCGGGCGCAACCGCATCGACGCCATCCGCATCGCCCGGGACGCCGGCTGGCTCTGACCAACCCAGGCGAGCGGGCATGTCAGGTGCCGAGCGGGACCGGCTCGGGTGGCCGATCTGGCGCGCGTCGATGGCGGGGCTTGCCTGGCTCATCACTCCTCGTACAGCAGCAGGTCGTCGCCCGGGGCGACGGTGACGGACTTCTCCTCGCAGCGCCTCTCGGGCAGCAGCCCCAGCAGCATGCCGGTGGCGCCGTTTCGATCGGCCGTGCTTGGATGTGGGTCGGCTCGTGGTGAGCGTCCGGCCTCGTAGGGAGCCAACGATCAGCACACGCTACGACATGGTCGTGATCGGCGCCGGCCCTGCCGGCGAGAAGGCGGCGACCCAGGCGGCGTACTTTGGCAGGCGCGTGGCGATCGTCGACCGGCGGGAGGCGCCAGGTGGGGCGGCGGCGGGCAGCGGGGGCATCCCCACCAAGACCCTTCGCGAGACCGCCCTGTACCTGACCGGGTTCCGGCGCCGGGAGCTGTATGGCGTGAGCATGGCGCTCATGCCAGAGCTGGCGCTGGAGCGCCTCAAGATACGGACCGCGGAGGTCACAGCGGCCATGACCGAAGCGGTGCGGCGCAACCTCGACCGGAACGGCATCGACCTCATCCAGGGTCAGGCGTCCATCGGCCGGGACCGACAGGTCGTCGTGCGGCTACCGGACGGCTCGTCACGCCGTATGGAGGCCGAGATTGTCCTGGTCGCCACCGGCTCACGCCCGCTGCGGCCGGCGACGGTGCCCTTCGACGACCCGGACGTCCACGACTCCGAGACGATCCTGCAGCTCGAACGCATCCCCGGCAGCCCCGTGGTGATCGGTGGCGGGCCGGTAGGATGCGAGTACGCCTCGATCTTCACGGCCCTGGGCGTCACCGTGACCCTGGTGGACGTGGCCGACCGGTTGCTGCCGTTCGCCGACGCCGAGGTTTCGAACGGCCTGGCCCAGACGTTCACAGAGATGGGCATGCGCGTGGACCTCGGGTCTGGCATGGCCATGGTGGAACGGGCGAACGGCAACCTCCACGTGCGCTTGGCCGATGGCGAGATCCTGGAGCCGGACAAGGTGCTGTTCGCCGCCGGCAGGGCCGGCAACACCGAGAACCTCGGACTGGGCGAAACGGGCGTGAAGCTCGACCCGCGGGGTAGGATCGCGGTGGACGAGCGGTACCGGACCACCGTCGAGTGGCTCTACGCCGCGGGGGACGTGATCGGACCACCGGCGCTGGCCTCGGTGGCGGCCGAGCAGGGTCGAGTGGCCGCCTGCCACGCCTTTGCCATCCCCTTCAAGCAGACGGTCGACCCGCTGCCTCCCTACGGCGTCTACTCGATTCCCGAGGTGGCGATGGTCGGCATGACGGAGGAGGCCGCCGCCGGCAACGGCCTCGACTGGGAGGTGGGCAGGGCGTGGCTCGCCGACAACGCCCGCTGCCGCATCGCTGGCACGGGCCAGTTTACCTGATCTACCTGCCCATTCGGAAGCAGCCGGTAGATCAACCCCCGGCCTGGCGCCCGTAGGAATCGAGCCACACGTGTGGGGGCTTACTTCAGATCGACCGGGCGAAGCGCCGTTCTGGTGGCCGTGTAAATGAACGGGGTGGGCTCGTCGAGGCACCGCTCAATGGCCCGCCACTGGCACATCACGATCTCAAGCTGGAGCCAGGTGTTCTTCGCTTCTTCGGCGGCCAGAGCGATCATGCGGGCGTTGCCGTTGCGTACGGCTTCGATCTCGGCTCGGTGGTGCTGGATGCCGCTGTCTCTCGTGATGATCAGCCATCCCTGGCGGGCGGTCTCAGGAATCCACACGGGATCATCGGTCGCGGGGTCCGTGATGCAACAAGGCGGGCGTTGGCGACGATGGATAGTTCCGCCGGGATCGCCCGGATAGGTTACATCGGACCGGAGGTTCACGAGCACCTTGGCCAGTCCCAAGACATCAGCATCGATGTAGAAGCGGACAGTTGCCGGCTTGGCCCTGCGGTTCACGCCGCTCGGAGGGGGATCTCGTAGGCCAGAGCCCAGCCCACATCGCTCCGCTTCAGATTGAAGGCTTCTGCTACCTCATCGATGTCCTCACCGGCATCGATGTGTTCCCAGAGCACTTCGGTTCTGATGCCCTTCACGTTCGGAAGCCCGAAGCGAACATCTGGTGTCATGCGAACCGGCGACGCTGGGTCGTCGTGAGGTCGCCAGCTGACAGCCACATCGTGGTCCCAGGCCACTCGCTCGACGAAGGCGGCAGCTGGCGGGGTGAGGATGAGTTGGTTCCGGGTCACCGCCACCAGGCAGTACTCGGCATCAAGACCGGAAGCCTCTTGGGCTTCGAGCACGAGTTGGCGCCCCTCGCCAACGAAGGGCCGACGATGAGCAAGTGGATAGGGTACGTCGTAGACCTTGCGGAGTGAGTCGATGAAGTCCCGCAACTCGGCCATGGGCACTTTATGAGTCCGTCGGTACTCACGCAGCAATCCGGCTTCGATGAACTCGGCCCACGTCACCGGAGGTCTGCCGCCCAGGGGTTCGGGCCGGATGACGGGCTGGTAGGTCTTACCCCGCCGAACGCCGCCTTCCAGCCAGTAGTTGAGTGTCGATTGAGGAACCCGAAGCAGCCTAGCCGCCTCCGCTTCGGAGAACATCTCCCGATTCAACACGCTCACAGTTGCCATGACAGACAGTCTCGCATCACCTGGGCTAACGAGGAAGGATCATGCTGCATCGACAGTCAGCAGCAGCGGTCCTATGCGGGCGCGAGCGAGTCCAGGTCCATGTGCTTGATGCGCTTGACTGCCAACCTAGCATCGTTCACGCCGAAGCGGTCGAGCAGCAGCATCAGCACCTCCTCATCCACCTGGCAGCCGGTACGGGCCTCGACGCAGTGGACTGCGCTGTTCAGGATCGCCTCAAGCGGCCCGTAGGTGCGCGGCTCCGCTTCCAGCTGGTCGGTGAAGTGGCAGACCCGAGCGACGCTGCCGCGCAGGGCGTGGGGGAGGGTCGAGTTGTCGGCGGCGATCTGCGCGGCCAGCAATGCGACTTCTTCGGCTCGATCCTTCATGCGGCGATTCTAGGCAATGCCAGGCTTTTTCGCCACTCTATGCCGTTGAGCAGGCAGAATAGTTCGAACAGACCTGGCGAATAGCGGCTCTGAGCGGCAATCTCAGGGCACCATGCCCGAGCCTGACGACCTCTTGACCTCCGCCGAGCTGGCCGAAGCGCTCCGCGTCAACGAGCGCACGGTCAGGAAGTGGCGCAACGAAGGAACAGGACCGCCCGTCATGTGGGCTGGCGGACATGCCCGCTACCTCTGGCGTGACGTGCTGGAGTGGCTTCGCCGCAAGGACCAGCCGTCGCCGCCGTGTAGCGGCAGCTAGCTCCGGGGTAAGACTCAGCCGATCTTGGGGTACAGCCCGCCGTTCCTGCTAGACCACGTAGGCTGACCAGCGATGATGCGTTTCGCTAATCTCTCCTAGTGTCCCGAGTCGTTGATTCGTTGCGTTCCTCGGGCGCCTCTTGGTCCCGTCCACCACGCTGTCGTCGGTGAACCCTGCCAGGAACGCCGCCAGGTCCCCCTTGTTCGCGGCATCGATCAGAGCTTGGACCGTCGGGGCCATTTGCGTCGTCATTCACACCTCCTCACCCAGGCTGTTACCGACGATCGTCCACCGCGCGTCCGGCGCCAACAGGCCAAACACCCCCCTCCCCCGCCGCCCACGCATCGAACGCCCGCTGAACGACCTGCTTGCTTTCAGCCTCACCGATGCCGTTCCCTCCTGGTGTGGCGACGGGCGGATCGTCACGTGGGCAGTCAGGCGGTCGAGATCAGCCCAACGGCCAGGATCACCAAGGCCGCAGCGATCAGCAGCGCCCCGGTCCTGGTCATCACCGTGCCGGTCGAGCTTCGGCCCTGCTGCCCCACCAGCATCGCCGGTCCTCATCGGGCTCCACCCGCACCTCGATCAGGCCGTGAAGCGGTAGCGGGGTCTGGCTGTAGGGCTCGCCTTTGCCGAACGAGAGGGCCTTCGTCGGTGTGACGCCGAACACGAGCCCCAGGCGACCATCGGGATCGCGGAACGCCCCGTCGGCGACCTCGAAAGGCCAGTCGAGCTTCGACTTCCACATCGCCGCCAGCCGTTGGAGCTGCGCCTTGTCGGTCACGCGAGCGGCAGCTCCCTCGACCACGGTACTTGTCGATAATGGCGCGAGTGACTCGCTCGCACCGCTACCCATCCACAAGCGCGGATGGTCTGGGCAACGCCTGGTCGAGCGCGCACAATCGTCGACATCCAACAGTAGCTGGACTGCGTCGAAGGGATGCCATGAGCCGGGACGCACAGGTGGTTTCAGAGCAGCGCTCCCGCAAGGTCGCCGAGGCAGCGCGCGAGCAGGGTTGGCAGCAGCCGAGCTTCGGCAAGGAGCTGTTCCTGGGGCGGCTTCGGCTCGACCTGATCCACCCACACCCACGCCCGACCGAGGAGGAGCGGCGCAAGGGCGAGGCCTTCCTGGCCCGGCTGGAGGCGTTCCTGCGCGAGGCGGTCGACCCGCTGCAGATCGAGCGTGACGCCAAGATCCCCGACGAGGTCGTGCGGGGCCTGGCCGAGCTGGGCGCGTTGGGGATCAAAGTCGAGGAGCGCTACGGCGGCCTTGGCCTGTCCCAGGTGTATTACAACCGCGCCCTGGCGCTGGCCGCATCGGCCCATTCCTCGATCGGCGTGCTGCTCAGCGCCCACCAGTCGATCGGCGTGCCCGAGCCGGTGCGGCTGTTCGGCTCCGAGGAGCAAAAGCGGCGCTTCCTGCCAGGAGTGGCCAAGGACCAGGTGAGCGCGTTTCTGCTCACCGAGCCCGATGTGGGCAGCGACCCGGCTCGCATGCGCACCATGGCCACGCCGACCGAGGATGGCAGCGCCTACGTGCTCAACGGCTCCAAGCTGTGGACCACCAACGGTGTGATCGCCGACATGCTGGTGGTGATGGCTGTCGTGCCCAGGTCCGATGGCCACCGGGGCGGCATCACCGCGTTCGTGGTCGACGCCCACGCGCCCGGGATCACGGTCACCCACCGCAACCAGTTCATGGGTCTGCGCGGGATCGAGAACGGCGTCACGGTTTTCGACGATGTACGCGTCCCGGCGGCCAACCGGCTCGGGGAGGAGGGCCGCGGTCTCAAGGTCGCGCTGCAGACGCTCAACACCGGGCGGCTGTCGCTGCCTGCCATCTGCTGCGCGGCGGCCAAGTGGTCGCTCAGGATCGCCCGTCAGTGGTGCAACGAGCGGGTTCAGTGGGGCAAGCCGATCGGCAGGCACGAGGCTGTCGCGGCCAAGGTCGCGTTCATCGCCGGCGCGGCCTACGGGATGGAGTCGATGCTGGAGCTGGCCAGCGCACTGGCCGATGACAAGCGCAACGACATCCGGATCGAGGCTGCCCTGGCCAAGCTGTACGCGTCCGAGATGGCCTGGCTGGTGGCTGACGAGCTGGTCCAGCTGCGTGGCGGGCGTGGCTACGAGACGGCCGGGTCGCTGGCGGCCCGGGGCGAGCGGGCGGTCGGGGCCGAGCAGCTCCTTCGTGACCTGCGGATCAACCGCCTCTTCGAGGGCTCGACCGAGATCATGCACCTGTTCATCGCTCGCGAGGCGGTCGACCAGCACCTCTCGGTCGCCGGTGACCTGATCGATCCGGAGGTCGACCTTGCGGGCAAGACCAGGGCGGCGGCGTCGGCCAGCCGTTTCTATGCCCGCTGGCTGCCCCGGCTCGCCGTCGGCAAGGGATATGCACCCACCAGCTTCGAGGAGTTCGGTCGTCTTGCCGGGCACCTGCGCTTCGTGGAGCGGGCCAGCCGGCGGCTTGCCCGCTCGACCTTCTATGGCATGGCCCGCTGGCAGGGCCGGCTCGAGCGCAGGCAGCTGTTCTTGGGTCGGATCGTCGATATCGGGGCCGAGCTGTTTGCGGTCAGTGCCACCTGCGTGCGCACACAGATGCTGCTCGCCGACCACGCGCCTGAGGCCGAGCAGGCGGTCGAGCTCGCCGAGGTGTTCTGCCGCGGCGCCCGCCGCCGGGTCGACCGGCTCTTCCACGACCTGTGGGCCAACGACGACAGTCGCAATTACGCGGCCGCCCAGCGTGTCCTGCGCGGCGCCTACACCTGGGTGGAGGAGGGCATCCTCGACCCCTCCGGCGACGGCCCGATGATCCCCGCGCGGGTGTCGACCGGCCAGGTGGCTGGCTGAGGTCAGGATGCGAGGCGCTTCTCGCTGGGGAGCCCCCTACCCTTGCCCCGGCGAGCCCAAGTGCTCCAGGAACCAGTCGCGGGCTGCTCCGCTGGCCGCGTCGAAGTCCTTGACGTAGGCATCGAAGTGCCCACCTGGGAGCAGCGCCAGCCGCCTTGGCTCACGTGCCCGCTGGTAGGCCTCCAGCGCGAGATCGGTCGGGGTCAGGTGGTCGCCGGCGGCGACGACCATGAGCAGCGGCGTGGGACTGATGCGCTCGACGTAGACAGCCGGCTCGTACTCCATGAGCATCTCGACGGTACGCAGCGTGACCTCGTTCCTCCAGGCCGGTGCGCGGGTCTTGCCGGTGTGGCTGAACCACTCCCAGGAGTCGGCCGTGGGCAGCGCCGAGGCGGCCATGGGGTCGGCATCCACCACGGGGATCATCGCCGGCGGCTCGCCCCGGAAGCGCGCGGCGCGGTCCTGCTCGAACAACACGCGAGTGGGAGCCAGGAAGTCCTGACGCACCAGGCGCTGGATGTTCCCCAAGCCGCTGACAAGCGGCACCTGCGCGACCACGCAGCTCACCCGCTTGTCGATCGCGCCGAGCACGAGCACATGGCCGCCGCTGTAGCTGGATCCCCATACCCCGATGCGGCCCGCGTCGACCTCCGGGCGTGTCTGCGCCCAGGTGATCGCGTGGCGATAGTCGCGTACCTGCGCCCATGGATCGATCTCCTGGCGCGGCTCGCCGTCGCTTGCACCGAAGTTGCGGTTGTCGAACACCAGTGCCCCGAGCCCTCCGGCGGCGAACGCCTCGGCGAAGCTATCGAGGTACATCTCCTTGACGGCGGAAAAGCCGTGAGCCATGACGATCGTGGGAACCGGACCGGTGGCTCCGTCGGGCAGGCACAGCCAGCCCCGCAGCGTCACGCCCTCCGCGTCGAACTCGATGTCCTGGCGCATCACACTCTCCTTCCAGCCGTGAGCCAGCTTCCTCCGACGAACCGACGGACCCTCGGTTGGCCGGCGGTGTCACGCCTCCGCGGTCCGAGGGGCCCCTTTGAACGCCGCCGCCTCTGCGGGGCGGCGGGTGCTGATCGCCTTGCCCGTGTCACGGTCGAAGAAATGGAAGCGTGCCGGGTTCACCGACAGGCGTACCCGGCGGCCGTGGCTGGCAGTCGTGCGCGCGTCCACCGCGGCCGTGAACACGCACGTCCCCTCGGGGGCGACCAGCGGGATCGGCGCGCCCTCCACCTCAGGGTCGTCCTGCACCCCCTCGACCCCCACGGGCGGGGCCTGCACGGTGAACAGCACGTGGACCTCGGAGCCGAGGTCCTCGGTCACCTCGGCGGTCACCTCGATGATGGGGCGCCGCTCGTCGTGCCAGACCGCCGCATCCTCAAAGTCCGAGGGGCGGATCCCCAGGATGACCGAGCGGCCCTGGTATCTGCCCAACTCGGCCTCGGGCGGGACGGGAAGCCGGATGCCCCCGAACTCCAGCCGGTCGCCGTTGACGGTCGCCTCGACCATGTTCATCGACGGCGAGCCGATGAACCCGGCCACAAACAGGTTGGTGGGCTGGTTGAAGAGCAGCTGGGGCGTGTCCACCTGCTGCAGCACGCCGTCGCGGAGAACCGCCACCCGGTCCCCGAGGGTCATGGCCTCGACCTGGTCGTGGGTCACGTAGACGATCGTGGTCTGGAGCTGCTCATGCAGGCGCACCAGCTCGGCGCGCATCTGCACCCGCAGCCTGGCGTCCAGGTTGGACAGCGGCTCATCCATCAGAAACGCCTGGGGCTGGCGCACCATCGCCCGCCCGATCGCGACCCGCTGGCGCTGCCCACCGGACAGGTCGGAAGGCTTCCGCGCGAGGTAGTCCAGCAGCGCGAGGACCTGAGCCGCCTCGGTCACGCGCTGCTTCACCTTGGCCTTGGGCGCACGGCGCAGGCGCATCCCGAAGCCGATGTTCTGCTCGACGGTCATGTGAGGGTACAGGGCGTAGTTCTGGAACACCATGGCAATGTCGCGGTCCTTGGGCTTCGCATCGGTCACGACCCGGTCGCCGATGGTGATCTCGCCGTCGGTCACATCTTCGAGGCCCGCGATCATCCGCAGGATCGTGGTCTTGCCGCAGCCTGACGGCCCGACCAGCACCACGAATTCGCCGTTCCCGATCTCCAGCGAGACGTCGCGCACTGCCTGCACGCCGCCCGGGAACTCCTTGCTCACATGCTCAAGGACGATTCTGCCCACTTGGCACCTCCTTGAGGGTTCGATCCTGGGGGCCGGTGAGGCGCTCGTGGGTGAGGGAGGCCCGCAGCCGGCGGGCGGCCTCGGGGGGCGCGCCGAGCCGGTCGAGGCCGAGCAGGGCCGCCCCGACCACCGGCGGCGCGGTCACCTGCCTGAGGGTGGCAGCGGGGGCGACCGCGGTGATCCCGGCGCGGATACGGTCCAGGAAGACAGGATCGTCGCGCTGGAACAGACCACCGCCGAGGACGACGTCGGTGTCCCGGTCGGCGAGCCCGAGGCGGCGGATCGCCGCGGCCACCATGGTGACGACCTCCTCCACCTGCCGCCCGACGATCTCCGCGGCGGCCCGGTCGCCTCGCTCGGCGGCCGCGAACACCAGCGGCGGCAGCTCCAGCACCCGCTCCTCATCGATCCGCCCGAGGTAGATCGCCTCCACTACGGCGAGCGCCGAGGGCAGCCCGAAGTACCGGGGTACCAGCCGCTGCAATGCCGTCCGCGGCCCGCGGCCGTCCTCGCCGCGCAGCGCGGCGCCGACAGCGGCCACACCGATCAGGTGGCCGCCTCCCCAGTCGCCCGAGAGCGGACCGAGGGCGGGGAAGCGCGCCTGGGTGCCGTCCGGCGCGACGCCGGCGCAGTTCATGCCGGCCCCGACCACCACGGCAACCCCCCAGGTGCGCTCGGTCCCCGCACGCAGCACAGCGAAGACGTCGTTGCGCAGGAGGTCCTGGCGCGCCCACCGGCGCCTGGCGATCTCGGGCGCAAGGATCGCGTCGTCGGCCGGGAGGTCGAGGCCGGCCAGGCACCAGACCCCGAGCTGGGCGAGTGGGCGGTCGGCGGGGTCCCGGCCCGCGTCGCGATAGGCCGTTCCGATCATCGTCTCGAGCGCCTCCATCGCGCCCTGGACCCCGAACGACTGGTGTGACGCGCCCGGGCCACGGGCCGCCCCGAGCACCGCGCCGTCGGCGCCGACGAGCGCGATGTCGGTCTTGGAGTTGCCGCCGTCGACGGCGAGGATCGCGATGTCGGCCACTGGGCGCCCTCACGCACTGTGTGCAGCAAGAATAAGGAAACTTTCCTAACCGACTACCCTTGAGGATAATAGCAGTCACATTGTGAGCCACAAGGGGTGCGCATGGGCCTGAAGATCGCGGTGGTCGGGGGCGGCAGCACGTACACGCCCGAGCTGGTGCACGGCTTCGCCGTCCGCGCGGCGCAGCTCCCTATCGACGATCTGGTCCTCCTCGACCCCGACCTCCAGCGCCTGGAGGTGGTCGGCGGTCTCGCCCGCCGCATGCTCGGGCGGGCCGGCTTCGAGGGGCGGCTGGCGCTCACGGGACGGCGGGAAGAGGCGCTGGACGGCGCCGACTTCGTCGTCGTCCAGCTCCGCGTGGGCGGCCAGGCGCAGCGACTGGTCGACGAGACGCTGCCCCTCGAGTTCGGGTGCATCGGCCAGGAGACCACCGGGCCTGGTGGGTTCGCCAAGGCGCTGCGGACCGTGCCGGTCGTGCTGGAGCTGGCCTCCGAGACCGCGCGTCGGGGTGCTCCGGGGGCCTGGCTGGTGGACTTCACCAACCCGGTCGGGATCGTCACCCAAGCCCTGCTCGACGAGGGCCATCGCGCAATCGGCCTGTGCAACGTGGCCATCGGGCTCCAGCGCTGGCTGGCCGCGCACTTCGGTGTGGAGCCGGATCGGGTCGAGTTGGAGCACGTTGGCCTGAACCACCTCTCGTGGGTGCGCGCGGTCCGGGTCGACGGGGTCGATCGCCTGCCAGAAATGCTGGAGCACCACGCCGAGGCGGTCGCGCGCGAGGTCGAGCTCCCGGTCGAGCTGGTGCGCCTGCTCGGCGCCATCCCCTCCTACTACCTGCGTTATTACTACCTGACCGGCGAGGTGCTCGAAGAGCAGCGGCGTGGCCCCTCACGAGCCGAGCAGGTCGCGGCGATCGAGCAGGAGCTGCTCAGCCTGTACCGCGACCCGGCGCTGGACACCAAGCCGGCGCTGCTGGAACGGCGCGGCGGCGCGTTCTACAGCGAGGCCGCCGCGCAGCTGATCGCCTCGCTCCACGCCGGCACCGGAGACGTGCAGGTCGTCGACGTCCGCAACGACGGGTCGCTCCCGGGCCTGCCCGCCGACGCCGTCGTCGAGGTTCCCGCTCGCATCGACGCGGCCGGTGCCAGCCCCCTGCCCCTGAGGCCCCTCGCGCCCGAGCTGCTGGGCCTGGTCCAGCAGATGAAGGCCTACGAGCGCCTCACCGTGGCGGCCGCCCGCACCGGCGACCGCGCCCTCGCCCTGGAGGCCCTGCTCGCCAACCCTCTGGTCCGCGAGTACCAGGTCGCCGTCCCGCTGCTGGACGCGCTCCTGGAGAGCAGCCGCGCCTACCTGCCCAGGTTCGTCCCCGGCTGATCAAGGCCCGGGGCAAGCTCGGCGGCGTGGCGCTGGACCTTGGCGAGGGCCTCGACCGCGTCCTCGATCCCGCGCCGGCCGGCGCGAAAGACGTTCTCGTCCAGATAGACCGTCTCCCGTAGGGCGAGCCGCTCGGCGACCGGGAAGGACATGCGAGTCGGGTCGAGCCGCTCCGCGTGCTCGACCGCGACCGGCAGGCGTGAGAGCGACGGCTGGAACAGGTCGTAGCGGCTCATCGGCGGGTAGCCGACCCAGCAGCCGACACCCTCGGCCTCCAGCGCCCCGCACACCAGCTTGTTGGAGGCGCCGGCGAACGCCTCCGGGTCGATGAGCAGGACGTAGCAGTAGAAGCTCCAGCGGGTGATGCGTTTGTCCGGCGGCAGCAGCCGCACCCCGGGCACGCCGGCGACCAGCTCCTGGAACAGGCACCCGTTCTCGGCCCGTTCGGCCCGCTGGGCTGGGAAGCGATCCAGGGCGACCAGCAGCAGCGCGGCGTGCAGCTCGCCCAGACGGTAGTTGGCGCCGAAGCTGTACTCCCGCTCGCGGTCGTCCTTGGGCCGGCCGCAGTCGATCAGCGAGTGGGCCCGGCGGGCGAGATCGTCGTCGCCGGTGAGCAGGCTGCCGCCCTCGCCGGCCGTGAGGATCTTGTAGGACTGGTGGCTGAAGGAGCCGAACTCGCCCATCGTGCCGGCACCGCGGTCGCGCCAGCGCTGCCCGGGCGCGTGGGCGCCGTCCTCCACGACGGCAAGCGAGTGACGTCGCGCGATGTCCATGATCCGGTCCATGTCGGCCATCTGGTGGCCCAGGTGAACGGGCATGATCGCGCGGGTCCTCGGCGTGATGGCGGCCTCGACCTGGTCAGGGTCGATGGTCAGGGTCTCGGGGGTGACGTCGCAGAACACCGGGAGCGCACCGGCGGCCATGGCCGCGTACGGAGTGGCCGAGAAGGTGAGCGCCGGCACGATCACCTCGTCGCCCCAGCCGATCCCGAGGGCCTTCAACGCCACCTCCATGGTGACGGTGCCGTTGGCCATCATCACGCCGTGCTTGGCGCCCTGATAGGCGGCGAAGCGCGCGGAGAACGCGGCGGCCAGTGGCCCAGGCTCCGGGAAGCCACCCCAGCGGCCAGTGCGTACCGCCGTTGCGACTGCCTCGACGTCGCGCTCGTCGTGCACCGGCCATTCGGGGTAGCCCTGGGGCCGGACCGGCGGCCCGCCACGCACCGCAAGCTCCGCCATGTCGCTCCTCCTGTTCCACACTCGGCTGCCGGTCGGGCCCCGCGCCGGGGTTGACTTCCATGTCGCGCCATCAATAATGAGGAGGCAGGAAGGCTTCCTAACTATAGCAGGAGGTGCGCCTTGGCAGACCTGCCGCTCACGACCGGCACACCGAGCCTGCTGCGAGCGATCAACGCTCGTACCATCCTCGAGCTGGTCCAGCGCACCGGCCCCGTCTCGCGTGCCCAGGTCGCCAGGGTCAGTGGTCTGTCCAAGCCGACCGTCTCGCTCGGCCTCGCCGCTCTGCTCGACGCCGGGCTGGTCCGCGAGGTGGGCCGTTCCAGCGGGGGCCGTGGGCCGACCGCGGTGCTCTACGAGCTGAACCCGGAGGCCGGCTGGGTGGCGGGCATCGATGTCGGCCGCTACTGGGTCCGCGCGGCCCTCGCCAACATCACCGGCACCATCGTGGCTCGCCGCGACCAGCGGGCCAGGGTCTCCAGCGCCCGCACCCTCATCCACCAGATCGGCTCGATCGCCCGCGGCCTCGCCGAAGATGCGGCAATCCGCTGGGACCAGGTGAGTCACGTCATCGTGGGCAGCCCCGGCGTCTTCGAGCCGACGCGCGGCGCGGTCATCCTCGCCCCCAACCTGCCCGGTTGGGGCCGGCATGGCCTGGTCGAGGCGCTGCGCGGTGAGCTGGGCAGCCGCATCGGAGTCGAGAACGACGTCAACCTGGCCGCGGTCGGCGAGCGCTGGAAGGGCCGCGGCCAGGGCGTGCGCAACTTCGGCTTCCTCTCGGTCGGCACGGGCGTCGGCATGGGCCTTGTGCTCGACGGCAAGCTGTACCGCGGCGCCAGCGGCGCGGCTGGCGAGGTCGCCTACCTGCCGATCGGCGCCGATCCTCACGACCACCAGGTCCAGCGCCGGGGCGCCTTCGAGGAGGCCACGAGCGGCGCGGGCGTGGTCCGCGCCGCCCGCGAGGCTGGGATGCAGGGGTCGCTCACGCCAAAGCGGGTGTTCGCCTTGGCGCGCAACGGCAACCCGCTGGGCCGGCAGGTGGTCGAGCGCGAAGCGCGGCGCCTCGCGCTCGGTCTCGCCGCGGTGGCCGCGGTGGTCGACCTCGAACTGGTCATTGTCGGCGGCGGCATCGGCGGCAACGCGGATCTGCTGCTGGAACCCATCGAGCGGGAGTTGCGCACGCTCTCGCCGCTGCGGCCGCGACTGGCCTCCTCGGCGCTCGGCGACGACGTCGTGCTGCAGGGCGCGGTGGCCACCGCGCTGGCAGCGGCCCAGGACCGGCTCTTCGACCCTGCACGCATGCTGGACCAGAAGGAACTCGTGGTCTGACGTCCAACGACGGGCGAGACCTCGCCGGAAGGGAGCCTCAGATGAGACGACGACTCATCGGCCTTGTCGCACTCGCGCTTCTCGGCGCCGCCTGCACGGCAGGAGGCGGTAGCTCAGGGCCGGCGGCGACAGTCGACACCAACGCCAACCACGCCCCGCTGACGCTCACCGTATGGAGCGATTTCTCCGCCCGCGAGCTGGGTGTGGTCACCAACGGGTTGAAGCTGGCCACGCAGAAGTACCCTTGGCTCACCGTCAAGCACGTCGGCAGCAAGGACGACACGGCGATCGAGCGGGCGATCAGCGGTGGGAACCCGCCGGATGTGGCGATCTCCTTCACGCCGGACAACGCCGCCAAGTACTGCCAGACGGGGGCGTGGCAGGACCTGAACCCATATCTGCAAGCCGACAAGGTCGACAAGAACGCGGTCTGGCCGGCGGGCGTGTTCAGCTACACCTCCTTCGAGAACAAGCAGTGCGCGCTGCCGATGCTGACCGACGCCTTCGGCCTGTACTACAACGTCGACCTGCTCAGGAAGCACGGCCTCACGGCGCCGCCGAAGACCGTCAGCGAGCTCACCGACATGGCCAAGAAGCTGACCGAGTACAACCCGGACGGCAGCATCAAGGTGGCGGGATTCGTGCCGCTGTTCGGGTTCTATGGGTCGACGACGCCGAACACCGTGGGCCACGCGTTCAACGCGAAGTGGTATGACGAGTCTCTCAAGCCCACACTCGCCTCCGACCCCAACTGGGCCAAGATGCTGCAGTGGCAGAAGTCGCTGGTCGACGCCATCGGCTACAACAAGCTGCAGAAGTTCGCCGCGTCGATCGGCGGCGCCAACTCGGAGTTCTCCCCACAGAACGGCTTCGAGACCGGCAAGATCGCCATGATGCTCGACGGCGAGTGGCGCAACGCGTTCATCGAGGGTGACAAGTCCAAGGTCAACTACGCCACAGCACCGTTCCCGGTCGACGACGCCCAGGCCGACCTGTACGGCGCGCAGCAGGTGGGCGGCACCATCGCCGGCATCCCCAAGGGCGTGAAGCACGCGGCCGAGTCCTGGCTGCTGCTCAAGTTCATGACCACCGACACCAGCTACCTGACCTCGCTGGCCCACGGGCTCAAGAACGTTCCGAGCACCTTCGAGTCGCTGAAGGACCCGGTGTTGCAGAACGACCCGCACTTCAAGACGTTCATGGACATCTTCAAGAACTCCAAGTCAACCTTCAAGCCGATCACCCCGATCGGGATCGCCGACGTCGACATGTTCCTCACCTTCGCCACCAAGTGGCAGGCGGGCAAGGTGAGCGACCTGAACGCCGGCCTGGCGGGGCTCGATAGTCAGATCGCCAAGCAGCAGGCGCTCGGGTAGGGAGGAACGGCATGACCACCGTCGCCGGGCGGCCGGCGGCCGCTCCCGAACAGGTCCGCCACGCCGCGCGCCGCCGCCGGCGGCGGCGCGCGGCGTGGCGGCGCCAGTGGGTCGCCCTGGCGTTCATGGCGCCGTGGATCATCGGGTTCAGCGCGTTCTACGTGTACCCGATGGTGTCGAGCCTGTACTTCTCGTTCACCAAGTACGACATCCTGAGCCAGCCGAGATGGGCCGGCTTCAGCAACTACCGCTTCATGTTCACCAGCGACACGCTGTTCTGGGTGTCGCTCCGCAACACGCTATGGATCATCGCGATCCTGGTGCCGCTCCAGGTGATCTTCGCGATCGTGACGGCTACCGCACTGACCAGGGTCAGGCGTGGGCTCACCCTGTACCGGACGATCTTCTTCCTGCCCGCGATGGTCCCGCTGGTGGCGGCGACGCTCGGCTTCATCTACCTGCTCAACCCGGCCGGCCCGCTCAACCGCCTGATGCGACTGCTGCACCTGCCGCAGCCGCTGTGGTTCGTGGACCCGCGCTACACCAAGCCTGGCCTGACGCTGATCGGCCTGTGGGGCATCGGCCAGATCATGATCATCTTCCTCGCCGCGCTGCTCGACGTGCCGAAGCAGCTCTACGAGGCGGCCGAGATCGAGGGCGCGAACCCCCTGCAGCGGTTCCGTCACGTGACCCTGCCGATGATCTCCCCGGTGATCTTCTTCTCGGCCCTCATCGGGATGATCCAGGGCTTCCAGTACTTCACCCAGGCCTACGTCATCTCCAAGGCGGGCGAGCGGACCAACCCGGTCGGCTACCCGCAGGACTCGCTGCTGTTCTACACCAGCCACCTGTACCAGGAGGGCTTCGAGCGCTTCCACATGGGCTACGCCGCCGCCCTCTCATGGGTGATGTTCATCGTCACCATGGCCTGCACCGTCGTGCTCATCCGCACCTCGCGCCGGTGGGTGCACTACCAGGGGGGCTTCAGATGACCGCGGTGCCCGCTCCAGGCACCGCCGTCGCGAGGTCGCGGCGGCCTGTGCCACCAGCGATCCGCCGCCGCCGGATCCTCATGTCGGTCGCCAACCATTCGGTGGCGATCGCGCTCTCGCTCGCGTTCCTGCTGCCGTTCGTGTTCATCGTGGCAACCGCGCTCATGACCAATCAGCAGGCGCTCTCGCCCAACATCTGGCCGCGGCCGTTCGCGTGGTCGAACTTCACGACCGTGTTCCACTCGTTCCCGTTCCTGCGCTACACCCTGAACACCGTCACCTACGCGGGGCTCGCCACCGTCGGGGTGCTGCTCTCCTGCACGCCGGTGGCCTACGCCCTGTCGCGCCTGCAGTGGCGCGGGCGCCAGGTCGCGTTCATCCTGGTGTTGTCGACCCTGATGCTGCCGCCGCAGGTCACGATCGTGCCGCTGTACATGATCTTCGTGCGGCTGCACTGGATCGGGTCGCTCAAGCCGCTGATCGTGCCGCTCTTCTTCGGCGACGCCTTCACGATCTTCCTGCTGCGCCAGTTCTTTATGACCATCCCGCAGGAGCTGTCCGACGCCGCCCGCGTCGACGGCGCGAGCGAGCTGCAGATCCTCACCCGCGTGATCGTGCCGCTCGCCAAGCCGGCGCTCGCCGCGGTGGCGCTGTTCCAGTTCCTCTACTCCTGGAACGACTTCTTCAACCCGCTGCTGTACGCCGGCAGCAACCCCGACTCGTGGACGCTCGCGGTGGCCCTGCAACAGTTCACCAACCTGTCACGAGGGGTGCTGTGGAACCTGCAGATGGCGGCGTCGCTGCTGTTCATGCTGCCGGTGATCGTCATCTTCTTCTTCGCCCAGAAGGTCTTCGTCGAGGGGATCACGCTGACCGGGGTCAAGGGGTGACGCTCCGTTTCGGCCTGCTCGGCGCCGGCTGGATCATGGACTACCACGCCCGTGCCCTGGTCGAGCACCCCGGCGCCGAGCTGGTCGCGGCCGCGAACTGGCGGGAGCCGTCGCTCGCCAAGCTCGCCGAGCGCCACGGCATCCCGCGGACCACCACCGACTGGCGCGAGCTGGTCGCCGACCCGGAGGTCGACGCGGTCGTGATCGGGACCCCCAATGCGCTTCACGCCGAGCAGGCGGTCACCTGCCTGGAGGCGGGCAAGCACGTGCTGGTCGAGAAGCCGATGGCCCGCAACCTTGCCGAGGCCGACGCTATGCTGGCCGCCGCGGCGGGCTCGGAGGCGCGGCTGATGGTGGCGCACTGCTGGCGCTTCCACCCGGACGTGCGGGCGCTGCGCGCCCGGGTGGAGGCGGGCGAGCTGGGCGAGGTGGTCAAGACCCGCGGCTACGGCGTGCACGCCAACTGGGGCCCGTCCGGTTGGTTCACCGACCCGGATCTCGCCGGCGGGGGCGCCCTGATCGATATGGGCGTCCATGCCGTCGACACCGCCCGCTTCCTGCTCGGCGACCCGCTGCCGACGAAGGTCTGCGCGACGGTGGGCACGCGCTACGGCGACTACGCCGTCGACGACGACGCGATCGTCCTGGTGAGCTGGTCGAACGGCGCCAACTCCATCGTGGAGTCAGGCTGGTGGCAGCCCCATCTCGGCGGTCTCGAGGCGGACACCGAGGTGTACGGGACGGGCGGCTACGCCAGGGTCTGGGACCACACCGACCTGCCAGAGGGCTACCAGCACTGCAGCCAGCCGATGTACTCCGCACAGATGGCCGAGTTCGTCGAGGCGCTCGCGGTCGGCCGCCAGCCGCGCCCGAGCGGCAAGGACGGTCGGGTGGTGGTGGAGGTCGTGGAGCGGGCGTACGGCGGAGCAGGTCGACCATGAGGTCCGCCTGCGTGAACTGCAGGAGGCGCCAGGCTCGCGTCCAGCGCCCGCGCACCTTCCCCAGGCTGTCGATACGGTCCGCGTCCTCGTTGCCCAGCAGGACCGTGATGGTCTCCGGGCCGAAGCTCCTCACCTGCGGGTCCTCCTACGCGACCAATGACGCGAGCCAAGCCAGGACGCCGCCGAATCGTGGTGCTCGGTTCGGTCAGCGACGCGGCGATCACGGTGTTCCGCGGCTCGGCCTGCCGGGAGTGGAGCTGCCGCCGATCATGCGGTGCAGCAGGGCACGCAGCGCGGCGACATCGGCCTGCCCGGTCACCGCGCGTTTGGGCAGCACCAGGACCGGGCTCCACGCCTTCGGGGAGAACGACAGTAGGAACGCGCGATCGGTCTCATGCACCTGCGGGAACACCTCCCAAGCGCACTCAGCCACGGCGCCTGGGCTCTGGACGTGCACGCCCGTGGCCGACACGGTGGCCTCCATCCCGCCGCCATGCAGCCGCGGGTTGGCGCGCCACTGCAGCCAGGCCATGAACCGCGGCATGCTCTCAAGCAGCAGCATTACCAACAACAGGCCGACCAGCACGCGGCCGTTCGACCAGGTCGGTCGAAACGCGAAAAGGACGCAGGCGACCAGTGTGGGCAGTAACAGCCATCGGCGCAGACGGCGCTGGCGCCTGAACCCAGGCTGTCCCCTGACCGCGTCCTCCAGGTCGGCGCGCTCGAAGGTCCAGCGCAGCGTGAAGGCGGGATCATCATGCCTGCCGGTCGGCTCCTGCGGGGTCGACTCCAACGAATCCAACGAGTCTCCTTACCAGCCGTCACGGTCCAGCGAAGGGATCTTACTCGGCGGCCTCGGCGGCGGCGCCGCCGGGCGGGTCGGGAAGGTCGTCGAGGAGATCGGCGGCCGGCACGAAAAACAGCGTGCCGGTCACAGCGGTGGAGAAGTCCAGGATCCGGTCGTGGCTCGCGTCCTGATCTCCGAGGAACATCCGCTCCAGCATCCTCTCGGTCACCGTCGGGGTACGGGCGTACCCGATGAAATACGTGCCGAACTCACCGCGCCCGACGGTGCCGAACGGCATGTTGTCCCTGAGGATCTGCCGCTCGGTGCCATCGGGGTCGACGATCGTGGTCCGCGCGACATGCGAGTCGGGCGGCTGGACGGCGTCGTCCAGCTCGATGTCGGACAGCTTCGTGCGGCCGATCACCTTCTCCTGGGCCTCGACCGGCAGAGCGTTCCACGCCTGCAGGTCGTGGAGGTACTTCTGCACGATCACGTAGCTCCCGCCGGCGAACCCCGGGTCCTCGTCGCCGGTCAGGACCGCCGCGCTCGCCGCCGGCCCAACCGGGTTCTCGGTCCCGTCGACGAAGCCGAGCAGGTCGCGGACGTCGAAGTACTTGAAGCCGTGCACCTCGTCGCAGACCGTGACGGACCCGCGCAGGCGGTCCATGATCTGGCCGGCCAGCTCGAAGCACGGGTACTGCCGGCCGGCGCGAATGTGGAAGAGCAGGTCTCCTGGCGTGGACACCGCGCGGTGCACAGGTCCGGTCAGCTCGCGGAACGGATGCAGCTCGGCCGGGCGCGGACGGTCGAACAGGCGGTCCCACGCGTGCGAGCCGATGCCCACGACGCAGCTCAGCCTGAGCTCCGGCACCCGGAACCCGACGGCTCGCTCCAGCGCCGGCAGGTCGGAGAGCAGGTCTCGCGCGACCGGCTCGCCGCCCGGATCGATCGTCACCACCAGGAAGATCGCCGAGGTCGTCAGCGGGCTCAGCACCGGCTGCGGGACGACCTGGCGGTCCGGCTGCGCCATCACCATGCGCTCCTCGCTCGTCGCATTCGGCTAATCCTGCCCAGCCGGACGCAACGCGTCCGCCGGCAGGACGAAGCAGAGCCGCATGGAGACTACTCTCCGTTGGTGGGGCCACGGCTGACGTCGCGGTGCCGATCGCGCGAAGGAGAATGGTCGCCATCACTGTGGAATCCGAGCGCTGGACGGTGGGTGGAAGGCGATGAGCCCGTCGAGGGGCCAGCTGTCAGCCGCCCCGACCTGCCCGGCGCGGGCGTCCTGTTGCTCCCGTGCGTGTTCTCGTGGCCGACATTGATCGTCCAATGCTGCGACGCCGACCAACCTGCCCTGACCTACCCCCCGCGGGGCGTGGCGGGACTCTGGGAGGAGCCGCGGTCCGAGCAGACCGTCCCCGCTCTGGGCCCTGGTGGGCAGGACCAGGGCCACGCTGCTGGCGACGCTGAAGCTCCCCAGGACCCGCACGACATGGCCACGCAGCCCACTCAACATGATCGTCTCCTTGCGTCGTCTCATTATTCCCATCATCGCAGTGTCAGCTCCGCGTGTGACCACCTCCCGGATGGACCTCGCCGACGGGGCCAGATCGCTCGGCTGCCGTACCGGCCAACCGCTCAAAGGGAGTGATCTGCGTCGGTGTCGGATACGTTGGTCGTTGCGGCCGGGCGAGGAAGCATCAGGACAACGATGCTGGCCGCGATCCCAGCCAGGAGCAGAAGGTCGCCAATGCTCACGACGGCGTGGACACCGGGCACCGGAATGACATCCCCGAGCGTGACCAGCACCGTGTCAGCAGTCGCCGGGGATACTTCGGCGCCGTCATCCCGGCCGGCACACCGGCGAGCCGTGCCGCCTCGCCCACATACGGCATCCGCCCATTGAGCAACATCGGCAGCGCATTGCAGACCATCCCACCCAGCGCCAACCCCGCCGAGAGCCGAAGCGCACGAGGAAAGCGCCCGACGTTGAGGGCGAACCACGCCAGTGCTTCAACCGCCCGCCGCGTCCATAGCCGATGGCGACGCCGACCACGAGCGGTGTACCCAGCAGAGCCAGCCTGTCCAATTACGACTGCCCCCGCGGAACCGCCCTGCTCACCCGCCGCTCATCGACGGCCAGGCGAGCGCGACATACAAAACAGCAGCGCCCGTGGCAAGCGCAGAGCACACGAACACGATGCGCCGCCCCTTGGACTTCAGCCTCATCCTTCATCCCTCGTGACATCGACCTCGGACATGGGATTCCGTTGGCCCGCTGATGGAGCGACGCGGCCGCCGTTGGCGTCTCGGTCACCGGGTCGGCCGCGCTGCTCTGCTTTGCGTGGCACGGGTGATCCTCACGCCCTCGCGACGAGACGGCAATGATTCGCTCGTGGCTTAAGCGTGGCTTAAGCGTCGAGTCCGCTGAGGTGGACGCTGAGCCGCGACGGCGCTGAAGCAGCTGTGGCACGGTCGCCCTGGCCTGGAAGCGCTTCGTGGCCCTGATGCTTGCTGCGTGCCGCGGCGAGTGCGCGCACCCGCTGCCGCCCTCGCCGCCGCCCGCCCAAGTGTACCAGGCCATGCGCTGGCTCGCCCGCCCCGACGCTCGTGAGCGGACGGGGCACATCGGTGATCGAGCTAGGGCAACGCGATCGAGGTCGTGGGCACGTTGTAGCCCCTCACCCGAAGATACGGTGCCTGCCCGCCCAGATCACTGGTCTGATAGGTCGCCGTGATCGTGGTCGATTCGCCCGGCCACAGCGAGACGTAGTTGTCCGTGTAGTCGATCGGCACGACCTCGTCGCCGGCGTTCCCCGCCGTCACCTCCGGTCGCACGAAGAACGCGATGTTCGCCGTGCTGGTGTTATTCAGCGTGATGTTGACGGTCTGCTGACCGCCGGAGATTGTCCGGGAGGCGGCAGCGGTCACGTCGGGGTTCGACGCGAGGCTGTTCAGGCCCGTGAGGTTCGCGTAGCTCTTGACGACCGTCTTGTACCAGGTGCTGTGATTGGACAGCACGTCAGGAGTCGTCGAATACCAGTAGAGGTTGTTGCTGACCAATGCGCCCGCCGAGTCCCTGAGCTGCAGCCGGATGAAGTAGGTCCCCGAGAGGCCGGTCAGGGCAGGAATCGTCAGCACTTGCGTGGAGGCATTCGCCGACGCGTTCACGGTCGCCTGAGTCGTGTACTGCTCGGTCAGGTCCGGGATGTTGTAGACCGTTGCCGTTGCCGTCATGCCGCTTCGCGTCGTCAGCGTGGAATTGACGGCATACACGTTCCGCGTGAAGTAGTCATAGGCGATGTGCACCGGCTCATTCGCCTGCTTGGCGCCGAAGTAGCCGCCCCCCGGCTTGAAGTAGTAGTCGTACAGGTTCCAGTGGACCGACGGCCAGGCGTTGTTCAGCATCCAGAAGATGGCTCCGAAGGACTGCGTGTACTCGTGCGAGTTCCAGGCCTCGAAGAACGACCTGGTGTTCTCGTAGTTCTGGAGCTCGGACTTCCGCGAGTAGTCGGCCACGCCACTCGTGCTGCCGTAGCGGTTGTCAACACCACTCGTGAACTGCTTGATCGTGTCGAAGACGCCCTTCTTTCCGGAGTGATAGTTCCAGACGGCACCAATCGGCCAGAGGTCGTTTGGACCGATGAACTTCTGCAGGCTCTCCAGCGGCGGCGGAGCCTCCGTCCCCTCCTCGGCGTTGGTGCCGAACGCACTCCCTGACTGGCTCGTGTCCCACCACAGGACAGGCGGCTCCCACATGTAGGGGCCGTCCATCTTCATCCCGGCATCGGAGTTGCACCAGGTGGCGACGCTGTCCAGGGTCGGGTTCTGCCAGTGCAGGGTGCTCGCGGTGGTCTTGTACGTTGTCAGGTGCGCCGAGGTGACCGGACAGTCGCTCCCGAAGGTCCAAAGGAAGGGGCTGGCGTGGGCGCGCAGGGCCCGCATCTGGCTGTTCAGGGAGGCGTTCGCCACCTGCTCCTGCTCAGCTGTCCAGCGGTTGTCCGTCTCCCATGCGCTGCAGCACACGAACCCGGACATGAGCATGATCCCCGCCTGGTCGGCCAGGTCGTAGAGCTCCTCGTTCCCGACGGTGCCCTCCAGGCGGATCGTGTTGAGACCCATGTCTTTGACGTACTGGATGTGCGCCGCGTTGGTCTTCGTGTCCCAGCGCTGGAGCATGTCCCACACGTAGCCGCCGCCGCGGAACAGGATGTTCTCGCCGTTGACCTTGTAGCCAACGAACGAGGTGCCGTTGACGGTGGTCCGGTAATCGGTGAACTGGCGGATCCCGAAGTTGATCGGCTTGGTATCCGAGGCCGCCCCGCCGGTGGCGGCCGACACGGCGAGCTGGTACAGCTCAGGACTGCCGAACTGGTAGGGCCACCACAAGGCAGGGCTGGCGACGTGCAGCTGCGGGTAGGCCACCGGGTCGAACGTGATCTCTCGACGCTCGCTCGCGTTCAGCGTGACGTCCTGACTGAACGAGATGCTCGGGTAGCCCGACTTGGTGATGGTGCCGCTGATCGTTGCGGTGACCGGAGCGCTCGTCGCGTTGACGGCGTCGACGTACACGGTCAGATCCGCCGAGTTTGTCGCGGGCAGCGGCAGGACGGTCTTGACGTACGGGTCCCGCAATGCGATAGGACCAGTCGTGTCCAGGAAGGTCTTGCCCCAGAGGCCGGCATTCATGTCTGGGGCTTCCGGGTTCCAGTCCACGGTGCAGAAGGAGAGGTCCTTGCAATCGTGGGCGGGGGGCGTGACGAGAATCGCCAACGCATTGAGCGCCCCAGGCTTGACAAGGTTGGTGGCGTTGTACTCGTGGGCCACCATGGTGCCGACGGCGTTGGCATCGAGCTGGGTCCCGTTCAGCCAGATCTGGGCGCGATAGCTGATGCCCTTGAACCGGAGCCAGTACACCTGACCCGGTGTAATAGCGGCGGCGGTGAACTCGCCCCTGAACCACCAGTTCTGGGTGGTCAGATCCGGGACCGACTGAAGGTTGGTCCCAAAGTAGATGTCCTGATAGACGTTGTTGGCGACCAGCCCGGCCAGGGCGGTGGAAGGCAGCGCGACCGGATACCAACCAGAGGTGCCGTAGCCAACCTGGGAGATCGTCGCGCCCGTGTCGGTGACATTGTTGGCTGATCTGAGCGCCCAGCCGCTGGTCAACTCCGTGGAACCGATAGTCGCGGCGCTGGCGCTCGGCGAATGGCCGACACCAAGAACGAGCACCAGCGTCAGGCTCAGGACCAGGATTGCGAGCACTCGGTGTTTGGGTGCAGGAGGGTCGCTGCTGGCAGCGGCTGTCGCTGACATGGGTAGCCTCCCCTCTGGGCTATGGGGTGCTGATGTGCGTGGCCCGCGGCCGGGCCCGCGCACTCGATTCGTCAAGGAGGTGAAGGACGTACCACGCCGAGGAGGAAAGTCAGCTGTGAAAATTGGCGGCCGTCGTATGTAGTTAGGAACGTTTCCTAACTACATACGGGCCAATCCTATGTCGCAAATGGGATCAAGGTCAAGTGACCGGATGTGCCTGCGTCAGGGAAAGTTCACTTCGATGTTGAGGCCACCTTCGGGTCGGGCATGTCGGATGAGCGTGGCGCCGTGGGCGCGGACGATGGCGCGGACGATGGCCAGGCCGAGTCCGTGTCCGTCGGTGTGTCGGATTCGCTGAATGCCGAGTTTTTGGAAGGGCTGGAAGAGACGTTCGAGCTCGCTGGGTGGGATCACTGGCCCGGTGTTTCTTACCGTGATGGTTGCCCGGCCCGCGGTCGCTGTCGTTGCGATCTCGATCCGGCCTCCGGCCGCGTTGTGGCGTAGGGCGTTGTCGACCAGGTTCGCCACCAAGCTCTCCACCAGGTTCGGGTCACCTGCCGCTCGGGCCGTCGCGAGCATTGTGTCGACCTGGATGCCTCGGTGCTGGGCTTCCTGGCGGCGGGCCAGGACCACGTTTCCGGCGATTTCGGCGAGGTCGAAGGGTTCCCGCTGCTCGATTCCCTGTTCGGCGGTGAGCGGGGTTCGTAGTTCGTGCGAGGCGTTGGCCACGAAGTGCCGCTGCGACTCAAATGATGCTTCGAGTCGCACGAACAGGTCGTCGAGTGTTTCCGCGGGTTCGGTGAACTCGTCGTTGCGGCCGCTGAGGCTGAGGCGGCGGCGCAGCCGTCCGGCACGCAAGGCGACCCGGTGGTTGGGGTCGAGGGTGATGTCACCGCTTTCGAGGGTCGGGGGCAGCGCCGTGGCGGAGCGGCGTCCGAGAGCGCGGATGCGGGCCACGAGCTCGAAGAAGTCGAAGGGTTTGGGCAGGTAGTCGTCGGCGCCCAGGCCGAGGCCGTCGACGCGCTGCCGGACGGTGCTGGCCGCGGT